>Ga0315289_10000719_pt1 | contig 50811 bp, 32 predicted proteins | sample YL17G11_40_MG_FD_203452 | JGI IMG/M metagenome (GOLD analysis project Ga0315289, IMG submission 203452) | Sediment microbial communities from Yellowstone Lake, YNP, Wyoming, USA - YL17G11_40 | ecosystem: Environmental > Aquatic > Freshwater > Lake > Sediment | place: USA: Wyoming | collected...
AGGTCAATTTTCCCTCCCTCTAAAAGATCTGCGGCTCTTTTTTCAAGCAATAGTTTGTCATCCCTGTCAACAATCGCATGAAGAACCACATGTCTTAGGGAAGCTTTGTAACCTTTCTCGAAAATACAAGTAAGCATATTTTCCCCTGTCCTTGGGCGGAGGGGACAGGATCCGTCCGTCCATATTTTGCGGAGACGAGAGGATTCGAACCTCTGATCCAGCTAGGCTGGATAACGGTTTTCGAGACCGTCCCGATCATCCACTCTGGCACGTCTCCAAAATATTTGACGGATTTGAGACCATCGCCTTGAACCGCTCGGCCAACCCTCCCTTTTATTGCGCCCCCGATGAGACTTGAACTCATATTTCAGCCTCCGCAGGGCTGCGCTCTATCCATTAAGCTACGGGGACAAATTACTGAATACTAAATACTTAACACCTAATACCTAACTTCACTTTTAAGCTTTCTACTAAAGCCATAAAGCTGTTGAGCCAGTTTTTCTCTGATTTCTTGATAGACGGGAAATTTCTGAAATCTAAAAGCCATTAACTAGAGTTTTTAGTGTTAAGTTTTAAGTTTTAAGTTTTTTCTAGTGGGAATTTTTTGGCCAGCCAATCAGCCGTTTGCTCCGACCAGCTCTTTTCCGGCCTTTCTCTAAATGGAAGGTTTTGAGATAAAATGTTCTTGACTTTTTCTTCTTCCATCTCTCCTAGCATCAGGTGAACTCTCCCCAAAAATGGCGGACGGAAAGTAACGATCAGCATTTTCTGTCCCCATTTTTCCTCAAACCAAAACTCACCCATCTCTTCCCAACGATAAAATCTGTCAAAGCTTCGTAAGCCCTTATCAGTTATCTCATAAGTTACCTCCTCCGGTGGGACAGTTGAAAGGACATAAGAAACAAAGGCAACCGCTAAGATGGCGGCAATTGCCATCCATTCCTTAATAAAAAAGAGGATGGTAATGAGAAGAAAAATTATCGCCCCAACTGTTAGATAGTAGTCCTTATCTCTTTTTTTAAATGGCCGGGAAGGAGCCTTCCAAGATAGATTCCCACGGGCAAAGCCCGTGGTCCTCTCTTTCGCTTTGTGCTCGCCTTCGGCGAGATTATTTCTACCGGCTTCATCCACCAAGTCTGACTTGGTGGGTTTTCGCCTTTCTTGAAATAAAAACGATTCATTTTGGACTTTCAAAGAGCCTTTTTGTTGGGCAGTCATAAAACCTCCTTTTTAAGTTATAATTATTATAACATGAAAATCCTAGGAATTGAAACAAGTTGTGATGAAACCGCCGCATCTTTAGTGGAGGACGGGACGAAAATTATTTCTAATGTTGTCGCCTCGTCTCAAGAGCTCCACATAAAAACTGGCGGGATTATTCCAGAGATAGCCGCCCGGGAACAATTGAAATGTATTCTCCCTGTAATAAAAGAGGCAATCAACCAAGCGTCTAGTGGCTTAGCGTTTAGCAATAAGGGGGGGGGCAAACTAAACGCTAGACGCTATCAGCTAAACGCTAAATTTATCGATGCCATTGCCGTAACCATCGGTCCTGGCCTCATCGGCTCTCTTTTGGTTGGAGTTGAAACGGCTAAAACCTTGGCCTATGTTTGGCAAAAGCCAATTATTCCCGTCAACCATGCTCTCGCCCATATCTATGCTAACTGGCTTAACCCTAAACCCTATCCCCTAAACCTTATGCCCTCTTTTCCCGCTCTTACCCTCATCGCCTCTGGCGGCCATACCGAGCTTTTGTTAATGAAGGGACACGGGAAGTTTAAACGATTGGGCCAAACCAGAGACGATGCTGCGGGTGAATGTTTTGATAAGGTTGCCAGGCTTTTGGGACTAGGTTACCCTGGCGGACCGGCCATCGCCGCCGAGGCGGCGAAATATCAAATATCCCTTCGGCCCGAGTTCAGGGCGAGGGCAAATATCAAATATCAAATAAAATTGCCAAGACCGATGATAAATACTAGTGATTTTGATTTTTCTTTTTCCGGGCTTAAAACCGCTGTCCTTCGGGAAATTAAAAAACTTACCGCCCACAATTTACAACTTACTCAGGACTTACGCACAATTCCCGGAATTGAACGGAAAAAATTCCGGGAATTAACTCTCGCAAAGCGAGAGTGCGTAAGTCCTGTTACTGACTTTCTTGCCCACGAAGTTCAAGAGGCCATAACCGACGTGTTAGTAGAAAAAACCATTCGGGCCGCCACTATATATAAAGTAAAGACTATTTTGCTTGCTGGTGGAGTGGCAGCCAATCAAAGACTGCGGGAAAAAATGAAATTGGAAATTGGTCCGCCGGCTGGCGGATGGAAATTGGAAATTAAGTTGTTTGCTCCTCCAAAAAATTTATGTACCGACAATGCCGCCATGATCGCCTCGGCTGCCTTCTTTAACTTCAGGCCCCTCCCCTGGCAAAAAATTACCAGCCACCCCGACCTGGAAGTTTAGAACTAAAGTGCTACTTCAATACTGCGCAGTAATAGAGAAAATCTCCACAACACCCTTTTTTCTTGATTTTGCCGCCTTTCTGAATTAGAATAAAGCTTATGGATAAAGTTTATCGCCATCAAGAGGTCGAGGAAAAGTGGTATAACTTTTGGGAGAAGGCCGGATATTTTACCCCTCGTCCGCCAGGGGCGGGCTCGGGGCAATCTCCCTCAAAAAAGCCATTTTGTATTATCATGCCCCCTCCAAATGCCAACGGTCCTCTTCATATCGGCCATGCGATGTTTATAACCATCCAGGATATTCTAATTCGCTATCACCGGATGCTGGGAGATAGCGCCCTCTGGCTTCCCGGAGCTGATCATGCCGGAATTCTAACCCAGGTTGTTTTTGAGAAAGAACTGGCAAAACAAGGAAAAACAAGATATGACCTGGGAAGAGAAGAATTTTATCGACAATGCTACGCATTTTCTCAGAAAAACAAGCAATATATGTACAGCCAATTAAAAAGATTAGGCGCCTCCTGTGATTGGACGAGAGAGAAATTTACCCTCGACCCCGAAATTGAAAAAATTGTCGTTGAGACTTTTAAAAAACTTTATAATGACGGTTTAATTTATAAGGGCGAGCGCATAATCAACTGGTGTCCCCGTTGTCAAACCGCCCTTTCTGACTTAGAGGTAGAATACCAAGAAAGAAAAGACTCCCTTTATTATATGAAGTACGGTCCCTTCGTTTTGGCAACCACCCGGCCGGAAACAAAATTTGGCGACACGGCGGTGGCGGTTAACCCCAAAGATAAGCGCTATAAGAATTTTATTGGCAAAGAATTTATTTACCAGTCGCTTATCGGCCCAAGAAAAATGAGGGTGGTCGCTGATGAGACAGTCGACCCTGAATTTGGTACCGGCGTGGTTAAAGTCACCCCGGCTCATGACCCTAATGATTTTGAGATTAGTAAAAGACACGGCCTGCCAATTATTAAGGTTATCGACCCTTCCGGCAAACTTAACAAAAATGCTGGCCGGTTTGCCGGGTTAAAAGTGGCCGAGGCAAGAGAAAAAGTCGTTGAGGAACTTAGTAAAAGAGGCGATATGGTTAAGATTGACAAAAATTATTCCCACAGCGTGGGGGTTTGCTATCGGTGTGAAACAACGATTGAACCCATGGTTTCTCCTCAATGGTTTGTTAAAACTAAGCCCTTGGCCAGGACGGCCATTGAGGCGGTTAAGTCAGGGAAAATTAAAATCATCCCTAAGCGTTTTGAAAAGATCTATTTTAACTGGATGAAAAATATCAAGGACTGGTGTATTTCCAGGCAGATTTGGTGGGGTTATAAAATCCCAATCGAAGGTGAGGAAGATACTTTGGATACCTGGTTTTCCTCGGGTCAATGGCCTTATGCCACTTTGATGGCCAACTCAAAAGAGGACTTTAACTATTTCTATCCAACAACCGTCATGGAAACTGGTTATGAGATTTTATTTTTTTGGGTGGCCCGGATGATTATGTTGGGCCTTTACAAAACAGGCAAGGTTCCCTTTAAAACCGTTTACCTTCACGGTTTAGTTAGAGATGCTTTTGGCCAGAAAATGAGCAAGAGCAAGGGCAATGTCATAAACCCCCTTGATGTTAGCGATAAATATGGGGCAGATGCTGTCCGTTTTTCCCTTATCTTCGGAACGACCCCGGGGAAGGATCTTAACTTGGCAGAGGATAAAATAAGAGGGATGAGAAATTTTACCAACAAAATCTGGAACATCGGCCGGTTTATACTTTTGGGTCTAGAGGGCAAAAACGTGCCTTTCTATAAACCTGACATGAAAGGCCTAAATCAAGAAGACAGGAAAATTTTGAATGATTTTAATCATTTAATAAAAGCGGTTGGCAACAATCTTGACTCATTTCGTTTAAGCCAGGCGGCAGAAAGTATTTATGAATTTTTGTGGCATAATTTTGCCGATAAGTATATTGAGTCCTCAAAAAAAAGAATCACCGAGGGTGATCTGGTCGTTCTCTCGGTCTTGCGCCATATTTATCTTCATTGTCTTAAGCTTCTCCATCCTTTTATGCCCTTTATAACCGAGGAGCTTTGGAGTAAATTTGAAACAATCAAAAATGACCCCTTAATTATCTCTCCTTGGCCGAAATAATTTTATTTTAAGGTTCAACCCGTTAGGTTGTTTAGTTTTAAAAATGTTAACAAAAACAGCGGGTAATTTACCAAAATCGCCCACATTGACTAAATTGCTGTTTTGATATAATATAGGAAACACTAATGAGAAGTATTGTCATTATCATTCTGGCTGGCGGCTTAGTCTTGATCACAAGCACCGGCTGGTTTTTGACTCAGCGAAAAGCAAGTTCCCCGGTCATACCAAAACAAGGACCCAGCCTAGAAGTGAAACAGAACGTTGTGCCCTTGCCCACCGAAGAAGATATTATTAGGACCTTTTTTAACCTGATTAACGAAAAACGGATCCCGGAGGCGATAGCGATGATGAGTCAAAAAAATACGACTGACGAGGCGGCAGGTGTAGCTTGGGGTATCCATTTTAATGCCATAAAATCGGTAAAGGTGAGAACAATCGAAGCCTCAACGTCAGAAAACTGGGGGGCCGACCGACACACCTATAAGGTTGCTTTAGATGTTTCTGTTTCTCCGGAAACAGCTTCTGCCCCCGTTCCTTATTATGGCTGGGGAGATAATCCTAATTTCCGCTGGGTAACCTTAGTCAAAGAAGGTAATCTTTGGAAAATTGATGAATTAGCCACCGGACCATGAAGATTCCTTTTCTTTTCTACCTCCTACAGGTTTAACCTGTCTGAGGCCGTCAGAACAATCTATATTATTTTTATCACTTCTTCAATTCTTTTCCTTGGAGTCGGCGGTGGCGTTTCCGCGGCAAAACCAACGGGAAGGATGGCTACTGGCCTTAAGGCTCTGGGAAGACCCAAGATTTGACAGGCTTTTCTCCAATTAAAGCTTCCTATCCAGCAGGCGGATAGGCCTAGGTCAACAGCCCGAAGCCAGGCAAAGGTACAGGCAATGGTGGCATCTTGAAGACTAAAAATATCAGCCATCTCTCGGTCGTGATAGGAAAGAAGCTGACTGGAGTCGGCGCAGAAAATTAAAACGACTGCTGCCTGGGGAATAAAAGTCTGATGGACGGCATCTCCCTTTAAGAGCTCTTCCTTAACTTTTTTTTCTTTAACCACTAAAATTTTATAAGATTGAAAGTTGTGGGCCGAGGGAGCCCTATTGGCCGCCGTTAAAATCTTTTGCAGATCTTCCTCCTGAATTTCCTTATCTTGGAATTTTCTGGTCGAGCGACGCTTGGAAACAACCTGCCAAAATTCCATATCTTAAATTAAATTATACCATGGCTTGACTTTTTCCTCTCTTTACGATATTATAGGACAAATGAGTGAAAAATTGGTCGCGGCGATTGGTATAATTTTAATTATCATCGCCGTCGTCATCTCAAGTCCCAAGGTAAAATCCTCTATTCAGGGGAGATTTAAGCTGCCGGGATTCCAACCTGCCCAAAAACTAATTCCCTCCCCCCAGCCCACCCCTTCCTCTTTTAACTCTTTAATGGAAACGACAACTCCCCCATTCCCCACCGAGGTCGCCACCGGACAGGCGCCAAAAACTGGTATTGATCTTTTTTCCCAGGTTTTAATATTTTCTTCCTCTCTCTCTCTGGGATATTTCCTTCTAAGAAAACGCAAATAACCCTCTTGCGCCCTAAAACCGGCTGTGGTAAAAATATGGGTGATGGCAAAACATCATTTTAAATTCCCAAGATTTAAATTTTCCCCGCATTTTTCCCGAAGATTTCCGGCAAAGTTTTTTATCACCGGCCTTAAACTTGGAGTTTTATTTATTTTGGCCATTTTTCTCTTCCTGACGGTCCATTCTTTAATCTTTCCCGAAGATGAAACCCTTGAAAGGGCAAGGCTTGAGGTTTTAAAAGATCCGGGTAACCCCACCCCCCATTTCCGGTTGGGGAAAATCTTTTTAGAGAGAAACGATTTCAACGTCGCAAAGGAGGAATTTCGGCTAGCGGAGATTTTTTCTAAAAAAGAAACTTGGGAAGAGAATGTTTTGGGGGCAACGTCGCCACCCTTGGCCCTCCTTAAAAAAGCAATGGAGGCTCCGGAGGAAATTGCCGCAGAAATTTCTTTCTGGGAGAAAATTGTCAAAGAGAAACCAGACTACCGAGACGCGTATCTTCGATTGGCGGTTCTAAACTATCAACTCCATAAAAAGGAAGAGGCCAGAGAATATCTTAAGAAAGTAATAGACTTGGACCCAAACTTTGAACCAGCGAGAGAACTGGGGGAAATAATTTCTTCGAAGTAACCTTTTAAATTATCAAGTAGTGGGCTTGGGCGGTTTCTCTTCTGTCGACTTACCTTCCTCAGGAGTTGGCCCGCCAGCTGGCGGAGGAACCATTTTTTCCGCTGGGGGGACCTCACCTTTCTTCGCCGCCACTTCGGCAGCGGCCGCTTCGGCCTTGACTTTTTCTTCCTCTAAGATTTTCTTTGCTTCCTCCGTCACTAGCTGTCCAATCTTGACAATCACTAGTTCTGGCTCAGCTAAAACATTAATCTTCGCCGGAATTTTAAGGTCGGCCACTTTTATCTCCTCATCAACGGCTGCTAGTTTGCTTATGTCAACCTCTATGTGCTCGGGCAAATCCCCTGGTAGAGCCTCAACCTCAATTTCCGAAACCGGCGTTAATAAAATCCCCAGTTTTTGATGAACGGCCGGGGCTTCGCCCATTGTCACTACCGGAACTGTCGTTTTCACTTTTTCCGTCAATTTAACTCGGTGAAAATCAACATGAAGGGGTTGCCCAGTTGCCGGATGGCTTTGAAGATTATGAATAAGGACGGGGTAAGACTCTCCCCCGTTCACGGATAGTTCAACAATGCCTGTTTCTCCCGCTACTTCATGAACTTTCAAGAAATCTTTCAAGATAACCTGGATGCTCAATGATTTCATTTCCTTGCCATAAATATTAGCGGGGATCATCCCCTCTTTTCTTAAATTTTTTACCTTTCTGCCTAAAACGCTCCTTTTTTGAGCCTTCAATTTATGTTTCTCCATATAATTTGTCTTTATTTTATCCAATTTGGCTGATTTTTGCAACGGCTAGATTTATTTTCTGAATTTTATTCTAAAAATTCTATCAACCTTCATGTCGGTTTGGTAAATTAAAGACCCTTCTTTCGTAACCGGAGAAAAATTTGCCTCTATTGTCTGCCATTCCCGAGGATAAGAAATTTTTAGCAAGAAAGGGTCGACTTCTGTTCCTGCCTGTTTTTGAACCAGAAGTTGATAATTTTCAAAATCCCCGGCCAAAAGGCTAAATTCAAAAGAAATCTTCTTTTTTGAGGATGTTGGCACTTCAAGAAAAATTCCAAAGACTGTCAGGTCCTCTGTTCCCTCCTTATCAATCTCCTCCGTTCCAATTTCTTGGTCATCAATAGAGAGTTTTTCTAAATTGACCTCCGGAGGAAGATAGACTCTTAAATAATTTTTATATTTTCCGGCGGGAAAATCCTCATTAGGGCTTTCATTTTCGTAGTTAATTGTCACTTTGGTTGAAATCTCTTTCTCATTTAAAAAAACCTCTTTTTCAATCTCCCGGGTTAGAAAATAATTAGCCTTATTTACCCCTAAATTCGCCTCCACAATCATCAAATAATCCTCAAGGCATTTGTCATTTGTCCGCTCCGCCGGTTGGCGGAGGGCGGATTGAAATTTGAAATTTTCCAGTCTTCCTCCCCAACCAAATCTCTCCACCTTTTCCTGTCCTTCCTTATTATTAAGAAACATCTGGAAGTGTTTTTCTTCTAAAGAGTTTTTAATTGCCCCAAGTAAGGAACCTATCTTTATGTCTTCCCCACTCTCGAGCCGCAAGAAAATCTGCCTGGTTAAACTTCCCAAGAAGTCTTTTTTTTGAGTCGAACCTGGGAAAAAATCCCTCTGGACAAAATCTTGAGTTTTTAGGAAAAAATCCTCAGCGGTAACTGAAACCTGATAATCAGGCAAGTAGACCTCCCCAAAGGCACCAATTATTTCTTTAACAAGAGAAAGGTCGATGGCCAAAACTCCATCAACATTAACTTTTAGTTCTTTATCCAAAAACCACTCGGCCTTTTGGGCAGTCGCGGAAAAATCTGGGTCCCAATTGACGTCTCGCAAAAACCAGTGGGGTTGGTCAAGATATTTAGCTATCGGTGGGGGAGGAGGAACGTGGCCCTTAAGTTGCCCATCGGCGGTATAGATATCTTCAATTTTAAAATCCACTATCTTTCCCCTATCTAGTGTCAGAAGCCCATATGAACCAATAAACCCTCCTGTCGGTCGAAGCTCCATATTGTTTTGCAACAAAATAAGATACGTTCGTCTTCCCCTGAAACCCCAAAACTCAGGAAGAAGAGAAAGACCATCCTTCCCAAATCTAACAAGCCCCCGATACCTTCCTACCTCCTCACTAATTTGGTCCAATTCCTCTCTTCCTATCGGCAAATTTTTGACGTCAATTACTTTTATCTGTGAAAGAATAAATGACAATTCCCTTTCCAAAAAATCAAATTGAGAGTCAAGATTGGCGAGTTTATCATCTGAGACCTCCTCCCCTTGGGCTATTGTCTTCCCTAAGTCTTCAATCATTCTCCCGGTGACAATGGTTTGTCTTCCTACGGATAAAAAAGAGTGGGTCAGCTCGGAGATTTTTCCCAGATTATAAGATAATTCTTTTTGCCCCAAAAAATTTAAGATTACCCTGGTTGGGCCCAAAGTTTTATTGCTTTCATCCAAGTAAGTGCTTGCAATGGAAAGGTTTTCTTTTCCTTCTTCAAAAAATCCTTTCAGAATTTTTTCCCGGGCGCTTTTAGCCGCTAGAAACCCTTTATAAAAATTAAAAGAAAAGTGAATAACGGGCAGAAGAGTCAATCCTATTAAAAAAAATATCCCAATTAAAATAATGGCCGCCCCTAGAAGTGGACCGGCTGTTTTTTTAGGAGGAGAGGACAAGGTAAGACTCTTGCTTCCCTTCCCCTGAAATAATTGTTTCAAGAGGTTATCTACCAAGGGGTCAGCGTTTTCCCTACAGGGAGTATTAATTCTTAAGATCTGGCCACCTTGGGAGAGAATCTTTTTTTCCAGTTCTTCAGAAGTTTTTTGTCTAAGAGGGAAAGTTATAATAAACCGTCCTCCCCACTTATAAACTTTCTCTAGAGTCTCTTTTACCCTCATTCCTTCTAAGATAAAAATATAATCGGCTCTCCCTTCTTCTTTTCCCCATCCTCTGGCGACTTCACAACCTCTCTCTTTAAGTTTCTCTGATAGTTTACAGGCTAAAAAATCTGGGCCCCCAAGGATTAGTGCCCTCGGCGGTTGCTCTTCTTTAACAACCGTCAGGGGTTGATGGATGGTCTCTATCTTCATTTTTGTCGAATGAGTCATGAAAATTTATCTCACTAAACAATATTTTACTTTTTTTTGCCTCTAAGGTACTGACCGAAAGAGTAAGAGCTAGGTTATGGACGCATAATTTTGGCCGCGAAATGAACAGGCGGCTCAAATCTTTTGACCCAGGGCCAGGTTTACTTCTTTGTCGGCTAAAAAATTTTCTTCACGGGAGATAAGATTGTAAAAAATTGACCCACCTACCTCGGCCTCAAGTTGGCGAATTTTAAATAATAACTCCCGAAGCCCTGGGTTTTTAACTTTAAAAATTCCGTTAAGTTGACTAACAACAAGACGAGAGTCGAGAAAAAAACTGACGACTGATGACTGAAGACTTGGGGCCGGCAGGTTTTCCTTAATCCAGGTCAAAGCCTCTATCACCGCCTGATATTCAGCTATATTATTAGTCGTCACTCCGATCTTCTTCCCAAATTTTGCGATCGTTTCTTCTTCAATAATTTTTGATTTTTGATTTTTGCTTCTCGTAGAGAACTCGCGAGGCGAGCTTTTTGATTTTTTTATGACCACCCCAACGGCTGCCGGACCGGGGTTCCCCCTTGCTCCTCCATCAGTAAAAATTTTAATTTCCATATTTGTTTTGCTTAATGGTTTTACTCACTAATAATAATAAAACTATTCCCTCACTAAAACCAGTAATGACGGCAGCGGCGTTATAGCCAAACCTGGGAATAAATAATAAATTAAGAAAAATATTGATAATCATTCCCAATCCATAAATTTTGGCCAAAAGCCGCTGCTTGCCTTGGGCAATTAAAACCCACATAAAAAGGCTCGTCAGGAAAAAAAGAGGCAACGACAAAGTAAGAATTCTAAAGGGGGTAACGGACGCGACAAAATCTTGCTTAATAAAAGCAAGTAGGGGAGCAAGAGTAAAAGAAGCTAGAAGCAAGAAGGCAGACGCTAGAAAAAGAAAGACCCCAGACTTCTTGATAATTTTTGATTTTTGCCTTTTGCTTTTTGAATTTAATAATACCGGATAAACCGCATTCATAAAAAAGGTGGGGAGGGCAAGGGGAAATTCAAAAAATTTATATGCTAACCCATAAATTCCCACTTCCTCGGTTGAGCGAAAGAAAGTAAGAATCAATACATCGGCCCGGAAATAGATTAAATTAAAAATAAGAGTCAGGCCCAAAGGGAAAGACTGAGATAAAAGCCGGCGCCAAAAGATAGGGTTAATTGCTAATTGATAATTGCCAATTGTTAATTGATTCACCAGGAATAAAGAAGCGCCGGCCATAACCACCCCGCCGATTAAGTAACTTCCCACTATCATTAATAAGCCTGTTTTTATTCTGACCAGAAAAATAATCAAAAGAAAAGTAGTCAAACTTCCCAAGCAAGCGGCTACAACCGATTTATCATATCTTAGATTTTTTTGAAAAATGAGGTTTGAAGTTAAAAAAATTGCCTGGGTTAAAATGGTTGGTGCTAAAATGATTATTCCCAATCTGGAAAGGGGAGTAAAACCCTGGAAAGTTACCGTGTTAAAAGGCAGACAAATCAAAATTGCCAGAGCCAAAAAAATAAGAACCAGGCTAAAAAAAATTCTTAAACTTAAAAGGTTGCCAAAATAGTTTTGAGTTTTGAGATTTGGTTTTGAGTTTTGAGATTTGAGATTTGAGATTTGTTTTAAGACGATCGCATTCAGGCCAAAGTCTACAATTAAATAAAAAAAGGCGACATAAGTGGTGATTTTCGTGAATTCTCCAAAACCGGTTGACCCAAACTGACGGGCGATAAGGATAGTCACTAAAAAAGTGATTCCGGCCGTTATCAGTTTCCCAATTAGCTGGTAAAGGGTATTGGCGGCAATTTTAAAAGGAAGGCCCATGAGGATATTTTAACATGAAGAAGAATTAGTTTTGCGGAAGGTGTTCTTTTAATTGTTTTTTTACTTCTTCAATCTGCTCTTCAGTCTTTGCCGCCTCCAATTTTTGGGCAAACTCAAGATAAAGCCTAGCTTCCGCCTCTGCCATCTCCCCTCCGGTAGGCGTTTTTCCTGTCTTTTCCATTTCCTCCAAAAGATTAAGTCTTCTTCTATCTAATTCATTTTTAAAAAGCTGCCCCAGAGACTGCCAACAGGCAACTGATAGTCTAATTTTTTCATCATCAGAAAGGGTTTCCAGTTTTCCCAAAAGGCCATTTTTTATATCGTCCTTAAATGGACAAGCTCTGATTAATTGTTTTAAAGTGATTGTCATAACTTCTCCTTTCTAATCTAGTCCACATTAGGATCTTTCAAAATATCTTATATATTTCCCGGCAGTGCTACTGTTATCGGTTTCCGGTGAATAATTTTTGCTTCTTCTCTTCTTACGACGAACGGTTGATAATCGGAGGGTTCTCCTCTTATACCGGCCATTATTCGGTGTTCTAAAAGACCAATGATAAACTCTGCCGCCTCTGGCCGACTGTGGGCTAAAATCTCGCCCTGATGCCGTTTAAGCAACCCCGATACATCCGCCCCTTCCTTCTCTACCTCTTCTATGGAAATTCCCTTGGGCCGATAAAAATGAATAAGGCATAAAAGAATATTTCTGTCGGAGAATACTTCATCAATAACCGCCTTATGTTCCGCATAATAGGCTGATCCATAAATTAGCTCCAGCAGGGTAAGCCTACCTACAGTTGAGTCGCTTAAATCTTTAAGGGAAACTTTTCCCGTTCTGACTGTTTCCGAAATTCGGCTAATCTCCCCCTCTTCGCAAATCACGGCTAAAGCCTCTAGGGCCTGCGCCTTTTGTTCTTCGTCTTTAGAAATTGTCCCTTCTCTCATTTGAATTAACTGTCCTTCTAGGCGTTTTTTTTCGCTTTTAGCTGTTCTTAGCTCGCTTTCAAGCCCTTTTTTAACTACTTTCGTCTTAGTCTTATCGCCGGTTTTAACTTTCTCTTTTTTACCCTTAAGCTCTTCTTCTATTTTGACAATCTCCTCATTAATTTTTTCAAGTTCGCCCTCTGCTTGCTCGTATTCTCCTATTTCTTTCCTAATTTCGGTAATTTTTGTTTTATAAGCAGTACTATCGCGGGTTAAAGAGTCTATTTCTTTGGTCAAGGAGGCTATGGTTTCCTTTTTTCCTTCTAGCTGAATTTCTAGCGCGGCAATCTCGCCCTCAATTGGGCTCCTATCTTTCTCCTCCTTTGCCTTTCCTAGTCTTCTTCGCAGCTTTTCAAGCTCCTGATCTAATTTTTTCTCATCAATCCTAGCATTATCCCTATTTTCGCTTAGCGTCTCTATTCTCGTTTCAGCGTTATCAATTAGACCATTTAAATCTTCAATTTTCTCGTCCGTATAATTCCTCGCTTGCAGTTTTCGCCATTTCCCCTCAACTTCCCGGTCTTTTTTGGCTCTTTCCTCCTCTAGCCCTATTTTGTCCCCCTTACCGTATAACCTTCCCCTTAAAGTGGCTCTTCTTCCTTCTATTTCAGCAATTTCCCCCCCTGCCTCTTCTATCTCTTCCCCTTTTACCTTTATTTGTCCCTCTGTCGCCCGGCCTTTTGTCCTTATCTCGCTCGCCTTTCCGGTTAGGGTTCCCGCAGTCGAGCCAGAAAGTGTTTCTCTTTCCAAAACTTGGGAGCCAAGATTATTTAGGGATTCGGCAACGGCTTCATCAGAGGCATCAAGATGAAGCCTTCGGCGTTCAATCGGGGATAAGTCGGTGATAGACTCTGCCCCTCTATAGCTCTCCCAACCGGCGGCTTTTCTCTGGTTGAAAAGCCTTCTCTCCGCGCCGACCGTGGCATTATGATGCCGCAGTTCATTTTTGGCCGTTCCTATGGGATTACTGGCATCATCAAAGGCCGCGGAAGAAAGTTCTAAAAGCCGCAAAAACTCTTTATCTTCTAGGGCCGCCCCAAGGTTTGCTTTGCCAAGAATTTTGGCGATGATTTCCCCTCTTAAGCCTTCTAATCTTAAGAAATATTCAACCTGACCCGATCTTGTTAAAAAGCCCGATTCCTCAATGAAAGGATCTAGGACGGAAATATCAATCTCTTCAAGATCAATTCTACCAAGTTTTTCCCTCCCCCATAGTTTGCTGGGAATCTCACTAAATTTTGCCCCTGTTTTACTCAACCAACTCCAGACTGCTTCTTCTCCTTGGATAAGTAAACCTTTTCTTCTTTCTCTCGTTAACTTATCAGTGACATCTAATAACTCTTTTAGGCTACCGGGGTTAACTTTAAACTGTTTTGCCCAGGCGTAAGCCTGCCGATAAAGCTCGTCTTCAAGAGTTATTAAAGTAGCAACCACCTCTTCGGCTGACTGAAAAATGTCTGTTTCCTTTTCCATTCTATCCCTAAATCTTTTTGTCATCGCCTCAACATAACGAAGTTTTACCGGCAACTCCTGATCTTCTAGGCCATCATGTATCTGTGCTTGTCGCCACCACCGAACATACTCTTCTAGTCTTTCTGTGATCTGCGTTTGAGTATCTTTTTCAATAACTAATTTCTCTCTTTCGGCCGTTGAGGCAAGCTCGCTTCTCCAGACTCCCTTTTCCTTGCCGCCAGCGCCTTTTAACCTCTCTTTTTCCTCCATTTCTTTGACGGCGTCAATCGTCGTCCCGAGTTTTACGGCCTTGTCGCTTAATCTTTGCCACTCTGCTAATGCTGCTGCTTTCTTCGCTTCCTCATCCGGCTGTCCTGCTGCTCCGCCACCCTGGTCTACGTCTATTGTTTTGTCTACTGCGACTCGCAACTCTTCCAACGTTTGTGGCCCACCTCCCTGAGCATTTACGGTGCCGGCAACGGTGGCTAGGTCTATTGGTTTTCTCTCACTTATAGCTGTCTGTTCTGCTACCATAAAATCCTCTTCTTCTAATTTAACACGACTGGAAAAACATTTGCAAGTAGGATATGATAGAAATATGGCAGGAGAAGCACCTGAGTTAAAAGTTGCTGCGGGCCTTGCTGGTCCCGATCGTATTGCGGCCACTCCGGAACAAATGAGGCCAGTCGCCGAACTTGGTGGCCGGGCCGCCAGCCTGGTTTTTGAGCTAACGAAAGAATCTAATCATTTTGAAACAGCACCGACGAACATTGTCCAAGAGCCAAGATTTAGACGAGGGGATCAACCGTTACCAGAAGACAATCCTCAGGTTCAGGCTGCCTCCGGCAATCGCGAAACTTATAATAAAAGACTCATCGCTAGCCGGGAGATTCGGGCTGATGAACCAATTAGTCCTGATGAACAAAGAGTTCTTCTTTATCTTCTGAGAGAGATTTCCGAGGTCGGACCAACTACTCCGTCAGGGGAGGGTAGACCTTTTCCCCAACAGGAAGCGACAGAGTTGTTAACCGGCTATCAAAGATACACCCGTGTTTCCTATAGAGATGGCCAGGCGCAGGCCCATGATGTTTCTTACGAAGAATGGCAGAATCAGGTTAATAAAATGGCCCAGGAAATGGCGGCCAAACAAAAATTAGAATGGGACGAGTTATCTTTTGAGGAAAAGCAGCGACTTCGTCTTGAGGTTGATAAGGGCGATTATTACTTTTTTATTCCAAAAGATGAAGCGACGCCTCCAAAATCTAGGCCACCTGAAGAAACCGCTAAGCCTGCTGAAAGAATTAATGTCCCTGAACTTTATCGACAGACTCTTGCCGGAACAGTTGACGCCATAAAAGGAATTAGAACGGAATTGGAGGCAAAAAGAGAAATTTTGAAGGCGTTAGGTGAGGGTGAGGAAAAAGCCAAAGAAAGACAGGTCCTAGAGCTAGGGATAGAAAAACTCGCGAGTGAGGAAGTGGCCCTTGAGGCGGTTTTGCCTGTTTTAATCGCCCACCATGAATTAATAACAGGCGCCGACGAAGAGATTGCCGGAGCAATAAGGACAATTGTCCTCTTTGAGGGTTTAAGCCAGCTTCCGGAAGGGTTAAGAAATAGAATTCTAACCGGTGGTCCTGCCTGGGAAACAATTGAGGCCGGCTTAAGACCGACGGTTAATGAGACGATGGGTATTCTCGCTGCCAGATTGCACTGTGACCCTGGTACAAGGGTGGCCGCCGAACGGGGAGAGATCAATTTTTCAAACGTAGTTGAAAGTAGGGCAGTAAACATCGCCCGGGCATGGCAAGGCGAGGATCAACAGACGATTAAACAAGCTATAAATGAACTCACAAAAGAGGCTACAGCAAAACACATTACGGAGGCCGAGGCAGATATGGCCGAGGCACTGGGCAAGACGACCATCGCCAAGGAACTGGGAGAACGCAAACAAAAACGATCTATCAATAAGAACGCTCTTTATACAAGCATCTTCGGATCGGAACCGAAAGTTCCTCCTAAGACACCTAAGGAACAAGCTGCGGCCATGACACAAGAAATTATGGGTAGGAAACAAATAATAAACGAGGCTCTTGATTTAATCTATAACGAGAATAAACTTAAAGACTTCTTAGAAAAAGCGAAAAAATTTGCCAAAGGCGCCACGAAGGGAGGACTTTTGGGTATTTTAATTCTTCTTTATATCTCCATAGGCCTTTCCCACACTGGGGTTGGCAGGGGAGGAGGAGAGGAGCAACCTCCCGCTTAAAATATTTAAAAAGGTTAGGCCACCGCCTGGGAAGAGGAGGATTCTGTTGGTTCTTTGGGAGAGGGAGTAGGCGGGACAGGCGGCTCTTGAGCCGTCGGTTCTTGGGCAAAATAATCTTTAAGAGGTTGAGGCTCAGGAATTTGGGGCTCGGCTGATGGCTGGATGGGAGGACTAACTTCCTCCGAGGGAGGTATTTCTTCTGTTGAGGCTTCACCAACTTTGGCTTCTTCCGTTTCTAATGTTCCTTCTGTCTTTTCCTCCTTCGCCTCTTTTTCCTCTACCACCACCTCTTCCGTTTCTTCTCCTTTGCAAAATGGACAGATTATCTTGGCCGGTTGACCCTCCTTCTCTTCTTCTTTTTCTACGGTAAACTCTTGATTACATGAAAGGCACTTATATTTTTTCTTCGCCACCTCTTCTTCTTTTTTCTCTTCTTCCGTCAATTCTTCTTCTTTTTTTAACTCCTCAACTTTCTCACTTCCACAAACCGGGCATAATAATTTCTTTTCCTCCTCTCCTTTTTTAGGCTTGGGTAGGCTAAATTCATGACTACATTCTTGGCATTTTAGCTTCATCTCTTCTTCCTCTACTGTCTTTTTGGGCGGAGTAAATTTCTTAACATTGAAGACGAAGTCAACACCGTCAAAATCAACCTCAACCGTATCGCCCGTCCCAATTTCACCTTTGATAATCATCGAGGAAATGGCGTTTTCAACCATCCGCTGGATGGTCCGGCGAAGGGGCCTGGCGCCATAAATTGGGTCGTAGCCTTCCACGGCAATTTCTTTCTTGGCCGCCTCCGTTGCCAGAAGACCAATGTTCTGCTCCTCCAAAAGTTTAGCCAGGTTTTTAAACTGAAGTTCCACAATTGCCAGTATATGTTTCCCCGTTAAAGGTTTAAAAACGATAACCTCATCGAAACGATTTAAAATCTCGGGCTTAAAGAATTTTCGCAGTTCATCAAGAAGTCTTTGTGCCAGCTCGGCAAATTTCCCCTCCTCCTCTCTTTCTTTAACCGCTTCTTCCTTTTCTAACTCTTGGCCAATGGGTAATTGTTCCTCGGGCTTCTGGGGGTCGGCATTTAAAACCTGGGTTGTCGTAAAAAGCTGCGAAAGAGGGCCCGTTGTCCATTCCTTGGTTTCTTGGTTTTCTCTTTTCCAAAATCTATTGCCCAAAATTATTATCTCCTGGCCTGACAGGGTAAATAAATGAATATCCCAAGATTTTGTTGGAAGCTGAAGTTCTTCATCTTTAACAACTTCGCCAGCTTTTTTAAGCTCCTCTTCCGCTGCTTGAGTTTTATTCAATGGTTCCTCATTTTGTTTGTTTGCTGGTAAAAAAGAAGCGTCGGCGAGTTTGTTTTTTTCTTCTTCTTCCTTTATTTTCTTAGGGTCAGCTTTCTCTTCTGTTTTTTGCAAAACAACACTCTCTCCTAGATAATCGACCAAAAGTCCGGTTGTCCAATCTTGACTGCCTAAGTTTTCCCTTGTCCAAAAACGTCCCTCAAAAGTCACCATCTCCTTCTCTTTTGGGGAAATGGCAATGGTATCAATCTTAGCCGTTGGCAACCCTTCTTCGGGCTCATCCGGCAAAGCATTAATAACAATATTATTCTTAAAAAGGTCAACTAAGCTTCCCGTCTCCCATTCTTTCTGGGTCGTGGCTGACCTTCGCCAATATCGACCTCCCAAGGTTATCAACTCTTCGCCTTGAGGGGAAATAACGTGGGTATCAAATCCGCTAACGGGAAATTCTCTTTCTTCCTTTTTCCCTGCTCTAACCTGCGACCCCTCAAAATAATCCGAAATAGGGGCCGTCTTCCAACCAATTTCTTCTTTTTTTCCTTTGCCCGCTTCGCCGCGAGGCGAGGCCGCTTCTTGCTTGGCCACCTTTTCCCAGAATCTCTCTCGCAGGGTCACCATCTCCCTTCCGCTAGGAGAAATGGTATAGGTATCAAGGCAGGCTGTTTTAGAAAAAGTTAATTTCCCTATTCCTTCAAGCATCTGCCGCTGGATAATTCCTGTTCCGATATTTGAAGTACAAATTACAATGGTGTTTTTGAAGGAAATTGTCCGACCCTTATTGTCCGTCAACCTACCGTCATCTAAAAGTTGGATTAGGACATTAAAAACATCAGGATGGGCTTTTTCAATCTCGTCTAGAAGAAGTACGCAATAGGGTCGCCGTCTGACCGCTTCGGTTAACTGACCTCCTTCTTCGTATCCCACGTATCCTGGGGGGGCGCCAATTAATTTGGCCACCTCATGTTTCTCCATATATTCACTCATGTCTAATCTTGCCATCATTTCTTCGCTTCCGAATAAGGTTTCCGCCAGAACTTTAGCTAGTTCGGTTTTCCCTACCCCGGTTGGCCCCATAAAGATAAAGGAGCCAATCGGTCTTTTGGTTGACGTTAAACCCGCTCTTCCTCTTCTTACCGCCTCGGCCACCGCCCCTACCGCTTCTTCCTGATCGATAATCCTTTTGTGCAAAAGATCTTCGAGGTTTAAAAGTCTTTCCGATTCAGTCTCTGTCAGTTTTGAAATGGGAATGTTCGTCCAACGGGAAACAATCTCGGCGATAAGTCCGGGAGTAACCACATTGGTCGTCGTTGACTTCTTAAGCTCGTAAGACTCCTTAAGCTCTTCCAGTTTATCCTTTGTTTCCTGAATCTCTTTGTCCAAAGAGGTTACCCTTAACTGGTCATTCATCTTTTCCGCTTCTTTTTTCTCATTTTCAAAACGGGAAAGCTTTTCTTGATTCGACTTTATCTCTTCAGGAAGTGAAATCGCTGGAAGCCGAACCGCCGCCCCCGCTTCATCAATAAGGTCAACGGCTTTATCAGGGAGGAAGCGGTCGCCGATATATCTTTGAGAAAGCCTTACCGCCGCCTCAATTGCCTCATCGGGAATTGAAACTTTGTGAAAGGCTTCATATTTATCCCGAAGAGCTCTAAGCATCTGTATTGCTTGTTCTGTCGTCGGTTCGGGGACTTGAACCGGCTGGAACCGCCGCTCCAGGGCTGGGTCCTTTTCGATGTATTTCCTATATTCAGTAATGGTTGTTGTTCCGATCGTCTGAAGCTCTCCACGGGCCAATGAGGGCTTTAAGATATTTGAGGCGTCCATCGTTCCCTCGGAACCTGACCCTGCCCCAACCATATTATGGACCTCGTCAATAAATAAAATTATCTGGCCCGAGGCAGCTTTTACTTCTTTTATCAAATTTTTAAGCCTTTCCTCAAAATCTCCCCTGTGGGTAGCGCCGGCAATAAGGCTCATTAAGTCAAGCTGTAAAATTCGTTTATTAAGAAGTGTTTCCGGAACATCATTTTGGGCAATCCTTTCGGCCAAGCCCTCAACAATGGCCGTCTTCCCAACACCAGCATCACCAATCAAACAGGGATTATTTTTTGTCCTGCGGGAAAGAATATGAATCATTCTCTCTATCTCTGCTCCTCTTTCTACTACCGGATCTAGCTTTCCCTCTTTGGCTTTCTGGGTTAAGTCATCGCAGTATTGCTCAATTGTTGAGGCCGCTTTCTTTCCTTCTTCCTTTGGCCCCTCTTTTTTTCCGGTTATTTTTTTATTTAAAACCTCAACCGTTAGTCCAAACTTGGCCAAAGTTTGAGCGGCCATTCCCTCTCCTTCTTGGGCAAGAGCTAAAAGAATATGTTCGGGCGAGATAAATTCAAAACCCAGCGCCCGAGCCACGGAGAGGGAAAGCTCAAGGACTCTTTTGACCCTAGGAGAAAAAAGAGGGGGGCCGTTAAAATTTCCTCTTTTAAAATTTGTTACAAGATGGTCTTGAATTTCTTTAGGAGATGCCTTAAGTTCGGAAATAAGTTGAAAAATCCCTCCATCGGTAAGAAGTCCCCAAAGAACATGTTCTGTGTCTATGTAGGGGGTTTTCAGTTCTTTTGCTTTCCCAACCCCGACCATCAAGGCCTGGTTTGAACGCTGAGTAAGCCTTGTTAAGACATCCATCCCTGCCCGTTTTTGTATTGCTATCTCCTCTTGAGAGGAAGGAGGAGGGGGTGTTTGAGGGGGTGTTTGAGGGGGTGTTTGAGGGGATGTTTGAGGGGGTGTTTGAGGGGGTGTTTGAGGTGACGGGGGGATTTGGGATTTTGTTTGCTGGTCAATATCTTGCGATTTATCTTGAGACGAAGTCATTATCTGACTAACTTGTGGCTTGGGAGAAACTCCAGCCCCAGAATAAGGGCCTGTGTTTACGGTTTTTGTCGTCGTCGTTGTAACCTGAGTGGTAGAGGAGGCCCCTTCCGCTGCAGACTGGGGCTCCCTCGGGGCTTCTTCTGGCTTTTTTTTAAAATATCGTCCTAAATTAAATAATTGTCCGGGCATTAACTTAAGTAAAACACGAAGAAAGGGGATTTGTCAAGAAGCGATTAAATGGGATTTACTTAATCTTTTCTGAGCCCCCACAAGATCCATTAGTTAAAAGTCCTCCCCAGTCAACGGCGGTAAAGCCTAGTCTTTCAGGGGGATTATCGATTTTGGGCCTAGAAACTTGAGCTTCTTTCTCCAGTGGCTCAAAGAAAAGCCTAACCCTGATAAAAACATCAGGGCTGGGAGAAAGTTTAACTTGTTCAGCCCTATCAATCTCTTCTTTGGGCAAAATTCCCACAAAATAATAGGGGCTCTCCGTTAAGACAGAAAGCCAATAGCTCTTAAATCCTTCTGTTTCTATTTGATTTAGGCCCAACCTTGGCAAAAGCTCCTCAAAAAAACCTTTCAGCTCTTCTTTTTTAACCACAAAGCCTTCCTTGGGGATATTAACATTTTTAACTTGAGCCTCATAATAAAGATAAGGATACTCTTTTTTGTTGACTTGTGGTACCTGCCTGCCGACAGGCAAGGTTGTTGCATTGTTGTATTCTATTCTTCCACCAGGATAGGCCGTTACTCTCCAGCCATCTTTCCCATGTTCGGGAATAGACTGAGTGATAAACCCGTTTGGAGAAACCTTAACGGAAACTTCCATCGGTTTCTCTGGGTAAAGATAAATCGCTGGTTTGCAAGCTGGTGTCCACCACTCATAAGAAAATTTTCTAAAAGGGAAAAAGGTCCCAAGCTGAAGAGTCTTCCCGGCCGGTTTAACAATTTTCGAGATAGGAATATAAGAATAAAAAGGCGGGTTTCCGGAGTCAAGGTAAAGAACGTCTGTTCTTTCGTCATAATAAACGTTAAATGTTCTCGGCAACGAGCCAGTTCCTGAGAAGTAAGTATAGGTGGCGATCTTAAAATTTTGATGGCTGTTGGCCAAGCCAAACGATACATAAAAATCCGCTAACCCCTGGCAAACACTTGTTGGACTACAAGAGTTTAAGTTGTCCCTCCTTACGAAAGCAGGGGCGGGAAAGTCTGCCCCTAGAACCTTATTTTCTCTGATCGCCTTTGCTAAAGAAGGAGGAAGTTTGGCAATTTCACAATTTGCCGGTTTTGGGTATGTCGGATTCTTACCACAATTAGAGATCGCTAGCCAGTCGCGGCATTCTCCACTGACGTCATTTCGTAAAAGATCAACGTCGCACTCCATACTCATCCAACAAGGAAGGTCGCCATTTTGAGGATTAGCGGGAAGCAAACTTCCATTAAAATAAACATTAAATTCCCACCAATAACCCTCTCTTCCTTCCTCTGCGGTCCCCCCAGCCCAGGGGGGCAAAGCCCAGCTAGGCAATGGCGGTTTTGCCCCTTCTTTTTCCACCACGAAAAGGACGTCGATAACCAAGGGGTCAGCACAGGCCGTAGGGTGGCCTGGTTGGGGAGTAGGCAAAGATGGCCAGGGGTTTCCTCCCGGACAGTGACCAACGCCAATAAAAACCTCTTTTCTTTCCTCATTCTTGTCCGAAGCCTCAAGAACAGTTCCTATCCTCTCCATTTCGCCAGCCGGATAGTTTACTTTCCAGGCAGGAATGGGGGCGTCTCTTTTGACTAAAACCCAGGGTACGTCTTCTCGGCTTTGGTATAAATCTCTCCTTGTGTCAGTCTTAACTCTCATCCATTTGTCCGCCTCGATTCGGGGCTTACAGGCGCTTTTACTTAACTGGGGGATGGGCCAACTTCCTCCCTGGCTACTCTGAGTAACGGCATTTCCTCCCGCCGAAGCGGCTAAAAGAAAAACTATCAAAAGGATAGCGGGCATATTAGATTTTCACTAGCGGACTTTTTGGTTTAAGAGTTGACCGTCCTCACAGGTTCCTGATTTTAATATTCCTCCCCAATCAACGGCGGTAAAGCCTTGCCGTGGCGGAATGGGAGCAATCTCTGGCTCAGGAACAGGCACTCTGGCTTGAAGGGGTTCAAAAAACAGTCGCACCCGAATAAATGTGTCTGGTTTCTGGCTGAAGCTTATCGGCTCAATTCTTTCTATTTCTTCTTGCGGAATAAGACCAACGAAATAATATGGGGCCTTGCCCAAAACCGGAATCCAGTAAGCTTTAAATTCGTCGGCCTCGGTTCGGTTTAACCCCAAGCTCGGTAGAATTTTGTCAAAAAATCGTCCTAGTTCCTCCCTTCTGACCACCCACCCTTCCTTTGGTGTCCTTATTTTCTCGATCTCCGCCTCATAATAAAGGTATGGGTAGGTTCTTCCTTCATAAAAGAGTTTGCCATCGGAATAGGCAGTAACACTATTCCAGCCATCGCCGTAGACCGGATTAGTATAGGTTAATTTCCCGGAAGGATTAAGTTTAACCGAAAGGGAAGTTTTTTCTTTGGGGTAAAGATAAAGAGCCGGTTTGCATTCGGGTGTAGCCCAGGTCCATTCTGAAGTGGTGATAAATTTTAGGGCTGTAAGCTGTAAGGTTGGGTTTCGAGACTGGCTAAATGGCGGTTCCTCCCAACTTGGATTATAGAGATAGGATTTACTGTCAGCCAAGTCTGTAAGATAAATGATGGCGGCATGATAGAACGCCTCGTAGTCTTTAGTCTGGCCGCTGATGGTTACTTTTAAACTGCCAATTTTTTTGGCCGCGCCAGGTTTACCTTTTTCCTCAATCCTTATATACCAAGGCGCATACTCCGTCTTAAAATCATCATAAAAATCCGATGGCGTAAAAACTAGATAAACTAACCTTGGGTCTGTAGGCAATAAGACCGAGATAACCTGAGGTGGAAAAGTGGGCGTGGCTGGCCCCTCAACCACCGGAACCAGGCCGCCGGTTTCTTTACAATTTCTGACAAACTCATATTTTGGGTCGGTCGCTAATTTATCTTTTTCTGCCTGATCTATGTAGATATCAAATGTATGATTAGTCTGGTCCTTCTCAAGAAGAATAAAGATAAAATTACTGGTATCATCATTTAGATGATTTTTATCAAGCCACCAAACTTCTTTGCCATCAGCGGTTTGGCCAACTTTTCTTAATTTTGATGGCCCGTTAACACAATTCCCTGTATAAGAAGCCCCTTCCTGAATTTTAGAATTGATAATCTTTACCTTTTGCCTTACCCTTATATAGGTCTTACTGTCAATTTGGGACTGGCAGTCAGCGGAAGTAAGAGAGCCTCCGTTAACAGTTACGGTTGTCCCATTCTCAACTTGATAACAGACGGCGGTAGTTATCGTTTTAACCGGAAAGGGTTGACCGGAAAGACCGGTCTGTAGCCCCGCGGCCCCAGCCCCAAAAATAAAAGAAAAAATAAGAAGAAGAAAGGGCATAGTTTACGCTTCAGTTTTAATCATCATTTATTGGCTACCGATTTCCCCGTCTTTGGTTCTTGGCCTTCGGTCACCATATCGCTACTGTCAGTTGTGGGTTGTTGGCCGTCAGTTGTCTTTTCCATGGGCATATCTTTTTCTTTTTCCTCTTTAAGAACCATCTCTTTTTCTTTCTCCCTCTTCGGTCCAACCTCGATTTCAACCTTTTCTTTCTCCGCTTCCTCTTCTACTGCCATTTTTGCTTCTTCAACCATCATAAGTTCTCCTTCAACTGTCTTTACCGCCTCAAGTTTTGCTTTAAGATAGGTTGTCGTTTCAACGTCAGAAAATCCTCCTAAAAGAAGGAAGGGCAAGATACCGGCAACCTCCTCAAGACCTTTTTTCTTCAAGACTGGATCGGGGCTCCCCAAAAGATTTAGAGTGTTGGTTAGATCCTTAATGTCCTCTGTAATCCAATCCTGGCGCGTCTTTATTCTCTCTGAAACCGGTACCTCCGTCTCTCGGTAGTGATTGACCCACATACTCTTAACTTCTTCATAATCTTCTATAGTTACGGTTGGGGCTTTGACCGGCCTGGGGGCAACCCTTGGTTTAGCCGGAGCAACGATAGCCGGTAGGCTATTTACTATTTCTTCAACCTGTTCTTCCTTAAGGCCGGTAGTTTGGGCCAGTTTTTTAATTTCCTCTTTTTGAGTAATGGTCGGCAGAGAATTGATCATTTCCTCAATCTTAAGTTGGGAAACGCCCGTTTTTTGGGCCACTTGAGAGGCAACATTTACTGGTAGAGGAGTTGTGGAGAAAATGGTAGAAACCGTTTCCAAAACCTGACTAACCTTCTCCGTTGAAAGATTTGTCTTTTGGGCAATCTGGGAGACTTTTGGCGTCTGAACGCTAATAATTCGCGGAAGACTGCTTATAATATTACTAATTGATTTTTCGGAAACCTTCGCTCTTTGAGCAACGGTAGAAATGCTAATTGGTGCGGCCATGGGTATAACGGTCGGAATAGCCCCAAGAACTTTCTCTGGTGCCGCCTCTGTGGCCGAAACGATTTTTTGGGCAATTCTGTCCCCAGCAGCTGCCCGGGAAAGAAGTTCTGAACGAGTCAGAGAAAATTTTTCTCTCTCTTGGAACCGGGAAATGGTGGCCGGCTTGGCAATCTTTTCTAAGGACTGACGGGCTGTTGTTTCTTTTCTTTCGTCCATTTCGTACTGGGCCACGTCTTGCAACGAAGCAACCGAGAGATTAAGGGCTTGCGAAAGTTCAAGTGAAGAGGCCTGGGAAATGTTTTCTATTTTTTCAAATGAAATTTTTTGGGGGACTTCAACTGGTCGTCTAAATGGAAGGGTTATTTTCGCTGCCTCAGTCGGTCCTGGACCAGACGGAGGCGGTGGCGGAGGAAGAACTCCTCGCAGTTTATTTAAAATCTCAAGAAGAACAACTCTTGAGGCCTCCATAATCTCGCAGCAGTAATCTCTAAAGATTCGAAGTAAAAGCCAGGGGAGAAACATGACCGCCCAGAGCATGATCAAGGCAATCACATATTCAGCATAGGTGTCAACATAATTGGCCGAGTTTGTCGGTGTTAATGTCTGGGCCGGACCGCCGTAGAGAATATTTATGGCCGTCGGGTAAATTTGACCATTAACATTAGGACAGCTTGGATTTGGACAATTAATCCTTGAAAAATCAAAGGGGAAGGCAATCCCGGCCACCCAGATTTTCGTTAGGGCGGCCAAAAATAAAGCCATTAAAGGACCGTAGAAAAGCCATTGGAAAAAAGTGCCGATCCAAATCCAGCCTGTGTTCCTGATAAAATAATAGGGCATTAAAATCGCCAAAAATGGAGAAACGACAATAAAGAACCAAAGAATTATACTCCGAAGGATAAGGATGGCAGCCATGACATTATAAGTAAGAGAGGTTAGCCTAACAATAAAGAGGCTTGTATTTATCATTTCCAGATTTCTAAGGTTGGGGTCTACATATCGATAACCAATAAAATCATAGTTCCCCTCAGCATTTTGACCGGCAAAAAAGATGTTAAATAAGTCCTGTCCGCCTAAAAACTCGATAAAAAAGCGCATTAAAATCTCGGCAATCTGGATAAGACCTATAAGAATAATATATGAAAAGGTGATATAGAATAAAACCGCCGCCACCTTAAAAAAGACGGAGGGAAGGTTTAGGCCAAAAAATGGAGGACTAACTCCTGAGAAAATCGGGCCCAAAGTTCCACCACGCCTCGAGATTATAAGCCCCAGGCCCAAGGCCACAATAACAAGAACGACAAAAATATAGACGACATTTCTGGAGAAAGCCCACATTTGAGCCAAAACCTGAGCCGTATGGATTGCGGGATGGGAAACCGTCCAAAAGAGAAGTTGCCGAGCCCGCTCGGCATTTCGACCAACCTCAGTCACTACCGGGTCTTCTTGCCAACCACCAGCGGTAGCAGCAGCAGGAGCAGTAGTTGGGGTGGGAGTTGAGGTTTGGGCCAAAACAGGTAAGACAAAAAAATTAAGAAGTAAAAGGAAAGAGATAAAAAAAATCGTTATTCTCTTAACCAATTTTGGGGGCAGGATTTTCATTCTTTTTCCATTATACGAGCAGCCTTTTGTTTCTGTCAATAGCCTGATAAGGAAAGTTTTATGCCTATTATTTAAACAAAGTAGGCGCCACCGCCCCAAATGCAAATAGGGTTTCTAGCCTAAAAAAGGGGCGCTCGGGAAAGAAGAAAAAATAGGAATGAACCCTGGGAGGCCAGAAATTGACTAAATGAACCGCAACCGGCGCAAGTTTTTGTTAGGGAGAAAATAAGAAAATCCAAAAGAAAAGCTAAGGGAATTAAAAATAAGAAATAGAGAAGCCTAAGCGTTTTCCTTAAATTTTTCATTAGTTTTTTCTTTGGGGTTTATAATCAGACACCTCTCTTTTCCTTCTCCTTCAGATTGAGTATAAACATCTTCTCTCCCTGAAAGGGCCAAGTGAATTATTCTTCTTTCGGCCGCGGTCAAACCAGACAGAACAACCGCCTCTCTTTTCTGCCTAACTTCATCTGCCCTCAGTTTTGCCATCTCCTTTAGGGCCGCCTCTTTTTTTTCACGATAGTCGCCAACATGAACAACGATTGGCTGCCACTTGTGGAGATTTCTGTAAACGATTAGGCCCAGAATTAGCTGAAAACTTTCTAATGTCTCCCCATGATACCCGATTAGAAGACCGGCCTCGGGAGATTCGAGGCGAAGATGATAAATTCCTTCTTCATCTTCATCAACCTTCATGTCCGCCTCAATCCTAAGGAAAGAAAGGAGTTCCTCTGCTGCTTCTTTAATCAACTCATCGGGACTAACTGTTTTTTCTTTTTTGCTCATTGTTAACTTTTAACTGTTGAATTATACCAAAGACGGAAAAGGTATTCCAATAAAGAGCTAGGCCAATCGGGAAGGAAAAGGCAAAAAAGCCAATCATTATGGGCATCATTAGGGTCATCTGTTGCTGAAAGACCTGGGAAGTATCATCTTTTGAAGTTGTTGGTTTCCCGTCAGCTGGTGGGTTGGTTGTTGGTTGGGAAGAGGGCGTCATTAACTTCGTTTGGTACCATTGAAGAAAGGCAGTTACCACCGGAACTAAAAACAGCCACCAACCCTCGGTCTTCCAGGCGCTAGGTTTTGCTCCTAGGCTTAAGCCGAAAAAGGAAAGGTCGAAGGTTTCTATTTTTAAGATGGGTAAATAGACTATTTGATTTATCTCGCTAATTACTTTGGTTAAATTTCCATTCCCTAAAACCTGCCAGAAAACTTGGTAAAGGGCGATAAAAACTGGCATTTGCAAAATCATCGGCAGGCAGCCGGCAGCCGGGTTAACCCCCGCCTCTTTATAAAGTTTTAATTGTTCCTGCTGTAGTCTTTGCTTATCTTTGCCATGTTTTTTGGTCAATTCATCAAGTCGAGGCTTAAGTTCGGCCATCTTTTTAGCAGACTTAAGCTGTGAGGAAGTTAGGGGGCTTAGAAGAAGCCTTATTAAAACTGTTAGTCCTATAATGGCAAAGCCCAGGGCCCCAGGAATATGAAGGGTCGTTAGGGCCTTATAGAAGAGAATAAGAATATTTAGAATTGGCCAGATTAAAAATTGATTAAAAAAACTTGGATTTGCCATGCCAAAATTTGAAATTTGTCCGCTCCGCCAGTTGGCGGATGGCGGACCTAAATTTGAAATGGTCTGGTATTGGGTCTTCTCCTCCTTTTGAAAAAGGGTGACATCTTAAAATCCGCCCTAGTCCCAAGAAACAGCCTTTAAGTATACCATATTCCTCTATGACCTCATAGGTGTATTGACTGCAGGTAGGTTGAAAACGGCATGTTCCCTCGCCCAAAATTGGAATTCTTGCAAACCTGGTTTTTTGATAAAAACGAATCAAAAAAAGAAATATTTTTTTCATGAAGCAAGGCCGCTCTTTATCAACGCCTTCTCAACCTCGGAAATAATACCCTGAAGTTTTTCTTCCTCAAGAGCTTTCTTTATAAAAACCAAAACAGAGAAGCCGGGCCTAAGCTTTGGGAAAAAACATCTTACTGCTTCGCTTATTAATCTTTTAGTTCTATTCCTGACGGTCGCCCTTTTGTCAATCCTCTGGCTAACGACAAAGGAAAACGTTGTTGGTTGTGTGCTGGCAATTGTGTGTTGGTGATCAATCACTAGATTAAAGAGGGGAAAGTTATATCTTTTCCCTTTTTTTAATACCCGAGAGATTTCTTGGGAAGGAAGCCTATGTTTTTGGGGAAACACTCTTTTTCAGTAATTAACAATTAACTATTTTAAACCGTTAATTTTTTTCTTCCCTTTAGTCTTCTTCTTTTTAAAACTAGTCTACCCTCATGGGTTTTCATTCTTTCTCTAAACCCATGTTTTCTTTGCCTTTTTAATTTTTTGGGTTGATAAGTTCGTTTTGGCATACCTTATTAGTTTACAAAAATTTCGCTCAAGCTGCAAGTCCTATTTTGCCATAAAATTACCGAGATAGCGCGACGGTCATCAAAGAAAATATGTAAGTTTTTTGCTGTGGGAGCAGAATTGAAGATCCATGATTCTCCCTTGACTCTAAACAATACTTACCTCTTCGAAAGGTCTACGGCCTTGTGTCGGAGAAGGCGTGTATTGGGGGCCTACGCTTCATATCAGTTATATTTTAAGATGGGGATCTAGGCTTCACGAAGGGCGAGTTTGGTGTTGGGGACTTGACAATTGTGGATAAGTTTTCTACAATGGCTTTATCTCCCAGTCTGCCAGCTTAATTATCCAAAATAAAAAATTAGACTATGGACAAAGACAGGCTCTGGCAGGTTGTCCTTTCCGAAATTGAACTTTCGGTCTCTCGGCCAACCTTTGTGACCTTTTTTGAAAAATCTACCCTTCTGTCCTTAGAGACGAGCATCGCTGCTATCGGTTGCCCAAATCCTCTCTCGGCCCAAATGATTGAAGGACGATACTATTCTTTAGTAAAAAGCATCCTAGATAAACACGCTGGCGGGAATAATTCTTTGATTTTCAAAATAAAAAGGGTCGAAACGCAGGAAACAAAAGAGCTAGGGCCTCTTTTTACTCCTCAAGAGGTTCCCCCTCTTGGACGACAGTTAGGACTGCGGGAAAATTTTACATTTGAGAATTTTGCCGTCTCAACTTCAAACCAAGTGGCCTTTGCTGCGGCCCAGGCAGTTTCCCTTTCTCCGGGAACTGCCTATAACCCTCTCTTTATCTATGGTGGAGTGGGGGTTGGCAAAACTCACCTTATGGAAGCAATAGGAAACACTCTTTTAAACAAAAACCAAAAAACAAGAATTATTTATTGTATGGGCGAGGATTTTACCAATGAAATTATCGAGGCTATAAGGGGTCATTCAACTGATATTTTCAAGAAAAAATTTAGACAAGCCCATGTTCTTCTTCTTGATGACATCCAGTTTATCGCCGGCAAGGAAAGAGTTCAAGAAGAGTTTTTCCATACCTTTAATGCTATCTTACGGGTTGGCGGTCAGGTGGTTTTGACAAGCGACCGACCGCCCTCAGAGATCGCCAAGCTCGAGGCTCGACTTAGGAGCCGCTTTGAGGGAGGATTAACGGTTGATATCTCTCCGCCAGATTTTGAGCTTAGAACCGCCATTCTTCTTATCAAGGCCAAACAAAGAAAGATAGACTTACCTATTGAAATGGCTAAATTTATTGCCGCCAATATCGAGGACACAAGAAAACTAGAGGGGACTTTAATAAGGGGCCAAACTGAAGCAGAAATGAAAAAAGAACCGCTTTCTGTTCTTCTCTTCCAGTCAATTTTAGGAAAAGCCAAAGGAGGAGAGGAGACGTTGGCCAAAAAAATTCCTCCGGAGGAAATTATTAAGGAGGTGGCAAATTATTTCAATCTAAAGGTCAACCAGCTTAAGGGTAAAAAAAGGGACAGGCCGATTTCTCTACCGCGCCAAATCTTAATGTATCTTCTGCGCGGGGAAATAGGCCTAACCCTTGAGGCGGTTGGCCAGATTTTGGGGGGAAGGGATCATACTACTATTATTCACGGCGTTGATAAAATTACCCACGAAATGTTAATAAATGAAAAGTTAAGAGAGGATGTTTCGGGGATAAGAAAAAAAGTTTGGGGTTAATTTCCCCCTTTTTTCCACTTTTCCACAAAAATGATTCTTTTATCAACACTTTTGTCCACATTCACCTCCTCTTCTTTTCAACAAAAAAATCATTCCCTTTTTTCCGTTCTTGACTCCCCGGAGGAAATGTTTTACACTTATCAAGAATTTTTATTAACTACAATTACTAATATAAATACCTTATGGAACTTGAAGTTCTTCAGGAAAACCTAAGTAAAGTTCTTTCTTCTATTGGAAGAATTATTCCTTCCCGAGCCCAACTACCGATTTTAAGTAGTATCCTCTTAGAGACTGACAAAGGAAGACTTAAAACTTCCGCTACGAATTTAGAGACAGGGGCTTCCTATTGGTTAGGTGCAAAGATAGAAAAAGAAGGAAAGACAGCTATTCCAGCTAAAATCCTAACAGAGTTTATTCTTTCTCTTCCCCCAGACAAGATTAGTCTTTCTCTACAGGAAGGAATTCTTACGGTTAAAAGCGGTAGCTATTCAGCTACCTTTGCTTGTCTCCCGTCAGAAGAATTTCCTCCTTTACCTAGGGCCCAAGAGAAAGAAATTTTAGCCCCGCCTGTTAAAAACTTTTTAGAAGCGATCTCCCAGGTGGTCTTTTCGGCGGCTCAAGACGAAGGAAGGCCTGTTTTGGCCGGGGTGAAGATTTTTGAAGAGGAAGGATTAGTTCTAGCGGCGACCGATGGATTTAGGCTGTCGGTTAAAAAGATCATCGGCGAAAAGACGGGACTAGAGAGACCTTTGATCATTCCCGCTAGAACCCTAGCTGAGGTAGGGAGAATAATGGCCGAAACCAAAGAAGAAAAATTGGGAATAAGTCAAACTAAAGAAGGGAATCAAATAATCTTTTCTTTTAAAGACGCGGAAGTTATTTCTCGGCTTATCGAAGGAGAATTCCCGGATTTTAATAAAATCATTCCGTCTTCATTCACGACAAAAGCTCTTCTAGATAAGGAAAAATTTTCCCGGGCCGTTCGCCTTGCCGCTATCTTCTCAAGGGGAGAGGCAAACATTGTCAAGCTTAAGTTTGAAAAGGGGTCATTGACTATTTCGGCAAACGCCCCCCAGGTTGGAGGAAACAAAAGCGTAATCGAGGCCAATATTGAGGGGGAGGGAGGAGAAATTGCCTTTAATTTCAGATTCTTGCTAGATTTTTTAAGTAGCGTGTCTCAAGAGGAGATAACTTTTGAAATGACCGGGCCACTTGCTCCAGGGGTTCTAAAACCAGTGGGGGACGAGTCTTTTCTTCATCTTATAATGCCCGTTAGGCTTCAGGGGTAAATTAGGAAAGCTAGAATTTATTACAATCTGGTCCTTCCATTCCCGCCGGATCAAGCTCTTTGTACATTCCTAGGGTGTTGTCCCAAAAAAATTCATTATTTGCAAGGGTACAGTTGTCTCCGCCGCTATAAAATTTCATAAAAATTTCAAAACTTGTTGCTCCTGAACAGTGATTGGGTGCGTCCCTGGCCGTTTTCAAAAAACAACTAATTTCACATTCAAGCGGCCAGTAGGGGTTAGTAGGGTCAACTTTCTGGCAATCTGGGCCCAGACACCCAAGATCAAACCCTGGCTCAACGGAACCTAGAGCAGTCTTTTCCCCATAATTACTGAAATGACTTTCTTCTCCCCAGATTGCCACAGTTAAGGCCGGACTGAAGTTATTATTTTGGGCTGTCTCTATAACATAATCAAGCTTCTGCGAAAGAAGACTGTTTGGAAACAAAGACCCAAATTTATTTAAGAATTCCCTCTTCTGGTTTTCACTAATTGAGTTTTTATCATAAATGTTTTTAACATAACAATTTGAAGGGGTGATAGGTGAACCTCCAGGCGTCGGGGTAGGAGCCCAGGGAGAAAGGCCCCCCGGTGGAGGGGTGACGGGTTGCCCCTTTTGGTATTGCGGGAAAGCCGAGGCCAGAGGAGTGAAAATACTTAATAAAGAAAAAAGAAAAATAAGGACGATTGTACCCACGGTCAACGCGGCCAAAACAACGGCCAAAACAGGAGGATTGTTAAGAGAAAACTTTGTCAATAGACTACCCGTAGAGGCAGGCGTAAGACCTCTTCCGCCAGCAAGTCCTCCTAGGAAAGAAAGGAGGCGGCCGCCTAGGCTAAGAAAAACTCCTGGCAGGTTTATTCCCGAAAAGAATAATTTTACCCAAGAGAGGAGTTTTCTGCCAAACCCAAGAATGGCCGAGCCGCCGGCCTTAAAAAGATTGACAAAGGAGAAAAAGACCCCTTTTGGCCCCAATGACTTTAGCTTGCCGAAGCTGCTTCCCAACCCACCGAATCCCGCCTTCATTCTTCCTAAAAAATTAGAGAGGGAAGCTGATACAAAAAAAAGTCTCTGGCTAGCCAGGGGAATAAAGTAAGAAGGAGAAGAAGACAGAAGCCTTAAAAATCCTGCCGGAGAAAATTTAAAAAGTTTGCCTATGTAGAGATTGGGAAAGAGAGAATAATTAGCAGGACCCGGAAGCAGCCTAAGAATCTGGTTGCCGGCCAGCGCCGGTCCGCCGCCCAGTCTTCTTGAGGGAGAAGTGCCGGCCGTAGGCCCTTTGGCCAATCCAAAAAAAAGACGAGAAGCTCCTTCTGGTAGGAAAGAAAAGCGTTCCATTCCAGCCCTTTCCAAAATTTCAAAGATCTTCAGAGGATGAGGGCCTCCTTTATTAACTTTTGCAAACAGTCGACCTAATTTTAAGAAGGGCCGCGAAACTAGACTTGGCCTCTCGTTACTATTTCTAACAAGCCTGAAGAAACCGACAATTCCCCTAAGGCTGTCTATTTTAGCTGGGTTTCCTTCCTCCTGAGCCATTCTCAAATTAAAAACTGATCTTCCCTGGAATGTCCTTAACGTCTTCCTATCAGCACCGAAAAACCCAACAAGAATTTTTTCTCTGACGCCGGGGACAAGAGAAATAGCATCAAGACCAAGACCCAAGATTTTAGCCCGCATTGTTTTGGCCTGGGAGAAAAAGAAGAAAGAAGAGGAAGGAGGAGAGTCAAGTCCACCTATTAAGCGATTAGCCCGCTCTCCCTCTTCTCTATCAATCTTAGAAAGAGCCTCTAAGGAGATAATTCCTGCCAAAAACCTGACCAATTCTTCTCTTTCTGCCCCAGGCATGGTAGGGTCTTTGGCCCCAATAATATCCTCAATTATCCCCGATATTCGGCCAGAAGCTGCTTGCCGAAATTCCGGCTCATCCGGTATGGGGAAAAGGGCGCTCTGTTTGGCCATGACCCAGGTTCTATCGAGGAGGCCAGCAAGATCACTTTTATAACCAGCATAAGGGGACTTCTCGACCGCCTCGTCTATTTTTCTCTGAAGGTTTTCGGCGGTGGGAGTAGAAGGAGGAAGAGAAGGAGAGGTAGGGGCAAAAAAACTCTGAGGAAGAGAAGCAACCAACTTATCTACTCCTGTGTCGTCCACCCTAATTCCGGTTGTTTCAGAGATAAAATTTAAAGCCTGCCAAGCGGTTTTGCGGGCCTCAGTTTGGGTCTGGAATTCTTTACCGACAAAGTAACGACTTATAATTCTCTCGAATAACTGGGGATTTTCACTATATTTTATGTCAAAATTAAGAGCCATAATCGCCGCTACCGCCGCCCGTTTTTGAGCTCTTAGCCATAATTCTCTATGGGCGGCCGCTTGAATTTCAAACGCATCTCTTGCCGCCCAGACCTTCGCTGCCTCTTCCGGGGGTGGGGCGGTAAATATTTTTTTTGGCTCTTTCTTTTTGGCCAAGGTAGGGAGAAGAAGAGCGAAGTCTTCTGGATTTTGGGCCTGGGTTAAAGCTCTTTCAAAAACTGAAGACAAATTTTCCGGAGAAAGACCATTCATTTTCGCCCAATTTGCAAGATAGTACTCTTGAGCCCTTCTAAGACGTTCCAGACCCTTTTTTTCTTGTGCTAGCCTGTTAGCCTCTGTTTGGGCCCTTGCTTCCCTTAAAGCCAGAACCAGCTGTTTTAGATTAAGGGGAATATTTGAGGCAAGCTCCTGCGTTTTTTCCCGAGAAAGTCGTCCAACTGCCAGTTGGCCAGCTAAGATCCTCAAAATATCCTCAAGATAAAAAGGATTAAGAAGGTCAAAAGGAGGAAGAACTTTTTCTAGTTGTTTCGGATTTAATTTTGCCTCACGGATAAGAGCCTGTCGAACCTCCTCATCATACCGCCGAGCAATTGGCTCGAAGGCGTCAAAGAAACAACCAGCTAATTCATTGGGAAAAGGCCTGTTGTCTTCCGCGAGGGCTTCCTTAATTGTTTTAAATCCGCTTTGTAAATCCTCAAGAAACTCATTCATAAACGGTCGGAGTGAAAACAGAACACAACTATTAATTTCATTATAACTATTTGACAAGCGGTTTAAAAGTATATTAGGATGAAGAGAGGATATGGTCAAAAAAATCCCCGACCTTCCCACAATTGAAAAGGGACCATTGGCTGAACCAAAAGAAGAGCAGGAAAAAACTGGCGAACCCGCTGAAATAGGGACCGCCCCACCCACCTTTTCTCCTGATAAATTTACTCAGGAGATGGCGGATATTGAAAAACAAGAGGAATATTTACAAGGCCTATTAGAAAAAGAAACTAATCAAAATAATATCGCTGCCATTAAAGATGCTCTTCAAAAACTTTCCTCTTCAAGACTTCAATATGAACCATTTACTCCCGCTGGCACAGCTGGTCAACAAACCCTAAACATCCAAATTAAAAAAGGAAGCTGCGTCATCTGGGAGCTTAGGGATTCAATTGCTGGCGCCACTGGTAAAAGACCAGAAGAAGGTTTAGCTGATAAACTATTTTATCAGGCTCTCCTGGCCGATAATCCTGGCCTGAAAACTAAAAGTGGTGACTGGAATTTAGTTTATCCGGACGAGAAAATTTCTTTTCAGCTAGGAGAAAAAACAAGAGAATGGTTAAAAGAGAACAAACTAGAATCCTTGGTGGGAACTCCAGTTACAAAACCAGAGCCAGAGGCCGAGGAGCCAAAATACGGCGAGCCCCCGACTATCCGTGAGCCAGAACCAGAAACTCCCCTGCCAGAAAAGCCGGAAGAAATAAGACCAGCACCTGGGGAACCAGTAACCGGTGAGCCCCCACTTACTCGCGAGCCAGAAATAGAGGCTCCGTTGCCAGAAAAACCAGAGGAGGTAAAACCAGCGCCTATTGAACCAATAACTGACGAGTCCCCATCGACTCGTGAGCCAGAAGAATTTTCCTTACCAGAAGAAGCGGAAGAAGGGGAGGAACTAGAATTGACCCCGGCCCCTCCCGAAGCTCCTTTGCCGAGCGAAAGCTCCCAGCCTCAAGAAAAAGGAACAAGTCAATATCCCTATCGAGGTTTGACCGGGAATGAATTTTTGACAAAGTTTGGCGATGCCGCCAAGAAACCCCAGGAGACTTTTGACTATTTTTACCAAAATGACTTTTTTACTAAAGAAGATGCCCTTGCCTTTTCCGGCAAGGGAAGCGAAGAGTTGAAAAAATTAGGGAAAAGAGGAGCTTTTCAATCGGAAATCCTTAATGTTAACGACAAAGGAAGAGATGCTCTTTTGCGCTCCGCCGACCACATCGACCACTATTTTGCCACCTATATTCAAAGAGAGGGCGGTTCTAAATCATTAAGAAGTGGCGACATTAGGGTTCAATGGAAAGACGAAATGAGCAAGTTGCAAACATTAGACTGGCAAGAAGTAAAAAAGGTCGGAGACCTTTCCACTCTTAGCCCCCAAGAAGTAATAGACAAGTATGGCGACAAACTTGGTCGTAATGAGACAACTGCTTATCTTATGGGTAAAGACCTTTTGACCCAAGAAGAAATTCTAAATCCAAACCTAATCGGCAGAGAAAACATGGGAGAGACAAAAAATGCTCTAAAATTTAGGTTAGCCCAGGCCCAAACACCGGAAGATTACCAAAAACTGGTTAAGGTTTTAGAGAAAAAAGGTGATGCTCTTTTTGACCAATATTCAGACAACTATGTCGGCCGGGCTCCCTGGAGAATACTTACTTTTCCCGTAAACGGCGTAATTGATGCCATAAAATACCCCTCGAAAGAAAATGTTTTCTGGGGGGTGTTTGATGTAGTAACTCTGATTCCTCTCACCGCAGTGGGAAAAGTGGTGGGGCAACCCTTGGCCAAAGGAGGAGCCAAGCTTGCCACCAAAGCCGCCGAGTCCATTGGGAAAAAAGCCGCGGCGACTGTGGCCGAGAGAGCGGCGGAAGAAGTAGCTGGGAGGGGAGTTGCCGAAGTCGCTGAGACGGCAGGCAGGGAAGCAGTTAAAACAGCGGCTAAGGCTACCAGTAAGGAAGTTGCTGGTGGAGCAGCTCGGCAGGCAGGAGAAGAAGTTGTTGAGAAAGGAACAGTGCAGGTGGCGGAGGAAGCGACGGAAGCAGGAGCAAAGGCAGGCCAAAAAAGCCTGTTGGAAAGACTGGCGGAAGCCTTAAGGGGACCAAAACAAGTGCAACCAGCGGTCCAGGGGCCGGCCGTTCAGGCGAGTGAAGAGGTCGCGGCGGCGAAGGCAGCTGTACCAAAGGTAGCTGTCCCGGCTAAAAATTTTGGGGCAAAATGGGTTGGGGAGGCGGGCGGGAAGGGAGTTCTTGTTGAGATTCCCGGATTTAGCGGTTCAACTTATGTTCCCGAGGCTGTTTTGGCTAACCCCCAGGCCTACAGAACCTGGTATGATGATGTTCTCCGGGGGTTTTTGAAAGACAGGGCGGCGGCCGCCGGAGTTACGGACCTGAAACCATATAGTGGTGGTGCCTTAGATAATATTGTTAAAGCAGAGTGGGCGAATCTCTCTCCCCAAACAAAAACGGCTATTAATGAGCTTTACGCCCTGGGGCAACTTAGTCCAGATGAACTAGCCCAATTGGCCGGAAAAGAGGGAGCGCTTAAAAACCTAGATGGCGTTGCCCGAAGAAAGGTGGCTGAGCAAGCTAAAATAGCCCAACAACAGGCCCAAGCAGTCCAACGAGAGGCCGCTGGGATGGCCAAGGAAGAGGCGGGGAGGGGCAGACCGGCCGCCCAAGTCGTAAAATCAGCAAAAAAAGCAGAAGTTAAGGTGGGCGCCGTTTCCGATCAGGGGCTAGTCCGCACCCTAAATGAAGATTTTTTTGCTGTTCCAGAGCATTTTAATATTTCACCAGAGATTCAGGCAGCCAGAGGGAGGTTTTATGTTGCCGCCGATGGAATGGGAGGACATCAAGCAGGAGACGTCGCTAGTCGAGAAGCAGTTAATACCGCTTTTACCAATTATTATTCTTCTCCAAGTTTTGACCAGCCAGCCTCAGCACTTCGACGTGTCTATGGGGATGTAAATGAGACAATTTATGAAATGGCGGCCCGTGACCCATCAAAAAAAGGAATGGGGACAACAATGACTTCGGCCGTGGTAAGAGGAAATGAAGCAACAATCGCCCATGTAGGAGATAGTCGCGCCTATCTTATTAATCAAAAAGGAATAACCCAGTTGACCTCGGACCATAGCTGGGTTCAGGATATGGTCAGACAGGGAGTTTTGACCCCAGAACAAGCGAGAACACACCCATACAGAAATGTGATTACCAAGGCGATAGGAGCGAATCCCTCGGTGAGTCCTGATATCTTTACTCAGACACTAGGACAGGGGGATAATCTTTTGTTAGCGACCGATGGGCTAACCGGCAAGGTTACTGACGCCGAAATTTGGCAAACCGTTCTTCGACTTAAAGACCCTCAAAAAGCTACCCAGGCACTCATAGACCTTGCTAAAGGGCGGGGAGGAGAAGACAACATCACTGCCTTATTAATTTCTAGTTAAGAAAGATTTTCTATATGAATTCGGTTAGATGGTTGGTGGTGATTATTTTAGATATTTTTATCATCCCCGCTGTTTTGTTTATCGGTTGGAACATTTTTATCCTAGCAAATCTTTATTTAAGTGTCGCTAAAGGAGTAGAGGCCGAACTTGCTGGCATTGCTCATTTTATCTGCCCATTTTATATTTTATTTTCCCTAGCAGCAATTTGGTTATTAGCTAAAGTTAGAAGTAAATTTTTACGGGCCCAACTTGACTCTCGATCTAGTTTTTTATTTCGCGCCTCAGAATACCCCGAGCTTAGCTCGGGGATGAATGAGGCAAGAAAGAAGCGAACCACCCCAAGAAACTCCGCCCTTCCGTGGGCGGAGAGGCTTCATTTAAATTAGCCTTAGTGATCAACATCGGTTTTATAATCTTGTTTATCGTAATTCCCATCGCAATTCTTCTTGGCCCGTATCTGACAGAAGGTAAGTAGTGGAAAACTCTTCCTCTTTCTGCTAATCTTAAAATTATGATGATGAAACCAAAACCTCAAGAAGAATTTTTTTCTTTACCTCTCTCTCCCTGGGAAATAAAAGAGGGACAAAAAGAAAAAGTCTCCTCTTCCCTTAGGTGGTTAACTGACTGGTGCCTTTTTGAGGGCGAAAGACAAAAGTTTCTGTCTAAAAAGAAGAAGCCATGGAAAACCTAAACCCAAATTTGGCAATGGAAATTATCTTAAGGGGAATGTTCTATCTTATCGTCGCGGGTGTCTTTTTAACAATCCTTTCCTTTTTTTACAAAATCTTCCTTTACCGAAACCGTAAGAGAAAAACCCTAGATGGCGTCTTACTTTTAGTGGCTCTTCCTCAATGGAGAGAGAAATCAGATAGTGCCCAGTCCCAGATTGAGTGGGTTAAGAGAAAAATTAATGTGGCCGAACAGATGTTTGGCGAAATCTATGGTTCCCTTAAAAGATATCTGGCTCAGTTTTGGGAAATCCAAGAGGTAATAAGTTTTGAATTAGTAGCCACTAAAGAGGAGATCAAATTTTATGTTTTTCTGCCAAGAAAACTTTTGGGCCTGGTTGAACAGGCAATTTTAGCCTCATATCCCGAGGCTGACATTCAAATCGTTTCTGACTATCAAGTTATTCCCAAAGAAGGGGCGACCGCTTTTACCTCGATTATTGCCACCGGTCCCTCTTATGCGCCGATAAGATCATACCAGGATCTGGTTATCGACCCCTTAAATGGGATAACCTCAAAAATGAGCAAACTTGAAGAAGGAGAAACAATGATTCTTGAGATTTTAATCTCTCCGACCGGCAACTGGTGGCGACGGAAAGGCCAAAGTTATTTAAATTATCTCCAGCGCAAGCTTTTTGTTCCTAAAAACAACCCCTTTTTAGCCTCATTGGTTAGTCAGGTTTTTGGTAAGCCGGTTCAGTTTGAGCCCCAGGAATATCTCGTTGACCAGAATATTTTTGAAGGAATCACTAAAAAAATGGCTAAACCAGCCTTTGAAGTCTGTTTCAGAACTGTCTCCTTTGCCAAAACAAGAGAAAAGGCCCAGTATAATCTGGATGGTTTAGCGGCCACTTTTTCCCAGTTTGATTTTCCACCGATAAATTCTTTGGTTGCCAGTCCTTATCCCCAACAGCCGAATTTTTTTATCCGCGATTTTCTCTGCCGTTTCATGCCTATGTTTTCCTTACCATTTTATAAGACCAGGATGGTTTTAAACCTTGAGGAGCTAGCAACCATTTTTCACTTTCCAGGAGAAGAAGTTGAGACTCCGAATATTTATTGGCTTAAGGCAAAAAAATCCCCGTGCCCAACTGATGTTCCCAAAAAAGGAATCTATCTGGGAGATAACCGCTATCGAGGAATTAAAACCCCGATATACATGGAGACTGACGACCGTCGTCGCCATCTTTACCTTGTTGGTCAGACAGGGACAGGCAAGTCAGAATTTTTAAAATTTTTAGCCCTTGAGGATATTAAGGCGGGGGAGGGAGTTGGTTTTATTGACCCTCACGGTGATGTTGTTAAGGACCTACTTCAAAAAATTCCCAAAGAAAGAGCCAGCGATGTTATTTATTTTAACGCCGCCGATTTAGAAAGGCCCCTGGGTCTTAATATTTTGGAAGCCCAGACGGAGGAGCAGAAACATTTAATCATCAATTCTTTCATTGCCATGCTCTATAAACTTTATGACCCAAATAGAATTGGGATTATGGGCCCAATCTTGGAAAGGGCCATTAGAAATGTAATGTTGACGGCGATGGAAGAAAAAGGGAATACCTTAGTTGAAGTTTTAAGGCTTCTGACCAGTCCAAAATTTGCGGCGAGCAAAATTCCATTCATTAAAGACCCCTTAGTAAAAACCTATTGGACGGAACAACTGGCTCAAACCTCGGCCTTTCATAAGAGTGAGACCCTAGCCTACTTTGCTTCAAAGTTTGACCGGTTTGTTACCGAAAAATTAATGAGAAACATCATTGGCCAATCCGACTCAGCGTTTAACTGGCGGGAAGTTATGGATCAAAGAAAAATTCTTCTCGTTAATCTTTCAAAAGGATTAATAGGAGAGGAAAACTCAAATTTTTTAGGTCTTATTTTTATTCCCAGAATCTTAATTGCCGCCATGAGCCGAGTTGACATCCCCGAGGAGGAGCGTCGAGATTTTTATTTATATGTTGATGAGTTTCAAAACTTCGCCACCCCTGATTTTGCCACAATTTTATCCGAGGCGAGAAAATATCACCTTTCTCTAATTGTGGCTAATCAGTATATTTCTCAGATTGAGGGACCAATAAGAGAGGCAGTCTTTGGGAATGTTGGTTCCCTAGGAGCTTTTAGAGTGGGCGTGGACGACGCGAAGTATTTAAAAGAGCAGTTTACCCCAGTCTTTGGTGAATATGATTTAATAAACAATAGTGTAGGGAATCTTTATCTTCGGCTTTTAATAAAAGGAATGCCTTCAAAACCATTTTCCGTCTCAATTCCCTGGGAGGAGATAATGAAAATTCCCAAGTGCCCCAATATAGCCGAAGAAATAGTTGAACTTTCCCGTCTTAGGTTTGGTCGAGACAAGGACTTAGTGGAGATGGAGATAGTAAAAAGGGCAAAGCTTTAGGCCTTACGGGCCGACAGGCGAGGGAGCAGTTCCCTTAGCCCCTTGCTCACCGACCGAAGCCCCAGACTCCTCGCGTTCTAAGAGCTCCTCTGGTTTTGATGTAACCAGCTCGTATTCGTCTGGTGAGGCAACTACTCTTATAGCCACATGAGATGGGCCGGCAAAGAAAAGACCTTCCCCAACCTCGCAGGAAAGCAAAAAATGCTTTTCTCCACCTGAAAGATAAAAAACCTCGGCAATTTTATCGATGGCGGCCGGAGATTGTTTAAGAAGAATTTGGACTGAAGAATTAGTGATAATCGCCTTACCGTGGTCAGTTGCTAAAAAATCCTCAACGTCCTGGGTGATGGTAGATAGACCAAGATAATACTTTCTTGCCCGTTTGGCAATTGAATAAAGATAATTAGCCGAATCCGGCTGTTTCATTAAATACCAGGCCTCATCTACCACTAAAACCCTTTTTTTCATCTCCCTTTTAATCTTTGTCCAAATATAGTCCAAAATAATAAACATCGCTATCGGCCTAAGCTCGGCCTCCAGGTCTTTGATACAAAAAACGGTAAAAGGGTTTTTGATATCAAGATTTGATTTTTGATTGAAAATTCCCGCTAGGCTTCCTTTAATAAACTTCTCTAGGCGTTCGGCCAACCTCATGGCTTCAGGTTCCTCCATTCCAATTAAAACTTTATAAAGGTCTTCCATCAAAGGAGGTTCCCTCGTTTGGGTGGTCGGATCAGGAGTTATCCCTTTTTGTTTGTAGGAGGCAACCAAGGCTCGGTCGAGGGCTGCCTCTTCTCCTGGGGTTAGCTCTTCCATTATGACCTTCATCAAAGAGTGGAGGGAAAGAATTTTAAGACCCAGCTCATTTTCTCCTTCTCTTACTACCCCCGCCAGATCAAAAGGGTTTATCTTGACTGGGGAGGAAAAAGAAAACTCAATGAACTCGCCGCCTAATGCCGAAGTTAAGGTTTTATATTCTCCTTCGGGGTCAATGACAAAGACTTCGGTCCCAAACATCAGAGACCTAAGAGTTTCAAGCTTAACCAAAAAGCTTTTTCCTGCCCCGCTTTTGGCAAAAACACAAGTATTAGCATTCTCAAGAGAGAAGCGATCGAAAATTACCAAACTTCCGTCGTGTTCATTAATGCCATATAAAACTCCCCGGTTGGCGGTAAGACTGGCCGTAGTGAAAGGGAAAGTAGTCGCCAGCGAGGTGGTATCCATATTCCTGTTTATCATCAGTTTATCAAGACAGGAAGGAAGGGTGGCTTTAAAACCGTCTTCCATCTGCAAAGTGGCATGTTTGGAGATGATCAAGAGAGAACCTAGGGTAGACTCAACTTGTTTGGTAATCTGATTTAATTCCTCGATTGTTTCGGCGGGGATGGTAATATAAAGGCCAAACTGAAAGAACCTCTCTGCCCCCTTGGCTAGTTGAGCCTGAAGAGAAAGGGCATCATCTAAGGAAACCTGGACCGAGGGGTCAATTACCCTTCCCCTTTTCACATCCGACTGGATGGTTGCCTCCATCTCGGCAATTTTTCTTCTTAGATCCTCAAGAATTATTTTTGATTCGGTAGGGTAGATAAACATAGAAATAAAAAGGGAATGGTCAAAGGAAATTAAAGGATAGAGCCAGTTGGCCGAAACAAACCTTGGGTAACCAGCAACAAACAAAGTTCGATAGAAGGTCCCGCCAATCTTTAAATAGTCAAAATCAACTTCAACGTATGATGGGGCGATGATGTCTTTAACAGAAGTTAATCCTTTGGCAAAGATTTTGGACGCCGCCTCATTTTTATTATCCATTTTTTCCTTAGGTTTTGCTGGTTTATTTGCTGGTTTAGAAAATGGGAAATTCATAAATTATTATTCGAACTTTCAAGAGCTATTTTATTCCCTCAATCATCGGTGAATTTATACCCTCCTCGGTTACTTTTTGGGCCTGAGCCTCCTCCGGATTAAAAAGTTCATAAAAAAGCTGGATTAATTTTGAGGTAGTAAGCTGGTACCCTTTAAGGCCAAGACGATTTAACTGGCGGAAGATATGATCTCTCTTTGGGAAAAGAGCGGTCTTAGCTCGGGAAAGGATATATTCTTCAGGGAAAGGAAGGCCTCTTGAGGACCCTAGGCCTGTAAGGCCTGCACGAACCCCCAGTTCAAGACTTGAAAAAGGAATTACAATATAGAATTTTTTCTCCAAAACTCGATTTTCTTTAACCACCCCTAAAATAAACTGATAATAACTTCTGATCTGAGCTCTCATTTTACCAGAAGGTTGACTTTCCTCTTCCTTAGCTATGGTATCTAGGTATGAAGAAATGTCCATTCGTCGACTAATTATCGTCAGTTGGATAGGGAAGGACAGTGAATTTATAAAAGCAGCGTAGGCATAAATTATGGCGTCTTGTTCTTCTTCAGAGAGAAGACCAAAGTTGACGGCCGAGGTTTCGATAAGAAGAGCCGCCCCTGCATCCTTAAAGATGACAAGATCGTCTTTGATGGTGCTAATCTCCAAAAATTGCTGAGTAGTGGCGCGGATTGGTGTTTGGGCAGGCATAAGTAAAAAATTTCAAATTTCAAATGACAAATTTCAAATTCTTAGAACTCTTGAGTACCAAATAAATCTTTTGTTAGGCGCTCTCTTGTTAACTCTCTTTCTCCCTTGGCCAGTATTTCTAAGGGAGAAAAGATATCTCCCCGGAGAGTAACCTCAATTATATCAAACTGGAAACGTCTCTTTGGGTCTTCAACCTCAATAGTATAAGTGCCATTAGGAAGGGGAGTTGAGCTGGCGAATTGACCCAGGCGGTTAGTTTTGAGAGCTCTTAAAGTTAGGCCAGTCTGGTTTTTGACCGTCACTAAAATTCCTGGAAGGAGATTTCCTAAGCCGTCTATAATGATGCCACAGACGACGTTTGGGACTTGAGAAATGGAAAGAAGACCTACCTTGGGGGCCAAAGTGGGGGAGATAATCTTAACGGTTGGTTGTTGTTCTTCTTTAAGATAGGTGGTTGGGGTAACCGGAGCCTCTTTTGGTCTTGTTTCGAACCTTTTCCGTAAAGAGATAAGTTCTTGACCCAACCTTTCCTTTTCTTTTAGGAGGGAGGTTAACTGGGATTGGATTTCCAAAAACCTCTCCCTTGAGATTTTCTGGTCGGCCAACTGGATTCGAAGGGCCTCTAGGGTTTTTTCAAACCCAGATGGAGGAGAAAGCACTTCCTCTTTTTCTTTTTGGGGAGGAGCAACCTCAACCTTCTTCTTTGGTAAGGGAGCAAGGGGCTTTTCTTTTTCCAAAGGCTTACCAAGCGGAGGAAGAGGAACATAGGGCTCTTCAGGAGGAAGCGGTGATGGCGGTGTTTTTTTGGACTCATAAAAAAGAGAAAGAGTTTGAGTCAAAACCTGGTTTTCCTCTTTATCCAAAGAGGCGGAAGGGCTTGTCGGTAAAGTTTTTAAATAATCCTCCAGTTTTTTCTTCGACTCCTCAAAATGAGAGACATGAGAAGAAGGTAAACGTGGCGTGCTGGCAAGTTGAGGTCTTTTTAAAACCTCGGGAAGTTCAGGCATTTTCCCCCAAACAAACTGAGTCGGAGAATAAACACTTCTAATAAAAGCGGCCAACCATTGATCAAGCGGTCGTTCTTGAATGGGGATAAAGGCAAAGGCAACGCCTAAAAAACCAGTCGCGACAGCTAAAGGAAGCCTTAGGATACCTGGAAATGGGGCTCTGAAGAAGAGGTAAGCTAAAATGGCCCCAACGGCCAAATAACCAAATTGCTTAACGGTCATATCGCCAATAAGGCGGAACTGGAAACCAGTTATATTTCTTGGGACAGGATGCTGTTCCATAATAAAGTCTTTAAAAACACCTAATTTTATTGTAAAATTTAAAGTTGTATATCTTTATAAAATTAAAATATATAAAGATACACTTCAATCGTAAATAAATTCTAATCAATAGATCGATATAATTCAAGTGTATAAAACTATAAAAATTTACTTTTTAAGTATATGAAAATCGCTATCTTGGGGGGACGATTTGACCCTCCTCATTTCGGACATCTTTGGGTTGCCAAACAGACCCTTGAGTGTTTTTCTTGGCTTTCGGAGGTTCAGCTAATGCCTTGTTTTGCCCATGCCTGGAAGCAGGTTTTGGCCCCAGCCCAGGATAGACTTGAGATGTGCCAGTTATTGGTAAATGGGAAAGAAAATGGCTCTTCGCAAATTACTGTTTCTGATCTTGAAGTTTGCCGTGGAGGAACAAGCTATACTGTTGAGACCGTTGCCTATCTAAAGAGCGACCTCCAGAATGACTATTTTTGGATTGTTGGAAGTGATGCCATTTCGGATTTCTCTCGTTGGCGGGAGGCGACAAAATTAGCAAGGTTAATTCCTTTTTTAGTTTTTCTAAGAATAGACTATCCGATTAAAATCTTGCCGCCGGGTTTTAAGAAAATAGAAGGCCCGAATCTTGTTTTGACCAACCTTTCCTCAACCATCGTTAGAGAAAGGGTAAAAAAGGGCCTGACAACTGCCGGCTTGGTCCCAAAAACGATTGAAGAATACATTAAAGAGAAAGGACTTTATCGATAAAAAATACGAGATAATCTCAAATGACAAAATCCAAAGATTCAAATAAAATCCAAAGCTCAAATAACAAAATATTCATTTTTGGACCTTGAACTTTATTATTTGACATTTGACATTTGGATTTTGGATTTTAATAATGGCAAATTTCAAACCCCAAAAGAAAACGCAGGAAAGTGTCAAGTTCATTCGGAATGTGGTGGCAAGGGCTGGTTTTTCTAAAGTCATTGTTTCTCTCTCGGGGGGTATTGACTCCACAACCGTTGTCTTTTTGGCAACCCAGGCTCTAGGAAAAGAAAATGTTTTAGTAACAATCTTGCCTTATGGAGATTTAAATAAAGAAGGCGCAGATGATGCTAAAGAGGTAGTTAAAATTGTAGAAATTCCAAAGACTAATGTTTTTGAGATAGATATAAAACCAGCTGTTGATATGATTGCCAAACCAGCAGAAATACCCCCTAAAACCTCAACGCCCCTGGAAAGGAGTCGCCTGGGAAGCATCATGGCCAGGATTAGGATGATTATCCTTTTTGACTTGGCAAAAAAACAGAAGGCCTTGGTTTGTGGGACAGAAAATAAGTCAGAATATCTTCTGGGATATTTTACCCGGTTTGGAGATAGCGCTTCAGATATTGAGCCAATAAAAGGATTTTATAAAACTCAAGTAAGAGAATTGGCGCAATATCTTGGCGTGCCTAAAAAAATAATTGAAAAACCCCCAACTGCCGGTCTTTGGCAAGGTCAGGCAGATGAAACAGAATTAGGATTTTCCTATAAGGAAGCGGACAAGATTTTGGAATTGTTGTATGATAAAAAATGGAGCTTGGAAAAAATAATTGGGACCGGATATAAAAAAGAGCTGGTTGAGAAGATAAAGAAAAGAGTTGAAGAAACAGAATTTATGAGGAAATAGTTTAACTAGCCTATGGTTGAAGCAGTAAAAAAAACGGAGGGTGCGCCAACTGGGGGAGCGCCGGAAAAACCTCCAGCGCCACAAGTTGCTGCGCCGAAAGAGAGTAGATTTCCCACGCCTGAAGAGATAAAAAAGAGTGCGGAAAGGGCCCTGCTGATAATTTTGCCCGACAAGAGAAAAAAACTGGCGGAAGTCTCTCCTGATGACATTGATGGTGTAAAAAAACGGGTACAAGAGATTATTGAGAACTTTAAAAAAGAACTTCTTGACAAGAAGCCTCCCACGATTGATGACTTAAACTTTCTTGTTGCCGCTGTCCCTTTAATTAGGCATTTGACAGACAGCGGGCAGGTAGAAGAAAAAGCGGGCACCCATTACTTAAATGAGATTTTAAAAGCGATGGCTATCATTGGCCAAAAATTAGTAGAGAAAGGTAAAATTGCTCCAGAAGAGCTCACCAAAAAAGGCGTGAACGCCGTCAAAGAAGCGGGCCCGGCGCCACTTTCCCAAATGCCCTCCCGGCCTCCCAGGGAGGAAGAAAGCTGGTTGACTCGCGATCCCAGAAAATGGCCAGGGAATATTCCCAACATTCCCGAAGCCAGAGAGATCTTGGAGGAGATAGACATGAAGATTAAAAGCGGGGAGACGCTTACTCAGGGACAATATGAAAATTATTCTTGGCGGCTGGAAAAAATAGGAGAGCAGACAGGAAGGAGAGATGAACTAACGCCTTTTCTTTCCAACTTTTATGAACACGCTATGGCGGGAATAGCCAGGAGGCCGACTTATGAGTTTAGCGCCCAAAACGCCTTTGATATTCATAACGATCCTCAAAAAAGAGACAGAATTTACTACAACGCCTTGCAAGACGTCATTGGTAACCCCTATAACTCATCCCGTGATTCTTTTGGTCTTCACCAAAGAGAAACGATGAATAGATTTTACAGCATTGTCCGGCAAATTCCAAAGATAGGGCCGGAACTAGCCAATTATTATATAAACAAAACCGGTACGGTTTTGGCTTGTCATGATATGGAATATTGGTGTGCTAATCCGGCCGGCGATATTGAGGGTTTTCAAAAATCTTGTCAGTTTTACTATAACTCTTACGCGGCCACCGCCATGACCGACCCCTGGGTTGATTATCTAACAAGAATTTATGAGGAAATTCTTTGGGAGATTTTTTATTCCTGCGACAGACGCATTCCTCCTTCCCTCGTTGAGTATAACCCTGCTCTTCCCGAAGGGACAATGCTGGAACACCTTGTTATGGAAAGGTTTAGACAGTTAGTTAAAAGTAATCAGATCTTTGACGCGAAGAAAGAAAAAGACGGTAGGCTAAAATTTACCAGTCGGGATGTCGTTGAACTAGACCTAGAGCGCCCGGTGGAGGAAAAAGATCTTGACTTTACAGAAGGCCAGGGACTTCGTCTTTATGCTGCCATGCGTCAGGCAAAAGGTTTTGGTATGGTTTCGGCGCGTTTTTTGGAGATTTATGCTCTTAATCGAGTTCCTGGGGTTAAAGACTGGAACCTTGATCACGCCGAATTTGAGAAGGCCTTCTGCAGTATTCCCTACGAAGGAATTGCCCGTTATATTAACGGTTGGCATCTTATCTTAAAATATAAGCAAGGAGATGCGAGTTTTGTTCCCTACTGGAACCTGCTTTTAACCGGTAACGAAAAAGCTGTTGCCTGGGATTCCAGTACTCCATTTAAGGCGTTTGAAGCGGCCAGCAAAGGAGAGCTTGACAAAATGTTTGGTCCGAGAGCCCAGCGCTTTATGGATAACCTAAACTTTTCCAAAATTTCCGGCCGGTTTGGGCCGTGGACCACTTGGGCGGTAATGGATTCGATTATCGGTTGGTCGGATAAAGAAAAGGAAAAGCTAGGAGGAGCCATCAGGTTTTATTTAACCAAAGGATGGGCGGAAGAAAAGGCAAGAGAGTATTTGATCGGCGCCACCTACCAAGAGAAGTACCGCCGAGACCTCGAAGAGAACAACCAATTGCCTTTGAGGCCAGATGGGACAATTGATGAGGTGAAGTTCCAAAAACTTTGGAAAGCCTGGGCGGGCAATCCCAATCCAACGATCGGCAAATACACCCGGGAGATTAATGAGAAGTGGGCGAAATTAAAAAAACAAAATGAGGGCCTGATTGAAAATACGAACAAATCCTATAACGCCATGGTTTGGTTTCAAACAGTCATGAGGGCTCCCAAGATTATCGCCAGAAATTTTGAAGTAGAATATACTCCGCCCGGGCATAAAGAGCCAAAAAAGCGACTTTTGAGAAATGTTATCTTGGAAAGAATCTTAGGCTCCGATTATGTTCCCGAAGAAGAGCTTTATACCGGCGCCATGCCGACTCCAGAACAGAGAGGAAAAATTGAAAAAATCGCCGAACTTGAAGGAGCTATTTCTGCGGTCCAGCAAAGAGCGATTCAGCTTAACCGCGACCTGACAGAGGCGGATTTTGACGTAGTTATCAAAGAGCCTGAGCTTAATCAGAGGGCCAAGCGTTATTGGCAGATGTGTCAGGAAGCAATTTTTGGCAAAATAAAAGTTGAGGATAGATATAAAGCTATTGGCCTTCGGCCAACGGAGAAAAACCTAGAAATTGATTGGAAGACAATGAAAGACAAACGCTTCGATGTGGCAAAATTGTTAAAAGACAACGGCTCACTTCTTACAGAAAAACACCTTGACTCCGAAAAAATCTACGGAGACCTCTTTCGCTATCTATTCGGCACCGATGACGTTTCCTGGAGAGAGCTTAATCTTTTAAATTTAGGTTCAAGAATTTGGGCCAGAAGAGGCGGAGACATGGCTTCTGACGCCCAGGGAAAAATGGAACTGGCAACCTACTTGGGAATGATTGGGCCAAAGCTGGACGCAGAAAATAAGTATAAACAGCTAAAGAAAGTCTACGACGCCTTTGCCGGTAACGATGTTAACCCAGCCTATGAAGTCATTTGGCAGAATCTTTTGGCGACCGGTCTTTTTTATAAGGCCGACTGGTTTGCTTCTCCTAAGGCGTCGATTTTGGGGCCGATCATCGGTAAATTTAGACAAAGTTCCGTTGCTCAACGGACATACGGGTCGACGACGGAAGCTGATGCCTTAAGTAGTAACGATTTAAAAAAATGGTGTGATGGGGCTCTTCAAATGAGATTAGTCAGGCCCGCAACGATTAATCCTTTTGATGAAGGAAAGCCCTGGAAGCCCAATGTCGAAGAATTGAAAAAAAGGTTGGGGGCCACCGACTGGCACGCCATTTGGGAGATTCTTAGTCTTGGTTTGGTAGTGGCGATGATTTTAGTCGTTTGGGCAGCCTTCCAACAGTCAATGGAGGAAGAGAAAAAGAGAAAAGTTGACTAAAGATAAGCAACCGCTATGACCTTCTCTCGTCCTGCTTGCCAATCCCCAACGCCTGGGCGGCCGCCTGACCGTAATAGAATTGTTGCAGCACACTTAGCCCAGTTTGAACCCCAGTCATAACGGGAGCAACCGCCGACCCAGCACCGACGGGGATA
>Ga0315289_10000720_pt1 | contig 50758 bp, 55 predicted proteins | sample YL17G11_40_MG_FD_203452 | JGI IMG/M metagenome (GOLD analysis project Ga0315289, IMG submission 203452) | Sediment microbial communities from Yellowstone Lake, YNP, Wyoming, USA - YL17G11_40 | ecosystem: Environmental > Aquatic > Freshwater > Lake > Sediment | place: USA: Wyoming | collected...
GGGTGGTCCTCAGGAATAAGTTCATCCAACGTGGGCGGGAACAACCAGACCTGTTCACGATTCAAGGACCGTAGCGGCATCTATAGCACCTCCAAAGATTATGTGCCATAATTATACAACGTAGGGCCGACTTTTAAGATAGGCTCTTCAGGTACGCCCCTACGTTGGGATTCTTTGTGTTATACTTGGGCAAACAAATACGAGAGGAAAGATTATGCAACGAACAGATGGGCGTGCCGGCGATGAACTGAGGCCGGTAGAGATAACATTAGGCTACCAGGCCTACGCCGAAGGTTCAGCGCTCATAGAGCTGGGTAATACCAAAGTCCTTTGCGCTGTGAGTGTGGAGGACAGGGTGCCGCCATTCCTGAAGGGACAGGGCGGCGGGTGGGTAACCGCAGAATATGGCATGCTGCCGCGCTCTACACACACACGCACTCCGCGCAACCCCGATAGACAGGGAGGGCGCTCGCAGGAGATACAGAGGCTGATCGGCAGGAGCCTGCGCGCCGCGATTGACCTCGACGCACTGGGCGAAAGGACATTCACGGTAGATTGCGACGTGATACAGGCGGATGGCGGAACGCGCACAGCGGCCATAACAGGTGGCTATGTCGCGCTTAACCACGCGCTTAGCAAGCTGAAGAAGCAGGGCATCTACAGGGCCATGCCTGTGAAATGCGCGGTTGCGGCTACCAGCGTGGGTGTGGTAGACCGCGCCAGGCTGCTCGACCTCTGTTACGAAGAGGACTTCCGCGCTTCAGTGGACTTCAATGTGGTGATGACGGATAAGGGGGAGTTCGTGGAGCTGCAGGGTACGGCGGAAGGCAAACCATTTTCAAAGGAAACCATCGATGGGCTCATAGCCCTTGCTGAAAAGGGAATTAAGCAGCTATTCGAGATACAGAAAAAGACGTTGGCAGAATTGCGCTAAGGGCGCACCTGCCCGTTGCCGATGATACACCACTTGTAGCTGGTGATCTCCCTCAAGGCCATGGGACCCCGGGCGTGGAACTTCTGTGTGCTGATGCCGATCTCCGCGCCCATGCCGAACTGTCCGCCATCTGTGAAACGGGTGCTGGCGTTAGCGTATACGCAGGCGGCATCCACCTCGTTGAGAAAACGGTCGATTGAGTTTTTATCCTCACTAATTATCGCTTCAGAATGCCCGGAGCCGTAGCGCTCAATATGCTCCAGCGCCTCGTCAAGTGAATCGACCACCTTGATAGCGCCCACCAGAGCCAGGAATTCCTTTCCCCAGTCCTCCTCCACGGCGGGCTTGAGGGTGAGGCCGTGGACGGACTTGAGAATCTCCAGCGTTCGCCTGTCGCAGTGCATCTCCGCCCCGGCCCTCGCCCATTCCTGTGCTAACCCGGGCAGGAAATCTGCAGCGATATCCTTGTGTACGAGCAGGCAATCGAGTGCGTTGCAGACGGTGGGCCGTTGAACCTTGGCGTTATAAGCGATAGCCACAGCATTGTTAACGCTGGCAGTTTTATCCACATAGGTATGGCAGACACCGATGCCGCCGGCTACTACCGCCATGGCGGCATTATCTTTCACAAACCTGATGAGCGCCGCGCCGCCGCGGGGGATGATAAGGTCAATGTTATCCTTCATCTTGAGCATGTGGTCGACCAGGCTGCGGTCGGTTGATTCGATAAACTGTACCGAGCCTCCGGGTATGCCCGCCTTGTAAGCGGCTTCCTGTACAGTATTGGCCAGCGCCAGGTTGGAGCGGGAGGACTCCTTGCCACCGCGCAGAATTACCGCGTTGCCGGCTTTGAGGCAGAGGACGGAGATATCGACGGTTACGTTGGGCCTGCTCTCGTAGATGGCGCCGATCACGCCCAGCGGGACGCGCCTCTTGCTTAGAAGAAGCCCGTTAGGCAACGTGCGTTCTTCGATGATTTCACCGACGGGGTCGGGCAGCGAGGCAACCGTTTTTATGTCATCCGATATTCCCTTGAGACGGCTGGAGTTTAGCATGAGACGGTCGAGCATGGCCGCGCTCATGCCGGAGGCCTCGGCCTCCCTGTAGTCCTTTTCGTTGTTGCGCAGGATCAGGTCCTCCTTTTCCAGCAAGGTCTGAGCGATAGCCAGCAGGGAGGCGTTTTTTATTTTTGTAGGGGTGAAAGCCAGCTTTTTTGAGGCCGCTTTGGCCTGCCGTGCCTTTTCTTCAAGTTCATTGACTGCTGCCTGCATTGAAAGCCCCCTTGATTTTCTGTGCGTATATTAAATCAGCACCAGGTTATTGCGGTGCACGGCCTCGTCACCGTACTCATAGCCGAGGAGATCGGAGATTTCTCCCGACTGAGATCCTTTAATCTTGTGTAAATCGGCGGAGCTGTAATTGACGATGCCGCTGCCAACCTGGTTCCCATCTTGGTCATTAATATCGATTACATCACCGCGGTTGAAATTGCCCTCCACCTCGACGATCCCAGCCGGCAAAAGGCTCCTGTTTTTCCTGCGCAGTGCCGTAACAGCTCCACTATCAATGGTGAGTTTGCCCATGCAGCACAGGCCGCTGAGCAGCCAGCGCTTGCGGCTCTCCAGCTTGCTGTCTCGGGCAGTGAAGAAGGTGCCAACACTTTTACCAGATGCTGCCCTGACTATCACTTCAGGTTCCAACCCGTGCGCGATGATGACCGGAACACCGGAAGAAGTGGCAAGCTTTGCTGCTTCTATCTTGGTTATCATACCGCCCGTGCCCCTGGAGCTGCCTGTGCCGCCGGCCATTTCCTCAACTGCCTCATCTATTTTCTCAATAACGGGGATCAGCCTGGCGTCTTTATTTTGTTGCGGGTCAGCGGAATAGAGCCCTTTGATGTCGGAGAGCAGGATGAGAAGGTCGGCATCGACCAGGTTGGCTACCATGGCGGAGAGGTTATCGTTATCCCCGAACGTCAGGTCTCCGAGTTCGTCGGTGCAGACAACGTCATTCTCGTTCACGATGCAGATAACATTAAGGTCGATCAGGGCGAGCAGGGTGTTCCGCGCGTTAAGATACTGGGCGCGGTCGCTTAAATCCGATCTGGTGAGGAGCGCTTGCGCTACCGTTATAGCGTATTTGGAAAATAACTCATCATAGGTGTGCATGAGCCGGTTCTGCCCCACGGATGCCATGACCTGCTTGAAGGGGATATCTTTTCTCTTGTTCTTTATGCCCAGCTTCTCCCTGCCGGCCGCCACGGCACCGGAAGACACCAGGATGACTTCATGTCCCTTGCCTTGAAGCTCGGCCATCTGCCTGACAAGATCGGGCATCACCTTCAGGTCCAGCTTGCCGCTGCCGCCGGTAAGCAGGTTGGTGCCCAGTTTGATGACTATACGCTTGTATTGCATGGCGCCTAAATTATATCACAGGGATATTCCTCTTAGGGGCGTACCTTTAAGTGTACCTACAATCGGACGGGTTTAAAGACCCATCCCTGCATGGATAAAGGCGCATTTACTTTTACTTTACAAGCAATAAGTGAAGGGATATAATTTTAGCTTGTGTTCGCAATCAACCAGGATCTGATGGAAATCCTCACCAAACTTACCCTCATTTGTACACCACCGGACTGCAAAGCATACCTGGTGGGCGGCTTTGTGCGTGACTGGCTCATAGGGAAAGACACCATGGACCTTGATATCGCTGTCAGCGGCGATTCCCTTGCAGTAGCACAGGAAGCCGCGGAAATTGTCGACGGCAGGTATATACTGCTGGATGAGGAGAACCGCGTGGGCAGGGTTGTCGTTGCAGGCGAATCACAGCCCTGGCATATAGATATTACCTCTTACTCCGGCGATATTGAACGCGACCTGTTGAGACGGGACTTCACCGTGAATGCCATGGCACTGGAGCTGGCAGCTTTCGTATCTGATTCAATACAGTTGCTTGATCCCACTGGCGGGGAGGAAGACCTGAAGAAGGGCCTGCTCAGGCAGGTAAGTGACAGGATATTTGGGGAAGACCCTTCGCGGCTGATGCGTGCAATGCGGCTTGCCAAGGAACTTAATCTTGAGATAGAGCCGATTACCGAAGAGTCAATCCGTCTGAACGCCGCTCTGGTGCAGCAAGTGGCGAGCGAGAAAGTCAGGGAAGAGCTGCTCAAGCTACTGGCGCTGCCCTATGCCAGCAACTCGGTGCGCTACCTGGACGATTTGGGCTTGCTGTGCGGGATAATCCCCGAGATGGAGTCGATGAGAGGGGTAAAGCAACCGAAGGAGCATTACTGGGACGTCTTCGACCACTCGATCGAGACCATAGCTTCTATAGAATTCCTGCTCAGGGAAAGCGACTGGGTTTATGGCAGAAGGGACCTCCGTGCCATGGTGCCGTGGTCGGATGAAATACGAGAACATTTCAACGCGGAAATAGCCGGTGGAAGCAACAGGAAGACGTTATTAAAGGTGGGAGCACTGCTGCATGACGTCGCCAAACCGAGCACTAAATCGGTTAATAAGGAAGGAAGGGTGAGGTTTTTAGGGCACACCAAAGATGGGGCCGTGGTGGCGGCAGACATTATGGAAAGGCTCAGGTTCAGCACCAGGGAAATACGCTATGTGGAAAAGCTGGTCTATCATCACCTGCACCCGGCGCAGATGTCCGGTGATGGCATGCCGACCAGTCGGGCGATTTACCGCTTTTTCAGGGATACGGAGGGAGCCGGTATCGATGTAATATACCTGGCCCTCGCCGATTACCTGGCGGTATTTGGGCCGAGAGTTGATGCGGACGAATGGCGCATGCACATCGAGCAAATCAAGTATGTACTGGAGGTATATAATAAGCAGGAAAGCGAGATAATGCCTGTAAGGCTCATCGACGGGAATGACCTGATGCGCGAGTTCAAATTGAGCCCGGGCAGGCAGATAGGCAGGTTCCTGGCAATGGTCAGAGAAGCGCAGGCGGCCGGCGAAATTCGCACGCGTGAGGAAGCCTTAGAGTTAGTCAGGAACGAACTGGGAAAGGGCTGCTGCTGCGCTGCATGATATACAAATGTACTTGCCGTGGAATAGTTTGATATTAATGACGATCAGGAGGGAAAGCAGATAATTGAAAACAAGTAACGTTTACCTATTAATATTCGTATTGCTCCTGTTTGGCTTTGCCCTGTGGGCAATAACACCGCTGGACAGCGACAGGTTCGGACGTCAGGGGCTGACCCTGGGGCTGGACCTCAAGGGAGGCTCGTATTTGGTATATGAGGCGGACCTGTCCAAGAAGGACCCGGGGCAAACGGTCGATGCAGCAATGGAAGGGGTCGTCGGCAAGATCGAGCGGCGTGCCAACGCCTTCGGCGTGAAAGAGCCGATTATCCAGAGGCAGGGGGAGAACCGCATCCTTGTGCAGCTCCCCGGCGAAAAGAACGTTGATGAGGCCAAGAAGCTGATAGGGCAGGTAGCCTTGCTGGAGTTCCGCGAGACGACGCCAGATCCTTCAGGTGGATACGCTAAGGATGAGAAGGGCGATATCAAATGGACGCCCGCCAAAGCAACCGGCAGCGATAGCAAGGAAAAGGAGCTGACAGGTAAGTACCTGAAGCCAAATTCCAAGGTTTTATTGAAACCGGGAACCAATGAACCTGAAGTCGCGTTTGAATGGAACGACGAGGGCGCCGTACTTTTTGAACAGGTAACCAAGCGTAATTTACAGAAACCCCTTGGGATCTTCCTGGACAACCAGCCTATCTCGGCTCCGACCGTGCAGGCAGTTATCAAAAGCAGCGGTGTCATAACAGGCATGGATATGAAGGAAGCGCAGAACCTGGCCATACAGCTTAACTCGGGTTCCCTCGACCTGCCCCTGAAAATAATCCAGGAGCAAACGGTTGATGCCACACTTGGCACTGACTCACTGCGCAAGAGCATGGTGGCTGGTGCTATAGGCATAGTACTGGTCATACTTTTCATGATCCTTTACTACAGGATGTCGGGCGTGGTGGCGACTCTGGCTCTTTTAATATACGGTGTTATACTTACCGCGATCTTCAAACTTGTACCGGTTACGCTGACGCTGGCAGGTATTGCTGCGGGTGTTGTATCGGTAGGAATGGCGGTGGATGCTAATATACTTATCTTCGAGCGTATGAAGGAGGAACTGAGAGCAGGCCGCACTTTGGGTGCTGCAGTTGATGCAGGCTTCAGCCGCGCCTGGCTTGCCATACGCGACAGCAACGTAACCACGTTCATCGCGTGTATAGTGCTTTACTGGTTCGGTGACACCTTCGGCGCATTCATGGTCAAGGGGTTCGCATTGACATTGTTCATCGGCGTGGCCTTGAGCATGTTCACGGCCATAACCGTCAGCAGGCTATTTTTGATGCTGGCAATAAAAATTGTGAAAAATCCCTGGTTCTATGGAGTTAAAGCATGATCGACATAGTTAGTAAGCGCAACTGGTTTTTCCTGATTTCTATTATTCTTCTAGTCCCGGGCATCATTTCCATGCTAGTTTTCGGTTTCCGCCTGGGCATTGATTTCAGCAGCGGCACTGTAATGACCCTGCGCTTCAGCACCACAGTAGACCAGTCTGGCCTGAGACAGCAAATGACTGATTTAGGTTATGGCGAGGCGACGATTCAGAAGACGAGCGAAGGCGACTACCTGGTCCGCATCAGGGAGATCAATACCGAGCAGAAGGAAGCTCTTATAGCAGGATTAAAGAAAGCATTGAATACCGATGTTACGATCAGGGACTTCTACACGGTATCGCCCCTAGTGGCCGGAGAGGTAGCGCGCAACGCGGCGATTGCGGTAGGTGTGGCCTCTATATTCATGCTGATTTATATCGCATTTGCCTTCCGTCATATGCCCAAACCTTTCAGATGGGGAGCATGTGCGGTAATCGCTCTTTTACATGATGTTTTGATAGTTCTGGGGATTTTCTCCATCCTGGGATGGCTGATAGGCTACCAGGTTGACTCCATGTTTATAACGGCGATGTTAACAATCGTAGGTTTTAGCATCAACAATACAGTTGTTGTCTATGACCGCATCAGGGAGAATATGCGCAAGGTGATAAGCAAGGATTTCGCTGTGACCGTGAACTCGAGTATACTCGAGACGATAACCCGCTGTATCAACACGAGCCTTACGGTGATACTAACGTGCCTTGCCATTTACCTTTTTGGAGGCGTCACCATCCAGCAATTCATCATGGCGCTCCTTATCGGTGTTGTGGTTGGCATCTATGACTCTGTGTTCGTGGCCGGTCCGTTGCTGGTGCTCTGGGACAGAGGGATGAGGACATCTCCCCAAAACGGCTTAAAAACGTAGCTTAAATTAAAAAAGCGGGGTTATTTTGCCCCGCTTTTTTATTTCAGCAAAGTAGAGGATCCGTTATTGCTTAATTTTGTGAATATTCCGGATCATCTTTATGAAACCATCGAACTCCGCCGGTGAATAGGCGATGGGCGGCGACCCCAGCGGATCAAGGATTTCGTTATTGCCCATCATTAATTCGAATGTAGCAGCCACGGAATATGCCAGCGCGGCGCGGTTGTAGCCCCCTTCGAGCGTGAATACCAGTCTATCCTGGCAGTAATTATCCGATATCGACTTGATTATTTTTGCCATCCGCGCAAACCCGGTGGTGGTGACGTTCATGTTAGATATAGTATCTTGCCAGTGTGAATCGTAACCTGCTGAGACGAGAACCAGGTCAGGCTCGAAGCGCCTGGCAACAGGCACCAGTATCTCCTGGAAAACCGTGACATACTCATTATCGCCAACACTGGCCCCTAGTGGGACGTTAACGTTGTAGCCCTCGCCGGCTCTGGCACCGGTCTCGTTAGCGTCTCCTGTGAAGGGATACCACGGATATTCGTGGGTAGAGAAATACATGACCTGGGAGTCCGTGTAAAAAGCATCCTGTGTTCCGTTGCCGTGGTGCACATCGAAATCAATAATCAGCACGTGTTTAATATCGTAGTTACCCAGGGCGAACTTGGCCGCGATGGCGACGTTGTTGAATAGGCAGAAGCCCATCTGGTGTTGTGGGGTGGCATGGTGCCCGGGTGGCCTGACAAGCGCAAAGGCGCCGCTCACCTTTTTGTTCATAGCAGCGTCAACTGCGTTCATCAGCCCGCCGGCGGCATAAAGCGCCGCATTGAATGAACCGGGTGAGGCATAGGTATCCGGGTCGAGCCACCCTCCTCCGCTTTCAACTTCGCTTCTGAGTTCTCTTATATATTCCCTGTCGTGAACTGTGGCTATTTGATCTATAGTGGCGGGCCTCGGCGCAATAGTAAAAAGCTTCTCCTTGATCTGCAACTTGTTCAGGACAGTATTGATGGCTGTTAATCTGTCCTTGCCTTCGACGTGGCCACCTGTATCGTGCTCCTGGTAAATATCGTCGCAAACATAACCAACAGGCATTTGATAAAGTCCGCCGTTCTGAAGTGTGGAGGGATGATTTCCAGTAATCATGATAACAGAGTATTGAATATGGGGCAAAGAGATATAAGCTTGGAATATCGCATGTTGACATTGTGATTGTTAGCTCACAGGGGCCGTGATATACTTAGGCTTCAAGGCTGGCAATGACGCTGGATATCGCACAACTTTACGGTCAGATCGAGGCCATGGCGGGTGATTTAAAATCGCGCCAGGCCGACTACATCCTGAGGCTAAGTTCAGCTCTTGATACTTTGAAATCCGCCGCGCTTAACCATGACAGGTTAAAGCAGAAGATAGAAAAGGCGAAGGCTACATGGCTCGTGGCGGGTCTTAAAGAAAACATAGATATACATAAAGCGGCCAGTCCATTGCCGGACGATTTTGTAGCAGTCGCCAGCGATGGTTCCCATGTGGATGTCGACCGCCATCAATCGGCACGTCTCTTCTTGCTGAATATCGGGCTCGTGCAGCTACAGTACGGAAGCAAGGCGGATGCCTTGCTTTTGAGCATACCGTCGCTCTATTTCGGCGATGAGCAGTTGTCCATCCGCAGCCAGGACGGACGGCAGGTACTCCTGGAAGGCCCTTTGCTGGGGATCAAGCGAAGCGTGGAAGAATGCCGGTATTTAGCAGACAGAGTTTGTGAAATACCGGGTGGTTTGCCCGTGGTCGCCCTTGTAGATGGTTCACTTATCATGTGGGGACTGGTGGGCCAGCGCTACGAGGATTTTGTAGTTGAGCAATTGCTTATCGAAGGATTTCTTAAACAGCTCGACAGGTTTACCAGGCAAAACGAAAAGAATAAAACTGCCGTAGCCAGCTACATTAGCTTTCCGCGTAGCACTGATGTTGTTAATGCTCTCAGGCTGCAGGTATGCCCCTATGATCCTGTCGACTGCGACAAATATTGCAAGGGTAAATTCGAGGGCAGGGAATGCGACAGGGTCGGCGGCCTGCTGGACCGGGCTCTTTTCAGCGAGTTTTTATCCCATGGGGAAAGGTCGGCAGTATTTTTCAGCAGATCGACTATAATAGAAAAATACGGCGCTCACCAGGTCTGTTTTTTCTATGTCAAGCTGGATGAGGAGGTCGCCAGGGTGGAAGTGCCCCTCTGGGTGGCTGACGATCAATCCCTGCTAGACCTGGTGCATGCCGTGGTTCTCGACCAGTCCAGCAAGGGATTCGGATATCCAGTGGCTTTGAGCGAAGCACATGAACAGGCCGTGGTCACCGGCGCAGACAGGGAGAGGTTCTGGAGCATGGTCGAAAGGGCTCTAAATGAGGATAACATTCAGATTCAGCATTCTCTCAAACAGAGGAGCAAGAGGGTAAGATGGATTTAGGGCAGAAGATCGCAGAGGTAGTAGAGACCACTAACGCCGAATTCCTGGCGCAATGCTATGAACTGGACGGCACCCCGGCACTGGGAAGCATGGTCAGGGCAAAAGGTAAGGACTGCGAAATTTACGGGATAGTCTGTGCTTCGGCGACGCACAGCGTTGAGCCGGGTAGGCGTATCATGGCAAGGGGGCAGGGAGCGCAGTCGGAAACCGATGTCTTCAAAGCTAATCCACAGTTGGCGAAGCTGCTATGCTCCGATTTCCGGGCGCTGGTTGTGGGCCACGGCCGTGGCAGGTCCATGTACCAGTATTTACCACCCTCGCCCGCATCTATCTATGCCTTCGTTTATACCTGCAAATCGGAAGAAGTAAGAGATTTCACGAAGTCGTTGAATTTTTTAAGCCTGCTCATTGATACACGTCTGCCGGTGGCAACGGACGAGGTAATCGCCGCATTCCTGCGCTTAGCCAGCCAGACGCAACAGGAACCTCTGGATTTCCTGGTAAAGGCAGGTAAGGATCTGGCCTGGCTTTTAAGCAACGATATCAGGAGATTGGATTCCATTTTAAAGAGGCTGCGACAATGACAGAGAGGAGTAAGCAGGACAATATGCGGCTGGGGACTGTAATATTTGGTTCACTGATGCATGGGGTTCAGGTCAAGCTGGATCCGGGGAGGTCTGTCGAGGAAATAGCGGTCGGCCGCTATGTGGCCATCAAAGGCGAAAAGAAGCGGTTTTTCGGCATGATCACGGACGTGAGCCTGGAGGCGGTGGATCCACGGGCCATGGTAATGCCGCCGGACATCTCGGATCCATTCATTGCCAAGGTGGTTTCGGGGACAACTACCTACGGCAAAATAAGCGTTTTGCCCATGCTGACCATAAGCGGAGATGCAGCCACCATGCTAGAAGGACCGCAGCCTGCTAAAACCGTTCCCGCGCACTTTTCCGAAGTGCAACTGGCATCGCAGAGAGACGTTGAACTGGTATTCGGCCCTGAGGACAGGCAAAGGTTTTACATCGGGACACCCCTCGACATGGAGACCAAGGTATGCATCAACATGGAAGAGCTGGTCAAGCGTTCCAACGGAGTGTTCGGCAAGAGCGGTACGGGGAAAACATTCCTCACCAGGCTACTGCTTGTCGGCATGCTGCAGAAAAGCGGGGCCGTGAGCCTGATCTTCGATATGCACAATGAGTATGGTTGGGAGGGGAAGAGCGAGAAAGGGCACAGGGTCAAAGGCTTGAAGCAGTTATTCCCGGGAAAAGTCGCTGTATTTTGCCTTGACGAAGCTTATGCCCGGCGCAGGAATGTTAACGTCGATCATATGGTGAAGATTGGATACGATGAGATTGAGCCCGAAGACATTGCATTGCTGCGCCAGACGTTCAATTTCACCGACGCATCGATTCAGGCTATTTACGGACTGGCCCGCCGCTTTGGGGATAAAAAGTGGTTTGAATCTACGCTGAGCCTGGGCGAAGAAGAGAGCAAAAAGGTTCAAAAGGAGATGGAAATCCACGATAGTACGTGGCGGAACCTGAGGCGCAGCCTGATGAACCTGCAGCGTTTCCCATTCTTGATGTCCCACGCACCTGATGACGCTGTCAAGAACATGCTGGGTTACCTTGAGCGCGGCATTAACGTGGTGCTTGAATTCGGCAGTTACGACGATATCTCGGCATATATACTGGTAGCCAATCTCTTAAGCAGGCGAATTTACACACAGTACAGGGAGAAGGTTGATGTCTCCGATGCTAAAGGCAATAAAGAACCCGTTCCCATGGTAATAACAATTGAAGAAGCCCACAAGTTCCTCAACCCCGAGGTGGCATCACAGACCATCTTTGGCAAAATAGCGCGGGAAATGAGGAAGTACAATGTGACCATGCTCGTAATCGACCAGCGTCCCAGTGGCATAGATGAGGAGGTCATGTCGCAGCTAGGCACAAAGATTACCTGCCTGCTGGATAATGAGAGGGATGTTGATGCTGTCTTGACAGGGGTGGCAGGTAAAAGCGAACTTAAATCCGTGCTTTCCAGGCTTGAGTCCAAACAGCAGGCGCTGATTTTCGGGCATGCCCTGCCCATGCCGGTGGTTGTAAAGGTGAGAGAATACGGCACCCCTGAATCCTACAAGGAACTCGGGCCGTTGGCTGGAGACACTAAGGCGAAAACGGATAAGCTCGATGACCTCTGGGGCTAACCAGATAGATTAATTAATCAGGTACTGGGCATAGGGCCTCTGCCGATAATCATCTGACCTTTGTAGTAAAGCTCATACAGGTCTTTAATGGCGTTATTCCACTCTTGTGCGCCCCTCTGCTTTCTCAGAGCAAGGCTATAGACTTTAATATTGTGAGGGAGTTTGGCAGCCCGGTCAGCGCAGGGCATAAGCTTGATGCAGGGAAAATCAGCGCACTCTGAGCAGAAGGCCACACCTTTTTCCTTCGAGCATATCCAGGTAGCGCACTGCTCGCCTATCACCGGGCAGTAACCATCTATTGCCCGGCAGCCGGGGCAGGCGGCTTTCTCAAGCGGAAGATTCAACCTCTCGGAAAGCTGCTTATTTAATTGCTCGTCTGTGATAGCCCTGTTCAGGGCGCACATACCGCAGTGCAGCCCGCATGGTGCTTCGAGGGAATTTTTATCTATCATCTTACTTCCTTGACTTTATATTCAAGAACTACGCGATCTGGTATCACGTTAGTATTGACTATTTTTCGATTGTTACCAGGTTCAGTCGAGGTACGCCCAGTGGGTCGATATCATAATTATGCACGCGGGGGTTTATTAACAGGTGATTTTTCCCGAACCATAGAGGCATAACAGGCGCCTGGTCAATCACGAGTTGCTCCGCTTGCTGGTATAGTGTTAGCCGCTTACTGTAATCTTTTTCGACAGCGGCCTGACCAAGCAACCCGTCCAAGTGGCTATCCGAAAAATGGCTGTAGTTATACTCGGTATCGGTATAAAAAAGCGTGTATAAGAAGTTCTGCGGGTCAGGATAATCGGCAATCCAGCCCAGAACGAACATTTCATCAGCTTCCTCTCGCAGGTTGTAGTGGAACACGTCCGGCTCAAGCAGGCGGACAGAAACATCCACTCCAAGGTTTTGTTTCCAGTCCAGGATGACCGCTCCCAGGTATTCCTCTACGTCGGTGCCCCCCCATCCGGTCACCGTTATAGTAATGGGTGGCAGTTTCTCAGCCGAACCATAACTGGATTTTGCCAGCAACTCTTTTGCCCTGAGCGGATTGAACTCCAGCCCGTTTACATCCTTGTTGTAGCCAGGCATACCGGGGGGCAATATGCCATCCGCCCTGGTTACCATATCCTTCTGGGTTAGCTTGATGATATGTTCCTTGTTCACTGCGTGGCAAAATGCCTGCCGTACATATTGGTCATCAAAGGGCGGCTTGCTCGTATTGAAGCCTATGTAATGGAGGCTGAATTCGGGGAATATATGCAGTTCATTATAGAATGGGCCCGCTTCGTCGGTGGCACGGTCAATGTAGGACTTTGAAATTTCCACCACATCGATCTTGTTAGTCTCATAAAGCGACATGGGGATACCTGCAAGTATATGGAAGGCGATGTGCACGCTTGCTTGCCCTCCGTAATAATACTGGTTCGGCTTCAATACTATGAGTGCACCCTCATCCCACCTGGTAAGTTTATATGGACCGGTCCCGACAGGCTTTTGCCACCAGTTCCTGCCTGATTCTATGTTCTTTTTATCTACAACGAAAGCGGTGGGATATGCAAGCTTGGATAGGAAATATGTCTTAGGGTCATCAATGGTGACTTGTAAAGTGTAATCATCCGGCACCTGTATGCCGCTTATTTGCGTTGATTTACCGGCGATGACATCGGCAACGCCTGCGATATCGCTTAGATACACCGAAGCCGTTTGTGATCCGGTTGCAGGATTGCACGCCCGTTCCCACGAGTACTTGAAATCTTGCGCCGTAAGCTTTCTGCCATCGTGGAATTTGACATCCTTGCGCAGGTAAAAAGTATAGGTTTTACCGTCTTCACTGATTTCCCAGCGCTCTGCTGCGTCAGGCACAGGTTTCAACTCTGAATCAAATTTAACCAGGCCGCTGTATATCTGCATCACGTAAATATGTGACGACATCTCACTGGAGATAGCTGGATCAAGTGTTAGCGGGCCGCTATCCCACAGGTTTAGCGTATCGCCGGCCCCCGATGCAAAATCAAACGTTTCGGAAAACTGGTCTGAGGAATAGCATGATACCCCTGCGGAAATAAATAAAATGCCGATGATTAGCAGGTTAAATAAAACGAATAATCTTTTTACTGGCAATTGGTGACCTCAAATAAGATTCCTCGATTTTAAGCTTAAATGCCCGGTATCGCAGACGATAATATGATCGAGCATTGGTATACCGAGAAGTTCTCCAGCTGCTGATAGCCTTTTAGTGAGGTTGATATCTTCTGCTGACGGCTCAAGGTCACCGGAGGGGTGATTGTGAATAAAGATTACAGATGAAGCCAGCGAAGATATCGCGTCTTTGAAGACCTCTCGTGGGTGCACGATACTGCTGTCAAGGTTGCCCATAGAGATAGCGCTTTTGCCAATGACCCGGTTTCGCGTATTAAGGCAAAGGATGTAAAAATGCTCTTTCTTCTTGCCCTTTAGTTTTGTACGTACTGTCTCAACAGCTTCCTGCGGAGACTGGACTGTTACGCCCTGCTCGTAGTAGTCGGGATCATCCAGCCTTTTACCAAGCTCAAAGGACGCCTTGATCTGTGCTGCCTTGGCTGGACCAATTCCCTTCACCTCGCATAGCTCATTAATAGAAGCGGCGGCGACGTTTTTCAGGTTACCGAAGTGGTTGAGTAGCTTCTGAGAAGTGGTGATTACGTTTTCACCTCTGGTGCCGCTTCCGAAGACGAGCGCAAGCAATTCCGCTATGGAAAGCGCCTCGATACCGTGCTTCTGCAACCTTTCACGCGGCCTTTCCGATCGGGGCAGGTCGTGTATGGTATAAGATTTTTGCATCGTAATTTAACTGCTGTGGTTTGAAATGGGCGTCATTGCAGGGTTGAAAGCCAGATGGATTGTGTCATGCACCATGATCGGGATTGTTAAAGTGAATACTTCGTTATAAATTAATTTCCGGGACTCTTGAGACATCATGTATTCAATCCACGCTTCGTCCAACCCCTTGAGGTCAAAACCATAGACTTTGACCAGCGCATCATCCATGGTATAGCCGTCTCTAATTAACAGCAGAAGTTCACTGATTTTACCCTTGCCGTAATTGTTGATGAGGTATTCGACAACGCTCTGGCTTTGCGCATAAGCATAATAAGCTTCTTCCGAGTTGGCTGAAAACGGACTGGAAAGCGAACGTAACGTTGATATAGTACCGCGGTCTATGGTTTTTATCAGCGCTTCTTGATCGCTTTTACTTTGCTCGACCTCGGTGTGCATGGCCAGACCTTCGTCCAACCAGGTTGGCAGGCCTGCTCCGTATGGGCTGAAGGTTATCTGGTGGGTAACCAGGTGGCCGAGTTCATGCGCTACGGCTTTTTTGCCCCAGTCAAGGTTGGAGGGCGATACACCGATAGAAATGATATTAAATCCCGCATAAGCCACACCGCCTGTCCACTCTTCGGTAGTTACCATCGAACCGCGCAGGTCCTGGTAATTGGCATAAATGTATAAACTTACAGGTTTTTCCAGGTAAGCACCGGTGTCCTGGCCAAGCCTGTTGATAGCGTCAAGAGATGCCCTTAGCAGATCTTCGGCAAAGGAACGGCTTCCTTGATACCAGTATATGGCTACCTTGTTTTCGCTGGCCTTCTGCCATTTGTAACGCGTATCATCGAAGCTGACTATCTTTTTTTCAGTAGTTAGCTTATTGCCCGAGTTATCTTCGATAACCCACCAGTAAGATACTCTGGCGCCGGGCGGGAGACTGCCTTTCCGCATGTCCCAAACCCATGTAGTGGAAACGCCGTTTGCAGGCGTGAATTCAGGCCAGGCTTCGGCGAATGCGGGCGCGTAAGTCATCTTGTCCACCTCGTAGCGCAGCCTGATGCGGGAGATAGTGCTGGAGCTCTCCGCCTTTATATTAAATGTCAGTGAGCCGGGGAAATCGATCTCGGTGCCTGAATTTATGACCTTTATATTGCCTGTTGCAGAGACATTAGCAGGAATTAGTAAAAGCGATATTAAGATTAAGAGCGCAAATATCTTCCGTGTCATTTATCCTCTCCCACTTTGGAACGGAGGTAAGCATTAATGAATTCGTCGATCTCGCCGTCTAAAACAGCGCTGGTGTTACTTGTTTCGTGTTCCGTCCTGTGGTCTTTCACCATCTTGTACGGATGAAGGACATAGCTGCGGATCTGGTTGCCCCATCCAGCATCTATCCTTTTACCCTTTATTTTGGCCTTCTCAGCCGCTCTCTTCTCTATTTCAATTTCGAGCAAACGCGCATAAAGCACCCTGAATGCACTTTCCTTGTTCTGGTGCTGCGACCGCTCACTCTGGCAGGAAACAACCATGCCGGTTGGTACGTGGGTTATTCTAACAGCACTGCTGGTCTTTTGCATATGCTGACCGCCCGGGCCACTTGACCTGAAGGTATCAATCCTTATATCGTCAGGATTTAGCTGAAGATCGGTTTTTTCCTCAGCTACCGGGAGAACTTCAACCAGGACGAAAGACGTATGGCGCGCATGGTCGGCGTCGAACGGTGAGAGGCGTACCAACCGGTGCACGCCATGTTCTGACTTGAGGTTGCCGTATGCGAAATTTCCTTTGATTTCGATTGTAGCGTTCTTGACCCCAGCCTCGTCTCCCTGTGATATATCGAGCACATCTGAATGATATTTGCGGCGTTCGGCCCAGCGCAGGAACATTCGCATCAGCATCTGCGCCCAATCCTGGGATTCTGTGCCTCCTGCGCCGGCATGGATGGCAAGTATTACATCTCTGGAGTCGTATGGGCCATCGAGCATTAACTGGATTTCAAGCTCATCAAAAAGGGCTACCAGCTTATCCAGTTCACCCTGGACTTCGTCCCTGAGGGATAGGTCGTTTTCCTCTATTGCCAGGCTGACCACATCTTCCAGATCCGCGGCTTTCTTTTCAATTTTACGCCAGGTTGAAATTGAATCCTTAAGTATGCCTATTTGCCGCATTTTAGATTGTGCCTTCTGCGGATCTGACCAGAAATCAGGGTTTCCTGTTTCCGACTCGAGTGACGCCAGCCCTTTTTCCTTGTTGGCTATGTCAAAGATGCTCCATTATTTGGGATATCCGACGGCGTAGCTCGTTGATCCTGGCTTTCTCTTCCTGCATTATTATTTCCTTAACGGATTATATTCATATTTGTTGCAGCACGGAAGGTTTTACTAATCCGCCGTTGGCCGCTAAGTGGGCGAAACGGGTCGGCTCGGGCAGGCGGTAACCCTTGCAACATTTCAAGGCCCAGTGAATTGCTGTGGGCAGGTCAACTTTGTGGCCTATGGATATATATATAGGGTTGACTCCACGTCTGGTGCGGACAGCAGCGCCTATTATCTCGTCATTATCAACCAGGTACGAATATTTCCCGGCTTCATCGGGTACGGTATCATGCATTCCAATTAACCGAGATTTGGCGCAACCGATGGTCGGAATATTCAACAGAAGGCCGATATGCGAAGCGATCCCAAATCGCCTGGGATGAGCAATACCTTGGCCGTCAACCAATATTAAATCGGGTTTACAGGTTAGTTTACGGCATGCTTCCAGAACAAGGGGAACTTCCCTGAAGGAAAGAAGACCCGGCACATACGGAAAGCGGATCTCACCCTCTGCTGTTTCCATTTCAACGAGATCCAGTGAAGGATAATCCAACAATACCACTGCAGCGCGTCCAGCACGGTTAAAACGTGATACTGAAACATCTAAGCCCGCGATCAGAAGAGGTTTTACCATAGAATTCATGTAGATTACTTTACGGGATAAATTTTTTTGTGTTTCGCGCGCTTGCTCCGTCGTCAGGTTCCAGTCATGTAAGCTATGGATTTCCATGTGGGTGATTATAAATGCGGACGAATTTTAAAACAAGTGATGAGCCAGAAGTTTACATTCAAGCGATTTATAAGTAATATTTCGGCAAAAACATCTGCGAGTTATAAGAATGGAATTGAAGATGAGACTCCAGAAAACGACAAAAACGATGGGTGCAACGTATTTCGGTGTTGCTGACCTGTCGCTGGTAAAAGATAGCCCTGTAACATCGTACGAAAAGAAGCTAATTACGCAATTTCACAGGGCTGTCTCTGTAGGGGTACCTCTATCCAAGTCTATAGTGGATAGTATCGGGGATCAGTCTGATATATATGCGATGAAAAACTACTGGTATCACGTCTATGAGGCTATAAACCGCCTGATCAACTACATCACATTGCGCATAGCAAAAATCCTCGCAGATGAAGGTTTTAACGCGATTACAGTCCCAGCAAGCCATACAATAGAGGTGGATAAGTTATATGGACTTTTTTCACATAAGTTGGCCGCCAGCCTGGCTGGCCTGGGGTGGATTGGAAAAAGCTGTCTTTTAATTACGCCCGACAGGGGTCCGCGAGTCAGGTGGGGGACGGTGCTGACGGATGCTCCTATGGTGCCGGATAAACTGCTCGCTGGGAAAGGATGTGGTGGCTGTACATTGTGTATTGAGGCCTGTCCGGCAGGTGCTTTTACCGGCAAAGCTTTTGTGCCTTCCGAGGGCAGAGAGGCCAGGATGGACGTGGGTAAATGTTTTAGCTATGTGCACGGAGAAAGGAAATGCGCAGTCGGAATTGAAACGTGCGGGCTCTGCGTTTATGTGTGCCCATTCGGCAAGAAATCGACTCGGGGAAAACGAGGTCGCTGATGGGAGTCGCAATAGTTACTGATACAGTTGCATGCCTGCCACAGGACGTAGTGGACCAGCATAAAATCACGGTTGTGCCCCTGCAGGTTATACATGAAGGCAAAACTTACCGTGACGGCGTTGATATAACGCCCTCCCAATTTTATGAAATTCTATCAAAGTCAAAGGTACTTCCGACCACATCGGCTCCAACTCCGGAAGCATACCTGGAAATCTATGATAAGTTTGCCAGAGAAGGCAGGGACGTGTTGGTCATTTGCCCTTCCATGAAGTTGACGCATGTATATGAATCAGCCAAACTTGCGGCCGAAATGCTGAAAGAAAAGTCATGCAAGATAAATTTGGAGGTGCTGGATACGGGCACTGCGGCAGGTTTCCAGGGTATCGTAGTCCTCGATACCGCAAAAGCAGCCAGTAATGGCTTAGGTCTTCATGATGTGTTGAGTATTGCACGGGAATCCATGAAATGGGTACATTTAATCGCGTTTCTTGATACTTTAGAATATCTGGCAAGGAGTGGTAGAGTGCCCTCATTACTGGCATGGGCCAATGCATTGCTCAAAATAAAGCCTATTATTGAGGTTTTGCCTTTGTCGCAAGGCGTTGTTCCCGTTGATAGGGTTCGTACGAGGCACAGGGCTATAGAGAGGGTGATCGAGATTTTAAAAAAAAGATCGGATAATAAGCCATTGCGCGTCGTCGTTCAGCATTCAAATGCGGAGGACGAGGCAATTATACTTGCGCGGCATATCGAATCCGAACTTGGCTGCGAAGTACTCTACATAAAGGATTTTACACCGGTCATCGGTGTTCACACTGGCCCCGGATTGGTTGGTATTTCGTATACTACGTACACAGCAACCCTGTTTGAAAAATGATATGATTGGTTTTAAAATGACCGACGACAAGTGTATCACCCGGTTTGATTGTGCAGTGAATAATGGCGGGAGAAAAAATATGAGAAAGCTATTGGTTTCCATTATAATTGCAGGACTGGTTCTATTCGCTTCCTGCGCGAGTGCCGGCAGCACCGTTAAAAAGCCGGATAATGCTACGATAACCAACGGTGTCATGACAACGTCGGTAGATAACAGCTCGCTGCCCACAGGGGGCATAAAAACTTCTTTTTCCGCTGATACTCCGGCAATATATTGTTCCTTCAAACTTAATGGCGTAGCTCAGGAGGATATGATTAAAGCGACCTGGATTTATCTTAATGGAGAGGCAAAGGATAAAGAAAATACGATATTGAACGAAACATATGATATCGCCCAAAATACTGAGATTAGCTATTACCTCGCTTTCTACATAGATAAACCTGCGGGCGGCTGGTATAAAGGAGATTACAAGGTGGTCCTTTCCATTAATAACATAGAGAAGCTGACCGTACCTTTTAAAATCGAATAATACAGAATTCTATTTCAATTGGTCTTATTGTTGCGGCGGAGTTCTGCATATTTAACCAGGGCATACATGGCCCGGGCACATTGTTCAGGAGTTTCATATAGCGGTATACCTGATTCCATTAGAATTTGCCCGACGGGATCTTTTCTGATATCGCTATACCAGCGGACACAGACAATGGGCTTTCCATATTTCCGCGGAAGCTCGCAAAATTGTTTTGATGCTTCCATTGCAACATCGGTGGCTTCCTGCAGGGGTTCGGGATTGCCCGCAAGATCGAAACGTGAACCCCAAACCATAGGATTTATGGGAACGTTACTGATAACGCCATCTATATAATCGAGCTTGAGGAGCATTTCAACTACATTAACCTCGTCGATAGTTGTTCTGTAACCGGCTGCAAAATCGACCGGATTCCTCGGCCTTGGGGCGTGCTTTGGGAGTATTTTCATGATTTTGGCAGATATATCGGTATCAAGTTCCGGTACTTCGAGGCCAAGGCTCTGGCAGGCATCAACTGCTACAACCCCCTGCCCTCCCGTGCCCAGAATGCCAATACGGCGGCCTGGTGGCAGCGGCTGGCTCATCAGGGCTACCGCCATTTCGAATGTATGAAAAGCTTCGAGTGTCCTAATTAACCCGAGCTGTCGGCATACATTTTCAAATACTTCCTCAGAGCCAGCGATGGATGCGGTATGAGACATCGTTGCCCTTGCCCCTGCCGGCGAACTTCCTCCCTTATATAAGACTATGGGCTTCTTTTTCAGGGTTTCCTTGGCAACCTGAAAAAACCTCTTTCCATCCTTAACACCCTCCATATAAAGCACGATCACTTTAGTTTCATCATCATATGAAAGGTATTCAACATAATCTTCGGTTGAAAGATCACACTGGTTGCCAATGCTTATGAACGTGCGAAGACCGTAGCCTTTTATGCTGGCTATCTCGGACATATAACCACCGAAAGTCCCGCTTTGGGAGACAAATGCTATGTGCCCGGCAATAGGTGCGGCATCGAAAGCTAAATTCAGATTTGCAGCAGCGCTCCAGATTCCCATGCCGTTTGGTCCTACACATCTTATCCCTCCACAGCGCGCTATTTTCACAACTTGCTCTTCTAGCACCCTTCCCTCTTTTCCAATTTCAGCAAATCCGGCTGATATGATTACTGCCCCTTTGACTCCCTTTTCAACACATTCCTGCATGATCGATGGGATTTGATTAGCTGGTATGGTTATCACCGCCAGGTCCACCTCACCTGGTATATCCCTTACCGAACTGTAACAACGAAGGCCGAGGATGGTTTCCGATTGCGGGTTGACGGGATAAACCGTTCCTTTGTATCCGGTGCGAATAGGCCTGTCCACCATCATATAACCCCATTTGCGGATATTGTCCGAGGCTCCGATTACTGCTATGGAATCTGGCTTGAAGATATGATTGAGTTGTCTAACAATGTCGGACAATTAATAGCCTCCCGTGATTTAAGATACGTAAAATTATAAAACATTTTTACAGTTATCGTTTTTAGACCGATCGATATACAGGGAACGTAAAAAACGTCTCTTCACGATACTGTATTGTTGACAGGTACGAAGGCTTCATGCATAATAACGGCTAAAAATGGAGGAATCGGACTAAACCGGAAACATGGTAAAAATCAGATTAAGACGAGTGGGCGCCAAACACAAACCGATGTACAGAATAGTTGTTACAGATAGTCGGTCGCCCCGCGATGGCGCCTTCATCGAGGTTATTGGTAGCTATAATCCATTAACTGATCCAGAGACTCTAAACGTAAACGAAGACAAGGCTCTAAGCTGGCTTGACAAAGGTGCTCAACCTACGGAAACGACATACAGGTTGTTAGTTAAAGCTGGTGTAATGGGAAAGTATGAGTCAGCCCATCCGTCCCGGAAATTCAAAATGGCTAAACAGAAGACTACTCAAAAGAGGAAGAAGAAATCTAAATCTACTACTGAGGTGACGTCATAATGAAGGAGTTAGTCGAGTATATTGCCAGGTCCATCGTCAGCGCACCCAATGATGTTAAAGTAACTGAGGAGACTGACTCAGGTGGTGTAGTCATCAAGCTGGAAGTCAATGTGGAGGATAAGGGTAGGGTTATCGGCAAGCAGGGAAGGGTTGCCGAAGCAATGCGTACCCTACTTCGAGTAGTTGCGACCAAAGAAGGTAAGAGGGTCAGACTCGAGATCGTTTAAAATAAAACCGGCTAAGAAAAAAGCCAATGTCGATTTGCAAATCGATATTGGCTTTTTCTTTTTATTATTGGATTACTGTCTGATTACCGGGCCTGAAACCTGTTGGTTTGCGGCGTTTCTGAGCTACTTTCAGACGTGCCAGCGATCTCCGCATGGCAGCCTCTGCCTTTGCCTGATCAACGTCCGGCGGCAGGCTCCTTAACCTTTCTTCAGCGCGCTTCTTGGCAGCCTCGGCACGCTCGAGATCGATCTCGTCGCTGCGCTCGCAGGCGTCAGCAAGAACGATAACTTTGTCAGGCCGTACTTCAATGAAGCCACCGGAGATCGCCATGGATATTTCATCATTGTCCTTGCGTATGAGCAATTCACCCGGTTTAAGCATTGTTATCAGGGGAGCATGGTGCGGCAGTATCCCCATTTGCCCTTCCAGGCCTTCGGCAATGACTGCGTTGACGTCATCTGAATAAACCTGGCGCTCGGCAGTAACAATCTCTAGCTTTAAAGTTGGCATCATTAAGCCTCCAATTTCTTAGCTTTCTCGGCGGCCTCTTCGATGGTTCCAACCATCATAAATGCGGATTCGGGCAGGTGGTCCCATTTACCTTCAAGTATCTCTTTGAACCCGCGCACTGTTTCCTTGATAGTTACATATTTGCCTGGTATTCCGGTGAATGGTTCAGCCACAAACATGGGCTGGGACAGGAACCTCTGGATACGGCGTGCCCGGTTCACTGTGATCTTATCTTCTTCGGACAACTCTTCCATGCCGAGAATGGCGATAACGTCCTGCAGGTCCTTGTAGCGCTGCAACACCTTCTGTACGCCGCGGGCAGCCTGGTAATGCTCTTCACCAACCACCTGCGGGTCAAGGATGCGTGAAGTTGATTCCAGCGGATTAACGGCCGGGTAGATACCAAGCTCGACGATGGCGCGGTCGAGTGATACGACACCGTCAAGATGACCAAAGGTAGTTACGATGCCGGGGTCGGTATAGTCGTCGGCAGGTACGTAAATGGCCTGGAACGACGTGATTGAACCCTTCTTGGTCGAGGTAATGCGCTCTTCCATTTCGGCCACGTCCGTGCCAAGGGTGGGCTGGTAACCCACTGCCGAAGGCATGCGGCCCAGGAGGGCTGAAACTTCCATATTGGCCAGGATGTGGCGGTAAATATTGTCTACAAACAATAGAACGTCCTGTCCTTCAGTATCGCGGAAGTATTCTGCAAAGGTCACGCCGGTAAGGGCCACGCGGGCACGCACACCGGGCGGTTCGTTCATCTGGCCAAATACCATGATGGTCTTTTCAATTACGCCCGATTCTTTCATTTCACGCCAGAGGTCATTACCTTCCCTTGACCTCTCGCCCACGCCGGCAAATACTGAGAAGCCGCCGTGAGCGGTGGCGATATTATGAATGAGTTCTTGGATGATGACTGTTTTGCCGACGCCGGCGCCGCCGTAGGCACCGATCTTACCGCCCCTGGTAAAGGGAGTGATGAGATCGATAACCTTGATGCCGGTTTCCAGCATCTGGATGGTTGTTTCCTGCTCCTCCAGACTGGGGGGGTCGCGGTGGATGGGAAGTTTATCTTTGGTATTAACCTCGCCAAGATTATCAAGGGGATCACCGAATACGTTAAACAGCCTGCCAAGCGTAGCCCTGCCGACAGGCACCGAGATAGAAGCGCCAGTATCTATCGCCTCGGCCCCCCTCTCAAGACCCTCTGTGGGACACATGGCCAGGCAGCGCACCCAGTTATTGCCGATATGCTGCACAACCTCCATGACCATCCTCTGGCTATCCTGCTTAATTTCAATTGCATTGTAAATCGCCGGTAGTGCTTCCTGAGGAAATTCGACATCAACTACCGTGCCGATTACCTGTATTACTTTACCTTTTGCCAAGCTGCACCTCCTATTTGAGACCTTCAACGCCCGCGGTGATGTCAAGAAGTTCCTTGGTGATCATTTCCTGGCGAGCCTTGTTTAATGTCAGCGTAAGATCAGCGATAACATCATACGCGTTATCAGTAGCATTGCGCATGGCCATCATACGTGCTGACTGTTCGCTGGCTATAGACTCGAGGATTGCATGATAAACCTGCATCTCGACGAACCTTGGCAGCAGCTCACCGAGAACATGCAAGGCGTTGGGTTCGAAAATATATTCTGAACTTACCGACTTGGGCAGCTCTGCAGGTTCGACCGGCAGGATAAGCTCAAGCGTCGGTTTCTGGGTCATCATATTGGCGAACCTGGAATATGAAAGATATACTCTGTCAACAAGCCCGTTTGTATAATCATCTATTACGATATGAGTGATTGGCATGGTATCTGACATCCGGGGGCGGTCACCGATCTTAATAAACTCGGCGCGTATGTCGCGCATGCCACGGCGCATGAAATCACGGCCTTTGGTACCAACCGTGATCACCGATACAGGTACATCCTGTTCGAGGATAAAATTGCCCGTGTACCTGTTCAGGTTCGTGTTTAAGCCGCCGCATAACCCCCTGTCCGTTGTAATATGGACGATGCTGATTTTTTGGACCGGGCGTGCGACTAGCAAAGGGTGTACCGCACCACCAGCGGCAGCCGAAGCTGCTAGGTCGGCAATTACCTGCATTATCTTACTGCTATAAGGCCTGCCTGCAAATGCCTGGTCCTGTGCCTTTTTCATTTTTGCGGTGGCTATCATTTCCATGGCACGGGTTATTTTGGCCGTGCTCTGGACACTGCGTATCCGGCGTCTAAGTATTCGTGGACTTACCATTTAATCGCCTCAATAAGCAGCACTCTGCTTAAATTCTGCTATTGCCTTTTTGAGTTCGGCCTCAGTTTCAGGTTTTATAACTTTGTCGGCCGCTATCTTTTTACCGACTTCAGGGTGGTTAGTGGACATAAATTTATAGAATGCGATTTCGAAAGCTGAAACCTTGTCAACAGGTACATCATCAAGGAAACCGTTGGTAACTGCGAAGAGTATCGTGACTTCGTTTTCAAGGGAAAGAGGTGAGTACTGAGGCTGCTTGAGTATCTCGGTCATGCGCTGACCGCGCTCGAGCTGTGCCCTGGTCGCCTTATCAAGGTCAGATGCACCAAACTGTGCAAAAGTGGCAAGCTCGCGGTACTGGGCCATATCGAGTCTCAATTTACCAGCGACCTGCCTCATAGCCTTAGTCTGGGCATTGCCGCCCACGCGGGAAACCGAAAGGCCAACGTTCAGAGGCGGGCGGATGCCGCCGTTGAACAGGTCTGTTTCAAGATAAATCTGGCCATCTGTAATGGAAATCACGTTTGTGGGTATATATGCTGACATATCGCCAGCCTGTACCTCTATGATAGGGAGGGCTGTAAGCGAACCGCCACCTTTCTCAGCCGAAAGCTTGGCAGCGCGCTCGAGAAGCCTGCTGTGCAGGTAGAATATGTCGCCCGGGTAGGCCTCACGGCCGGGAGGCCTGCGGAGGATCAGTGAAATCTGCCTGTATGCCCAGGCATGCTTGGAAAGATCGTCATATACAATAAGGGCATCCTTGCCCTGCTCCATGAACTCTTCACCGATAGCACAGCCTGCATAAGGAGCCAGATACTGCACTGATGCGGGATCGGAAGAGTTGGCCGCGACGACTATTGTGTGTTCCATAGCACCGTATTTCTTAAAGGTCTCAACGACCTGGGCGACCTTTGCCGTTTTCTGGCCGATGGCCACGTAAATACAGATCAGGTTGCCGCCCTTCTGTGCAATGATTGTGTCGATTGCTATTGCGGATTTGCCGATGGAGCGGTCGCCGATGATAAGCTCGCGCTGGCCGCGGCCGATCGGGATGAGTGCATCAACACATTTAATACCTGTGTGTACGGGGGTGTTTACCGGTTGCCTGTCAACGACGTTGGGAGCAATACGCTCAACAGGACGGGTCTTCTCTGTTTTGATTGGGCCCAGGCCATCAATCGGTTCACCCAGGGTATTGACCACGCGCCCGATTAGCTCATCCCCAACCGGGATTTCGACCACGCAGCCGGTACAGTGTATTTCATCTCCTTCTTTAATATGGCTGTAATCACCGAGAATTACTGCAGCCACGTTATCCTCTTCCAGGTTGAGGGCCAGTCCCATAACGCCCTTGGGGAATGCAAGCAACTCATTGTACTTTGCTTTGCGCAGACCCTGTATGCGGGCAACACCGTCGCCAATCGCCACCACGGTTCCAACGTCTACCATGGTGGCGGTAGCGCCAAAGTGCTCAATTTGTTCTTTTATTACTGATACTATATCTTTTTCCTGGGATTTCAATCTACTCACCCCCTTAAAGGTAGTTTATTTCGTGGCTTCAACCAGACTCCTTTTCAGCTGAGCCAGCCTATTATGTACACTGCCGTCTATCAGTGTATCTTCAATCCGTGCGACCATGCCGCCGAGGATCGCTGGGTTGACCTGAAGTTTCATAGTCACTTTCTTTCCAGTTATTTTTTCGAGCTGGCTGATTATCTTCTGTTTTTCTGATTCATCAACTGGCACAGCGGTTGTAACTACCGCATGCTTGATACCACGGCAATCATCCAGCAGACGTTCATACTCATCCGCTATTTGTCCCGCGTTCTTGAGCTTGCCTTTGGAAATCAATAAGTAGCACAAGTTAAGCACCAAGCCGTCTGCCTTTTCCAGCTTTTGCTTGACAAGCTCCGCCTTGAGATTGAAAGGAACTTTAGGATTCTCAATCAGGTCGGAGACCTGCGGATCCTTCATAAGATCCGAGATTTTACGGAGCTCCTTTTCCCATTCGTCCAGCTTGTTTTTAGCTTGTGCAATCTGGAAAATTGCCTGAGCGTAACGCCTGGCAGAAATTGTCGATATCATTTATTTATTTATCCTGCTTAGTTTTGCTTAAAAGTGCTGCTCTGGGCCAGAACCTCATTGATAAGTCTGCGGTGCTTCTGCGCATCAAGGGATTCTTTAATTACTTTTTCTGCAGCAAGTATGGTCAGGCTGGCAAACTCGGAGCGCAGTTCTGCGATTGACTTGTCACGCTCGAGTTTTATCTCATCCCTGGCTTTGTTGATGATAACATCAGCTTCCGTGCGCGCTCCGTCTTTGGCCTCCTCCTTGATTTTTTCAGCGATCTGGGAAGCCTGGGCAATGATCGATTGCCCCTCTTTGCGGGCGGTTTCAATAGCAGCTTTTATCTGCTCTTCGCTGCGGCTCGTCTGTTCCTTTATTTTTTCAGCCCGTTCCAGGCTTTCCTTTATCTTGGCCTGCCTCTCATCGAGCATCTTGAGGATCGGTTTGTACAGGACTGCCGTGAGAAGGCCGAACAAAATGAGGAAGTTGATCAGAAAAGCAACCAGCAGCTGTGGATTAATGCCGATACTTTCCATATTTACCTCAAACTTCCAATCCTTTAGGTTCTCACCTCCGTGCCAGTTAATATTCCTGGCTACGGCTGGAACCGCGATTAATCACGGCCCGAGATACCTATTTCAGGATATTAGACGACCATTGCGAGCAGGATGGCGATAACCAGAGCGTAAATACCGATCGCTTCTGCAAGAGCGCCGATGAGGATCATGTTGGTCATGATGGGTCCCCTGGCTTCAGGATTGCGTCCCAGTGCCTGCATGGCGCCAATGCCAATCAGTCCGAGGCCGATGGCCGGTCCAAGCATTCCCACACTGCCAGCAAGTCCGGCACCTAACATTTTCATAGCTTCTGCGTCCATTTAAAATCCTCCTTTTTACTTGAATGCTTTATTAACTCAGTCTAATGTTCAGTTCCTTCTTCGTGGTGCGGTGTTACTGCCAATACTCCAAATACCAATGTCAGCCCGGCAAATATCATCGCCTGTAAAAAGCCAACCAGTGTCTCAAGTCCATAGAATGGTACCGCAGCAATGAACGGAATTAAGAAAGTCATCACCATAAGCAATATCTCGCCTGCAGTCATATTGCCAAAAAGACGGAAGGTAAAGCTTACGATCCTGATAAAGTGGCTGAGGATTTCAAGTATTCCTATAAATATATTCAGGAAACCGAATGCCAGGTTACTGAGGAAAGGTTGAATCTTACCTTTGAACAGACTAACAAAAGCATCTTTAAATTGCCCGAAATTAAAGAAACCATCGATATACCTCAAGGGCCCGATCTTGGTCAAGCCGAGAATTTCAATGGAGCAGAATGCGAACAATGCGATAGAAAGGGTAAGGTTAATATCGGTATTTGCAGCGCGCAGTAGGGGTACGAAAATTGGCCCCTCCTTTCCATGCTCCCAGAAACCTATAGTACCCCAAATGGGGATGAGGGCCAGCCATGCATTGGTAATAACATAGAGGAAAATGGTTGCTACAATCGGGAGGAAAATACGGGCGTTTTTTTCACCGGCCACACCCTGTATAAAATTGCACATGCCTTCAATGATGATTTCTACGAAGCTTTGCAGCCTTCCAGGCACCAGCTTCATTTTTCGCGTTGCAGCGAAGAAGACGAGGAAGAGGACCAGGATGGTAATCCACGATGAAAGCAACGTGTTGGTTATTTTGAATTCGCCTATGTGAAATACGGCTTCAGAGGGTAACTGAACATGGGGCTTGCTTAATTGTAGAGATGGTGGAACCTGAATGTTAAGTAGTTTGCTTCCGAGGGGGCCTAGGACAAATCCGGTTAAGAAAAGTGCGAGAAAGAATATGCCGAGGATCACCACCAAACGGCTGGAGCAACCGAGTTTATTCACTGTCATGCTCCTTCATTAGTTCTTTTTTGTCCCGTTGTCTTTCTGTTCAGCTAAAAATTGTTTAAACATGCGATAAAGGCCATACGCCGCTAGTATCGTTCCAAGCACAAATCCTATTAAAGTACATAGTGGCCGGCTATTGAATCTATCAGGTTTATCCAGCCACACGCCAAGACCTGTTGGTAAGATAATGCTAAGGGCTACATACCAACCGACATTAAAAAGAAACCAGAGCCCTCGTAAAATTTGCCTTTTTTCTGGTTTCTCTTCCTTGTCTTGCTTAAGCTGAGGCATTATAACAAGTCCAGTTTTTATTCGTCAACAAACTTTATATTGATTTTTCGATTTCATTTTGTACGCCTTAGTAATTACGGATTTTAAACAATGGAAGTGTTTACAATTGTAAAGTCGCGCAGAGTTGAATTCAGTCCACTAATTCAGAAATCAGGACTTCTTTTTACCGAAATCGTCGAGATCGAGCGTGTTAATGAAGTCGTAGAAGGCCAGTTTCTTAAGTTCCTTCTCGTCCAGTTTTTGCTGGGGTGATGTACTGCCTTCGCCCGGCTTTGCCTGAGGCGCGACCTTGCCCGTTTCCTCATCCAGATTAATCCCTGCTTTATCGAGGACGGTTTCCTCAACGTAAATAGGTGCTTTTATCCTTACAGCAAGCGCTATCGCGTCGCTGGGACGTGAATCCAGTTTCATCCTGATAAGAAGCCAGCGCTTGTTCAGATCATCAAAGCACAATTCATACATCCACCCTTCTCCGCCATCTATTTCCAGGTAATGTTTTTTACCCTCATGCCATTTGTGTGCTACTGTCGAATTGAATTCTCTACCCTGCCAGTGGATATATAACTTTGTGCCCGCTTCATAATCTCTTATGGGGGTGCGGCTAGCCTGGGGTTCCAATTCTATAACCTGTGGGCCCTCTTTGAATTCGAAAACAATCTGCGCATAAAAGGTGTCTGAACGCAAATCATTTACAACGATTTTGCTTATAGCTGTGCCAGATAAAGATTCGATGACAAAGAGGGTATGCTTGAGCAAATCATGGGTCATGGGCCTGGCGATGTCCTGGTTCTGGAGCTTGATAGAAATCGCGGTAGCTTCAGCTTCGCCAATCCAAATTGGGAGATAGCGGTCAGCTAATTTTTCTTTCAGAAGAACTACGTGTGAATAATTCACCAAGCTGACCCGGATGCTATCAATAAGCATTTCTTTCATGGGAGATCCTCCTGAGTAACAGCGGGGCTCAAAAGTGATTGTAGCCCAAGAGCTTGGGGGTGTCAATTTGCGCCACTTTGAATATGTTCATTTTGTAAAGTCGATATTTCATTTTAGCATCGCAATTTTCGCTGTAAGCCTGTAATGATAATTTGTTTACCGTAATACATTTATTTACAATATAACGGATTGATTTTGAGGATGCGGAACATTGAAAGCATTAGTACAGCGCGTAGTTGAGGCGTCTGTTACAGTGGATGAAAGGATAACCGGTAAAATTGGAAAAGGATTTGTCGTACTGCTGGGCGTTGCCTCAGATGACACTGAAAGGGACGCGTATTACCTGGCAGATAAATTGGCCAACCTGCGCGTTTTCAGCGACGATGAAAGCAAATTAAACCTGTCGCCGCTTCAAGTCAATGCGGAAATCCTCGTTATCAGCCAGTTTACGCTGTTTGCCGATATCAGGAAGGGGAGACGGCCCAGTTTCACCTTTGCCGCGCCTCCTGAGAAAGCTGAAGCCCTTTACAACTATTTCGTAAAGCGTATCGCTGAGTACGGGTTGAAAGTGGAGACGGGGAAATTTGGCGCGCATATGCTGGTGAAGATATTTAATGATGGCCCCGTAACCATATTGCTTGACAGCAAAGAAAAACTCGCCTGATCTACAATCGGTGGCAATTGCAATCATTTGCAGTTGCATCTGTTCTGTGCAATAATATTTACAATGAGTTGCACACAGGTATTGCTGAAAAAAGGTTATCGGCTTACTCCCCAGCGTATGATGGTAGTTGAGGCGCTACACAGCAAGGAAAGTCATATCAGCGCCGAAGAGATATTTGAACAGCTCAAAGCCAAGTACCCGTATGCTAATCTCTCCACGGTCTACCGGACGCTGGAGCTATTGAAAGAGCTCGGCCTGGCCGCCGAGATAGATATCGGCGACGGCTTGCTGCGCTATCATGCCATCGAAAACGGCAGGCATCACCACCTTGTATGTAACAAATGCGGGAAGATGATCGAACTGTCTGAATCCGAGTTTTTCCCATTAGAGAAATCTATCATGAAAAACCAGGGTTTCAAAGCAGATTTTACCCATTTAGCTATCTTCGGCCTTTGCTCCAGTTGTCAAGAGTGAGTTGATCTAACATAAGAGGAGCCCATGCATATACCTGATGGATTCATTAGTATACCGGTAGCGGTCACAACGGGGATTATCGCGGCTGGCGCAATAGCGTATGGGGTAAAAGCTACGAGTAAAAAGATGGGCGATAAGCAGGTGCCTATGATGGGCGTACTTGCGGCCTTCATCTTCGCAGCACAGATGCTCAATTTCCCTGTTGCTGGGGGCACATCCGGGCATTTTGTGGGAGCTGTGCTGGCAGCAATATTACTGGGGCCGTGGTCAGCATTGTTAATAATGAGCAGTGTTTTGATCGTCCAGTGCCTCGTTTTCCAGGACGGCGGACTACTTGCGCTGGGCGCGAATATATTTAATATGGGAGTGATTTCTATTTTCACCAGCTATTACATATACAAAGGTATTTATGGCTTATCCAGGAAAAGCAAGGTCGGACGTTTGGCTGGTGCAGGTGTTGCGGCCTGGTTCTCAGTGGTCATCGCTGCCACGGCTTGCGCAATTGAACTGGCTATATCTGGTACATCGCCCATGGAAGTGGCTGTGCCAGCCATGGCGGGTATTCACGCGATAATCGGCGTCGCTGAAGGCGCGATCACAGTAGCTGTGCTGGGACTAATTATGGCAACACGTGCGGACCTTTTGGAACTGAAGGTTGCCTAGAGGAGGGTTAGTATAGCCATGAAAATCAAATGGTGGCAAATTGCCCTGCTGATTATAATAGTTTTGGCCGTATTATCACCCATAGCTTCTACATACCCCGATGGCCTAGAAAGGATAGCCGAGGGTAAGGGTTTTGCTGATAAGGCTCACGAGTCGCTATTTGTAGTTATACCGGATTATTCATTTCCGGGCATTCAGAACGAGACTGTTTCTACAATCGTTGCAGGGCTTGCAGGTACACTGATTCTTTTCGGTATAGGGTACTGCCTGGCAGTATTATTGAAGTCAAAATCCAAACATGAAGCATAGTTTTATTGACGAATATAGCGGCCTGGATAGCTTCGTACATCGCCTTGATCCTCGCACTAAGCTGCTGGCCTGCCTGGCCTTTATAGTCGCGGTCGTTCTCACGCCAGCGGGCAACTCGAAGATCTTTGGATTCTACTTTGTATTGATCGTCGTGTTAATATTATTATCAAGGTTACCGCTTATATATGTTTTGAAGCGATCCCTGGTCATTTTCCCCTTCGTATTGATGGTGGCTATATTCATCCCTTTCTTTAAACAGGGCCAGGTTGCGGGTAGCTATAATATAGGTGCCTGGCAGATATCGGTTACATACGATGGACTTTTTATCCTGGCAAATTTGATTATTAAGTCGTGGCTCTCCATTTTGAGTTTGATACTGCTTTCTTCTTCGACCAAGCTGGCTGACTTGCTTGAAGGCTTAAAGCGGCTGGGGGTGCCACACATATTTGTCATGATAATCTCCTTCATGTACCGCTATATATTCGTGCTCGCTGACCAGGTAATGCGCATGAAGCAGGCGCATGATAGCCGTTACTTCGGTGGGAACTATTGGCATGAATTCAAAATACTTGGCAACATGATCGGCACGCTTTTTCTGCGCAGTTATGAGCGTGGGGAGCGGGTATATCTGGCAATGCTGGCAAGGGGTTACAACGGCGAGGTGCCTGCAAAAAAAAGGCTTCATTACCGCCCGGTGGATGCTTACTTCGGTATTGCCATATTTATGTTACTGGTTTCTCCACCCATTATCTGGTGGTGATTTTATGACCATAGAAAATGCTGTTGAAATTAGAAACCTTTCGTATAACTACCCTGATGGGCAGTGGGGTCTGCGGGACATAAACCTGACCGTAAGTGCGGGCGAGGTGGTGGCAATAATCGGCCCCAACGGCGCGGGTAAATCGACGCTGCTACTACATTTAAACGGCATCCTTCGCAGTAAGTCGGAGCTGAAAATCTGCGGGCTACCTGTTGAGGATAAAAATATCAAGGAGATACGAAAAAAGGTAGGCATGATCTTCCAGGATCCTGAGGATCAGCTCTTCTCGCTCAACGTATTCGAGGATGTGGCATTCGGACCTGTGAACATGGGATACGAGGAGAAAGAAGTGGGCAGGCGTGTGGCCCTGGCTTTGCGGTGCGTGGGGATGGAGGGTTATGCAAAGCGGTCGTCTCACCACCTTAGCATCGGGGAGAAGAAACGCATCGCCATTGCCACTGTTTTGTCACTGGACCCCGAGCTTCTTGCACTCGATGAGCCGACAAGCAGCCTCGATCCAAGGGGCAAGGGGTACCTGATTGAGCTATTACGTGGAGTGAGTATAACGCGAATAATCGCATCACATGACCTTGAACTGGTACAACATCTTTGTCACAGAACTATATTGCTGGATGAGGGACGCATAGTGGCCGATCGCAGCACCGGGGAGGTGCTGGGTGATACTGATCTTATGCGTGCACATGGGCTGGCCAGGGCTAATTAAATCTCCAGTTCCAGGCTGATATCCAATGCCCTGGCTGAATGGGTCAGTGCTCCGATGGATATCCAGTCCACGCCAGTCTCGGCTATAGACCTCACGTTATCCAGGTTCACACCTCCGGATGCTTCCACGATTGCCCTGTGGTTTATCAACTTAGCAGCACGACGCATCTCATCGAGATTCATGTTATCCAGCATGATGATGTCAGCCCCGGCCTCTGCAGCCTCAAAGGCATCCTCCGGATCAGTGGTTTCTATCTCAACTTTAATGCCAGTAGGCGCCCTACTACGAGCTTTCATTACAACGTCCTTTATATCCAGCCCCTGCTGACGCAAAAGGGCGATGTGATTGTCCTTTATTAGAATAGTCTCTCCCAGGTGAAAACGGTGATTCTTACCTCCACCGGTTGCCACGGCGTATTTCTCCAGGGTTCTCAGTCCAGGTATAGTCTTTCGTGTATCAAGTATCTGGGTGTGCAAACCCTTAACAGCTTCAACGTACTGGGAAGTTACTGTTGCGATACCGCTTAAGTGCTGCAGGAAGTTCAGCGCCGTTCTCTCAGCTTTGAGTATGCTCTGAGCTGCACCCTCGATCGTGGCTATAGTAGTTCCAGGCTGAATCAAGATACCGTCCCCAATTACAATCGTAAATTTGATGAAAGGGTCTAACTTGAGGAAGACGAGTTTACAGATTTCTATACCAGCCAGTATACCCTTTGACTTAGATGTGATGCTTGCCTTAACCTGTTTATTGGAGGGTATTAGAGCATCGGTTGTAACATCGCCATGTCCCAGGTCTTCGCTAAGCGCCTTATCGACGATCTCCTCAATTTCGGGCAAATAATCGATTATATTCATGGTATCACCCACTTAATAGTTGAATTATAATATCTGGGACTGTTTTATTAAAGTAACAAATTGTATCAAGTAATAGGAGGTTAGAATGAGCGATGTTGCAGCAGCGGATTTAGCCAATACCGTAACGGCATTTGCTACAATACTTTCCGGGATAATTGCCCTTGGACTTTCGGCTCTCACTAAACCTCAACCTGTGCGCTGGATGATTGTTTATGTAGGGGTTGTTGTTACCGGGATAGCCACGGTATGGTATCACGGTTATGGCGAAGGTTTTTGGGCAGGTCTGGCTGACGGTGGTACCAACCTGTTGCTTACCTGGCTATTGCAGGTGGCAGTGCTATGGGACGGTTATTCACCTAAAATGAGATGGAGCGTGGCAGTGGTATCCGGTGTCCTCAACCTGGCGGTTATCTTATGGAGAGCTATATCTGGCCCTGACTTCGTACGGTTCTATTTAATTTCCTTTGGTTCCTTCGGTGGCTTTCACCCGATGGAAATCATGTTGATACTCGATTCCATTCTGGTGGTTGGGTTGTTTTATAGCGGACTGTCGAAAATCCCTGCAAAGGCCAGGCCACTCCTATATTTGCTTACAGTTCTCTTTTTTTTCGGGGCCCTGCTCGCCACTGCCTCCAACCAGCGCATCGATTTTCATATCTATTGCTGGCATGCGCTCTGGCATATCATAGGGGCATTCGGATTTATCGTGTTGTGGGCCTTTAACTACGAAAGGTTTAGGGTTTAAATTGAGGTTAAGGGTTTAAAAGATATATGGAAAAATTCAAAACGGTAGCGAAGCTAACCCAGAGGATATATGGAAGAAGTAACAATGCTGCGAGCCTGGAAACGCGGAAAAAATTGAATATCGTAAGAAGTATAGCCGTCCACAAGGGTATGATGACTATTAACCCACTTAAAGGGGACTTGAGGCCGAAAAATGCAAATGACCAGAGGGCGTTTAATACAAGCTGGATAAGGAAGACAAACAGGCTTTCCCGCACCTGGTGATCGTCGGTCCCCTTGCGCCATACTAGGAAAGCTGATACACCCATGAGTACATAGAGAAGAAACCACACAGGAGCAAACAGCCAGTTGGGAGGCGTAAATAGCGGTTTCTGTAACAGTGAATACCAGTTAGGAATCGAGTCCCTCGTAAAAATTGAACCGATTAATCCTGCACAGATACAGGCAAAGAGACTGATCAGAAGCTTAAAAACTTCAGGAATCCCTTTCGATCTCATTCAATTCCCTGTCAGTTTTAAAATCTCTTTTTAGAAGTAGATCTGAGTAATGAATTTTACCCGATTTCTGGATATTTACGATAGTCAGGAATATTTCTTTAGTCCGCGCTGATTACCATGTATGTGATAGTACGGTGTACCCCCTTTACTGACTGTATCTCGTTGACCACAATCTTTGCTATTGCATCTGCGTCCGGACCCTGCAGGACTGCAATTACATCATGTGGCCCGACGACGAGATCGGAAGCGTTTACTCCTGGTTTGCTGCGTAATGCTTTTGCCACAGTATCAGCTTTACCAGTTTCCGCCTGAATTAAGACATACGCCTTTCTGCTTGACATGCTTCACCTCCTGCTTGACTTCCACCTCGCCATATAGACCATTTTTCTGAGGATCAATTGAAAAGAATGCCATGTTTATATCGAATAAAGCTAAGAAGCGTGTTTATATTCTAGAATAGCCTCTTGCATTATTCAAGAAACCCGGGGGCTTTTGTTGCCATAAAGTTGCTGTGCTACAATCGTGTAAGGGCTGCGCCGGCAACGGCCAGCCCTATGGGTGTTGGTTTATGAATCTCTATTATTTATGCTCTCTCATTCAAGAGCTGGCTGAATTCAAAGCCTTAGTCAAGAGCCTGAAAACAGGAAAAAAAACAAGGATAAGCCTGCGAATGCCCGAGCAGGCTTATAGCCTTCTGTTAACTTCTATTTACACTACCCTTGACAAGCCTGTTTTATTCGTCACAGCCCATCCGGAAGCGGCGAGAAGGCGGTTTGACCAGATGAAAATGTGGGTATCACATGCGGACTATATTTATTTTTTCCCTGAAGTTGACATACTCGGTGGCAAAATTACCACAGACTCGTCTATTACTTCAGAGAGATTAAAAATTCTGTCATTATTTACGGCTGCCGATGGAGAGGTATGTAAAAACAATATCCGGCCTTTCATTTTGACCAGCGCGCTTTCGCTGGCGAACAGGTCCATAAGCAGGCAAGATTTCCAATCCAGTTGTTATCAAATCGAAAAAGGCATGACAATCCCCCCTATAAAAATGCTTGAAAAATTCCAGTCGCTTGGGTACCGATATGATGAAGTCATTGAAGTGCCAGGCACCTTCGCAAGAAGGGGCGGCATTATCGATATCTTTCCCGGCGATAGCAAATTCCCGGTAAGGATCGAGTTCTTAGGAAATGAGATTGATGGTATCAGGCAATATGATCCTAAAACCCAGCGTTCCAGCATTCAACTTCGGTCTCTTTTAATACTACCTGTAGAGGATACTTCCCATTCCGGAGAAGCAAACCTGCTGGATTATCTACCAGCAGAAACGCTGATAATTATGGATGATTGTCTACAAATCGAGACTGAAATTCAAAATATTGAGGATGAGATTGAAAAGATTACGGGATCTGGTGCAGTTGATGAAAATGGCGTAGGTGATCTAGCTACTTGCTTTAGCTGGCAGGAGATAGCCCAAAAGATTGACCGCTTCAGCGACGTAATAGAACTTGGTTTGTGGGGAGCTAACGTTTCAACCGGCACTATAAATTACACAGTGCTGGTCAAACCGGCATCCAGTTATTCAGCGAGGTTTCAGACCTTTCTTGATCACCTGGCAGAATTACGAGTCGAATACAAAAGGTTGGTCATTGTCAGCCAGCAGGCTGACCGAATAAGTGAGTTACTGCGGGAACGCAATATAGACGTGTATCCGCAGGAAGCGCTGAAGCAAACACAACAGGAAGGTGCACTGGTATTGATTCGGGGCTCTCTGGACGGGGGATTTCAAATTACTAATAAATTTCTGCTGCTCACCGATCTGGAGCTATTCGGGATAATCAAACAAAGACGGGCGGTCAAGACGAGACCAGTGCGGCATCACTGGTTCCACAATGACATTAATGTAGGCGACCTGGTCGTCCACGTGGAGCATGGCATTGGCAGGTTTGCAGGAACCACGAAAATGGTCAACGGTGGGGTCCAAAAAGAGTACCTGGTGCTTGAGTACGCTGGTAGCGATACGCTCTACGTACCGGTGGACCAGGTGGATAGGGTCAACCTTTATATTGGAGGCGGTGAACGGGTGCCAGCCTTAAGCCACCTGGGTACGCAGGAATGGAACCGGACCCGGAAGAAGGTTAAAGAATCGGTGGCTGACATTGCTAAAGAGCTCATTGAGCTTTATGCGGCGAGGGAAGCATCCAGCGGCCTAGCATTTTCGACGGATACCCTGTGGCAGCAGGAGTTGGAGGCTTCATTTCCTTACGTTGAGACAGCGGACCAGGTGGAAGCTGTTAACGCTGTGAAGGAGGATATGGAGTCTGCCAAACCCATGGACAGGCTGGTATGTGGAGACGTAGGATACGGTAAAACCGAGGTTGCTTTAAGGGCGGCTTTCAAGGCTGTCATGGACAACAGGCAAGTAGCCGTCCTTGTGCCCACCACGATCCTTGCGCAGCAGCATATAAATACTTTCGGTGAACGTTTGAAGCCCTTCCCCGTGAAAATCGCCATGTTAAGCCGCTTTTGCACTCCAAAGCAGCAGGCGGATGTTATTTATAAGCTGGCCGATGGTTCCATAGACATCTGCATAGGGACGCACAGGTTATTACAAAAGGACGTAGTATTCAAGGACCTCGGCCTGGTGATCATTGACGAGGAGCAGCGTTTCGGTGTCGGACATAAAGAACATTTTAAAAAGATGAGGCAGACGGCGGACGTTCTCACTTTAAGCGCAACCCCCATTCCGCGTACACTGCACATGTCGCTTTCCGGGATAAGGGATATGAGCACCATTGAAACTCCCCCGGAAGACCGCTTGCCCGTGAACACTTATGTGGGTGAGTTCAGCGAAAGGCTGGTGAGAGAAACCATATTGAGGGAGATGGAGCGTGATGGTCAGGTTTTCGTGGTGCACAATCGTGTGCAGAGCATCAACATTATGGCGCAGAAAATTGCCAACCTGGTTCCTGAAGCCAGGATAACTATTGCGCACGGACAAATGGACGAGGAGAAACTTGAGCGGGTAATGGCCGATTTCATCCAGGGCAAAAGCGATATCCTGGTGACGACCACGATCATAGAATCGGGTTTAGACATGCCAAACGTGAACACCCTTATAGTTAATGGTGCTGATAAACTGGGGCTGACACAGCTTTATCAGTTACGCGGCAGGATAGGCAGGGGAGCCAACACAGCTTATGCCTATTTTTTATTTGATTCAGGTAAGGATCTCACAGACCAGGCGAGGGAGCGTCTAAAAACGATTGCGCAGGCGACCGAACTGGGAGCGGGCTTTGCCATAGCAATGAAAGACCTCGAAATACGGGGTGCCGGTAACCTCCTGGGTGCTGAACAAAGCGGACATATCGCGACTGTCGGCTTCAACTATTATTGCCAGCTTTTGTCCGATGCTGTAGAGGGATTGAGGGCAAAGCGCGAAGGCCGCGAAACAAGGGTCAAAGCTGATACATCGGGAGTTTCAATCGATCTTCGCATCCCTGCATTTATACCGGAGGACTACGTGGAAAACACGCGGACCAGGTTTAATATTTATCGGAGACTGACTGATGTCGCTGGAGTACAGCAAATTAAAGATTTAGGTGAGGAACTCAGGGACAGGTTCGGAAAGATACCTGAAGAGATATCCAATCTTTTATACGTAGTAGAATTGAAGCTGGTGGCAATCCGGGCGGGCGTGGAATCGATTTTCCGTGATGAAGACGAAATAATAATCTCTTTTCGTGGTCCAGTTGGAATCAGCCGCAGGTCTCCAATCATTGAAAAGAAAATCGATGTCAAAGTAGGTAACAGGCAGGTAAGAATCGATATTGACGCCCTTGGTGATGCATGGAAGGATCTTTTAAAAGAATTGCTTGACGAGATTGCGGATATTAGTTCTTTTCGATAGGAGATCTTTCTATTAATCGTCTATGCCGGATTCCTGCAAGTAGTCTATCATGTCCTGCACGGTGATGATGTTGTCGGCATCGGTGTCGGGGATTTCGAATTTATTACCCGGTCTGCTAAAGTTATCCTCAACAGTAGTGAAAAACTCAGCGATATCATTGGGGTCCATATTAAGGTCATCAATAAATGAAGCCGAGGGTTCGATTAAGGACTCATCTACGCCAAGCTCGTCAACAAGTATCTTTTTTATTTTTTCGAATATCTTTGCCAATTGACCCCTCAATTAAATTATACTTGGAGATATATGAATCCATCAATTCACTTTTATCACTTATTTTGAACTTCAGAGATCACTGCTCCAAGGACACCATTAACGAACCTGGGAGACGTCTCCGAACCGAATTCCTTGGCAAGTTCTAATGCCTCGTTGATGGCCACCTTGTGTGGTACTTCGTTATGGATTAGTATCTCAAACAGGGCAAGCCTCAGGATAGAGCGGTCCATGGACGCCAGCTGGCTCACCGGGAATGCCGGGGCAAAGCGTTTTATAGTATCGTCTAATGCTTGTATGTTGCTAGTAACGCCGTGTACCAGCTGGCCAGCAAAATCAGCTATTTCACCGGTTAGTTCTCTGTCTCTAAGGTTGCGTTCAAGAATCTGATCCGGGCTGTTGGCCGCAAACTCTGCCTCAAACAGGGTTTGCAGGGCAATAATCCTGGAGCGGCGACGTAGACCCATGGGCATTTAATAACCGGTTGAAAAAGAGCACGTGTTTAAATTCTCGACCCGGTTAGCTCCCGCTTCTACGCCACTTTATTATCTCGGCGGTGGTTTGAGCGTTGCTGATATTGAACGTCAAGGCTCCCGGGCTGATGCGCTTGATATACTTTGTCAGTAAATCTCCGGGGCCGACTTCAAAAAAAGTTGTAATGCCGCGGGCTAGCATCGTCTCAATCGACTGCTGCCATTTGATGGGATGGATGATCTGGCTGATCAGCTCTTCTTTAACGGCTTCAGCTGTATTTATGGGTTGGGCGGTGGCATTGGATACCACTGGGATGGAGGGGTTTTCAAATTTGAACTGTGAAACCGCGCTGATCATTCCTTCAAGTGCCGGTTCCATCATGGAAGAATAGAAAGCGCCGCTGGCTTTTACAGGAACCATGCGCCTCGCGCCTTTGACCCGTGCCAGCCTTCTGGCTTTTGCCAGCTTCTGCTCATCACCGCTGATCACGACATAGTCGGGCGCATTTATACTCGAGATCTCGACACCTGTAGTGATGCAGATACCGTCGACTGTATCTTTATCAAGGTCCATGATGGCAAGCATGCCGCCGGGCTTGCGGCGACCTGCCTCGTTCATCAACCTGCCACGCTCGCGTACTAAACGAACAGCATCTACCAGTTTCATTGAGCCCGCAGCCACTATCGCAGCGTATTCGCCGCAACCGTGGCCGGCGACGAGCATCGGGGGTGGCAAAGAATGGCCGCTGATTTCCTCTGCTGCCCTCAAGCACGCTATGCCAACAGTGAGGACGGCTGCCTGTACGTTCGTAGTTTGAGATAAATCCTCCTCGGGCCCCTCGAAGCAAAGGCGTGACAGGGGGAAACCTAATGTTTTATCTACTTCATCAAAGACTTCTCTTGCCGAATTATAGTGGACGTAAAGGTCTAGGCCCATACCAACTTGCCTGGACTCCTGGTCTGGAAAAACATAGGCCACTTTTATATCTTCGACCATTTACTTCCCTCCTTGAGATTCCATATACTCGTGGATTTCATATTGTTATTTACTTGATTTCTTTTTGGGACTTTTAATTTCGATTACTTCCCTGCCATCATAAGTGCCGCAGGTAGGGCAGACCTGGTGCGACAACTTCAAGCTGTGGCATCGAGAGCATTCGATCGTAGCTGCCGGTTTTTTGGCAAGATGACTGCGCCTTTTACCCTGGCGTGCCTTGGGGTATTTCTTTTTTGGAAGTGGTGCCATTTATACTTTGCTCTCCTTCTCTAATTGTAATAACCTTTCCCAACGGCGGTCGTAAGGCTTATTTTTATGCTGGCAATTGCCCTTGGCAAATTCGTGACCGCATACGGGGCAAATCCCCGGGCAATCTTGCCTGCAGAGTATTTTAGTAGGAGTTGCCATAATGATATATTGCCTGATTGCCTCCTCTAAATCGAGGATATGACTATCGTCTATGGTGAATTCGTCAAGGTCGGGATGCAAATGCGCGCCTGTGTTGATATCAACAATCGGGAAGTACTCGTCTTCCATATTGAACGTTACCTTTACGCAGGCTTCACCAAGACACTTGGCGCAGGTCCCCTTCACGTTTGCAGAAATTTCGCCTGTCAACAGGATACCACGGTTAGTGCGCGTGAGCGTAGCTTCACCCATTATACGGTTCTCGTCGTCATTACAGGTCGTCTCATCAATTTTATAGACGCGCTTAGTACCGACCGGTTCCTTGAGCAATTGCGCAACGTTTATTTGCACTATTTTAGATTCAATTCAAATTTGGCTCATTATAAGTTGCGATATGTTTAATGTCAAGCTAATGAATGTAAATTCAACTGTATTTATTGTCTACCAGGGAAATCTGAAACTGGCTTGACTGTATAAATTAAAAGGATTTAAACTTTCTTACCGTCGGGATAGGATATTGCTGTTTTGTGGCCTTGTAGCGATAATGGGTGTGACATTCATCGTGAATTGAGTTGCCGAGAATTCTGACTAATGCATCTTCCGAGTTCATTATTATTTATTAGTTTATTTTGCCATGGACGGATTTAGGCACCATAAGTTGCAGCAATTATTCAGGTATAATAATTATTGAACTAATATTTAAAATAATGTAAGGAGATAATTGAACGGGCTATGAAAGTTGTTTTTTTGGAGGATGTATCAGTAAAGGAAAAGAAGGGAGATATAAAGGACGTATCTGACGGATATGCTAGAAATTACTTATTGCCCAGGGGCCTGGCGCTGCCAGCGACACCTGCTGCCATCAAAGAGGCTAAAAAAATAACTGAGGAAAGAGAGAGGAAACGTGCACGCCAGCATGACGAATATGTCGAATTAGCTAAACAAATAGAGGGCAAGGAACTTCGTTTCAAAGCCAAAGCGAGCTCGAAGGGAACTCTTCACGGTTCTATTACGACCGCTGATATTGCGGCCGAGCTTTCCAACCTGATCAATGTCGATATCGATAGAAAAAAGATCGCGCTCAAAACTCCTTTACATAAGGTGGGTACTCACGAAGTTGATGTCGTGCTGGCTAAAGATGCGAGCGCGAAAATAGCTGTGATAATAGAAGGGGAAGCTGTTTAAGAAAATGAGAGAAGCTTTGCCTCCATATGATCTGGATGCTGAAGAAGCTGTCCTGGGATCTTTATTGATCGATAGCGAGTCTATTAATGAAATAGACACAATCATAAGAGCGGAAGATTTTTTCAGCGAACAGAATCAATTCGTTTATAGCGCTTGCCACAACCTGTTTTTACGCGATGAAGCCATAAACCAGATAACAGTGGCGCAGGAACTTGTAAGATTGGGCAAGCTGGACGAAGCCGGTGGCGCTGCCTATTTAAGCCATCTAATTTCCATGGTCCCTACATCACTGCACGTACGACATTACGCTCAGATTGTGTTCAGGCTGTCCACCATGCGGCGATTGATAAGTGCAGCCGGGCAGATTGAATCGATCGGCTATAAAGCAGACCCCGACGTCGATCTGGCATTAACAAGGGCAGAGGACATTATCTTCAAGCTGCGCACGAGGCATGATAAGGGTGACTTTGTACCGATACATGACGCGTTGAATATATACTTCGAAGAAGCAGCGAAGACGGCCTATGAGAAAGATGTAATAAGCATAAGGACCGGCTTCAACGCCGTAGATGATGCCATCGGGGGATTGCAACGTTCAGAGCTAATTATATTGGCTGCCAGGACGAGCATCGGCAAAACCAGCCTTGCCCTTAATATCGCCCGTAATGCGGCGGTCAATCAAAAAGCATGCGTAGCTATATTCTGCCTTGAGATGTCCCGCAGAGAAGTTGTACAGAGGATTCTTTCGAGCGAGGCGAACATCAACTCAGCACATTTCCGAAAAGGTCGTTTTTCGGAGCTTGAAGAAAGACTATTGCAAAGGGATATAATACCCAGGTTGGCTGAAACCTCTATACATATTGATGATACACCCAACATGCGCATTAGCGAGATCCGCAGCAAAGCCAAGCGCCTTCATCTGCGGCGGAGGGTGGACCTGGTTATGCTCGATTATATTCAGTTGGTTCGCGGCGATACCAAGACGGATAACCGGGTGCAGGAGCTTACTGAAATCACACAGTCGCTAAAAGCACTGGCGCGTGAACTTGATGCCCCTGTACTGGCTTTATCTCAGTTAAGCCGATATATTGAGCACCGTCAGGAAAGCAAGAAATTCAAACAGCAGGTGTTGCCGCAACTGTCGGACCTCAGGGATAGCGGTAGTCTCGAGCAGGATGCTGATGTGGTGCTGTTTATACACCGGCCGGAGAAGGTATATACAGAAGAGGAATGGTTGAGGGAATACGGTGAGGATCGTCCTTATCCCAGGGGCATAGCCGAGATTATTGTTGCTAAAAACCGCAATGGTCCTACTGGCGAAGTGTCACTCCGCTTCATACAGGAAACCACAAAGTTCGAGAACAATATTATCGAGGTCGGAAGTAATTTTTAAGAAACAATTATTTTAAGGGACTAATGAATATGGCTGAAACGCCTTTTAATGGATTCCCACCACGAGCAGAGGTCACACCACTGCCCAACATATTTTTTACCGAGGTCTTACCTCAAATTAACGATATCGCCGAATTTAAAGCTGTGATGCAAATTTTCTTCCTTTTAAGCCGGAGGAAAGGCTATCCGAGGTTTGTGACTTTCAAAGAATTGAGCAATGACCCTATTGTATTGAAGGGGTTGCGCAATTTGCCGGGCGATGTAGACGAAAAGCTTAGGCATGCCCTCACCTCTGCGGTGCAGCAGGGCATCTTGCTACATATTCCGATAAGTATAAACGACCAATTTGACGATGCATATTTCATCAATAACCAGAGTGAGAAGGAGACTATTGCTAAAATACTGGATGGAACGCTTAATGTTCCCAGAGTAATAGTCAGAAAAACAGAGTCACCTATACATGAGCAGCCTCCCGACATATACAATCTCTACGAGCAAAATGTCGGCTTGCTAACGCCGATAATAGCAGAAGAACTGCAGGAGGCAGAGCACCGATATCCTGCAGACTGGATACAGGATGCTTTCAGGGAAGCGGTCAGAGCTAACGTAAGGAACTGGAAATATATACACGGCATTTTGAAGCGCTGGGAGAGAGAAGGTAAAAAAAATGGAAAACATGTCGGAGATTCTAAAACAGAAAGGGATCCCGATAAATATCTCCGCGGAAAATATGGGCACATGGTCCAGCGATAAATTGGAAGAGCAAAATACCATTATCGAAAATAAGAATTTATGCCCCCTATGCCAGGGGATAAAGTTTGTTCACCCACTCAAATCGACTGGCGATCCGGACTACGGCCGGCTGGTGCCCTGCAAATGCGCCGAAGCAGAGTTGAAGAAGAGGCGGACGGAGCGGCTTCAGACGCTGAGCAATTTGGGCGGACTTTCAAGGCTTACTTTTGACAACCTGTTGCCTTCAGGGCGCGATGACGATCCGGTCTCACAGCGGCTTTTTCAAAAAGCGCTCGACGCAGTTAAAGCCTTTGCCGAAGAGCCCAGGGGATGGATCGTACTGATAGGCCCGGTAGGCAGTGGCAAAACACACTTAGCATGTGCTGTTGCCAACCACCGTATAAATAAGGGTAATCCGGCCTTCTATATTGCCACATCCGATTTGCTGGACCACCTGCGTTCAACTTTCAGCCCAAATAACGAGACCGACTATGACGAACTTTTTGAGCAGATAAAAGAAAGCCCGTTATTAATACTTGATAATTTAAATTATTCGATTACAACCGCCTGGGCAAAGGGGAAGCTGGACCAGCTTCTGGAGCACCGTTTTAACGGCAGAATGGCAACATTAATCACTTCAAGCACTCCGCTAGAAGAGTTCAGTGGCGATTACGCGGGACATATTAATGATCCGGATGTGAGCAAGGTATTAGTACTGAAGAAAGAATCTTCCAGTCTGCAAAGCCTGGATAGCCTTGATCTAGAGCTGCTGAAGAACATGGGGTTCAATAACTTCGATGTTAAACGATTGAGCCTGCCTGATGAAGTGCGCCAGAACCTGGAGCAGGCATACAATATTGCACGGGATTTCGCCACATCGCCGCAGGGTTGGCTTGTATTCCAGGGCTTGAATGGATGTGGGAAAACACATCTTGCTGCCGCAATAGCCAACCATCTCAGAGGATCAGGCAAGGATGTACTCTTCATTGTTGTGCCAGATCTTCTCGACCATCTTCGTTCGTCTTTCAGCCCTGAAAGCAGGGTTTCATATGATGCGCTATTTGAAAAAATTAAGAAGGTACCGGTTCTCGTACTGGACGATTTTGGGGAGCACTCAGCGACATCCTGGGCACAGGAGAAGCTGTACCAGCTGATTAATTACCGGTATAACGCCAGGCTGGCCACAGTGATAACAACATGCTTGAATCTGGAAGAGATAGAGACAAGGGTCAGTTCCCGTTTGGTTGACCCGAGCATTAGCCTTATATTTAACATAATTGCCCCTGATTATCGCGGTGATATCAAGACAGTAAAGCCGGCAAGGAGTCGGCAGAGAACGAAAAACTAAGCACGCAGATATTCATTTTTGAGAGTAAGCATTTTTCCTGCTAAAATATTTCCTGACGCGAACGTGGGTGAAAATATAGTAAATCTACCGGTCCTGGTCTTAAATGAGAATTACCTGCCTTTGAACATCTGCAAAGTACGCAGAGCAGTTGTCCTGGTGCTCATCGGTAAAGCTGAAGTCGTGGAGAATGGCCGGGGTTATTTTAATTCTGCCGCGGAGTCGTTCGAAATCCCCTCTGTCATAAGGTTGGTTTACCTTGTCAGGAAGCAATCGCATCCACGCAAAATGACCAAACTTGAAATTTTCAACCGGGATAAATATACCTGCCAGTATTGTGGCCGCGAAACAAAGGAACTTACTTTAGATCACGTGAACCCAAGGCGCCGCAATGGCGAGCACACCTGGGAAAATGTTGTAGCCGCCTGCATCCCCTGTAACCGGAGGAAGGCGGGACGCACGCCTGTGGAAGCCGGTATGCCTTTGCTAAGGCAACCACGCGCACCGGGAAACATAGGATTTTATGTCCCCTATCAATTTCTGCGGTCAAGGGCAGAATGGCATAAATACCTGCCACATATAAGGTGAATTGCCCGAAAAGGCCGAAATTACTTGGCATTCACCGGGACAACTTCACTGAGCCTGACTTCTATGGTCATGCCGGTTTCGAGCTCGGCCATCAACGTCTCTTTTACGACATTCCTTCCCACAATTTTGGCTTTTCCCATCTTGGTAACGATTTCTTGACCTATCTCAGGCAGCTTTCCTTTCATTTGGTGGTATTGTTCATATTCATAGCCAAGGCAGCAAAGAAGCCTACCGCATAGACCGGAAGTCTTCATAGGATTGAGGGCGATGTCCTGCTCCTTTGCCATCTTAATGGATACAGGTATGAACTCGCTAAGGAAGCTTACGCAGCATAGCTGGCAGCCGCATTTTCCCACGCCACCGATCAATTTGGCTTCGTCTCTTGCACCTACTTGCCGGAGCTCAACATGCGTTCTAAGTTCGTGACTAAGCTTGCGAACCAACTCACGGAAATCAACCCTCTTTTCGGCGTAGAAAAATATTATAAGATGGCTGCCATCCAGATTATATTGCGAGTAAATAGCTTTCATAGGTAAATTCAAGTTTCCTATCAATTCCTTGCTTTTTAACAGGGCCTTCCGTGCGCGTTCCCTCTGATGTTGCGCTTGGGAAATGTCCTCCGTGGTGGCCATGCGGATTACAGGTTTTAGGGGTTCAGCATTCTCCTGCGTAATATCCTTGGGACCGGCAACCACCCTTCCGATCTCATGGCCGCGGTTAGTCTCGACAACAACCAGATCATTTAGCTTGAGATTTAGACCTGAAGTATCAAAGTGATATATTTTACTCGCTTGCATGAAGCGGACACCAACTATAGTAGCCATTATAAGTTCGAGCTAACAGGATGCAATATCTGCTCTGCTCTTTTCTCCTTTTTGGGCATGTCCAGCATCAACACCTCGAATACCAGGTGCAAATTGGCATTATAGAATAAATAATTTAACGCTTTATTCAGCCCGTCAATAAACTCCTTTATCTCGATAACAGTGAGTATGTTTGCCCACGATCTGAGATCATTCATCCGGTCAAGATTGTTTATCGCTCCATCACAATTATATTTTATTAAAAGTACATCCCGGCACCACGATAACCAGAGTTTGATAGTATCTTCAGCGCCATTACGGTCCAATGATAGCTGTTGAATATATGACAGCCGTTCATCCCAGCCACTGGTAAGCAACGGGAAAAACTCTTTTTGCCTCACCTCTCTATAACTGAAGTAGCTTTCATCTTTAGTAGCGGACATGGCCCAGCCCAGACATCCACCAGATAACCTGGCAAGCAATCGTCTTCTTTCGGCACTCATGCCATCTATTAGGGAAAGCCTGGCTTCTATTTCCGTGGCAGGGATGGGCTTCAATTCAAACCTCTGGCATCTTGATACTACCGTAGGCAAAAGCATTTTTTCCTCTGCCGTGAGCAGGATTATTATTACGTGGGGAGGTGGTTCCTCAAGGGTTTTCAGCAGGCAGTTTGCTGCCTCCGCCGACATCAAATCGGCATTGTCTATAATAAAAATTTTAAACTTCCCCTCGAACGGGGGCAAATTGGCGCTTCTTTGCAAGAGATCCCTGATGGCATCGATGCTTATTTCGGTTGCTTTTTTCCTGTCCTTCGGATCCCGTCCGGCGTTCTTATCGATGTGTATCACATCGGGATGTTTACCCTGGTCGATCCTCTGACAGATACGGCACTGGCCGCAGGGAGACTCAGCATTTGAGCAATTAAGCGCCTTTGCCAGGTCAAGGGACAATGTCATTTTACCGACGTGAGGTGGACCAACAAATAAATAAGCATGGGCTAATGAATTCCTCCCGATCGACTCCTTGAGAAAATTAATGATCCTGTCCTGGCCGATAGTCTGCCACATTCAGGCTTTGCTCATTACGTCCAATTTCAACAGGTCTGAGTACTTTTGCCTTTTACGCATAGTCCTGGCCTTGCCATATTTTACGATTACTATAGCTGGGTGAGGTACCATATTGTAGTTGCTGGACATAGGGATGCAATATGCACCACATACAGGAATGGCAATCAAATCTCCGGAAGCAATCGCAGGCATATCGATATCCCTGATTAGAATATCCCCGGATTCGCAATAGCGACCAGCTATGGTTACTTTTTCGCCCGGAGGCGCTGTAACTTTGTTGGCAAGGATTGCCTCATATTTCGCATCATATAAAGCTGGTCTTATATTGTCGCCCATACCACCGTCGACACATACATAGGTTCTTATACCGGGGATATCCTTTATCGATCCGACCGTATAAAGGGCTACACCTGCTCTGGCGATTATGCTACGCCCCGGTTCGATAATGAGTTTGGGCTCTCTTAGCTTGTACTTGGATACCAGCAAGGTCAAGTTGTCTACGATTGCCTCAGCATAGTTAGCAGTTGATGGAATTACAGCAGATGTGGCGTATTTGACGGCAAAACCTCCGCCGGGGCTTAATTCCGCCAGTTCAAACGAATATTTTATTTTCATATAAGCAGCGAATTTTAAGACCACCTCAAGTGCCTGTATATATGGTTCGGTTTCAGTTATGGGAGAACCGAGATGGAAATGTAACCCGCGGAGCTTGATGTTTTTTGCTATAAGTGCCTTCTTTACGGCTTGCTCTGCCTGCCCGGTGCCTACAGGGAAGCCAAACTTACTGTCAAGTATACCGGTTGCAGTATGACGATGGGTATGAGGATCTATCCCTGGATTAAGGCGGAGTAAGATATTTGCAACCATTTGTCGCTTGCTCGCAAGATTGTCCAGCAGTTCAAGTTCATGGAAATTATCAACTACAATCCTACCTAGATGCCAATCTAATGCTAAAGCAAGTTCTGCTCCAGACTTATTATTGCCGTGAAAAAAGACATTATCGGGAGGAAATGAGATTGACTGGGCAACGCTGATTTCCCCGCCAGAGACGACATCAAGGCCCGCACCTTCCTCATTGAGTATTCGGCCTAATTCCCTGTTTATAAAAGCTTTTGAAGCATAGGCGACGAACGTGTTCTTATAGCGAGACTTGAATTCTTGACGGAATTCCTGGCAACGGCTGCGTATCGTCACTTCGTCGAAGATATATAATGGGGATCCGTATTTTTTAAGCAAATTGACACAATCACATCCGCCTATTACCAAATGCGAACGTGAATTGGTTTCTGCAGTTACTGGAAATAATTCAAGCCGGTTATCCATCATGCACAATATATGGTCAGGTATTTTTTGTTTAATGGGTATTATACTATCCCTGCTGTAAACTGTCATATCGTACCTCCCCCCAAATCATAATGGGAACGACATCACGGTCAACTGCGGTGGCTATACAACAAAGTGTGAGGTGCACGGCAAGATTTACATCAGGGCCAGTGTAGCTTCAGCACCCACCAGGTGCCCGTTTTGCTAACGCAAACTCAGCCAAGCACTGACGATGCATTACTTACGAGCGTAGCTAAGCAATCCTTAGAATCGAAGACCCCTGCTGTCATCGCAAATGTTGTCCGCGTCCCAATCATAATGAATGGCCTATCTCTGCTTCAGCTTCTGCCTTGGCCCGT
>Ga0315289_10000723_pt1 | contig 50625 bp, 54 predicted proteins | sample YL17G11_40_MG_FD_203452 | JGI IMG/M metagenome (GOLD analysis project Ga0315289, IMG submission 203452) | Sediment microbial communities from Yellowstone Lake, YNP, Wyoming, USA - YL17G11_40 | ecosystem: Environmental > Aquatic > Freshwater > Lake > Sediment | place: USA: Wyoming | collected...
CCCGTTAGAAGTCCACACCGAAGGTGTGGCAGTTACCTTCGGTAACTTACTTCTAACGGGGTTCATACTTCCCGTGCGATAACCTTCTAAATCTATAGTTATATAATTATACCCTATTCTTTTTAACTTGTCGATTATTCGATTACGTCTGCTTACCAGTCGCCGAATATCATCTTTTGCAACCTCTATACGGCAGAGGCCATTGTAGTGCCGAAGCCGAACCTGCTTAAAACCGAGCTTCCTTAAATACGTTTCTGCCTGGTTAACGCGCTTTAGTAAACCAGAGGAGATTCTCATCCCATAGGGGATTCTTGAAGCAAGACAGGCAAGGCTGGGTTTATCCCAGGTGCCAAGACCCAGTGACCTGCTTAATCTGCGAATATCTCCTTTGGTAAATCCTGCCTCGGCAAGCGGCGAGCATATTCTTAATTCTTGCCTGGCAATGTTACCCGGCCGGAAATCCGATTTATCCGATGCCGAACTTCCATCCAGCACAAAATTTAATCTAGATTTTGAGGCGATATCTTTAAGCCTGGAAAAAAGCTCGCTTTTACAAAAATAACAACGGTTAACCGGATTAGAAACAAATCTTTTGTCTTTTAATTCGTAGGTTTTGATTACCTTATGTCTTATGCCAATGCGCCTGGCAATATCTTGAGAATTCAGCAGTTCTTCTTTAGGATAAGTGGGAGAGTAAGCCGTAACCGCAAGGATTCTGTCTTTCGGCAATACAAGGGAAGTGACCTTTAAAAGCAAGGTGCTATCCACCCCGCCTGAAAAGGCAACTAAACAAGAGTTGTATTTCAAGATTATTTTTTTTAGCCTGGCTAATTTTTGCTTCAGCGTCATTTTCTAAAAATGCACTTCCATTGCTCGGGTAGGACAGACCTTAACGCAGAGTTCGCAGGCAATACATTTATTATCGTAAAAATGCACCTTGCGTGTCTGCGGGTCAACTACCAAGGCGCCGGTAGGGCATATCGGAACGCATACCCCGCAGTCAGTGCATTTTACCTCATTGCGTATAACATCCTGGCTTAAGGGTTGAATCTTCACGCCGCAGGATTGCAAATACTCAATGCCTTTATTAAAATTCTCTTTCTTGCCGGATAATTCCAAAACCATAAGGCCTTCTTCCTGCGGAGTAACATAGGCCTTTAAAATGTTGAATTGAAGGTCATAGTCCTTGACCAACTTGTAGACTATGGGCTGGTCAACGAGACGGTTCGGAAAGTGTAAAACAATCTTTTTAGAAATCATAACCTGTTCCTATACAATTGGCCTTTCTTTTAATGGCTTAAAACTGTATCCGGATTCCTGGCCGGGTAAAGGCGCAACCGGTTCGGTTAAGAGAAAATCGCCTCTTTTAATCCAGGATTTCAATTCCTCGGCGATCTGGCGCGCCTTAGAATAACTGGATAAATTACCGGTGGCTACAGTTTTACCCTGCACGCTAATCTTTCCGGATTTTAATTGCTTATAATTTACTTCGCCCAAAGACCCGGGTACGCACTGCGGGTAACTTGTACTATAATCTACGATCTGGGTATAGATTCCTTCGTCGCCAATTGCAGCATATTTAATTGTCTCTTCGTCTAATATAGGTATGGGGATGCCGATACCTACGGTGAGAGTAACTCCGTAACCAAGCATGCTCGTTCCCACAAGCCACTCCGGCTTCATCTGTTTTAAATCACCGATTACAGCGATTGTTCCTGCGGGCGCCTGCGGAACGCCGTTATTTTTCCTTGGCACACCGGGATTGTGCTGCGTGCCGTGCCAGGCAACAAAACCTATGCCTCCGCCCAAAAATATCCTTGTGCCAATACCTATCGTTTTATAATAAGGGTCTTTTAAAAGCGGCGAAAGTTGTCCGGCTGAGCAATAATTTGCATTGCCCAGGTTTGGTTTTAATACGCCCATATAGGTATAAATCATCTTATCCGATAAATTCACCGCCACATTATAATTCTGATAACAGTTACGGATATTAAATAATACCGCTTCATTGATGTCCTTGATATTAATAAGCGTTTCCAGTTTCCTGCGGGGATAGCAATCCGTGCCATAGGCAGTTGCCTCCAGCCGAACATCCCCTCCGCCAACTATTTCATTAATCACATGTCCGCCGCCATACTTAAATTCTCCGGGAAATACTTTATTGCGCGGGTCATCATCGGGTATGGCGGCTGCGCCCAGATAAATATCCACTGCGGCAAAACCGGCATAGCAGGGAACATCGTTGAGCTTGCAAATTCCGCCGCCCAGCTTTATTCTGGGTTTGGAGTGCCCGATATTAAAATACGCGCCAGATGAACACATTGGGCCGAATGTGCCTGTGGTAACGACATCTACCTCCTGGGCGCACCTTTTAGCGCCTTTTTTCTCTACGAGGTCAATGACTTCTTCGGCAGTAACTACAACAACCTCGCCCTTTTTAATTTTTTCATTTATTTCTTTTATGGTCTTCATATACACTCCGATTATATCGCAATAATCTCTTTTATCTGGGGAACTTCTTGTTTTAAAATTTTTTCAATCCCCTTCTTAAGGGTCATCTGGCTCATAGGACAGCAACCGCAGGTGCCGGTAAGTTTTAATTTTACTACGCCGTCGTCGCTGACATCCACTAAATCCACGTTTCCGCCGTCAGCCATAAGCATGGGACGGATCTTCTCCAAAGCCGCTTCCACTTTTTCTCTCATAGGACTCTCCTTTCAATGAGCAGATAACTTAAAATTGTGCACTCATTTAAACAGTTCTGTGCTCAGGTAGCGTTCACCCGTATCCGGCAATATTACCACAATAAGTTTTCCTTTATTTTCTTTTCTCTTAGCCACCTCTAAGGCGGCAAATGTTGCTGCACCTGAAGAAACACCCGCTAAAATCCCCTCTTCCTTAGCAAGCCTCCTGGCTGTGTCAAAAGCATCCTCATTGGAAACCTGAATAACCTCATCTATAATCTTGGTATTTAAAACCTGCGGAATAAATCCTGCACCAATGCCCTGAATTTTATGCGAACCGGGTTTTCCGCCGGATAAAACCGGGGAATCTTTGGGTTCAACTGCGATAGCCAGAAATTGAGGCTTCTTTTTCTTTATCATCTCTGCTATGCCTGTAATTGTACCGCCGGTTCCCACCCCTGAAACTAAAATATCTGCTTTTCCGTCTGTGTCATCCCAGATTTCTTGCGCAGTAGTGCGACGATGAATCCCGGGATTAGCCGGGTTATTAAATTGCTGGGGGATAAAATAACGTTTATCGCCTTTAGCCAATTCCTCTGCTTTTCTAACAGCTCCGGACATACCTTCAGGGCCAGGGGTTAAAACAATCTCAGCGCCAAAGGCTGCCAAAAGTTGCCTGCGCTCAACGCTCATTGTCTCAGGCATAGTCAAAACCAATTTATATCCTTTGACTGCCGAGATAAACGCCAGGGCAATCCCGGTATTTCCCGAAGTCGGCTCAAGAATTATCGTATCTTTGGTAATTTTGCCTTGTTTCTCGGCCTGTTCAATCATGCTTAAGCCGATTCTATCCTTAACCGAAGAACAGGGGTTATAGAATTCTAATTTTGCCACGACATCCGCAACGCAGTTCTGCGTAATCCTGTTTAAACGCACTAACGGCGTCTTGCCGATGAGTTCTGTAATGTTTTTGGCTATCTTTGACATCTAACCCTACTCTCTATTATAACATAGCGTCATAATTTTTTAAGCAAATCTTTCGCCAGTTTTTTTCCGGAAAGAAGCATTCCTCCGAATACCGGCCCCATGCGCGGACCTCCGAATATGGCGTTTGCACACATGCCGCAGGCGTAAAGGCCGCTGCATACCTCTTTGGAATTCTTTACAATGGTATCCTCTGCTACGTCTGCCCACATCGATTGTTCGCCCATAATCTTACCGGTTTTCGTATTAAGCCTTATGCCTGATTTCCTCTCTACTATGCGCGCAATCTCTGCGGCGTGTCCTGTGGCATCCACGACGAATCTTGCCTTCACGGTAATCGGGTCAACGTGCAAATTCGCCATTTCAACTGCAGTCCAGTTTAATACAAGCCCGCATACGCGCTTTGCCCTTACCATTACGTCTTCAGCGCTGATTAAGTTAAATATTGTGGCTCTGGCTTTGACTGTTTTTGCGCAAATCATAGACACCGCTTCTATGGAATCAGCCAGATAATAACCTTTTTCATAACGCCTTGTTCTTATGCCGAATTCATCAAGAATATTTTTCGCCTTATCCTGGACGACAATTTCATTAAACATTATCCCGCCGCCCCACATCCCGCCGCCGACAGCTAATTTCCTTTCAAAGATAACGACCTTTTTACCCGCTTTTGCCAAATAATAACCGCAGGCCATTCCCGCAGGGCCTGCCCCTACTATGGCTACATCGGTATCAAGGGCATCAATTAACTTATCCTTATAAGATTCTATTATTGCCTTTGAAATCTTTATCTCATCTAACTTCATTTAAAACCTCCTTCTAAATAAAACCGCTAAATCTGGTACACCAGCGTTTCTTTTTTGCGTTGAACCTGTTTTGCCAAATCTTCAAAAGTCAGGTTATCCACGATACCTGAAATTGCCGAAGCCACCTCTTTCCAGATCTCCCTAAAAGCGCATTTATATATATCTTTACAATTCGCATATGCTTCATTAATGCATCCGATCGGCTCAATGGGGCCGTCTATGAATCTTATAACCTGGCCCAATTTTATCTCTCGGGGAGGCCTTGCCAGGGAATAACCGCCTATTTTACCGCGCCTGCTCTCTACGAATCCCGCCCTTTTTAAATCAAGGAGCACCTGTTCAAGGAATTTCACAGGAGCGTCAATGCGTTTTGCCAAATCATGTATAGTGGTTACTCCAGAGTCATAATTTAAGGCCAAATCCAAAATCGCCTTTAGCGCGTAATCTCCTTTATAAGTTATCTTCATAAGAAAGCTCCTAACCTCATCCACACCTCATATTTCTATAATCTCTATTAACATTATAGAGATTAGCATAAAAATAAAATTTGTCAACTATTTTTTATAAATTTGCATCTTTGCGTTCGGCTATCTGATTCTAAAATCTATGCTGGACTAAGTACCTAAATGTGCTAAGGCAGGCTTTGGAGCCCTCTCCTGCGGCAATAATGACTAAATCTAACATCTTTTTATATCCCGAGCGCTGTTTTTATTTTCTCCTTATCAAACCCCACGATAATCTCGCCGTCAATATCCAATACCGGAACGCCCATCTGGCCTGATTTTCTAACCATCTCCTCTGCAGCCTGCTGGTTTGAAGAAACATCAAAATCCTGAAAATTTATGTTATTTTCTTTTAGGAACTGCTTGGTCCTCATACACCATGGACAGGTGGGCGTGCTGTAGATTACTACATTCCTATCCATATTGCTTTTCCTTACTCAATTTCTTCATATTTTATTGGGTTATTTCCACAATCTTTTTCTCAATCAATTGCTTGTGTTTCTCTTCCTCATTGATAAGGAAGAGAAACAGCTCTTTTAATCCGGGGTGCTCCAGATTCAGTCTATTATATAATTTTATTGACTCTTCCTCCTTATTTAAAGATAACTTTAATGCCTCAAGCGGTATCATCAACTCCCTCCTTTTATTAATACCCCTGAAAACGTTCGGTAACAATATTTTCTTTGGGTAAAGCTAATTCTTCGGTCAGTATTTTTTCCATTGCCACAACCATTGACGGAGGGCCGCAGATATAAAACTTCCTCTGTGCATAATCAGGGACTCCGTTCTTGATAATTTGGGCATTGATTAATCCCACAACGCATTTAAATCCGGGCGCTGGTTCATAAAGCACGTGGCTAACTTTTAATTTAAGGTATTGTTTTTGCATGAGGTCAAAATCTTCTTTAAAGACGATGTCCCTGATTGTCCTGTTTGCGTAAACTAGAATTATGTCAGTGCCCAGATTCATATCCACAACATATTTACAAATGCTTCTTATGGGAGTTATGCCAATTCCACCGGAAAGAAAGGCGATTTTTGCGTTTGGGTCATTTAACGTAAAGTTACCCCGAGGAGGAAACTGTATCCTAACCGAATCACCGGGTTTTAACCCGTCCAATGCGTTAGAAAAATCACTCTGTGTAATTTTCTTGGTAAATTCAATATAGCCCTTTTCCGTAGGAGAGCTGGATATCGAAAGGTATCTTTTGCACTCTTTTTCTGTTAAAAGCTGAATGCAACAAAACTGACCGGGTTTAAAATTCAGCTCACCATTAAGTACCAGCCGAAAACTCTTTACATTAGGGGTCCTCTGGATTATCTCTCTGATTTTTACTTCTGATTCAGTTACCATCTTTGCGCAGGCGCAGATACGGATACCAGACCTCTAAAACCTGATAATGGTCCTCCACTAATACAGCTGCTTTTTTCACTTCTCGCCTCCTAATTCTTAAGCATCGGATAATTGTTTCCTAACTTATTTTTTCCCGACCCAATCCTTTAGATTATCGGGGGTCGGGATCCCAACACTCAAATTATAAAACTATTGTGTCGGGACAAACTGGCTTTTATCTACGCCGCATTCAGGACAAACCCAGGTATCCGGTAGATTCTCAAATGCTGTGCCTGGTGCAATCCCCTGAGTTGAATCGCCGATAGCAGGGTCATAAATATAACCGCAAACCAAACACCTGTATTTGTCCATAACTCATCTCCTTTTGCATACAGCATTCTTCTTTTTTTCTATAGAATTCAAAAGGGAATCAAATGATTTCTCAAACGCAACGACGCCCTCCTCAAGCAATCGCGCACATACATCATTTATATCAATGCCCAGATTTTTTAAAGCAGATATAATCTTTTGCGCTTCGGATGCATCAGAGGTCAAGGCCTCTTCTACTTTACCGTGGTCCAAAAAGGCATTGAATGTCTGTTCGGGCATAGTATTTACTGTATTTTTGGCAATGAGTTCTGAAACGTATTTGATATCGCTGTAGGCAGGGTTTTTTGTGCTGGTTGAGCCCCAAAGCACTCTTTGTAAATGGGCGCCTTTATCCCGGAGTTGCTTGAACTCATCAGAAGAAAAAATCTCTAAGTATTTTTTATAAATTAATCCTGAATTGCTTCTGGCTGCCTTACCTTCAAGAGGCATAATCGGCGCCTTTTTTTCAAGTAGATTGTCTACGGAAGTGTCAATCCTGCTTACAAATACACTGGCCACAGAACGGACCCTGCTTACATCGCCTTTATTGTCTAAAATTCGCTTTATACCTCTAATATAGGCATTGGCTGTGTTAATGTACTGTTCTAAGGAAAATATCAGAGTGCTGTTGATATTTATCCCTAAAGCTACGAGCTCTTCTATGGCAGGAAATCCCTGGCTGGTTACCGGAACCTTAAACATAACATTAGGACGATTTACCTTTTGATAAAGCCTTTTTGCCTCTTTTATGGTTTCTTCGGTTTTATAAGCAAGCCTGGGATTTATTTCCAGGCTTACATAGCCATCCAGGCCATTGCTCTCTTTGTACACAGGCAAAAATATATCTGCTGCGTCCTGAACGTCTCTGATGGTTAAATCATCGTAAATTTCAAACGTTGATTTACCCTCACTACATAACTCTAAAATTTTTTCATCATAATCAGCGCCTGAACTGAGCGCCTTATCGAATATTGTGGGGTTTGAGGTCATTCCGCATAGGCCCAGCTCAATCATTTGTTTAAGTTTTCCGGTCCTGAGCATAGACCTGTTTATGTTGTCAAGCCAGACACTCTGGCCAAACGTATTCAATTCCTGAATACTGGTCTTAGGCATTCTTGCATCCCTGTTTTGAGTATCCTTTACGCGCAGACTGCACTGGCACAGCCTCCGGCATATTCTGATTCAGCAGTAACTAATCCGGGGAAAGAAAGCACCTGTTCTTTTTTTGTTCCGTAACGGTAAATGGTTATGCCTTTACATTTTAATTTATGCGCTAAAAGATATATTTTTTTGACATCCTCAACTGTTGCGCGGGCCGGCAGGTTTACGGTTTTAGAAACAGAATTGTCCGTGAATCTCTGAAACGCCGCCTGAATATAAAGATGTTCTCTGGCGGTTACATCAAAGGCAGTGATAAATCTCTCCTTTATATCAGGGGGTATGCCTTTGATATTCTGGATTGAACCGCGCCTTGCAATCTCCAGCATAATCTTATTGCTATAAAATTTTCTTTCCCTGGCTAATTCTTTAAATAGAGGGTTTATCTCAAATAGCTTTGTGCCGCCAAGAACGTTTCTGGTAAAACTAATCGCAAACAAGGGTTCGATGCCGCTTGAGCAGCCGGCGATTATGCTAATCGTTCCTGTAGGGGCAATGGTATTTACTGTGGCGTTGCGCACTCTAAAATTATTTTTAGCATAAACGGATTTTCTAAAATTTGGAAATACCCCTCTAATTTTAGCAAGTTCTGCCGATGCTTTAAGGGATTCTTTGCGTATAAAGCGCATGAGTTGGCCAGCAAATAAACTGGCGCGTTTAGAATTATAAGGTATGCCTAAAAGAATCAGCATATCGGCAAAACCCATTACGCCCAGGCCGATCTTACGGTTTTTAAAAGTTATCTCTTTAATCTCCGGAAGCGGAAATTTATTTACCTCAATGACATTATCCAGGAAGCGAACTCCCAAATGGATCCTCTCGGTGAGTTTCTGCCAGTCTAATTTTTGATTTGCCAAAACAAACTTGGATAAATTAAGGGAGGCTAAATTGCAGCTTTCGTAGGGTAAAAGCGGGACCTCCCCGCATGGATTAGTGGCCTCAATCCTGCCGACGCCGGGCGTGGGGTTGTGCCGGTTTATCTCATCAATAAAAACAAGTCCGGGGTCGCCTGTTTTCCATGCAGAATTTAGAATAAGTCCGAAAATCTCTCTTGCCTTAACTTTCCTGGTCTCTTTTTTGGTGCGGGGATTAATTAATGAATAGCTTCCATTCTTATAAAAGGCCTGCATAAATTCGCTGGTTACAGCTACCGATAAATTAAAATTAGAAAAGCGGCCTTCTTTTAGCTTTGCCTCAATAAATTCTATGATATCAGGATGGTCAACCCGCAATATCCCCATATTTGCGCCCCGTCTGCGGCCCCCCTGGACAATTACACCTGTAGCAGTATCGTATATACTCATAAACGAGACAGGGCCAGATGCTTCTCCCTTAGTAGAATATACCAAATCTCCCTTAGGCCTGAGGTGAGAAAAATCAAAACCAGTGCCGCCGCCTGTCTGATGGATAATGGACATATCGCTTAAGGTCTTAAAGATGCTTTGCATCGAGTCTCTTACCGGAAGGACAAAACAGGCGGAGAGCTGATTCATCTTTGTTCCCGCGTTCATCAGGGTAGGCGAGTTAGGCATAAACTCTAAGTTACGCATCATCTCAAAAAATTTCTCTTCTATATCTTTGCGTTTATGCTGTTTATCTTCAAAATTATTTTCTGCCAAGGCAATATGCTTTGCCACCCTTCTAAAAAGTTGCAAGGGGGTCTCAATGACATTCCTCTTATCATCTTTGAGAAGATATCTTCTCTCCAATACTTTAAGAGCATTTAAAGGAAGCCTTAAGCCCCCCTCTGTTTTTCCGTAAATCTTTTTTGCCATCGTCAATGCTTCATCATTGGGGTTTCGGTCTTACCCTGCATCATTGAAGGCGTTTTCCCCTGCATCATCGTGCCATGCATGCCGCCTTTCATCATTTCTTTCATCGGACAGAGCATCGGATAACGGCCTGTAGCTATGGTGTAAAGTCCTAATGAAAGAACCAGTAATACGCCAACCCAGAGAAGTGCGGCAGTAACATAACCGAATGCCTTAAGGCCTTGCGTTTCTGTCTTACGCAAGGCAAACAATACAAAAAAACTGATGGTCAACAACACCGTTGCAGGAATAATAGCAAATAACCCAGCTAACCTGAACATACCCATACGCCACCTCCTTTTATTGTAATGATTATTCTATTATTATCGCATTTACCGGGCATTCGTCTGCTGCCTGTCTGCAGGTATCTTCGGTATCTCTGGGGACAATACTGACATAAGCAACTGCTTTATCGCTCTCCATTCTGAAAACCTGGGGACAGGTCTGCGTGCATAAAGTGCAACCTATGCAAATATCCGGATCAACCCTTGCTTTCATTGTAAATAAACCTCCGTTAAAGACGAAGGGGTAGATACATTAATATATCTACCCCTTCAAAAATTATTTCTTCTTTCTCTTCTTTGCTTTTTTCTTCGGTTTCATTGGCCCACAGACTCCGCAACTCATTATATCACCTCCTCTATAATCACTTATTTTATACACCAATTTTATGCTATAATCCAGAAAAAATTAATTTTCATCCACTCCTTTTAACCTGCGCCACTTTTCTTCAACAATGCATTCCTTGGCGAATTTACACCAATCCACGCAGGATGGCAGTCTCTCACGACAGACTAAAGTCTTGCATCGGGGGCATTTAACTTTTGCTTCATCAGAAAAAATCTCTACAGAGTAACCGCAATCAGGGCACTTAATTATTCCAACTCTAATGTCCCTGTCATCCTGACCCGGACATTTATTAATCATTTTATTCTCTCACTTTCCATCCATAACCTGCATAGCAGCCACATTCACCTCAATAAGTTTGCCAAGTTGATGTTACCTATATCTTTTACTACCCGATGCTCGATTTCCTGAATTTTTTTCCGTAAACTGCAGCCTTTTATATTCGGGCAGCGATTCCTCCTAAAAAGACATTCATTTAGTTGCAGCTTTCCCTGAAATATTTTAATTATATCTGTCAAAAATATCTCTTCAGGCCGTGCTGCAAGGCTAAATCCTCCGCCCGCGCCTTTATGCGACTTAAGAATCTTTTTTTGGTTTAGTGCCTGCAAAATCTTTCTTAAGAATGGCCGCGGCATCTTCAATGCACTAACCAATTCAGGCACTGAAACTATCTTGTCCTTTGCCTTGACAATGTAACATAAAGCCCTGACTGCATAATCTGTCTTGCGGGTGATTAACTTCATGTTCAAGTAAATGATACCATATTAGTATCATTTGTCAAGAAAAATTTTTAACGAAAAATAATATTCGCTATGTAACCGAGGACGACCACCTGCGGCACTGTGACAATCGGCATCCAAATAGCCGTGCGCCTTCCCACATTAGTCCACAAAAGCCCTATCTCTGTATAATCCGTTGCCACGCCTGCCATCAAGAATACGAAACTATTTCCCAAAGCGCGTGTCTGGCGGTAAATTTCAAAGGCAAGCGGAGACGAACCCTCAGAACAAACTTCTATTATTGTAGCTAGAATCAAAGTAACCACTAAACCCAATAATGTCGGGCCCATGAATTTATGGAAGAAATGAACTGGAATGTATGCTCCGGCAAAACTGGCTATTATCATGCCCAAAATAATCCACCAGAGCACCATATCAGAAAGCGAAAGCGCTCCTCTAATAACACCTTTGGAATCATTAATTATAGCTTTAGAGCTTAATCTATAATTTCTAATACGCTCTTTCATATCGCCTAAAATAGAGAATTCTTCGGATACCTCTACGATATTTTTATTCTTCTCAATTAACCCCTTCTTTTCCAGGAGCATAAATACAAAACCCGTGTTCAGCGCGACTAAAATAGCGGCGATGATGATAAATAGACCCTTTAGCCCAAAAAAACCAATCAACATTATAGTTATAGTAAGGTTTGCCCAGGGGCTGGCAAGAAGAAAACTTACCACTGCCGGATTGGAAGCGCCTTTTTTATGCAGCTGTATGGAGAGAGCCAGGATGCCGTGGCTGCAGGCACTCATCAAAAACCCTAAGAATACTGCATTAAATATCGTGGAAGGTTTTTTGCGGGCAAGGATTTTGGAGATGTATTCCTGTGGGACGTAATAATCAATCAAGCCTCCCAAAAATAAACCTAACGCCACTGCCCACCAAATGGTCTTTAGGTAAAGAAGAAGCTCTTCGCGAAATGGGACAAGGAAAGGGATAAAGAATGAAGCTAATACAAGAATGGTAGATATACTGGCAACAATAAATAATTTATTCTTAAAAAACGGCTTCTCCAAAAATTTATCCCTGCAGTGTATGCTACAGAAAAAATAATCTCTGCTGTCCTTAGTTACTTTGATAGCAGTATGTTCATTTACCTGCATTCCGCAAACCGGATCTTTAATCATCACCTGCTCCAGACAAACCAAATAAATATATAAGCTACGGTTACTGCTGCAATAGTAAAGGGAAGCCCTATTCTAACAAAGTCACTAAACTTAACATGATACTTTTCTTTGCGTAACAGCCCTACTGCAACCACGTTGGCAGACGCGCCAATCGGAGTTATATTTCCACCGAGTGATGCTCCAATAAGTAATCCAAACAAAAATAGCTCTTGAGGCATGCCTAAAGAAGTTGCTACAAGCTTTGCCACTGGTATCATTGCAACTGTATAAGGTATATTATCTACAAATGCAGATAGCAACACTGAAAGCCATACTATTACGGTGTAGGCCAAGAATTTATTTCCTTTGGTAAAGCTTGTGATAAAATTGGCTATATCGTTTATTACACCTGTAAAGGTGAGGCTTCCTACAAGTATGAATATTCCGATTAAAAAGAAAAAGGTATGCCAATCCAAATCCTTTATAATTGAAATGGACTCCCGGTGTTTTATCTCATGCCAAATAAGACCAACTATTGCATACGCTATGCATATAAATGCTATAGTGTATGGATGCTTATTTTTAATAAAACTTGATGTTGCTAACGTAAGCATCATTGCGGATAAAAGCCAGGTCGGAAACCAGGTCTTAACCTTAGCCTTTTCTATCTGGACAACCGGTTCTTTGTATTTTTTAAATAGTAAATACAATACATAAAATGAAGCAATTGCACCCAACTCTACTGCAAATGTTATACCCGGTCTGCCTTTCATCCAAAAAAAGTCCATAAAATTCATTCCGCTTGAGAGGGCAAGTATTATACTCGGACTATCCCCTATCATTGTGGCGCATCCTTGAAGATTAGCAGATACTGCTATTCCGATTAAAAATGGAATCGGGTTTGCCTTTAACTTCTTTGCTACCTCAAATGCAATTGGCGCCACTATTAAAACTGTGGCAACATTTTCCACAAAACTGGATATGAATCCCGCTAAGAGACAGACTGATAACAGTGCCATGCCTACGGTTTTTGACCTATCAACTAATTTCGTAGCTAAATACGCCGGAACATTTGAAAATATAAAAAGACCTGACAAAAGCATCGTCCCTAAAAATACGCCTAAAACATTATAATTTATGCTGGAAATTGCTTGCGTCAGGTTAATCGCACGGCTGACTAAAAGCAAACCTATAGCGCTACCCAAAATGAGAAAGGGATGGCCCTTTTTTGACATCAACAATACATAACTAATAAGGAAAACGATTACAACGAATATTTTCATATTAAGTTTATTTTACCACAAATTTTTCTTGCCCTGTTAGAAATTTTATGGTAATTTATATATGTTATTTCTAATAGGGCTTGCATTATAATCTATTTTATGTATAATTCATTTGGATGAAAAAAAGCGGTTTTTTAGTTATATTGCTGGGCGTAATTCTTCTGATATCAAATAAAGACTATGCAGAAGAAATAAAGCCCAGATGCCTTCAGGCAATAGAATACCTCTCTGGTTTTGCCTGGGGAAAGTTACGCACGAAAGACAATTACAATCTTTATCCTTTTCTGGTTGATTTTGATTTCAACCTCAAACCCTTAATCCGGAAATTAAATTTTAATCCCAAACAACTACTGCAGTTTCAGATTGAACCGTTTATTTCCTTTGTCTCCTCACCTGAAGCCAATATAGAAACAGGAACCTCATTCTTTTTAAAGATGGGTATCCTGCCAGAGACCGCAAAATTCCAACCCTATATCAAAGCAGGTTTAGGTATGGTTTATATGACGCAACATACGCGTGAACAATCCACTCAATTTAACTTTATCGAGCAAGGCGGCTTGGGTTTGCATTATTTCTTCCGGAAGAATACCGCTTTTACCTTAGAGGGCCGCTTCCGGCACCTTTCTAACGCCAGTATAAAACACCCGAATACCGGCATAAATACCTATTTCGTGGTTGCCGGGCTATCCTACCGATTCTAACCGAAAAATTCTTAACTTAAACTCACCAGGATTATTCCTAAAATAATAAAAATTGTCCCGGCCCAGCGCCTTAAATCCACCCTTTCTTTTAATACAAGCCCTGAAGCAAAGGCAATAAAGATGTAATGCATACTGTCCGCAGAAAAGGCGAAATTTAAATCTGCCTTTGATAGCACAAAGAGCCAGATGCACAAAGACAGCACGCTAAATAAAAAGCCAATCCAGACACGGGGAATCCTGACTAATTTAATGATGAACTGCAATATTTTTGCAATATTTGCGGTGAGCGAAATCTTCAAGGAGTTTATGGCGGATTTTAAAAGAAGTTGGTTTATCGTATCGCAGATACTGGTAAGGACTATCAAAGATAAAATAAAAATTAAGCCCAGTTTCATTCTAAATTAGCTTCCCTTTCTTTGCTACTCAGGGAGACAAATATTACCCCTACCAATATAAAAAATATGCCCACCCACCTTAAGGCACTTATTTTTTCATGCAAGAATATAATTGAAACCAAAGGTATAGATATATAACTAAAACTGCACACGGGTATTGCTACGCTTAAATCTATTTTAGAAAGGACGGTCGACCAGAGGATAAATGTCAACAGTACTGATAAAAGCCCAAACCATAAAAATGGGGAAGAAAAAACTCCTTTTAAGAAAATTGCGATATCCAATAATTTTGTTACATAGAATTCGCTTTGTGAAAAAGTGCTTTTTTTAAAACAGAACTGTGTAAAGGTTTCAAGCAGGTCGGAGAAGATAAGGGTCAATAATATCTTAAGGGTAAGCTTTTTTTTAAACATCCACGCTATTTCTTATATCCGGGTCAAAATTCTCAGGTTTCAGGAATACTGCCAGTAATTTGAAGAAAGAATTTACTGCCGGGCTCTTATGTTTCAAATAGGCATACAGAGGAATAAGTCTTGCGCCCAGCCGAAGTTTAGGATAGTAATCAGTCTGTCCGCTTTGATAAAAGCGTATCGAGTTTTTTAAACACCACTCTACATTAAAGCACCAGCTCACAAAATACAGATTATATTGGTTTGATATATCATAATCGAAACCGATAAATTTATCAATAAATAAATTTTTGTACACAAAACAGAGATTAAAAGCAGCTAGTTTTCCATTTACATAATAAAGGAAGAATTTGGTATGGGGCAAGAGATTTCTACCGGCATTGATGAAGAATTCTCTGGTTAACCGCTCAAATTTAGTTGCGCCACTGTGATAGGTGTTTACATAAAGCCTGTGTACATCATCAGCTATATCATCAATGCGGTCCACTATTTTTACTGTAATATCTGCCTGGGAATAGGCACGTTTTATTTTCCGGCGTAACTTTTTTCTGGTAGAATGCCCCAAACTGTTTAAATATTCATCAAAGGAGTTGAAATTCAATTCTATAACAGTAGAAGGAAAACTTTTCACCTTAAAGAATCCGCACCTGTTAAGGGAATCGTATAATAGGGTTTCCTCTTTTAAAAAGTCCTTAAAGATAATAAGCGGGGTATTCTTAACTTTAGAGAATTCATTTATTATTTTTATCAATTCGTTAACGAAAATTTCTTTTTGTTCTATACCCTCTCTAATGCCCAAAACGCCGTGTTCTCCAAAAGGGGAACCGCAAAATAAAGTCTTAAGGACCAAAAAATTCGGGCTAAATTTACGGATGCCCTGTATTATCTTTTCAATAAATCCGCAAGCAGCGATATCCAGGTTAAAATCAGTAATAAATAACGGCGCGATTAAAAGACAGGTGTTGCCCCGATACAATGCAATATAATAAAAAGCAAAATCCTGCAGTTTTGACTCTTCAAGGGTTTTATAAAACTGGTATCCTTCGGGGATATCCCCAAAAACCGAATCCCAATCATCCCTTTTAATTCCATTGACAGAATCTACAATTTTATAGGTAATGTCTTTCATCTTGAATTTCACAACATTTTATCATAAAATAGCTAGAAAATGAATGTATTTAACGAGCTCCCTCCCACAGCAGGCTTTCCTCTTTATCTGAAGGATTTTCTTTCTACCGTTGTGAAGAAAAATCGGCAGGGCTCTTTGGAAGAGGATTTCAAAAATTATCTGAATGTACCTTACGCACAAGTTACAAATTCCGGAACCGCGGCTTTCTATCTTATCCTGGAGAGCTTAAAAGACATATCCTGTAATAAAACCGTCATTATCCCATCCTTTATCTGTCCCCTCCTGCCACTGGCAATAAAGAGAGCCGGATTTAAAGTCGCTGTATGCGATATTAATAAGGATAATTTTAATTTTGATATTCAGCAACTGGAAAAACTATGTCTTGAAAATTCCGATATCCTGGCTATTGTAGCTGTGCATTTAGGAGGTATACCTTTAGATTTTGAAGCAATCCGGCAAATAGCCGAAAGAAACAAAATATTTATCATTGAGGACTGCGCCCAGTCATTGGCAGCGATGTATAAAGGTGAAAAGGTAGGCACGCTTGGAGAATTTTCTTTTTTTAGCCTCTGCCGCGGTAAAGGTTTAACTATTTACGAGGGGGGAGTATTGCTCACCAGAAGAATAGAATATTCTAAAATTATTAATAATGCGATAGAGCGCCTGGTAAAAGATAATTTTGTTTCTGAAAGCGTAAAAATATTAGAGTTGTTCGGATATTGGCTCTTCTATAGGCCGCAACTCTTCTGGTTTGTGTTTAGGCTACCTCAAATTTTCTGGAACTGGCAGGGACAACCTTTAAGGGCTTTAACAGAATATTTTACAATTGACTTTCCCATACATAAAGTTTCAAGAATAAGAAAATTAATGGGGCATGTTAGCTTTTCGCGTCTGGATAAAGAGATAGGTAAACAAAGACAAAAGGTATCTGATTATATAGAAGGGCTGAAAGATGTTGAGGGAATCAAATTAATTACAGAATCCCCCGGTAATTTGGCTACCTATCCTTACCTGACATTGCTTTTTAATGAGCCGGCTAAACGCCAGAAAGCTCTAAGCGCATTTAGACATTCAGGGCTGGGGGTATTTCAAATTTATGCCTCTGCAATTACAGATTACGACTATATGAAAGACATAGTGGGAAATAAAGTTTGCCCGAATGCCCGTTATTTGGCAGAAAGGCACATTACCTTAACCACAAGCACTTTTTTAAAGAATAAAGACCTTGATTCTATTATGGAGATAATAAAAAAATTATGATTATTTTTTCTCTTAAAGAAGATTATAGAAATGAAGGAAACATCCCTGATTCAAGCTTTTTCTTAAAAGGAGACGACAATCTCTGTTTCCTTATCCACGGGCTTACCGGCACTGCCAAAGAGATGGGCTCTATAGCCCAGCATTTAAACGAGAAAGGTTATTCTGTAGCCTGTCCTTTAATGGAAGGTCACAACCAATCTATTTCTGTGTTAAAAAGAAAAAAATGGCAGGAATTGTATGCCGCAATAAAAAAAGAATTCCTGGAATACGAATCCTCTTATCAAAACATATTTGTGGCAGGTTTATCTTTTGGAGCATTATTAGGGATACTCCTTGCCTATGAGTTTCCCAAGAAAATAAAAGCGGTTAATTGCTTTTCTCCCACTCTGTTTTTCGATGGCTGGGGCACGCCAAAATTAAAGATTCTCCTTCCCTTGGCTTACAGTACGCCTCTAAAGTATTATTTTTATCTTAAGGAGGAATATCCCTATGGGATAAAAAATGAGAGGTTAAGGTCTAGGGTAGAAAGTTTCTATAAAGATTCAAACTTATTTGATTACAGCAAAGTCCATCTTTACGGATACCCGGTCATTCCTGTATCGTGTATGTATCAAAATCATCTTCTGGCAAAATATGTGATGTCTATATTAGATAAGGTAAATATACCGATACAATTACTTCAGGCAAAAGATGATGATGTAACCAGCCCAAAGAATTCCTACTACATATACGAGCATATTGCTTCAAAGGACAAGGAAATAGTGCTCTTTGAAGATTCCTACCATATTATTATAGCTGACCAGGAAAGAGACAAGGTAGCAGAAAAGACCATTTCATTTTTTGAAAAATACAAACAATAAATTTATTGATGCTTGTTAGTTTGAAGTAAGGAGTTCCAGAATTTTAAGATTGGCCTCTTCATTTGTTGCGGTGATAAAAGATTGGGGGAATTTTTCTGCATTAATATTTTTAGGATGGTCTATTTTTGAAAAGAATCTCTTGTAATTCCCTGCCAGAGAAATCCTAGAATAATCTCCGGTTATATCCATTCCGATAATATCAAGGTTCTCTTTTATCAATCTAAGCATCAAAAGAAGTTCCTCCAAAGAAATGTGCCCTTCTTCCCAGTTGGTTAAAGCATATTCTTTTTTTAAGCAATCTTTGTCTATGGAGACATAAACCTGTTTTTGGGGTAGGCGTTTTAAAATCGACAGGAAAAATTCTGTCAGGTTCTTTCCTTTAAGTTCATTCCAATGAATCTTATTATAGAAAAGGCCTCTTTCAATCTTCAGGGAAATATTCGCAGGAACATTTTTAAAGAAGGCTAAAGATGGTTTGTGTGAATAAGGATATATCTCAACCCGGTTATCTTTAAGGGAATCTAAATTGCCGCTCTGCACCCACCAGCTCGATATATCACTGGAGGAAACACCAATGAGAATGCATTTTAAGATGTTTTTATTCTTTAAGGTTTGCGTCAGCCATGAACCGCAGCCAAATCTTGGCGGTAAGGTGTCCCAATCCGGATGAAAATCAAAGATAATCAGGGAAAAGGGTTGCTTAAACTGATTTATCAGGATATGGCTGATATGGTGAAAATCCCCGGAACCCAGGAAGGTGATGGAATTTTTTAGCGACCCCTGTATTCGCTTATCAATCTCTTTCATTGTTTTCTTATTCATCCATAATCTTATGCGGGGCCCAAGATAAGATAAATCTATAATTTCAGTTTTATACTGCGAGGTGAGCTTCTGTTGTTTTATTACACTGTCATCGAGATTAAGTATGCGGAGAGATTTATTTAACATAAAAAATGAAGGAATGGCGGGATTTTAGCTTAAGATTTTTTTATTGCCTTAGAGAGCGCTTCCTCAAGAAGCTCGCAACCTAAGTCTATCTCTTTCTCTGTAATGTAAAATGAAGGGGCTATGGTAAAGACATTTTTATAATATCCGCCTACATCCAATATCAGGCCGCGCCGCTTGCCGCCGGCAGATAGTTTTCCGCTCAGGCCCAATTCAACTATGGCATCTGTAAGTTCTCTATTTGGGGTATATCCGTCCTTTTCGCATATCTCTAATCTTATTGCAAGGCCAAGGCCATCTACATCGCCTATCTGGGGATATTTTTTCTGAAGTTTCCTGAGCCGCGAAATAAAATATTCTCCTTTTTTAGGAACTGCGGTGCTAAAATCCGACTCCTCAATCAGTTTCATAACTTCCAAGCCAACTGCAGTGCCTAAAGGATTAGCGGAAAATGTAGAGTGTGTTGAACCCGGAGGAAACACTTCAGGCGAAATCAGCTCTTCCTTTGCCCAGATGCCGGAAATCGGGTTTAGGCCATTGGTCAGGGCCTTGCCAAATACGATTATATCCGGCGTGATGTTGAAATGCTCGATTGACCAGAATTTAGCTGTTCTAAAAAATCCCATCTGAATCTCATCGTCTACTAATATAATCCCGTATCTATCCAAGATTTCTTTTAAGCCGGTAAAATATTCCTGGGGTGGAATAATATAGCCGCCTGTCCCTTGAATTGGCTCTATATAAAATGCGGCAAATTCGCATTTATTGCTCTTTTTATTTACCACAGAATAATATTCCGTCTCAAAGAGCCGTTCAAATTGTTTAAGGCAATAGTAGTCGCAGAAATCCCTCTTCTTATCATAGGGGCACCTGAAGCAATACGGAAATGGCACAAATAACGCCCTATCTGCGAAATGTCCGAAGCGCTCTCTATAGCGAAAACTCGAAGTAATCGCTGATGCTGCCAGGGTCCTGCCGTGGTATCCGCCCATAAACGCAAATACCAGGCTTCTACCCGACTTATTTCTTACAAGTTTGAGCGAATCCTCTACTGCAGCAGAACCTCCCACATTAAAATGGACCCTGCCTTTCTCTTCAAAGGTCATCTCTATTCTCTGGGCCAATTTTGCCGCTAACCTAATCTTTTCTTCATGCAGATATTGACAGGCGAGCTGCGGAAGGGTGTCAATCTGTTTTTTTAAAGCCGCGTTAAGGCGCCTGTTTTTATATCCGAAATTTGCCGCAGAATACCACATCTGTAAGTCTAAATACTGGACACCTTCTCTATCGTATAAAAAACTGCCTTCTGCAGACTTAAATATATTGGGCTTATCTATGTAATGAACAGTGTCACCCCAGGAACAAAACTTCGCCTCCAATTCCAGAAGCGCATCCTGTTCTATCTGATTTTCAACTTTAGAGTGGTTGGCTACTTGTTTCCCGTTCATTCCATGCTCCTCTTAAAATAATCGTACACGTCTTTCAGGCTTCTATAGGCAAAACAGGTTGATTTTGTATCTCTGTAATGCTTCAATAAATCTTCTTTAGCAAATACGATGTCCGCATATCGGGCAGGACAGATATCCGAATGCCCATCGCCGATGTAGATAATTATAGAATCTTTATTAACATTTGCCAAGAGGTTTTTTGTTTTACAATGGCCGCAGACCTGGCAATTTTGACTCCTATAAGGAAAATACGGTATAAGCCGGTCTTTGGCGAAACGTAATTTGTTGGAATAGACCTTTAACTTTTTAATTCCATTATGGTAGTTTAATATGCGTCTTAGTATATAATCAAAGTTATCGCTTAAAACTACGGTTTTAATCCTCCTGGCATTAAGGAATTTAACCAGTCTTTTAAAGTAGGGGTCCAATTTAATGCTCGATAAATACCTGTCTAAGGCGCTCTTTGTTATGCTCATCCCTTTTATCTGGCCTTCAAGACAGGCCTTAGAGCCGATCTTACCGCTCTTCCATCTTTTTTCCAATTCTATCCAGAACGCATCCCTGGAGAAACGGGGGAGCATGCTGTCGAAAACATCGTAGGTTGAGATTGTATTATCAAAATCAAAAAATACAATACACTTATCGGGGTTTATTATCTTCATCGGCATTCAATTTCACAGTTTATTCTCAACGTCCTTTAAAATCAGCTTTTTTGCCCCGTTTTTAAGCATTTGTTTAATTGCTTTCTCAGAATCATCCGGCTTCAGATTAACCCCCTTTATAGCATCCATTAATAATCTTACTTTAAATCCCTGTTTTATGGCATCATTCGCAGAAAATTTAACGCAGTAGTCCGTTGCCAGGCCCCCGATATAAATCTCCTTTATGCCGAACAGCTTTAATATGCTTGAAAAACTCATACCCCTCTGGTCTTCTGCCTGAAAGACAGAGTAACTGTCTTTTTCCGGGTCCATTCCTTTATATAAAAGAATCGCCTCTCTGGGTAATCTCAGTTTAGGATGGAATGCCGCGCCTTTTGTGTTCTGAATGCAGTGCACAGGCCAACTGCCTCCGAAGTCCCTAAAATGTTTGCTCTTTACCGGGTGCCAATCACGCGAAGCAAATACGGGTAATTTATTTTTGGAGAAAATTTTTATATATTTATTCAGCTTCGCAATAATCTTATCGCCTTCCGGCACAGCCAGCGCTTGGCCCGGGCAAAAATCATTCTGCACATCCACCACTAGTAAAGCTTTTTTAAGTTTCATAGACACCGGGTATCAGGGCATTACAAAAAGAGCACTTTCCTTGTTTTATATTATACTCCAGGACGCTAAAATATTCCCGCTTAATCAATAGCTTCTTACAACTTGGGCAAAATGTATCGTTTCCGAATCCTATAACATTACCTACATATATATAGGTAAGACCGCACTTTTTCCCTAACTCCTCGGCTCTCTTAAGCGTTGCCTCCGGTGTAGGTTCGCGGTCTCTAAATTTATAATCAGGATGAAAACGGGAGACATGCCAAGGCATATTTTTATCAACGCTGGCAATAAACCGGGCAATACCAGTCAATTCTTCTTCAGAATCGTTTTCACGCGGCACAACCAAAGTAGTTACTTCAACCCATATGCCTAATTCTCTCATAAGCTTAATCGAATCCAATACCGGCTGTAAACTCGCAGCACAAATCTTTCTGTAGGAGCTGTCTTTGAAAAATTTAAGGTCGACATTGGCTGCATCCAGATATGGCTTTATCATCGTAAGGGCATCTTTAGTCATATAACCGTTAGTGACAAAATTATTGTAGAGTCCTTTTTCCTTGGCTAATTTGGCGGTCTCATAAGCATATTCAAAGAATATCGTTGGTTCAGTATATGTATAGGAGATACTCTTGCATTTATTTTTTAAGGCAGCCCTGACTATATCTTCCGGAGAAAATCCCTCTTCAAGGGCAGGGACAGTCCCCTGCGGGGACAGTCCCTTTTTCTGGTCTCGAAAGGTGGCCTGAGAAATCTCCCAATTCTGACAGAACCCGCAGTGAAAATTGCACCCGATGGTCGCAATGGAAAAACTGAATGAGCCGGGAAGAAAATGGTATAGCGGCTTTTTCTCAATCGGGTCAATATGGGACGCAATTACTTTTCCATAAGCATGCGTATACAATAAGCCGTCGATATTCTGCCTTACCCCGCAAAACCCGAATTTTTTATCGGCTATACGGCAATGGTGAGCGCAGAGATAGCAGTGCACTAATTTATTCTCTAATTTTTCATACAGTAATGCTTCTTTCATATTCTAAAACTTATAAGTTTATCTTCTTCGATAGGCAATACTTTCAATATCTTATCTTCTTTTTCAGGAATTCTCTTGTAAATTATATCTGCGCTGGCAGTTCCCTTCAAATCGCAATACCTGCAGGTTATAGCGCAGGAAAGACGGATTAAATCTTCGCTGAAATCTCCTCTTCCCAAAGAAGTCGGACCGGCAAGTTCTTGGTGAGGATAAAATAGATAGTCGCGGTCTTTGGCTAAGTTTTCTAACTCCTTATTTTCTTTTTCATTGCGGCCCACTATTAATTTCGCATCGGATGAAATTCTAAAATGCCTGCCGAACTTTAATAATTCTATATTACTGACGTTTAATTCCTGATGCAATATTATATCTTTGAGTCTGTTTGAGAATTCCGGGTCAGTCAATAAGCACCCGCCTGCCGGCTGGGCGTATTCTTTGATGCCGAAATCTTTGGCTAATCGTATCTGCCCCAGACGGCCCCTTCCGTTAAAATCCAGTAATTTATCGCGCTTAATCCAGCCCTCTTTTTCCGGAAGGGTCTGAGGAAGAAGCCTTGCCGAAAGAGGCCTTACTACCAGGCCATCCAACCCTGATTTTTTAGCAATGATATCCAGTGCCCGTTTATGCTGCGACATCGGACGCTGGCCCAGCACTTCGCCCGTAACAATAAATGCTGCGCCCTGCGGCTGTATCATTTCTTTTGCCTTTTTTAACATAAGAATCTTGCAGTCTATGCAGGGATTCATATTGGAACCGAAGCCGTGCGCCGGCTTTTCCAATAGCTTCAAGAAATCGCCGGAAATATCTACCGTCTTTAATTCTTTGCCTAAGCTATCCGCCACTAAAGAAGATATGCGGCTTTTAACGAAAGGGATCTTAAAGTTTACAGGCAGAATATCAATACCCTGCTCTTTAATAAGGCATCCGGCTAAAATACTGTCCAGGCCGCCGGAAATTAAAGCAATGGCTTTCATATTTATTTAGTCAAGCGCACATAAATTGGATATCTGAGGAATCGTTTCTGATTTTGAGGCAAGATTATTGTTGCTAATTTGGCAATAGCTGCTTGGCTAGTGCCATGAATATAATGCCAAACAAAAAGGCGATAAATGCAAAGGTAGAACGCCTTAAATTTTTTTCTTTGTGTATCTGGGGGATAAGGTCGGATGCGGCGATATAAATAAAGCCGCCGGCGGTTAATGGCAGAATAAAATTGGAGAATCCCTGCGTAAAATCGGCTATAAAATATCCGACTACTGCCCCTAACATCGCAGTTAAGGCCGTAAGAAAATTATAAAACAGGGCTTTCTGTTTTGTAAATCCACCATAGACGAGTACCCCGAAATCGCCCAATTCCTGGGGAATCTCATGAAGAATTATGGCGACTGTTGTTACTATCCCGAGTTTAATAGAAATGGTAAAGCTTGCTGCAATAACCATTCCATCAATAAAATTATGGAATCCGTCTCCTATAAGATTTAAATAAGTGAAGGCATGGATATCACAGATATCCTCGTGGCAATGACGCCAATAAAAATATCTCTCCAGCAAGAAAAATAAGACTATTCCCCCGATAAGATAATAGAAGACAGGCGTGCTCCCTGTTTTTTCTAGGGCCTGCGGCAATATATGCAAGAATGCACCGCCAATCAAGGCCCCGGCAGAAAAGCCGACAAGGCAGAAGAGAATCCTATGCAACAATTCATCCTTTATCGCTAAGGTAAGAATGCCGATAAGCGAAATAAGGCTCACTACGAATGTGCTTATAATAATCCAGGCTAGAATCATGGAAGGAACTATTTAAGCGATAACCTTGTAGACTTTGTCGTGAGGATGCACCTTTTGAATAACTTGCACGCCTATAACATCGCCGGACTTTGCCTCAGAGACACTCGCATGCTCAATCTGCATGGAATCCACGCTTTGCGTAAAATCTGTGGAGTGGCCTTTAATATGTATGCTATCGCCTATTTTTAGCGCATCTGAGAGCTCGATTATGCCCACATTTAGATGACCGTAATAATGCGTAATCTTACCAACCTCTTTTTCCTGCATATAACCCTCCTTTGCGATTTATCCTAAGCAGGGCTTTCTTCCTTTGTTGGCTCGCTTTGAACGCCAGTTTAGCTTGCCTCTACGTTTACGTTTTCCCATAATCAATACTTATAATAACTTGCGGGTATAGTTTTAGATATATACCTTACTGCCTCAACAATACATATGCGTATTGCCTTATCCATGGGCGTGTTAGCGTAGGCAGATAATCCGCCACCGGCCAACGCCAGATTAACTAATGGACCTTTCATAATATTACCTGAAACATCCGACGCCTGAGCTTGAACCGGACTTACTGCCAGAACCCCGGAAGTAGATGTGTCTACAATGCGTATGTCTAACGCCATATGCGCCTTGTTTAAGGAAGCACCTAATAATCCGCCTAAGCGACCGCTACCCACTCCTCCGCCACCGCCTATCCCCGCCCTTCCACCTGATGCCTGAGGTTCAAATTCTGTGACTGCTGCAGTAATAATCAAATCCGCAGTCGCTGCCTGGCGGTCAACCACGTTAAAACGATTGCTGTTAATAAGCGCAGTTACTAATATTTCCCGTAAGCCAGAACCAAGCGCGCTGCCTGCTTTGGCTGTCTTAATATCAAAATCTGCTACTGTAATTTTTGCTTTAGGTCCGCTATAAACCGATAAACCAGCAACACTCGCAGTTTTACGCGCAGGCCACATAATAGACTTAAGGGAAGCGCAACCCGCCAAGCCAATAACCAATAAGGAACAACCCATAAGGCACAATATCTTTTTCACCCCGTTAGAAACCTCCAATCTATCCCCGTTAAAAAATAGTTTCTAACGGGGTTCATTGGCTTCTTTTTTCTAATATATTACCAAATCCTGAATATGTCAACCCCGCACCTTTGGAGTATTCAAGATTAATATACAGCTTTTATTTAAAAATTCAATACAAATTTTACAAAGGTGCGGGGTCAAGACAAAACCAGCCTTTATAATATCTTTAATAATTCCGTGATTCTTGGGATAATTCGATATGGCTTTTCTTTTTTAATCTCAAAGACAGTGCTTGAGCCAGTGGTGACGATGATGGTCTTAACTCCAGCGCGCCTGGCTGCCTGGGCATCTATAACCATATCACCCACATATAGAGTCTTTGCCGGCTTAACAGAAAATCTTTGCATAATCTTATTGAGGATTTCCGGGTGAGGTTTTCCGTGTTTTAATTTATCGCCGCAAAGCACATATTCAAAATATCTGCTTAATCCCAAGTGACGGATGAGAATCCAGGAAAACTTCGTAGGACGATTACTGGCTATAGCAAGCTGGTAACCTTTATCCCTAAGCTGGCGCAACATCATCTTTACATTGGGAAATAGGCGGGAATATTTAAGTAAAGCTGTTTTATGGTGCCGGCGATATAAGATAAGCGCTTTTTTTAAATCTTTCAAATTTATAAACGGCTTTAAGAGGTTTTCGTCTCCCCAGCCCACTGCCCGGCGAATAGTTAAATCATCCTGCTTAGGATAATTTAGTTTCTGCATGGTAAAATTAAAACTTCTGATTATTGCGCGATAGGCATCGACTAAAGTGCCGTCTAAATCAAAGATAATAAGTTTAATGCCTTTCATCTTAAAATAAGGGGGCAGGGATTTTATCCCTGCCCCTTACAGTTCTTACGGTGGCTTTAAACGCTACAACTAAATTTATTCTTCTACTGGAGCAGCCTCAGGTAGGTTTCCAGGCTCCGGCATTGGTGCTTCTGGCTTCTCCACGCTTATATTTCTGGCAATATTCTTACCATCAGGGCTGACTATATAATCAACGCTTACTGTGTCTTTTGGCCTTATCTCATCCAGAGATTTGATATTCTCATAGGTTGTTTTATCGTCTGTATTGATACTGATTTCTTTTTCCTGGTCTGTTTCGTAATCAAGGTATTTAACTGCAATCATTCTGTTCTGCGTATCCAGTGTGTTTACCTCGCCCCACACCCATTGCGTATCCGGTTCAGTCTGGGTCTCTGGGACTGCCCCGCCTTGTTCAGTCGACTCCTGGCTAAAAATTAAATTTGCGCCTATGAATATTAAAGAAGCCGCAATTACTAAAATCAAACCTGTTTTTCTCTTCATCGAACACCCCCCCCTTAAATTTAAACACAAATTTACCACAGATTATGCATTTTGTCAACCCCTATAAAAAGGTAAAAATATTAAGGCAATCCACACCGCCGCAGTTGTTGCTACTCCCACTGTAAGGCCTACCCAGAACCATCTGAAAAAGGTCATACGGATATTCTTCTCTTTTTCCAGGATACCCAGGGCAACAATATTAGCGGTTGAGCCGACAAAGGTGATATTGCCTCCTAAGCATCCGCCAAAAAGCAAAGCCCACCACAGAGGTTGAAGCACAAATCCCAAGGCTTGGAAACTTTGCACAATAGGTATAAATGCGGCTACCAAAACTACATTATCCAAAATACTTGAACCAATAGCGCTCATCCACAGTATAGTCCCTGTAAGGACTATAGGGTTATTCTTTACCACTGCGACTAGCTTGTGCGCCAGAACATCTGTTGCCCCTGTATATTTCAGAGTCCCTGCCTGGGCAAAAAGCAGGAGGAAGAAAAGTAATGTCCACCATTCCACGTCTTTCTCAATATATTCTCTGGCTTTCTTCCACTTCCAAATCATTACCAGGCCGCTTGCAATCAAAGGCACAACCAAAAGTACGGTATTGAGTTCTAAGCCAAAAAAAAGTTCTAAGCGGTGATGTATTGATATAAAGAATAAAGTTATGCCGAATATAGCCAGACCTATCTTTAACCCTTTTTCAGGCGGAACTGAAATAAGGCGGACGAGTATTTCGTTTGCCCCCAGTTCCCTTATTTTCTGGTCAAGCTCCTTTAGTGCTTTCCTGTACCAGAACATAAGGATAAAAATTGTAATTGCAAGACAACCTATCATCAAGGGAAATGCCTTGATAATGAAATCTTCGAAACTCAAACTCGCCTTCGTAGCGATTAAAATGCCTATAGGGTTACCTAAAACTGTCCCTGCAGAGCCGATATTTGTGGTCAGGACAGCTGCGATTATAAACGGCAGAGGATTTACTTCAAAATAATCGCAGATCTCCAAGATAGCGGCCACCATAAATATAATCGAGGTCACCTCATCTACGGCGCAGGCGAGCAACGCCGAAATCAATGAAATCGCAATGAGAAATTTCTTTGAGGATAGATTGCGTATCCTTAAAATCAGGCTCACAATCCAGGCAAATAATCCTGCTTCCTTTAAAAGCCCGATTAAGACCATCATCCCTACCAAAAATAAAATTACCTCTAAGGAAGAAAATTTTATCACATGCTCTAAATCTATAGTCCGGCTCATAAGCAGTATGGATGTGCCCAAAAACGCAAAGCTTAAACGAAAATCCCAGAAGAATAGAGTCCCTAATATAGAAGTGGAAAAAATCGATATGGAGAGTGCCTGCTGGGAATTTAAACCGATATTCTTGGTTAAAATCCCTAATCCCGAAGATATCGCAATAAGAATAACAAATTTTTTAAACATTTTCCTTTGCCAATGCGCTTAATATATCGCAACGGGCAACAATACCCACGACCTTGCCCGATTTATCTAAAACAGGTAGGCGGCGAGCCTTCTGAGTCAGCATAATTCTGGCTACCTCGCATAAAGCAGTATCTTCGCTGGTCGTAACTACGAGTTTACGCATCAATTGAGAAACTTTTATTTTACTTAATTCGGCAAATTTTTTCCTGGTTGACTTGGGATTCTCCTCATAAATGAACCTTCCTACCTTTTCTATGTAACTAGGCAATATATACGACAAGACGTCTTTTTCCGTAAACATCCCCATTAATTTGCCTTGCGCATCAATCACCGGTAAACCGCTAATCTGCATTTTGGATAAAAGGGCTAACGCGTCCTGGGCATTATCATCGGGTTTGATACTGACAACATCTTTTGTCATTATTTCCCTTACTTTCATTCAACCCTCCTTTTATCAAAGATTTATGGTTAGAAGATTTCTTTTATGCGGGATTTTAGTTTTAAATAAAGAAAAGCGGCAGCCAGCGCCTTTAACAGGTCGCCTGGAATAAAAGGGATAAATCCGATAAACAGTAATTTTGTGGTGGAGTATCCGAAAATAAATTTAAGCCATATAACTCCGCTGGATAAAATAATTATATCCGCTATGCATAATATAACAAAGGCTGCAAATAAATTATCCTGGCTGTATTTTATAAATTTACCCAGCCAAAGACTGGCTAAAACAAAACCAAAAAGGTATCCAGCGGTAGGGCCAAGAAGATAAGATATGCCGCTTCCTGCTCCGGTAAATATCGGTAAGCCCAATGTCCCTAAGAATATATAACTTAATTGAGTTAACACACCCAGACCTCCTCCCAGGAAAAGACCCGAGAGCAGAACAAAGAAAGTCTGCAGGGTTATCGGCACAGGCGTAAATGGTAAAGGTATACGCACAAAAGCGCCTAAGGCGGTAAGGATTATAAACGTTAATACGCCCAGCATTCTGCACAATATCTTATTTGAGACTATTTCCTTTTCTAAAATCGCTTCCATTGATATCTCCTTATTTAATGAACAGATAACTTATGTCGCTCTTTCAGAGCTCCATAAGTTATAGGGCGAAGCCCGTCTGCGAATTAACCCCCACACCAATTGCGTGTTTAGCTTTGGCTATATTGCAATTGGTGTGGGGGTAAGTTCGGACTTATAAGTTATGTCGCTTAGATTATCTTTAATATATAGCTCCATAACTTATGTCCTCACTTATTATACCTGAAAATATAACAATAGTAAAGCTTTCAAAAAAATAAGGGTCAATAGCATAAAACCTGACGAACTATTAACCCTTATTTTTAACGCGGATATACCGGTTATTCCTTGGCAATCGCCAGAGTAATAACGCCCGCTAAAATCAAAAATAAACCAATGCAACCTCTAACGATTATCAATAGCAGCTGCCACCATCTTACGATTGCTAAGGCGCCCAATGCCAAGAGAACCAGACCTAAAATTACCTTGAAGATGGTAGATATTATCTTTTTTACTTCTACTTTCTTTTCCTCCTGTTTTAACTCTTCTGCCATGTCACACACCTCCTTCTAACTTGGTTTGCTTTTCCACCTACGATGAATCCACCCCCACTCTGCAGGATACCGGCGGATATACGATTCAATTATATTGGTTAATCTCTGTATATTTATAATAACGGTCTCTTGAGGGTCTCTACCCTCTTCTAAATCCAGGGGCGGCTCAAAAATAATCTTATGGCGGTCATCTTTCTGTCTGATTATAAAACAAGGCAGCACTGCCGCTTTTGTGCGCTGCGCCAAAACCACAGGACCTGTAGCGGTAGCCGCTTTTCTACCGAAAAAATCTACAAATACACCCCCGGTGCCAAAATTCTGGTCGATAGGTACAAAAACCACCTCATTGTTTCGCAACGCCTCTATGGTGTTATTAACACAGGCACTGCGGGGTTGGCTATATATTGTTTTTATGTTAAATCTGGTGCGCTTTGCCATAAAGAACTTTTCTACGCGAGTATCCCGCATTGCACGTATGATACCTGCAATCTTATAACCAGAAAGAGCCAGCCTTGCCATCATCAAAGGAAAATTACCAAAATGCGCGCTCACCAGGATTACGCCCCTGCCCCTGGATAAAGCTCTATCTAAATTGTCTTTACCCAGCATCTTAACGCGTTCCTTCAAAAGTTTGGGCCTGTCTATAAGAAACATGAGCTCTAACCCTGCCTTTGCCATAAAGGTAAAACAATCCCTGGCGATTTTCTCTATCTCTTGGCTAGACTTATCTTGACCAAAGGCAATGGTCAAGCTTTCCAGGGCAATCTTTCTTTGCTTTTTGGCAAATCGATACCCTAATGAGCTGATGTTCCTGGCGAACCCATAAACATAGCTTCCCGGGATAATCTTAATTATCAAAGAACATAAATGTAGCGCAAGCCACGAAAAGAAACGGCCTATGCTTGTGCGTATTTTCTTGGAATCCATTATTGCACTGGTATTTGAATTATAACAGAAGGATATAAAAATGCAAGAAGAAAATTAAAGTTTATAACCGACCTTACGCAAGAATTCTTTCCGCCACGCTATATCCGCATCCGACTCAATTCCTTCTGGCTTTGCCCCATCAATTACCCCTAATATACCCCGGGCTCCACCTTGCGATTCTGCAATGATAACCTGCACAGGATTGGCAGAAGCACAGTATATCGTGCAGACCTCAGGAATACTTTTTATGGCATTCAACACATTTATGGGATAGGCGTTCTTCATAAAAACAATAAAGCTGTGGCCTGCCCCTATCTCAAGGGCATTCGAAGATGCAATTTTTTTCAATTCCGGGTCATTGCCTTCGCACCTTACCTTGCAGGCGCCGGAAGACTCCACAAACCCGAGCCCGAATTTGATACCCGGCACATTATTAACCAAAGCCTCGTATAAGTCCTCGACCGTCTTAATAAAATGGCTCTGGCCTAATATCAAATTTACATCATCGGGTTTTTTAATCTTAACTAATTTTAACTCTAACATGGCTCCCCCTTTATTTAATGTCTATCTTCCTAAAACCTATGACGCCAGCAGGCAAAGGTCTGCCGTATGCCCTCACAGAGGTAAGGATAAAGTCAGGGTCCCCCAAAATCTGAAGCGGTACTTTCAAAATTAAAACATGGGAATCTAATTGTAGGGATATCCCGGATGGTTTAATCATTAATCTTCCATCAAACACCTTGAATTTATTATGCCTGGTGATTATGCGAATCTTGGGCATAGAGGCAAACGGAGTTTTGTAACTATAACCGAAAAGATAAAGCATTAAGCTGAACCTGCGGTTAAGTTTTTTTGATTGTTCGATACGGATTAAAATAGAGTTATCCATAAGGGCATAACTAACCTGGCCTTTGTCTTCAATAAGATTTTCTAAACCGTGTTTCTTAAGTCCAATCTCAGGGTAATCTCCGAATAATTCATTTCTACGCGCAAACGATAATAAATAAAAGGCGCTGGATTGTGTCTGACTTTTATAACAAAGAATAGCCCGGTATTTCTTATTTAATTGTTCTGGCGTTAATGAAAATTCCAGCCAGTTAATTTGAGCATCTTGAAATTGCCTGGGCGGCTCTAAACTTAACTTTGGATGGTAATGGCGCGGTATGGGCCAGCCCACACAATGAATAAGGTAGGGATATACCTTTGGATGAGGAATCTCTTTATTTAAATCGCGCAAAGCAACCTGTAAAAATAAATAGAATGACTTATGGTCTACGTTTACATCCGCCGGATGGGAGACAAAAATTTTATTCGGCTTATAGTCTAAAAGCACCTTCTTTAAATCGTTCAGGATACTCTCTCCGACATAAGGTGCGCCGTAGGAAAGATTCTCTTTATAAGGCACGCTTGATATCCGCGTCAATAAACTCCCAAATGGCTTTTTGGTTTGCCAGTATCGGCTAAATATCGTAAATGTCCCGAAATCAGGATAACCCAGAAATATAAGATTGTCTTCATTTAAACCCAATAATTTCATCGCCTTTATCGCTTCGGCTCTGCGTACTTTACCCATATGGATAAATTCGCCTTTTTTAAGCGTCAGCCTTTTTTCGTAAACAATAAAGGCAACCTGGTTATGGTCTCCGTTTGTCAGATATACTACCTCAACTTGCGCTCCTACCAAAAGCGCCTGCTGGATTATGCCTGCACAGCCTATAGCCTCATCATCAGGGTGAGGCGCAAGTATCAGAATGCGGTCATCTTTTTTGATGGGTTCGATGGGTATCGGCGAAGCGGCAAGGCAACAATTTAACACCAAATTAAAAAATAATAAAATAAATCCCGCACCTTTTAAACAAGTCCATAACTTAAACAATCGAATATTAAAAAGGTGCGGGATAAAAAATAATTTTTTACACATGGGATTTTATTCTATCATATAACTATTAACAACTCAATGAAAAATAGGAGACGAAATAGTTTGAAATTTAGATTAAATCAATATATAATTTATCCTATGGATACCACTATTCAGGAACACTATAGACGCATAAGGCTTATATTAATGCTGGTATTGGTTTTAAATTGGGCTGTGGCCTTAGCTAAAATTTTCTATGGGTTATTGAGTCATTGCGTAAGCATGACTGCCGATGGCTTCCACTCTCTGTCTGACGGTGCTTCCAATATTGTGGGCCTAATTGGGATACATTTTGCCTGTCAGCCCACCGATAAAGACCATCCTTATGGGCATAAAAAATATGAAACATTATTTTCATTAAGCATCGCTGTGCTTCTTTTTATCCTCGCTTTCAATCTGGCAAAAGGAGCCATAGACCGTTTTCATAATCCCGATGTCGCACGCGTTGATGCCCTGAGCTTCTTCATTATGCTACTTACTATGGCAGTCAATTTATGGGTCATGAATTATGAACACAAGAAGGGAGAGGCCCTGCGTAGCGATATACTCATTTCAGATTCAATGCACACGAAAGCGGATATCTTCACCTCTCTATCGGTTATAATCTCGCTCGTCGTCATAAAACTAGGCTACCCAGTCATAGACCATATCGCTACAATAATCATCTCTCTATTTATCGCCCACGCAGGTTACGACATAGTAAAACAGGGTTCTGCAATATTATGCGATACAGCAGCTATACTAGATGTTAATAAGATAAAGGGTATTGTATTAAGGATTAAGGGAGTAAAGACCTGCCATAAAATAAGGACGCGCGGCAGGCCCGATGATATATATGTTGATTTGCATGTTGAGGTAAATCCGGACATGCACGTAGATAACGCGCATAAAATAAGCTATATGATTGAAGAATCACTCAAGAAAGGCATCCCAGAGATTACTGACGTAGTAGTCCACATAGAACCGAAAGAGAAGGGTTAAGCGATCAAAAAACTCCTTTTATAATCTGCACAAATCAGAAAAACCTAAAAAATCCCTTAAAACTATTTTTATTTTACTATGCAATTAGGGTTTGAGCAATAAAGATCTACAAATATTCCATCAAATTCTCTACTCTCAAGGATTGAATAATGGATCCGCATCCATTCCCTTACTGATTGTGCATGTAAATCTAGAATACCATCTCTTGCCCACGATGAAGAAATCAACCATAGCCTTTTAAAATTGTATCCTTCAAATTTCTTAGAGGATACCTTTTCGTCTAATATTACTACTGATATTTGTCTATCTCTAAATGGCATACCTCCCTTAAAGTATATGCCGTATCTTTCTCTTTCTCCAATTCCCCTCCAGTATGGACCCAACTTAGATTTGATGACAAAAGAAAAAACCTCTATCTTTTCCCTATTTATTAGTTCTCGTATATAGTAAGATAAGGCAAAGCTACTTGGTTCTGAAAAGCCAATTATATCTCCTTTTGCAAACCTTTTATCTATATAATCGGCAGCAGGCTTAACAGGTTTTTTTACGTACACCCCCACATGATGACGTTGGGATAAAGGGATGCGGTAAGAAAAATAATTATGCAGACAAAGTAAAACCGCCAGAAGCATAGAAAGATAAACAATAATTTTAACTACCCGCAACTCAATCTTTTCTAATCCTGCGGCTACAATTATGTAATAGAATGGAGAAAATAACATAAGTTGCCTATCAAGATAAATGGGCATTTTCTGCGAAATTAAAAATGTAAAAATTATGGGAATAAATAGAAATGAAATGAGAGATATCAGTTCTTTTCTTTTTTCTTGCCACCAACGTTGAATACCTAACAAAAGCAATGAGGAGAAGAGTATAAAAGTAAAAAAATGAATGCCAGCTGTTGCATTATATCCAACATTGAAATTTTCTAGAGTTGTAACGATTGAGCTCAAGTGTGGCCTTGGTATCCAGAAATTTTCCTCTATACTGATGCTCTGTTTTAATAAATTAGGCAGCTGTGGTAAAAAGGCTATTAATATAAAACAAAAACTTTCTAGCCATCTTTTTAACAGATATCTATAATTTTTTAGAAAAATGAGTGCACCTGTACTAATTATTATATAAAAGCAGAAATAATTTGAATAAACTGCTAGAATAGATGAAACAATGAAACCTATCCATAAATGTAACTTATTTCTTTCTACGGCTGCAATGTAAAAATAAACTATCGACATTACTAGGAAAGTCGAAAGGCTATATCCTCTTGCTTCCTGTGAATACCAGATGTGTATTGGTGAGATTGACAATATAAAAGCACTTATTAAGCCTACCCTTTCATTAAAAAATAATTTCCCCAGTTTATAAATAAGCGGTATTGATAGTATGCCAAATATCATTGATAAAGACCTCAGAGCTAATTCACTCTTTCCAAAATATACCGTCCAAAGGTTCAACAAAAGATAATATAAATGATGATTTAATAATGACATAAAGCTAGATAATTTATATAAATTTATTTCTCTAAAATATTTTGCAGAAACAAAGGTAATAACTTCATCAAACCATAAATTATGGCTTCCTAAGTTATAAGACCTTATAATTAACCCAAAGATTAAACATAGGAATAACAATAAGGTATTTTTGTGTGTTTTCCAAAAAAAATTTTGCATATTTTGGTTATTCACTTAACCCTGTTTGCCTCTAAGAGGGTTTCATATAATATCATTATAATAATTATTTAGCAGTATTTGTAATTATAGCTGATATTTATTAGCGAATGTCATTAAACTTTGCAAGGCGATTGAACTCTCTTAAAATCAAGACACCCATCCTGACAGAGACCGTCATCAAAACTCAGTTTTGATTTCCTTCCTGCTTCAAGCGAAGAGACAAATTTTAATGTTTCAAAAGCAAATCAAAGATGGTTCTTCTGTATTCAATAATGAATTTAATTAAATCTAAGAATCGAAAATTTTTTATATAAAAATATAGAAGCAATTTTTTCTGCCATTTTTCTAATTCTTTGATAGATAATCCTTCCAGTTCCAATGACTTACCGCCGTATTTGTCATATTTAGACCAATCCTGAGTTAGTAGTCTATAACCGCCTTCACCCCGTTTTGCCATTTCATAAATTTTGGTTCCGGGATAAGGTGTCATAAGCCCAACTGATACCATGTCTGTATTAAGCTCCACTGCAAGATTAACAGTTGCCTTTATTGTCTCTATTGTTTCATTTGGATGACCCAATATAAAGTCGATTTCAACACGAAGTCCTGCCTTTTTTATAATTTCAACTGCTCTTTCTGCCTGTTCAACAGTTATCTCTTTATTTATGGCCTTAAGGATTTTATCGCTTCCAGACTCTATACCTATTTCTAAAAAAAAGCAGCCTGTATTTCTTGCGCTATTTACTAACTTCTCGCTTACAAAATTTGCATGAGTTGTAGCTTTCCATCTTATGTGTTTTGGTAAATTGCGCTTTTTCATTAATTCAAAAGTATCATATGTTAAACAGTCATTGAATAAGAATATCTCATCCAAAAAGAATACAGTATGCGCGCCATATTGCTCTATTGCATATTCTATTTCACTAACTATACTTTCAGGGGAACGTCTCCTTACTTCTTTGCCAAGAACCCGCATACAAAAAGCGCAGTTATACGGACAGCCCCTGCTTGTCATCATAACATAATAGTCGTTTCTGCCTTTAAGGGTTTTGCTATGATGATAATATTGATTAAATGCTGGATATGGCAGCCCATCTAATTCTAAAGAGCTCAATCTCTGTCGAACAGAATTAGTGTGTATCTTGCCGTAATTATCCCTGTAGACTAGGCCATTTATATCTTTCAACTCACTTAAGTTACCTTTTTGTAAGCACCTCGCTAACTCTAACACTGTATTTTCGCCTTCCCCATATACACCGTAAGTAAAATCAGGAAATTCTCGAAGGGTCTCTTCAGGAAGAGCTGTTATATGACAACCACCTATAATAATGGGTAAATTATTAAGATAAACTTTAAGTTTTGAAGCGATGTTATGTGCAGCTAAAATTTCATGAGTCATTGAAGACAATCCTATAAGGTCTGGCTTGTATTTCATTATTGCTTCAACCGTCTCTTCTTCTGTCCAGGAATTAAAGTTTGCATCAAAAATTTTGCATTCAACATTATTTACTTCTAAATATGAACAAATATAACTAATGCCTAGCGAAGGTTTAGTGGCGAACCAATATGGCCTAACTTTCGGCGGTCTTATTAATGCAATTTTCATAGTAAAAAATAATCATCTTATTTTTATTTCATTAAATTAACTTTTATGATTAAGTATTAAATAATACTCTTGATATCACTCTTTCGTATTAAATCTTATCTTCAGTCTTGGCAATATCATGTATGTTAATAACAAAAAAATTATCATCCTCGTAGAGTCTATATCTCTTAGGAATACTGGTAAGAATGAAACCATTTTGAATATTCTGCTTAATAATTTGTTTTATTTTATCATTGAAAGGATTAATATAAAATTCTTTAACATCTAGATACGACTTAGTAAAATGCTCTTTTTTAATAACAAAATAATCTATTTTATAAAAACTGCAAATCTGTTTTATTTCATCAATATCATTGGAATAATAGATTCTAAAAAAATCGTAAGTACGTTGTTTAATCTTCTCATAATAATTCTTGTAAAATGGTAAGGATAGTTCATATTCTATAAATACTTTTCTTTTCGAAAAAAGTGGGATTTCGTTCATTTCGAATGGGTGGCCTGCAATAAGTACATTCTTTGGTAAAGTAGTTAAATAATCATAGAGTCCTTTATTTTTAAAAAAAGTAAATTGCATACGATCTAAGAAAGGAAAATAAATTAGAATTATTACCAGAGATATAATAAATAATCTTGTCAATTTTCTTTTCTTACCAACTTCAATAAAAATTCGATTTATAGTTAATGCACTAAGAAAAATTAAATAAAGAAGAGATGAAAATTTTAAAAATCTGCCAGGAGAATAAAGATTGAATAGCGCTAACCATGCTAAAATAAATAAAAACAATCCTGATATGCAAAATACAGTCAGAATATTGTTAACTGTAATCTTCTTTTTGATTATTAAAAACAAGCCGAGACCGGAAATAGACAACAAAAACCACGTTGGAAAACTATAAAGAGGTAAACCAGTTACATTCTCCGATATAACTTGGTCTTTCAACATTACTAGCGAATTTATAAAAAGCACAGCCCTACCCCCATAATAAAACTCTGGCATACTAATAATCTCTCTAAAGCTGTATAGAGGCCCCTTAAAACTATCAGGTAATAAATACATAAAATACATTGTGAAAATACCCACCAAGCCTATATAAATAAAAAATTTTGATCCTTTATTTAAAAGTAATCCAAATTTTGGGCTATTTATAATTGATAAAAATGATAGTATAAATAGCGATAAGATAGATATAGCAGCTATGGAAGGATAAATAAAAATCTGTAAAAACAATATAATTAATATTAACTTGTAACGTTTTATAAGGAGATAGTAGATAAAAGTTGATAATAAAAGAAAAGAAAAGGCCTTTGCATGCCCCCCAGAAAAGCAAAAAAATGTCCAAGAATGCATTATAAATATAATGGCTGCTAAAAATCCTACAAATGTATTCTTTATTCTTTTGCCGATCAGAAAAAAATAAATTGCTGTTAAGCAATGAAGAATAAATGGTAAGATTTTTGAAAGAACCAGAGGATCCATAAACTTACTAAAAAAATTATAAATAATAACGCTACCTTTTGTATTATAACTAAGTGAGTATTCAACAAAAATATCATTTTGAAAAAGTTGTGGATCTTTCACTCTATAAAAAGGAAAAATATATTGACTAGAATCATCATGGGCAATATATTTATTAAACAAGCATTCTTTCTGACAAATAAAAGTTATACTTAAGGAAATTAAAATCAGTATTAAAATAAAGATGATATCTTTTTTAAACATAAGCTCCCTTGCCATCATAGTTATACTTAATTAAATTAAAGAAATTATAAAAACTTTTAGCACTAGTAAAAATCATTTTGCTAAAACACAGGATTATTTCTCTTCTAGTTAAATTATTTGTCTTTCATATAATTTAAAAAAACAATAACCTTTATGTCATCAGGCAACATCCATCCTTTTGAAAAAATCTTTTCTATATAGAATTTATAATTTTTACTTAAAAGTTTAATAAGTGGTTCGTTTGATTCATTATGAGGAAAAATCAAAGATAATACATTAGTGGGCGATGTAAAATTAATGTTAAATTCTAAAGGAACTTTAGAAGTATTTTTTATACGCCCACTATTATACACAAAGTTAAGAAATCTTATTTCGGATTCAAATAGTTTCTTGACTTTAAATGAAACAAATATACTTTCCTTGGCTACATTAAAATCTATCCAATCTAATTTCTCTAATGGAGGAATATAAATAATATTATTAACTCCTCGGTTATAATGATCTAGTTCTAGAGAATAACCACCTGAATATAAAGAAATTATTTCAACCTTTTCTCTATGATGACCTCTAATAAATTCTAAAATTTCTTGCCAATTAGGTTTAATGCCATTTGTATAGTAAAAATATAAAGAAAAAAAACATAGGATAATTAAGACGAAAAATGTCGTAAACTTTAGAATTTTATTATTGATACTTAATAAGAAATAGGCTGAAATAATATAAAATGATGAAGAAACAAAAAGAACGTATCGAGGCAAGAAAACCGGTAATAAAAACTTAGTAATAATAAATAAAACTAATGGAGGAATAAACAAAAAGTATAATAATATGGAAGCTATCTCTGTCTTTATATTTCTTAAGTAATAATATATTGCGAATAAAACAAATATAAAATAAAGGCTAAATAGTATATTGTAACCTCCTGCGCCATTTAAATACATTATTTTCCCAAAAACTAAAGGGGTGAAGGTCTTAAAAAGTTCCAAAATTCCTCTAAAATTATGTGGATATACATGCTCTCCTGCTAACTTATTATTTCTTGCCATAATCCAGAACAGGGGTGCATATAAAAAAGAAATTAGCAGGATATAAAGGATAAGCTTTCTAGATATTTCTTTGTGCTTTTTTTTAATAAAAAAGATATAAATGGATTGGGAGATTAAAATAAGCGTACCCGCGGGAGACAAAAAAAGACATAAGGATAAAGATATGAAATAACCAAGCCAATAGAACTTAGCTTGATATTTGTTATATTTTAAGATTTTAATCAGAAAAAAGGTAGATAAGATCGCAAAAAAAGACAAAGCACTATACATTCTAGCTTCTTGAGAATAAATTATGTCAATAGCCCCAATAGCTTGAAAAAAGCTAGAAAGTAAGCCTATCTTGGTGTCGAATAATTCCTTAGCCAGAAAATATATTAGAAGAATCGAAGCAATTCCAAAAATTGCCGAAGGAAATCTTACCCAAAGCTCTCTTTTTCCAAAAGCTGAAATCCAATAATGCATAAATATGAAATATAAAGGACTGTGTCCATTCTCCAATCTATTGCTTATAATATGCTTAAGTGAATCATTAGAAGATTCATTAACAGCCATAATTTCATCGCGCCAAAATGATTCAGAACCAAGGTTAAAAAAACGCAACAATGACCCTATAAAAATAATAAAGAATAGAATAAATACTGTTTTGTTTTTATTTATCACTAGATTGTTCATTGTTCTTAGTTACTCTTTTTTGTATGAAAATTAAATCTTACAATAAAAGATAAAAGACAATTTATTAAAGCATCCGATATTCGTGTCCCCCTCTTTCTGTAATAGTTAATCGGAACTTCCCATGCGTTATCTACTTTTAAACCAATTTTTGAAGCTACGATAGCCATTTCTTGTGCCCAGCTGTATCTATAACCAATTGTGCACGATAAAAGTTGAGGTATAAATTCCACCCGCAAAAGCCTAAAACCACTCTCGACATCGTAAAAATTATTAGAAGTTAATAATGAGACAAATCTCGACATTATTCTATTACCAATAATTTTTATAAATGGATACCCATTTAAAATTCTGCGAGTTATGAGATAGTCTATATGGTTTGTTTTCATATATTCTATCATCTCATCTATATTCCTACAGAAATGCTGCGCATCTGCATCAATTTGAATAACGATGTCATTGTCTTGTATTCCTAATTCCTTTTGATTGTTTTGTATAAAACGGAGGCCTTCTCTAACCGCCCAAGACATTCCTCTGTTCTTTTTACTATCAATTAAAAAAACATTCTCTCTCATTCTCCTCCAATTTTTAATTATCTCATTGCTTCTATCAGTAGAACCGTCATTTATTAAAATAAAAAAATTTACTATTTTTTCCAGACCACCCAAAATATTCTTTATATTTAGTTCTTCATTATAAACAGGAATAACTGCGATTTTTTTTAACTCATTTGATATCTTCATGGCTCAAGAATAAAATCAACTTAATTATTTTATGATTTTGTATCTCTAATAATTAATACTCAATCTTATTTTATATAAAATAATAAAATTGATTTAATGATCTTTTCTCTTTAACTTCTTGTTCAAAAAAATCTTCTAAAGGGCAAAATTTAAATTCACTTAGTATTTTCTTGACCTTAGTAATAGTGCTAGAAATACCACCATATTGAATAATTTTATCAATTAAAAAAGTCTTTAATAAAGGCAGCTTGTTATCCACCTCCCACGGATGAATATACATCATGAAAGGCAGTCCATTTTTATTTGTTTTTGATATTAAGTATTTAGTTAACTTAAGAGGATATAACCTTAGAAAAGCACCTCCTCCGAAAGGAATATTAAATTTTAAGAATTTTATATGTGAGCGTGGAAATTCAATGATACTTTGGACAACTGGTTTGTTTATTGTATATCTAATATAATGCGTCATACTGGAATCATATTTAAAGCCATACTTTTTCAATATTTCAATGGCCCATAAGGAGTTACGATTGATTGACCAATTGGGAGCACGAAAACTTTCAACCGGACGAGAAAGTATCGTATTTAAAACGTTAGTGGACTTATTAATCTCATTTTCAAATTCAATTTTATTCTGCAAAAAAACCATTTTATGACTGTACCCATGTACTCCTATTCTGTTACCAGCTTTTTCAATTTCTAAAATTAACTTTGGGTATTTCTCAGCAATGCAACCTAATACAAAAAAAGTAGCTCGAGTATTTTTTGATGTTAAAATTTCTAATAAAATAGAAACATTCTTATATATGCGTTCTTTACAAAAAAAATTGTTATTTTTACCCAAATATTTTTGAGATATGCTTGTATGATACCAATCTTCACAATCAATAGTTAGAATATTTATCATAAATTATTGACTATATAGTACCTTATCATTAACAAAATAATAATCATTAATCTTTCAGTGTACCAATTTTAATATAATCACTTAATATTTTATAATTTTAAAAAAACTAAATTGTATATCTTATATTGAATTTAGCTTCTTTAAAATTTAAAGGTAAATTAAATTTTAAAAGTATATCGCTGATTTTAAGAACTAATGCGTCTTTAATTATCTTAAAAAAACGTGTTGTAAATTTAAACTTAGAAACTCCAAATGTCCTTGGTCTATGAGAAATAATAACCTCGGTAAACAATAATTTTTTTCTTTTAGCTAAAACAGGAATAAAGCGGTGAGCTCCGTTAAAGATGACGATACTATCCGCTGCATGGCGACTATAAGCCTTAAGAGTAGTGCTGAAATCATGAATATCCAAATTAAATATCTTCTTCCCTATCTTATTAGCCAAAAGCGAAGACCAACGTTTAGTCAGTTTCTTATCGCAACGATTCTTTCTGTATCCACATACCAGATCATAACCATTTTCTACCTCTTGCAGAAATCGAGGAATATCTTTAGGATCGTGCTGAAGATCTCCGTCCATAGAAACGACTGTTCTACCTCTGGCGAATTTAAAACCTGCAGCCAAAGCAGCACTCATTCCAAAATTTTTCGTAAAACTGATTAAATGAACATTCTTATCTGCTCGAATGATTTTTATAACTTTATCTACTGTTCCATCGCTACTTCCATCATCGACATATATAATCTCATAATGTTTCTTAGTTATGTCTAGTGCCTCCTTGAGTTCGCGATAAAGAGGTTCTATATTTAATGCCTCATTAAACACTGGTATTACTATACTCAAATCAATCAAATTATCTGTTATTTTCAATTAGACTAATTATATGCCTTGCTGTTAAAAATACATTTTTTAATCTATTTTTGTATTACCTTCTTTGAACTTATAATAAAAATATAACCATTTTTGTCTTTCAACTTGAAATCATAATTTTTCTTTACAAACTCTAAAAGAAAAAAACTATTCTTGTCTATTTTATTTTTTATTAAGCTCCAAGTTTGTCTGTCATATGGTCTTACTGATTGTTTTAAATAGTTGAAAAAGGAATCGTTATAAAGATAAGTTTCAATCACAAAGTAATCTATGTTATACATTGTAGCAAAAGCCTTCACTTCCTCTAAAGAATCCACATATAATGCCAGCATTAAATTCTTTCGTCTCTCCCAAAATCCTTCCACTCCATAAGATATATATAAATGACTATCTATATCGTCAGCAAAAAAAATAGCCCTTTTAGAAAAAAAGGGTATTTTATCCACAATCCAACTACTAGGATTACCGGCAATCAAAGTATCCTTTGGTAGCCTTTCTATATAATCATATACAGGTTTATATTTTTTGAAATCTACTATTTTATTAAACATGGGATGCAATACAACAAAAATAGATATAAGGGGTAATAACAAAATGGCAGAATTAACTTTATGCCTGTTTATAATTTGAAATATATTTGTAGAAACAAAAAAAACTAAAAATAAAGGTACACTAAATACAAGCTGCCTTGAAGCAAGAACAGGATTAATAGGGTAAGTTGCAAAAAAACTAAAAACAGAACCTAGAAGTATCAGCCAAATTGCTTTAGGCAAACGAAAGACCTTCATTCTTCTCAAGACGACAATAACTAAGCTTAAAGCAATAAAAAAAAGCGTAAAATAAACATGTAACCTGCTATGTTCATTTAAATTGAAAACAAAATACAATAAAATGTGCAAAGGATTGCAAGGGTTTACAACATTATTTTTATAATGGTATTTATAGCTTACCAATGTCGAAACATTCACCATCATTATATTTAACAATTTGTCATTAAAAATCAAAAAAATATTTACCAAAATATTAATAACTAAAAATAAAATATACCACTTAAACTTTATATTTTTTTTATAAAAAAACAAAACTAACAAACAAATCATTGTGAGCACAAAAAGGAACGGTTGATAAAAGAATGCTACTAAGGGAAGTAAAAATGGCAGAAAAAGAAGCTTTTCTTTAACAAGCAATAATAAAAAAATGCAGAATATTAAAGCACCAAAACCTCTATCCTGGCCGCCATAAAAAGTATCCATAGAAAGAAAATAAAAAAGAAATAAACCAGAAAGTACAATAGCACAATCTTTTGAATATAAATAAACCCCTATTCTGTATATTAAAAAAACTGAAAACGTACATAAGATTATTGATACTATTTTGATGGCGAGCGGGAATGGAAAAAAATGCATAAGAATTAAATATTTTCCATCATTAATAAACAATTTTATTTTTGTTATAACGTTTAGTTGATTTCTAATATTCTTTATAAATAAATCATTTTTAAATAAAGTCGAATCATATATATTATAAATAGGAAATAATTGTACGGCATCAGAATTCAGAATATTAAGTGAATAAACAGGTTCAAATCTAAATGAATCAGTGAAAAAATTAGCATAACAGGATATTATGATCAACATAAATAGATACATAAATTTAAGTTTTCTTGTCATCATGATTGATTACTAAGTAAAACATCCATACTTTTCGGGCCATATTGAAAAAGTAAGTCTATGACTGACATAGAATGAATAAAAGGTTCATACAATTGCTTATAAATTGGATGATAATACTCTTGAAATATAATCTTAATATTATTTTCTTGAAATTTATCAAGATCAAAAAAGCTACTTGCCGCCTTGCTATCATAAAGCTCCCGAGCATCTAATTTTTTACAAATATTTATTATTTTATCTTCTCTTTTTCCTTCAGTTTTTAAAAAAGATGATTTTATAATTGGTGTTTTGATATTGAGTGCCTTTGAAATCCAATTAATTATCTCAATGTTTAAATCTAAAAGATACTCAAAGTCATAGCTATATTTTTTTTCTAATTCAGGGAAATAGGTTTTAAAGTATTTTGCCTTATGATAATTTATTTCAATTGCCTTTAAATGTTTTCTTCTCCAATTTATAGAATAATTTATCTTTGCTTCATTAATTAATTGATTTTGCTTATTTTTTGTTAATACAGGAACTGTTAACCATAGCCATCCATCTTTTGTGCGAATTCTATTCCTATTTCTCCAATCTTTCCTTGTATACTGAACATCATCCAATAAGACAAAGAGATCACAGTTATATATCAATTCGAAGAATCCTAACCATGGAAGATAACCAGGTTGCATAATTGATATCTTCAAGGATCGTTCACCATCCTCTATTTCTAAACTAAGTTATTTTAAAATATTTATGCTCTTTTGCGTAAGAGTATCCAACTAAACCAAAATTTTGTTATCTCGCAAATAGTCTCAATTATTGTCTTTGGATTTCCGCATTTCGAAGTACCTGCTAAGCGGGGGTGAAAATCAGTATTATATTCATACATTTTAAAACCTGTATGGAGTGCCTTGATTATAATTTCTGGAGGAACAAATGTACCGCTGGACTGCACATTGATCGTATCCAAAACCCTTTTTCTATATACCTGCACAAACTGAAAATCACCAATTTTGATATTGAAAATTATTCTTATAAACCAATAGTTTAACCAGGAAGTTATTTTTCTAAAAAATGGATTCGCCTTTCTGTTTTTTCTTGTAACGTTTATAAAATCCACACCCGGATCTTTGAATAATGGTAAAATATTATTTAATTCTCTTAGATCGAATGGCAGATCAATAAAATTAGTTATGATAAAATCATACCGTGCTTTCTTAAGGCCAATAAAAAGGCTTTTCCCCGAACCTTCATTGAGTATATTATGTATAGGCCTTACATATGGATGGTTGCTTGCATATCTATCTATAATCTCTCCCGTTTTATCTATGCTCCCATCATCAACGATGATTATCTCATAATTGCCTGTTATGCTACGTAAATATCTCTCACAAATATTAAGCGTATCTTCCATTATCTCTTCTTCATTATATGCGGGAATAACGAGCGAAATAGAATATTCTGATTGCATAATGGCTTAATTCCTGAAAATCTGCAATACAAAAGTTTTTAATGTGTTACTGTATCGTAAAAATTCTTTTTTGTGAACTATGCGGTCATTAAAGGAAGTAGAAAATAAACTGGTAAATGCCGCTAAAATACCAGGTGAATCAACCATTGGTAAATATTGGTAAATTCTACTTTTGATAATAAATCTTACTATAAATTTAGGCAAAAATGGAATAATGAGAAATAAAAACTGTAATTTAACTAAATTCCTGTTAACCCTATCTCCTCCCCTTGCAAAAGGACGGTTTCTTTCGCCATTCATTATCTCCTCATAATCGGCTATATTCAATAGCCTTTGTTCTCTAGCCCATTCTGTAATAGCGATTTTAGGATAAAACCGAAGCCAGAAGAAATAAATGCGATTGACTCTTTTTATATTATAAAACCTTGCTAAATCGATGATATCGTTCTGGTCTTCTCCAGGTAAGCCGAAAATATTATCTGTTACCAGGCTAATCTTTTCGTTCCTAATTAAATCAATTGCCTCTGCAATAGTCTTGTTCGACATATCCCTGTTTAATACAACGCGTCTTAAGCTGTCTGAACCACTCTGAATTCCCATTTCAATCTCACAACATCCACAATCTTTTAAATATCTTACTGATTCTAAAGAAACGTGATTGGGGTGCATATAACATATAAACGGCAGGGTTATGTTTTTCTTATATTGTATAGAAAATTCTTGTAACCATTTTAAATCAGCCCCCAGGCTTTCATCAAAAAATCTTAAATATTTTAATTTGTATTTTTGCTTTGAAATCATAAGCTCTTGGATTGTATTCATAACGCTTCGTCTTCTGACATATCTTCTTTGAGTTTTATAAATCTCTCTTAAATAAGAATGGCAGCAATAGCTACAAGCGTATGCGCATCCGCGGCTGGTCATAATATAGTAGCATTGGGAAAAATGCGGACTGGCTGAATAGTAAAGATCCTTATCTGGCATGGGTAGCGAATCAAGGTTTTCTATGAGTGGACGGACTTCGTTCTGGATAACCTGTCCGTTCTTTTTGAACCAGATGTTTTTGATGGAGTAGTCTATTTGGCCTTTCTCCATGCTGTTAGCAAGCTCAAGCATGGGGTATTCACCCTCTCCTACGCAAACCATGTCTACGAAGTCATTCTTGATGACCCTCTCGGGGACAGAGGTGGGATGGATGCCTCCGAAGATAATAGGCACATCCATCTCTTCCTTGATCATCTTTGCCATTTGGCAGGCCCATTGGTAGAAGTCAGTGACAACGGAGATACCGACCAGATCCGGCTTGTATTCCTTAAGTTGGCTGATTACCCTCTTTTTGTAATCAAAGAGGCGGCTTAAGCGTTTAAAACTCAGGTTCTCATCATCAAATAGCTGAGGGTCAGCGAATAGCTTAACCTCATGCCCACCAGATTTTAGCAGACTAGATATATATTCTACGCCCAGGCGTTCGCAGGAATCATTAACGAAGGAAACCTTCATTTACGGTCCTTATTATAGAATAATGATAAATCGGAGATAGAATCTGTTAACGTTATCCTGTTGTTATCTTGAAAACAAAAACCCTGCCCACAATATTTAGCAATTTGAGAATCATATTTATAAAAGTCGCATACTGTCCCAAAGCTGATTAGTAATGTTTTGGAGGGAATTTTAGGATTTCTTATTTGCCCTGGCATTAGTATATTAACCGGTATACATCTCAGCTTCGGAAAAAAATCTCCATTCATAAAATTAAGTAACAATTTAAAGAATAAATAAATTGCAGCTAATCCCCTATTATTTTTTACTAATAGCTTGTATATATTTAAATTTTTCTCGAATGATTCCAGTTTAAAGACACCATCGAAAGTAACGTATCCTTTCTTTTTGTCTCTAATGAGCGCGATATGCTGAAAATTGTAACAGCGGCGCACATTAAAAATAGACAATAGCGCGTAATACAACTTTTGAAATAAAAAAATATTTTTTCTCGATATCTTCCCTTCGGTTTGCTTTTCAACCATATCGATGAGTTCATCGGGCATAATAAACGAATCTGGACTGAAATTATTATTGGCGGATCCTAAAAATGAAAGGGTAGCAAAACTTACATCTTTAATAAAAGGGTTTTTTACCGCATATTCTATTATTGCTTTTATCTGATCTTCATTTACCTCTTTTGCTACCGTAACATTTAACCCTGTTGAAATATTTAAGTTACGAAGATTATTTAGTGCTTTGAGTTTGATATCCAATAAGTTTTGATGCCGCAATATATTATAAATTTTGTCGCTAAACCCATCAAATTGAAGGCTAACGTAATCCAGGCCACAGTCTTTTAGTTTCTTAAGATATTCGTAATCTGCAATTTTGATACCATTGGTATGCATATTTACAAGATTTCCATAACTCTTGAGTAGCCTTATCCATTGCTCAAGATCGCTACGCAAGGTGGGCTCAGCGCCATATAAATAGAATCTAGATGATCTATTCTTTTTAATTATCTCTTTAAAGTGAGATACTGAAATATCGCAGGATTTATTTTGATTTGGCTGTAAAAGACATACAGGACAATCCATATTACATTTATTGCTTAGATAGATATAAAATCTTTTTTGTTGCATTTTATCTGGCATAACTTTGAAGTAATACTCTGTAAGGCCTTTGTAATACCATGGATGCCTTGAAATAAGTAATTCAAAGGCCCCATGCGTGGGGCATTGTTTTTGCATATAAATTTTTTCGCCCTTCTCTATCAAATATGCTTTTATCTTTTCAAAACATTGTGGGCAAGTACTAACTGTTTGTCTTATAATTCTTGCTCGCATGTCACCCATCATACTATCTATGAAATATTAAACATACGAATAAATTTAGTTACCATTTATTCTTTTTAAATTAAATAATTTATTTTTTATAAAATAGCTATACCGAAATATTGCGCCCTTCAGGAACAGCCGAGATTCTAAATCAAATGATAAAATCGTACGTAATAAAATCAATATTGCCGGATTGATTCTGGAGGGGAAATATTTATAAAACCCTTTACGAATGATATAGCTCGTGACCCTGCTAGGAAAAATGTCCATAAGCAAAAGTAAAGTCATTATTTTAACGGAATCTGTATTTTTTTCTTTTTTCTTCTCAAGAAATGAATTAACACAAAATCCCCCTGGGTTTCTTCCATCCAGGATCTCTTCAAACCTTGAAAAAGATAACCAACCCTCTTTCTTGGCTTTTTCAGTCAAGGTAATTTTAGGATAGTATTTTAATTTGTAGAAATAAATACGAGTTGGTTTTACCCGGGTATAGAATTCCATTGATTGAATGAACTTTTCTTCTTCTTGGCCAGGCAAATCCAACAAATTCTGCGTTAATTGTTCTATTTTTGCCTTTTTCATTAATCTTATCGCCTGCTCCATAATATCATTTGAAACATTTCTATTGAATAAGCACCTTCTTACGTTTTCATCTAAAGACTGGATGCCTAAAAAAATTGCCTGGCATCCTGAGGACTTTAAATAGTGAATTGACTCGGCCGTAACGTCGCTGGGATACATAGTGCATATGAATTTAACTGACACTTTCTTGCTGTATTCATAGGAGAACTCTCTCAACCAGTTTATGTTATGTCCGAAAGAATCATCCATAAAGGCAATATATCTTATCTTGTACCTTTCTTTGGCTTCTGCCAGTTCCTGTATGACATTCTTAACGCTGCGTTGCCTCAGGTATTTACCTTTGTCTTTATAAAGTTGGCGAAGGTAAGAGTGGCAACAGTAACTGCAGGCATAGGGGCAACCGCGGTCTGTGGCGATATAGTATAATTTCGTAAAGTGAGGACTTATCCGATGGTATAACTCTTGATCCGGGAAGGGGAGTTCATCGAGGTTCTCTATAAGGGGCCTGAGGTCATTCTGTATAATCTGTCCGTTCTTCTTGAACCAGATGTTTTTGATGGAGTAGTCTATTTGGCCCTTCTCCATGCTGTTAGCAAGCTCAAGCATGGGGTATTCACCCTCTCCTACGCAGACCATGTCTACGAAGGCATTCTTGATGACCCTCTCAGGGACAGAGGTGGGATGGATGCCTCCGAAGATAATAGGCACATCCATCTCTTCTTTGATCATCTTGGCCATTTGGCAGGCCCATTGGTAGAAGTCAGTGACAACGGAGATGCCGACCAGATCCGGCTTGTATTCCTTAAGTTGGCTGATTACCCTCTTTTTGTAATCAAAGAGGCGGCTTAGCCCTTTTAAGGATATGAATTCATCATCAAATAGCTGGGGGTCAAGGAATAATCTGGTTTGATGGCCTGCGGATTTAAGTACGCTGGAGATATGCCGAACGCCTAATTTTAAGGCCGAATCATTCACAAAAGCTATTTTCAT
>Ga0315289_10000725_pt1 | contig 50613 bp, 42 predicted proteins | sample YL17G11_40_MG_FD_203452 | JGI IMG/M metagenome (GOLD analysis project Ga0315289, IMG submission 203452) | Sediment microbial communities from Yellowstone Lake, YNP, Wyoming, USA - YL17G11_40 | ecosystem: Environmental > Aquatic > Freshwater > Lake > Sediment | place: USA: Wyoming | collected...
CTGTCGGCCCCGCGCGACTGATCCAGCCTCTTGCAGTCACGCCGCCCCCAACTCTTTTTCTGCCGCCACCTCACGGACGTATCTCGTCCTGCCTCCTCCGCCCCACCTCCCGCCCTCATACCCTGTATCCAGAGGCCTTCGATGCCGGGTCACAACCAGATCGAGAGCAACCGCCCCAGCGCTTCCCGAGCCATCCCGCCCCGGAACATTAAAATTGGCAAAACGAAGCCAAATCTGCCCCTCCCCAAGCCAGCTGCCCCCCACCGGGTGGCTCACCCTTCCCCCGCCCACCCGCAGCAACGCCAGAAGCGCCTGCTCCGCTACGGGGGCGGGCTGCGCAGACGGAACCGCCTGCGGCGCGCCTACGGCGTCCGCGCCGGCGCTTGCACGGTGACTGGGCCGGGGGTGATGGTCGTGGGGGCCGGGGCGGGGGGCTTGTTGAGCCACTCCTCCAGCCACGCCAGGACGGTCTCGTACCAGAGCACGCTGTTCTGCGGCTTCAAGACCCAGTGGCCCTCGTCGGGGAACACCACGAGCTTCGAGGGCACCTTCTGGAGCTGGAGGGCGGTGAAGAGTTGCAAGCCCTGGCCGTACGGCACCCGGTAATCGAGTTCCCCGTGGATGACCAGGGTGGGCGTGCGGAATTCCTTGGCGTAGAAGCTGGGGGAGAGGCGCGCGTAGAGCTCGGGGTTATCCCACGGCGCGCCGCGCAGGTCCCACAGCGGGAACCACAGTTCCTCGGTCTCGCCGAACATGCTGCGCAGGTCGAACACGCCGGCGTGGGAGACCAGCGCGCGGAAGCGTTGCGTGTGCCCCAGCAGCCAGTCCACCATGTAGCCGCCGTAGGAGCCGCCGGCGGCGGCCATCTTCTCGGCGTCCACGTAGGGCAGCCCGGCCACGTGGTCGGCCACGGCCATGATGTCCTCGAAGGGCTTGCCGCCCCAGTCGCTGTTAATGTCGTCGGTGAACTTCTGGCCGTAGCCGGTCGAGCCCCGGAAATTGGGCATCACCACCACGTAGCCGGCCCCGGCGAAGACCTGGGCGTTCCAGCGGTAGCTCCACTCCTCGCCGAAGGCGCCCTGCGGCCCGCCGTGGATCAGGAACAGCGCGGGGTACTTCTGGCCCTGCCGAAAGCCGTGGGGCTTCAGCAGGAAGCTGTGGATCGGGGCCTTGTCGGCGCTTTCCACCCAGAACTCCTCGAAGGCGGGCAACTGGTAGTTGGCGAGCAGCGCTTCGTTGAGCCGCGTCAGCGGCGTGGGCGTGCCGCCGGAGGCGGTCTGGTAGATCTCGGGGGGGGCCGCGCCGCTCTGCTCGGTGTAGACCATGATTTTGTCGTCGGGCGTGAAGCGCACGTCGTCCACGCTCGACGAGCCGCTGATGATGGTGCGGGCGCCGCCGCCGGGGACCGAAACCATTTGCACGATCTGGCGGCCGCGGTCCTCGACGGTGAAGAACAGCCGCGCCGAGTCCGGGGCCCAGGTGAAGCCGGTGACCCAGCGGTCCAGGGTCTCGGTGGCGTGCTGGAGGTTGCCGGTGGCGCGCTCGAGCAGGGCCAGGCGCCAGCGGTCGCTCTCGTAACCGGCGCGGACTTGCGTGCGGAAGGCCAGGTACTTGCCGTCTGGGGAGTAGGCGGGCGAGTTGTCGGCGCCCGGGCTGACGGTGATCTTGCGGATCTCGCCGCCCGCGATGGGCGCCACGTGGAGGTCCGAGTTGGTGCTGGTGGCCAGTTCCGCCTCCGTATTCATGACGAAGCAGACTTCCTGGCCGTCCGGCGAGACCGTGTAGTCGTCGGCGCCGCCCAGCGAGAAGGGCGGCACGTCGCGCTCGCCCGGGGTGAGGTCCTTGGGTGCGCCGCCTTCCACCCCCACGACGAACAGGTGGCTGCGGCGCTGGCCCTGCCAGTGGTCCCAGTGGCGGTAGAGCAGCGCGTTGTAGAGGCGCGCCTTGAGCTTGGAGTTCTTCTCGGCGTCGAGTTTCTGCCGGTTGCAGGCGTCGTCGGGGCACTCGGGGTAGACCTCGCTGGTGAACAGCAGGTGCTTGCCGTCGGGGGAGTAGATGACGCCCCCGGCTTCGGTGGAAAGGCTCGTGACCTGGCGGGCGCCGGCGCCGTCGGGGTTCATCAGCCAGACCTGGGCGGAGCCGCCGCGATCGGAGATGAAGGCGAGGCGCTTGCCGTCGGGCGACCAGCGCGGGCGGTCGTTGAGGTTGCCGGCCTCGGTGATGCGCCGGGGCGCGCTCCCGCTCAAGGAGACCACGTAGACGTGGCGGGGCTTGCGGTTGTTCTCGACGTCGATGGTCTGCACAGTGAAGGCCACCAGGCGGCCGTCGGGGGAGATCTGCGGGTCCGCGATGCGGGCGAGCTTCAAGAGCGCCGGCACGTCGAAGTTCTGCCCCTGAGCGAGCAGGGGGGATACTGCGGCGAAGGCCAACCAGAGCAATGGCAACATATCCCCGATTTTACTGCCACGGGAGGGCGGCGTAGGAACTGCGCGCCGTGCTAGCATGGGAGCGTCACTCGGCATCCATGATTCGTGCGGTTAAAGGAACGCGCGACCTGGTGCCACCCGCCACTGCGATCTGGAACCACGTCGAGGAGGTGGCGCGCCAGGTCTTTCGCGTGTACGACTATCGGGAGATACGCACGCCCATCTTCGAGGAGACGGCGCTGTTCGCCCGCGGGGTGGGCGAGGAGACGGACATCGTCACCAAGGAGATGTACACGTTCGAGGACCGCGACGGCGCCTCGCTGACGCTGCGGCCCGAGGCCACGGCCTCGGTGATCCGGGCCTACGTCGAGCACCACCTGGATCAGCGGCCGGGGCTGGCGCGGCTGTACTACCTGGGGCCCATGTTCCGGCGCGAGCGCCCGCAGAAGGGCCGCTACCGGCAGTTCTACCAGATCGGAGCGGAGGCCATCGGGTCGGGGTCGCCGGCGGTGGACGCGGAGATCATCGAGCTGGCCGTCGAGGTGCTCGCCGGGGCGGGCCTGGAGGGCTTCCAGGTGCTGCTGAACTCGGTGGGCTGCCCGGAATGCCGCCGCGAGTACGTGGCCCAGTTGCGGGAGAAGCTGCGGGAGGTGGCGCCGGCGCTGTGCGCCGATTGCCAGCGCCGTGCGGAGACCAACCCCCTGCGGGTGCTCGACTGCAAGGTCCCCGCCGACCAGCCGGCCATCGAGGCGCTGCCCTCGATCCTGGAGCGGCTGTGCGCGGCCTGCGCCGCGCACTTCGACGCCGTGCGGCGCTACCTCGCTGGCCGCGGGATCGCCTGCGAGGTGCGGCCGCGCCTGGTGCGGGGGCTGGACTATTACATGCGCACCACCTTCGAGATTGTGCACGGCGCGCTGGGGGCGCAGAACTCCCTGCTGGGCGGCGGGCGCTACGACGGCTTGGCCGAGGCCCTGGGCGCGAAGATCCCCGCGCCGGGCATCGGCTTCTCGATCGGCGAGGACCGGCTGGTGATGGCGGTCCAGGAGACGCGCCCGGGCGAGCATCAGCCGGTGCTGGACGTCTTCATCGCGCCCCTGGGCGAGGCGGCCTTGGCCGAGGCGGCCCGGCTGGCCCGCGAGCTGCGCCGGCGCGGTGTGGCTGTCGAGCTGTCCGAGCAGACCCGCCTGAGGCGGGCGCTCGAGGTGGCCAACAAGACCGGCGCCCGCTATGCGCTGATTCTGGGCGACGACGAGCTGGCCGCGGCCACTTATACTCTTAAGGACATGGCTACCGGCGAGCAGGAGAGCGTCACTCGCGAGCAACTGCTGGCGAGATTCCAACGCGGGTCGTAGACGATGAACCCAGAGGCTGACAAACCGGCCGCCGCGGGCGTGCCGCTGGACATGCTGGGCGAGCTGCGCCGCACGCACACCTGCGGCGAGCTGCGGGCCGCCCAGGCCGGCGCCCGCGCCGTCCTGATGGGCTGGGTGCATCGCCGGCGCGATCTGGGCGGGGTGATCTTCATTCACCTGCGGGACCGCGAGGGCGTCGCCCAGGTGGTTTTTCACGTGGACGCGGACGCCGCGGTTCATGAGAAAGCCGAGATGCTGCGCTCGGAGTACGTGGTGGCCGTCGAGGGGCGCGTGGCGCGGCGCACGCCCGAGACCGTCAATCCCAACCTCGCCACCGGCGAGGTCGAGGTGGTGGCCGAGAAGGTCTGGGTTCTGAACGACTGCCGCGTGCCGCCCTTCCCCATGGAAGAGGACGTGGACGTGGACGAGGAAGTGCGGCTCAGGTACCGCTACGTCGATCTGCGCCGGCCGCACATGCAGCGCAACATCATCCTGCGCTCGCGGATTTCCTTCGCCGTGCGCGAGCACCTCTCTTCCCAGGGTTTCCTGGAGATCGAGACGCCCTTCATGACGCGCTCGACTCCCGAGGGCGCCCGCGACTACCTGGTGCCCAGCCGCATCCAGCCGGGCAGCTTCTACGCCCTGCCGCAGTCGCCGCAGCTTTTCAAGCAGCTCCTGATGGTGGCCGGCTTCGAGAAGTACTTCCAGATCGTGCGCTGCTTCCGCGACGAGGAAACCCGCGCCGACCGCCAGCCCGAGTTCACGCAGATCGACCTGGAGATGTCCTTCCCGCAGCAGGAGCGCGTCCTCGAGGTCATCGAGCCGCTGATTGTGAAGATCTGGGCGGTGGCGGGGTACCAGGTGGCGATTCCGTTTCCGCGGCTCACCTACCGGCAGGCCATGCGCTCCTACGGCGCCGACAAGCCGGACCTGCGCCTGCCGCCGTTCCATTGCGTCGAGGACCTCTTTGCCGGCACGCCGCTGGTGCTCGGAGAGCTGCCACTGGTGGCCATTCACATCCCCAAGACCGGCGCGCTCAGCCGCCGGGAACGGGACGAGCTGAAGGCTGCGGGCGGCAAGCTGGGTCTGCGGGTCTACGACGACATCAAGCGTTTGGACCGGGATTTTGCCGGCCCCATGGCCGAGGTGCGTACGCGGAGCGGAGCCACCGAGGAGGACCTCCTCCTGCTGGCCGGCTGGGCCGGAGAGCCGCAAGGGCACCGGCCCGAGGAGACGGTGCTCGGCGCCTGCGGGCAACTGCGTCTGGTGGCCGCGCAAACTTACAAGGACCGGCACGGGCTTTTGAACCCCACGGATTTCCGGTTCCTGTGGGTGGTGGATTTTCCCATGTTCGACTGGGACCAGGAGGAGAAGCGCTGGGCCGCGGCGCACCACCCCTTCACCTCGCCGCACGACGAGGACCTCGACAGGCTGACCACCGATCCGGCGCGCTGCCGGGCGAAGTCTTACGACCTGGTGCTGAACGGCGTCGAGATGGGCTCCGGCTCGATCCGTATTCACCGGCGCGACGTGCAGTCGCGGGTCTTTGAGGCGCTGGGGTTCAGCGACGAGGAGGCCCGGCGGCGCTTCGGGTTCCTGCTGGACGCGCTCGAACACGGCGCCCCGCCGCACGGCGGCATCGCCCTGGGCCTGGACCGCCTGGTGATGATCCTGGCCGGGGAGACTTCCATCCGCGACGTGATCCCCTTCCCCAAGACCGCCCGCGGCACCGACCTGATGTGCGACGCCCCCTCCCCGGTGCCCGAGCGCCAGCTCCGCGAGCTGGGAATTGCGATCCGGAAGAAGTCCTGACGCCGGAAGCTCAGCGCTGGCTGGGTCTCTCCAGCGCGGCCCCGCTCGACGGGCTGCGTGTTGATGGCGAAGCCCAGGCCGAACTTGTCCAGCGAGCCCGGAATCGGAACCTGGTCCTTGGCCAACTGGGGCGCCAGGCTCCTGAGCGCTTTGACCGTCAGCTCCCCGATCTGGTTCTGCCCCATCCAGGCCACCGTCTGGGACTGGAGAATCCGCGTGGCCCCCAGTTGACCACCCCCGAGAAGCATGCGCGCAAACTTCAGGTAGTCTCCCGCCGTCGAGTGAAGTCCCCCGCCACCGCGCCGTGGGGGTGGAAGAGGCGGGCTACCGCCTACCGCGCCACTGTTTCCAGGCTGGTGTAGCGGGCAATGGCCGTGAAGTCACGATCCTGGTGCCAAACGGGAACCCGGTTCTCGATCGCGATGGCGGCGATCAGACAATCGGTGGAGGAGCGGATGGTGTAGCCCTTGCGGCGCCCCAGGCTATAGATGTCGGCGGCCTCGAGGAACACTCTCAGAGGCAAGGGATCGCCAAGTACAGGCACGGCCAGAAAAGCTTCGGCTAAGGCTTGGCTGGCCGGCCCGGCGCGCAGGCCCTGGAGCACTTCCTGGACAATGGGGCCGCAGGTGACGAACTCGACGAGGTCGTCAAGGGGCACTTCTGTTCCCCGTCTGCCGTTCAGCAGCTCGATCCAGATCGAAGTGTCCACCAGGATCATCGGTGGCGGTTCTTGCGCGATGGCGCGGCCCGGCGGGGCCGGCTGTCGCGCATCTCAGTGAGGTCGCCCTGCCAGAGCCCCTGACCGAAGAACCGAGTCAGGCTCTGGACCTTGCGGACGCGCAGCACCTCCGCCAAGGCGGTGTTGACGGCGGCCGAGTAGGTCTTGACGCCTAAGACCCGCGTGGCCTCTTCAAGCAGGTGCTCATCGAGCACAAGATTCGTACGCCGCATACACATAGTATACAGCACTCCCCCACCCCCAGAGCCGGGAGCCCTACCCCTCCGCCACCGCGCCGTGGGGGTGGAAGAGGCGGGCCTGACCGCGGGCCGGGACGCCGGGTTACGCCTTGGGCGGCTTGGTGACCACCTTCCAGTTCTTCTCGTCGAAGTACAGGATTCGCCCCTGGCGGTAACTCATCACCGACATGGCGATGAGCACCTGGGCGCGGGCGGCCGTCTCCACGTCGAGGGTAGGCTTCTGGCGGCTGCGCATCGAGGCCAGGAAGTTATCGACGTGGGTGAGCATGGAGTCCTTCTTATCGACCGGGATCTTGACCTCGTCGCCGCCGAACTTGGCCTTGTAGGCGTCGTCCATGACGCGCCGCTCGGGCCGCAGGATGATGTAGTCAGCGCGGCCCTCGAACTGGCCGTGCTCGACCATGATGATGGTACCCGCGTGGCCGCGGATCAGGCCCGGGATGTGCTGCGAGTTGGCCATCGAGGAAGTGAGCACCACCGAGTGGCCCTTGGCGTACTCGGCGATCAGGTGGAAGGTGTCGGGCACGTCCCGGCCGTCCCGGAAGACAACGTTGCCGCCACCGGCCATGACCTTGTAGGGGAACTGAGGCTCGCTCCAGCAGATGTTGAGCGGAGCCGCCACGTGGAAGAACAGGTCGGTGGCCGTGCCGCCGGAGTAATCCCAGTACTTGCGGAAGCGGAAGAAGCGATCCGGATCCCAGTTGCGCTTGGGCGCCGGGCCCAGCCACATCTTCCAGTCGATGTAGCCAGGGCCCGGCTTGTCCGGCCCGGCCTCGGGGTCGATCTTCCAGTTCCACTCGCCGTCTCTGGAGTTGCGGTGGTAGGAGCCCTGGCTCATGATCATTTCGCCGATGGCGCCGTCGGCGATGGCCTTCTTGGCCTTCCACCACTGGTCGGCGGAAGTGGTCTGCGAGCCCACCTGGATGAGGCGCCCGCTCTGGCGGACCTTGTCGACCAGTTGGCGCGCCTCCTCGACGGTGTGGCACATGGGCTTCTCGAGGTAAACGTCCTTGCCGGTGTCCATGGCTTCCAGGGCCATGCGGGCGTGCCAGTGATCGGGCGTGGCGACGATGACCGCGTCCACGTCGGTGCGGGTCAGCACCTGGCGGTAGTCCAGGTAGCCGTCGCACTTGTGGAATTCCTTGGCCTGGTCCACGCGCTTCTGGTAGACGTCGCAGACCGCCACGATCTGGCAGGGGTTTTGCTGCTTGCCGACGCCGGCGAAGGTGCGACCCACGTACGTGCCGCGCCCGCCCATGCCGATGACGCCCACGTTGATGCGGTCGTTGGCGCCGATGACGCGGGCGGTGACGGTCTTGCGCGGTTTGGCCGCCAGGGCCTGGCCCGCCAGGCCCAAGGCCGCGCCGACGCCAGCCGCGTTGCTGAGGAAGTCTCTGCGATTGACAGTCATATGGATCTATGCCTCTTTCTATGACCTATTGTACGCTTTTACCCGCCTCCAGCCGCAGGGCCAGCCGCACCCGGAGATTGCGCCCGGGCGCCACGTGCAGGTTGGTGATTTCCAGTCCCAGCTCGAGCTGGTGCCTGCCGGGCGGCACGTCCTTGCCGATGCGCACTGGCACTCCGAGCGTCTTCTCCTCGCGGAGCTCGCCGCCGGAGAGCGCAAACCAGGCCGGCGCCTCCAGCACGCGGAAGCGGAAGGGGATGGCCGAGAGGTTGCGCAGGCGGATGAGCGCACCGGGCAGCCCGGGCCGCCAGGTCAGCTCGGGATTCTCGACCTGGAGGGCGCCCTCGAACAGGCCGCGCAGGTGCTCTTCGGCGCCCCAGATCTCTCCGCCCATCCAGGCGGCGGTGCGCCGCGCGAGCAGCGCCTCGCGGATGCCCTCGGCGTCGGCGGTGCGGGCGAAGACCAGGGTGAGGGGCCGGCTGCGCCCGGTGGACAGCCCGTGAACGTCGCTGTTGGCGAGGATGGTGAGCTTCTTCTCCTCGATCCACGGGAAAGCCTCGGGATAGAGAGTGGCCCCATTGACCAGCTCGAGGCCCTGAATCAGCTTCTCGTCGTAGGCGGAGGCGATCAGCGGGAACCACTCGGGCTTCTGCTTCCACCCCGGATGGTTCCAGAACACGAAGGCATTCTGCTGGCGCGCGCGGCGCAGCACCTCGACGAGGTCGTTACTGCGCAGGGCGTTGGGATCGGAGATGAACAGGGCGTTCGCGTGGGTGTCGCCCTGGTTGACCTCGATGCCCGGAATCAGGATGATGCCCAGGCGTTCCGCGGCCAGGCGGGAAATGGCGAAGGGCCGCGCCAGGTCGATCTTGACGTCCCCCTGGCGGGGGTTGTAGGTGGCGTGGTCGGTGATCGAGATGGCGTCCAGGCCGTCGCGGAAGGCCTCCGTGAGCCGGATGGTGGGCCATACCTCGCCGTCCGAGAAGACGGTATGCATGTGGAAGTCGCACTTCAGGGTTCGGTAGCCGGGCAGGTCGGGCACCGGAAGCGGATCCCGCACCTGCGCCGCCACCAGGACCGAGAAAACCAGAATGGCCAACAGGCTGAATTTCAGTTTTGTCATGGCGCATCTCTCAGGCCAACAGAGATGGTATCACTATCCCGGGGCGCAGGGTTCAATCGCCCGGCGTGAAGAACGGCGATTCCGCGGGCGACCGCTCGCGCAGCCGGGCGCGGGCCACGGGGACGCGCTTGCCGGGCCACTCCAGGCGCATGTCCGCGGTGACTTCCTCGAGCATGTCCAGCGAGCAGACGCGGCATTCCAGGGCGAAGGCCGTCAGCAGCAGGTTGTCGCAGATGGCGTTGATCACGCGGGGGATGCCCTGCGCGCGGGCGTGGATCTCGGCCAGCACCTCGGGGGGGAAGACGGTCTGCTCGGGCATGGCGGCCTTGGTCAGGCGCGTGGTGATGTACTCGAAGGTCTCCGACTCCTGGAGGGGTTGCAGTGAGCAGCGCAAGGCGATGCGCTGCTTGAGCTGCCGGAAGCTGGGGGCGTCCAGCTTGCGGTCAAACTCCGGCTGGCCGGCCATCACGATCTGGAGCAGCTTTTCGCGGCGGTTCTCGAGATTGCCCAGCAGGCGCACCTCTTCGAGCACGTCCCACTCCAGGTTGTGGGCCTCGTCGATGATGAGCACGGTGGTGCGGGTGCGGTTGGCGTTCTCGATCAGCAACTGGTTCAGCGCGAACAGCACCTCGGTCTTCGAGGTGCGGGTGCAGTGCAGGTCCAGGTCGTAGGCGATCATCTCGAAGAACTGCTCCACGGAGATGCGCGAGTTGAACAGGAAGGCGAAGTCGATACGGTGGGCGGCCAGGAAATCCTGGAGGCACTCCAGCATGGTGGTCTTGCCGGTGCCTACCTCACCGGTGAGGACCACGAAGCCCTTGCGGCTGTGCACCCCGTAGATGAGGTTGGCCAGAGCCTCCTCGTGTTGCCGGCTGCGGTACAGGAAGCTGGGGTCGGGGGTGAGGTTAAAAGGGGTTTCCTTGAAACCGAAGAACGCGTTGTACATTAGATTCGCTCACCGGAGCCAGCCGGACCAAGGCGGCACTTCCATGATAGCACCCGGCTCAGGCGGCGGCTCCGAAACGGGCAGGGGGATGCCCGAACCCTACGGCACAATCTCCAGCCAGGCCCAGCCGGGCAAGGCGGCGGGCTGGTTGGCGAGGAAGACGATCCGCCGGGTCTTGGGGAACGGAAGTCCGGACTCGAGCACGCGGGCGTAGAGGGGCGACTCGCGCAGCAGGCTGCGGTAGGTCGGGTTCTCGGTCTCCGGCCAGCCGGTCTTGGCCAGCAGCCCACTGCCCCAGCCCAGTGCGATCAGGCAGGCGTTGCCGCGGGCGCGCGCGGCCTCGAGCCGGGCCTCGAGTTGCGCCAGGTGGCGGTCCACCAGGGGCAGGCCGGCCCAGGCGGCGTAGCGGCGGTGCACGCGCAGCAGGTCGGCGGCACAGCGGTTGGCGGCCTCGAGCACCGCCGCGGTGGTCACCGGCCCGGTCCAATGCAGCGCCCGCAGGATGTGGGGCTGGCCCAGGAAAGAGTTCTCGCGCCAGGAGCCCTCGAAGACGGTGCCTGGCGCGGCCATCTCGGCGAACAGCGGGGTGCTTTCTTCGATCTTGCGCGCCTCGACCGCGCCCCGGGGGGCCTGCTTCCAGCCCAGTTCGAACCGGCCCGGACCGCGCGGCAGCAGCGTGGAGACCCGCAGCAAGTAGATCTTCAGCGCCGAGACGGCCACTGGTTCGGAGTCCGAGGCGCCGAAGGCGCGCATCAGGCTCAGGCCGGGTTCGCCCAAGGCCCGGGCTTCGGCGCCCGTGGTTCCGTCGGGCTTCGAGATCCGCTCACCGGGCAGTGGCTCGAGGCCCTCGAGGGCGCCCCCCTTCCAGTGCGCGAAGAGCATCCCACTGCGCAGCGCGCCCTTGAGCGCGCTGCCGGGAAGGTAGGGGCCGGCGTGCCCGGTCACGAAGGTGGGAATGTGAAGGCTCTCGCCCCTAGCCCGTTCCCAGCAGGCGCTCGAAGAGGGGTGTTCGAAGGGGATGCGGCGGCCGGCGAAGTTCTGGGCGAAACCGCCCCAGGCGGCGAAATCCAGCTTGTCGGCCTTCTTCAGTTGGGCCAGGTAGCCGTCCAGGCGCGGCCCCTTGGCCAGCAGCCGGAAGATGCGCCGCTGGTCGAGCACGTTCACCTGGTCCTTCCACACCATGTAGTCGATGGGGGAGAGCTTCTGGCCGTCGCCTACCAGCAAGGGGGTCAACACCGTGCAGCGGTACCTCATGGCTTGACCTCCGCCAGCCGGACCGGGATGGGCACGGCGACGGCGTAGCCGGCGCGGAAGACGGGGTGCGGGAAGCCGTCCGGCGCCACGTCGTGCGCCGTGCCGCGCGGAGAACTGGGAGCTACGAGCACCGAACCTTCGGCGACCATGCGGGCCAGCTTCTTCGGTTCGCCCGAGCGGGCCGGGCTCTCGATGCGCCCGCCGCGGGTGATCAGCCGGTAGCTGCCGCGGCGCCAGTCCACGGCGTCCTCGGCGGCCGGGATGAACAGCGACAGCAGCCACCAGGCGGTCTGCTTCGGCCCGCCGTCGCCGGCTTCGGCGGGCGCTTCGGCGGCAGGCAGAATCATCTCGGGGAAGGCGCCCTCGGTGAACTCGGGCGGCTCGGAGTGCCCCCAGCCCAGCGAGCGGCGGCCGCCCAGGCCGGAGTCGGCCAGAAGCTGCAATGCGGCCCGGGCGGGTCCGGCCCAGCGCCGGCGCGCCTCCTCGCCGGCGAAGACCGCCATGGTCCAGAAGCCGGCGTCCGGGGCGAACTCCAGGCAGGCGGTGCGGTGCGGCAGGGCCTTGCCGCTGAAGCGGTCCACGGCGGCCTGCGAGCGGAAGGCGGGCCGGAAGGGGCCGCTACGCTGGCGGCCGCGCTGGGGGAGCAGGCACCGGCTGGGGCCGTCGATCCACCAGTTCTCTTCGCTCAGGGTTTCTTCGGCCAGCAAGGCGGGCACCAGGCGCAGCGGCACGAACTGCGCGCTCTTCCAGCGCACCTTGGGAGTAGCCGCCGGCGGCCACAGCGCGCGCGGCGGCGTCACCAGCAGCAGGTCGCCCATCCAGGGGCAGCAGGAGGTGAAGCGCACCGCCGGCCCGCCGGCCTCGCCCACCGTGGCGGCCAGCCATTCCGCGAGCCGGCCCAAGCGCGCCATGGCGTTCGAGACCGCCGAAAACAGCGTGTCGCTGTGGTAGATGCGGTCGGTCTCGTCGCGGGCGCCCGAGGCCGGCCCGATGCGCCACGGCCCCACAGGCCGGAAGCGAACCAACAGCGCGGGGAGCATGATCAGTCGGACAGCCGGGCCCCGAGCGTGTCGGCGAGCGCCAGGGCCTGCACCGCGGCCAGGCCGGCCCCGGCTAGCAGTTCTTCTTCCGGAGCCCCGGCGGCGTAGTAGGCGCGCTTGCGCCAGGCCAGCCGGAGGCTGGCGAAGCGCACGCGGCCGCTGCCGCGCGAGCCCCCGCCGCCCAGGGCGTCGTCTTCGAGCAGCCGCAGGCCCTGCGCCAGCAGCGCCAGCAGCGGCTTGTCCTCCTCGCAGAGAATGTCCACCAGGAACCGGACGCGGAAACGGGCGCCCGCGGGCACGCGCTCCAGCGTGCGCGGGTTGGCCTGCGAGGTGATGCGGTCGATCGAGTTCTCGCTTTTGACCTCGGTGAGCTCGTCGTCCAGGTTCTCCCGCATGGGGGGCGTGATGGAATCCGGGTCCAGCGGGGCGTCGTAGACGGTCAGCCGCGCCGGGGTGGCCGCGGCGCCTTCCACGGGTTCGCCGGCCACTTTGTCCAGGCGGCCCGGGTTGCGTCCGAACAGCAGGCAGATCTCGTCGTCCGGGCGGTCGCTCTGGTGGATGCGCACCTCCTGTCCTCTGCGTCTCGACAGGTAGACCAGCTCGGAGGGAACGGCCAGGCCGGTGGCCTGCTCGAGCAGGGACCGCAGCTTGCCCCGCAGCGAGCTGCCCGGGATGTAGGGCCGCCCGAAGGCGTCCTTGACCACCGGGTTGTCGGCCCCGCCGATCTCCAGGGACCCCTTGCCGGCGCCGATGTGCAGTCCGGTCTCGCAGAGCAGGTCTCCCTCCAGGATCAGTTTCCCAATCAGCTTCAGTTCGGTTTCTCCAGTGTGCTGGCTCATATCGGAACGCTCATTCGTTGTAAGCCACAATGGCCTCGAACAGATCGCGGAATCGCTCGTAGCCGCGGAGGTCGTTCTTGCGCGTCACCTGGAGCAGCAGCCGCTCCAGCATATCCAGGCTGCGCAGGGAATGGCGCGCGATGGTGTAGGCCAGCCGCGCCCGCAACATCACGAACTGGTGCTGGCGCTCGTGGTCCGGCGCGCGGCAGGCGCGGCGCACGGCGTTGTAAAGGCGGCGCAACTGGCTCTTGGTGCCGGAGTCCATGTCGCGCATGCGGCTGACCACGCCGTGGGCCTGGTTGTCCAGGTACAGGCTGTCGGCGATGAGCCTGTCCAGGTCGATCTCCGGCGGCCCTTCCAGGCGCGGGCGTTCCCCACGGCGATCCTCTCCCCGCCCCCAGCCTTCCCGCGGGCCTCCCTCGCGGGGGCCGCGCCCTTCACGCGGCGGGCGCCCCTCGCGGCTCTTGCTGTCCTGCTGTGCTTCCGGCATCGGTTACACCTCGGTATACAGTTTGGCCCACTCCAGCGCCACCAGCCCGGCGGGGCGGAACTTCACCTGGGCCGCGCTCTTGCCCATCATCTCACTGGAGAGGTGCGCGCGCAGCTTCTGGGATTCGCGGTCCCGGGCCCCGGCGAGCAGCCGGTTGAGGCGGCGCTGGAGCTGCCAGGGTTTCTCGAAACGCTCCTCGCCCGCGGTCCAGAAACGGCCGCGCTGGCGGTAGAAGGCGGCCAGCTCGTGCAGGAACTGCCGCGAGGAGCCGAGTTCGCTCACCATCCAGGCCAGCGTCTCCTTCAGTTCCGTGGCGTCAGTTAACTGCTTCCACTCCAGGGTCCGGCCCAGAGCCCAGATGCAATCCTTGTCCGCGGCCTTGGCTTCCTCGAGGCGCTGCCCGGCCTCGGCGTGCACCGAGGCCAGCGCAGTGTTGACCTCCGGGGCCAGCGCCACGGCCATCGAGATGGTCTTGCCTTCGGGGCCGGGGAAGTCCTTCAGATTCTCCTCGGTGAACCGATGGAACAGCCGCTCGATCTCCCGCGCCAGGGGGATGAGCGCGTCCCAGGAGCCGTACACCGCGAAGTCGTCGCCGCCCGAGTACAGGACGCTCACCTTGCGCCAGAACTCGGGCTGCGAGCAGAGGACCTCGAGTTCGCCGGCGAAGAACTGCTTGTAGAGCACCGAGAGCCGGACGTAATCCTCGACGGTTTGTAGCCGCCGCAGCCGGATGCGCAGGCTGTCCACGTCGCCGCGCAGCACGCCCCAGATCCGGCGGCCCTGCGCGCGCCGCGCCAGCTTGGCCGGGCGCGCGGGCTCGGCGCCGTCGTCGCTGGGGGCGGCGTGGCGGGCCAGCGAGATCTCCTCCGCGCCCCGCCCCGGAACCAGGCCCCAGGAGTGTTGGCCCGGGCCCAGCACGATGGTGGCGGGCGCCTCGGGCGACCAGCCGACGCTCGCGGCCTGCCAGAGCTGGTGGCCCAGCTCCTCTGCAAAGTAGCCGTCCGCGGGCGCAGGAGCCTCTGGGAAGGGCACGAAGGTCTCGGCGGTGACGGCCGCGGCTGCCGCGGCGCCAGCCAGCCGGCCGAAGTCGTCGGCCAGACGCTTGCGCACCACGCTCCACTCGCCCAGGTTCTCGGTGATGGCGCAGGCCAGCCGCAGATGCCCGCCGCTCAGCTCCTGGATGCCGCGCCCGACGGCATCCAGGAACTCCCGGGCCGCCGGCCGGAACTCCTCCGGCAGGACCAGCAGAAACTGTCCGCCGCCGCTCGATCCCAGCAGCAGGTGCGCCAGGCGAAACTCTGCCAGCAACGCCCGCGGCACGACTTCGCTGAGCAGCGTCACCCAGTGCGACCGACCCAGCAGGGCCGCATCCTCCGGAGAAGCCCCGCCAGCGCCCGCGGACAGCAGAAACTCTTCGATGCCCACGAGCTTGCCATGCACCAGGATTTGGACGGACATTACAGCGCAGACCCTTCGGAAGGGCTTAGTCTACCATAGCGGCGGGGCGGAACTACAGCGGGTGCTGCTGCCGTGATCCGTAGGTAAGAACTTGTCTGGCCAGGGGGCCGGACGCGGACGGGGTACTTCTTGCCCGGATCGGTGACCGTCGCAGCCTTCTGGCGTGCTCTCCCGGCGCCGGCGGGGTACGATAGGAAGTGGAGCCTTACGTTGGAGGGCAATGATGTCTCTGCAGGCCTTGACGTCGCCCGAGAAGATCGAGGTAAACCGCTCCCAGTTGCGGCGCAAACAGAGCGCTCTGTTCCGCCGCGCCAGGGGCCGCACGGTGGTGGTGGTCACGAACGCTCGGAAAAGCGGCGGGGTGAAGTACGTCTTGGATCAGAGCTATCTCGAAGAGCTTTGGCGCAACTTGAGGGCGGCCACGGAGACTTTGGAAATCCTCAAAGACCGGAAGTTGCTGGAGCGGCTGCTGAAGGCTTCCGAGGGGCTGGACGAAGACGTGGAACGCGGCAGATTGCACTCGCTCGATGAGGTCTTCGGAGCGAACTGAGTGTTCGCCGTCTACTTCACGGAGGATGCGCTCAAGGACGTCAAAGCGCTCCCCAAGGGCACGCGAAACTCGCTTCGCAGAGCCATAGTGGAGGTCCTGGCGGCCGATCCGGCGCGGCACTCGACGGATCTCAGGCCGCCGCTGGAGCAGTTCCGGAGCTTTCACTGGAGACACTACCGGGTCGTCTTCAAGCTCTATGCCGGTCGCCGCATCCTGGCGGTGGTCGGCCTGGGTGAGCGGTCGCCGCAGTCGCCGTCCAACATCTACCGTCGTCTGGAGGCACTGGCCCGACAGGGCCAACTGAGCGACTCTGGTCTGACTACCCTGCGCGGCTTCTCAGGGAAGTCGTGAACCTTCAGAAGCCGCCTCTGGGGCGGTAGCCGGGGCGGGCGCGGACGGGGTACTTCGGGCGCCGCGGGCTGCGGCACGCCAACCGGTGACTGGGATGCGAGTGTGATCCGGCACAATGCCGGAGACGCTGAGCTAGAATATTGCCAGTCTGCCATGAGGAACATCGGCCGCTACCAGCTGGAGGAGTTCCTGGGCGAAGGCGGAATGGGCGAGGTTCACCGCGCGCTCGACCCGACCCTTGGCCGCTCAGTAGCCATCAAGACTATCCCGCTTGGCCGCTCACGCGAGCCCGGCGAACGCGAACGGCTGCTGGCGAGATTGCGGCGCGAGGCGGAATCGGCGGGCAGGCTCTCGCATCCCGGAATCGTCACCATCCACGATTTCCTTGAGGAGGGGGAGCTGGCCTGCATCGTCATGGAGTACATCGCCGGGCGCACTCTGGACAAGCTGATGAGGCCAGGCCGGCCCCTCGACAAGGAGACTTGCCTGGGCGTGCTGCGTCAGGCTGCCGAGGCGCTGGATCACGCGCACCAGCACGGGGTGATCCACCGGGACATCAAGCCCGCCAACGTCATCCTTCAGGAGAAAGACGGCCTGGTGAAGATTCTGGACTTTGGCGTGGCCAAGGTTGCCTACGCCCAGCGCCTCACCGAAACCGGCTATTCCCTGGGCACCCCCGGGTACATGTCGCCCGAGCACTACGGCGCTGGACCGGTGGAGGCCCCGGCGGACCAGTTCTCTCTGGCGGTGATGGCCTACGAGTTGCTCACCGGGGTCAACCCATTCGCGGCCGAGACGCCGGCGGAGGTAATGCACCGTGTCATGCGCGAGGAGCCGCCGCCGGTCGGAGGGTTCAACCCTGGTCTGAGCGGACAGGTGAACGGCGTGCTGCGCCGGGCGCTGGCCAAGAACCCCAGGAACCGGTACCCAAGCTGCGCACAGTTTGTCGCAGCTTTGGGGGCAGCGCTGGCGTCGATTCCCGACCGGGAGCCTGCTACCGAGCGGATGCGGCAGGCCGAGGCCCCGCCGGTGGGTGCCCTCGAACCTGCGGTAGCCCCGAAGCCGGCGGCTGCTCCAAGACCCGCGGCTGCCCCAAGACCGGTGGCTCCTGATTCACCTCTTCCTGTACCGCAGCCCGCGGCGCCGGTCTTGCAGCAGGCGGCCAGGAGGAAAGTGCCGGTACGGCGCGTCTGGCTGGCCGCCGCCGCGGCGGTGATCGTCCTGGTGGTGGTCGGCGTGCTGGTGTACAGAATCGTTGCGCGCCAGCCGCCCGCTCCGTTGGAGGTGCTGACCCCCTCGGCGCTCCCGGATGCCACGGTTGGGCGGCCATACGCCTACCTGTTGGCCGCTTCTGGAGGCGTTCCACCGTACAGGTGGGGAACGGAGTTCTATGAAGGAGGATTGGCAGGAGGCTTCAGGCTCGTTCACGACCAGGGGCTCGTGTTGGGGAGCCCCACCACGGCCCGCTCCTGCAAGTACTGGTTTGGAGTGCGCGACAGCCGACGGCACGTGGCTTTCCGGGAATTCAGCCTCCAGGTGGGGCTGGCGCCTCCCCCACTCCTGATCACTAGTACGCTGGTGCTCCCCGAGGGGATGGTTGGGGAGCGGTACGCTCTCGCGCTCGGCGGCTCGGGAGGACTCCCCCCTTACACCTGGTCGATATCCGCGGGGAACCTTCCCTCAGGCCTGGCGCTGGATGCGGCCCGCGGCGTGATCCACGGCACGCCGGCGGTATCAGGCGATTTCCAGTTCCGCGTGCGGTTGGCGGAAAGCCTTCAAGCCACTGCCGCCCGGGAATTCAGGCTTCGGGTGGCACCCAGGCTGCTCATCAGCACCAGCGAGCGGCTGCCTGAGGCCACCGTGGGTGGAAGCTATTCCTGCGATCTTGGGGCGAGCGGCGGCACCCCGCCGTACCGCTGGTACTGGGATGAGTCTCATCCGCCGGGTCTGTTTCTCGACGAGGCGCACGGCCGAATCATCGGAACGCCTCAGAAGAGTGGGGCACACGGCTTCCGAATCCGCCTGGCAGACAGGGTCGGCTGGCTCAGGTCCAGGCAGTTCGAGCTGAAGGTGATGCCCCTGCGAGGAGAAATCGAGTGGCGCGGGGAGCTGGAAAGCAATACGCCTCTGATCATTGAGGGCCGCCGTGCCAGTCGTGGCTCCCTGAGTGGAGAACTCCCCGGCACCCCAGTCAACGTGGAGGTGAAGCCGGGCGGGGTAGTCGTGGTGGGTCCGCCAGGGCCGACAGTAGGCGGCTGGAAGAGCCTGATTCTCAACAGCCCGAATCAAAGACAAACGCGCATCGTCATCTGTTGGACAGACCAGCGGTGAGGCTCAGGACTTAGTCCGCGACTTAGGCTATAATTGAGTCGTGGACGTCAACATCCATCAGGCCAAGACCCATCTGTCCAGACTGCTGGCGAGGGTGGCGCTCGGTGAGGAGATCATCATCGCCAAGGCGGGCAAGCCCATCGCCCGGTTGGTCCCGGTCGATCGGCCGCCGGTGAAGCGTGTGCTAGGCACCGCCAGGGGTGATTTTGTGGTCCCGGAAGACTTCGACGCCCCTCTGCCGGATGAGGTCTTGACGGAGTTCTACAAGTGAAGGTTCTGCTGGACACGCATGCCTTTCTTTGGGCGATCACCGCGGATGAGCGGCTGTCGGCCGCGGCCCGCCAGGTCTTCCTCGATGGTGCCACCCAACCTCTGCTCAGCGTCGCAAGTTTGTGGGAGATCGCTATCAAAGTCCAGATCGGGAAGTTGCCTTTACCGGAGCCCGCAGACCGGTACTTGCTCGATCAGTTGTCCCGCAACGCCATCCAAACCCTCCCTGTCCTGGCCTCCCACGCGCTGGCCTTGTTCAGGTTGCCGCCGCTCCACCGTGATCCATTCGACAGGCTGCTGGTGGCGCAGTGCCAAGTCGAAGGCCTGCCGCTGGTGAGCGGGGATGCTCAACTGCGGCAGTACGCGGTCGAGATTCTCTGGTAGGGCCGGCGCCAATCAGAATCCGCCGCGGGGGCGGTAGCCCGGCCGGGCGCGGACGCGGTACTTCTTGCCCGGATCGGTGGTGATCTCGACGGTGATCTTGCGGAAGCCCTCGTTGGGGTTGGGGGCCGGGTAGTAGGTGACGGTGTAAGAGTTGCCCAGGTCCTCGCGGATGGACTCGAAGGCCTCGACCTGCTTCTGCCAGGTTTTGGCCCAGTAGGCGCGGCCGCCGGTGCGCCCGCTGATGCGGCGGAAGACGGCGCTGGAGATGGGGTCCTTGTTCACGTCGTTGGTGGAGATGACGTAAATGGGGATGCCGTCGTCCTCGGCCACGGCGCGCACGTCGTCGGGGGCCACGACGCTGGCGTTGTCGGGACCGTTCGAGAACACGATCACCACCTTGCGGCCGGGGACCTTGGCGGCGTCGCGCAGGGTGAGCAGCAGGGTGTTGTAGAGCGCGGCGTCGTCGCCGGCTACGGCCTTGCGCAAGCCGGAGATGGCCTCGTGGCGGTCCTGGGTGAGGGGGGCGGCCCGGGAGAGGTTGCGGCTGAAGGTGTAGACGGCCACCGAGTCGGCGCGGTCCAGGCCGCGCACGAAATCGGTGATGGCGTCGGAGGCGTAGACGAAGCCGCGGTACATGTAGTTGCTGGTGTCGAACAGGACAAAGACGTTGGTGCCCACGAAGGCATCGGCCTGGGGCACGCCGGCGGGGCCGGCCTGCGTCTGCTTGGCGGAGGGCAGCAACGGGCGGGTCGAGCCGTCCTCGGACACCTGAAGCGGGGGCCTGCTGCCCTCGGCGAAGGTGGCGACCCGCTCCACGATGCCGTCCTCGAGGATGCGTAAATCGCTGGGCTTGAGACCCGTGATGTAGCGGCCCTTGCTGTCGGTGACCGTGAAGGTCAGCACCACCATGTCCACCTTGACCCGGAACACGGGGCGCTCCTGCTGGGCGCGCAGCCCGGCGGCGGTCAACACGAGGAGCGCGGCGGCGACTCCATGCCCGGCGGCGATCTTCACAACGACCTCCTCAGCTCTGTCACAAAGCGGCCTTCTGCTCGCTCTCCATCTGCACCCGCTGCTTCAGCCGGAAGTCCTCGCCCACCAGGCGTAGCGAGCGGAGCAAGGCGGGCCAGTCCTCCAGGTGGGTGGCGAAGATACGTTCCATGGTTTTCTGGGTCAGCTCCGGGATGAGCACGTTGAGCTGCGCCGGGGGCACGTGCACGGCGTCAGCCAGCGCCGCCCAGTACAGCAGCGGCGACTCCCAGCTCTCGGCCATGATGCGGCTGGAGTAGCCCATGAGGGTGGGGAAGGTCTTGAGCAGGAGCAGCTCCGGCCGGTAGGAGTTGGTGAGCGTGGGCTTGGGCGTGCCGAAAGCCCGCGAGATGGCGCGGTGGCTGACCTGCTCGGGGTATTCCTTCTCCAGGCGGCGTATCTCCTCGGCCAGCAGTCCGGTGGCGCCCTGGGGGCGACGCACGATTTCGGCGGCCAGCACGAACATCTCGGCCGGGGTGGCCTTCTCGAGCGCCGGGCGGACGTCGCCTTGCTCGAGCAGGCGGGCGATCTCGAAGGCGCGCGCGGGCGCCGACTGTTTCTCGAGGATCTCGGCGACTTGCTGGCGGAGGCGCGCGTCCAGGGCCGCCTCGGCCAGCAGCGTCTCGGCGTAGCGCAGGTGCACGCCCACCCAGTGCAACTGGGCGGGAGTGACATTCCACCAGCGTGGGATCTTGGCGCTGAGGATCATCTGGGGCACCAGGTCGCCCCAGATGAGCGCCTGCTCGCGCGTGGGCACCATGAAGTTCTGCTCGGCCTCGGCCAGCGCGTAAGGCAGGCCGGCCAGCGAGCCCATCAGGCGGCCGCCGCCGCTGGAGGGCCAGCCGGTGCCCAGCACCTCGGTCATGCGCCAGGTCTGGGTGTTGCCCTGCATGCCCAGAAAGTCGTGGCTGCGCACGAACAGCGGGTTGGTGACCAGGAGCTGCGCTCCGGGCGGGGCGTAGTGAACGTAGTTGAGCCCCACCAGCGCATCGCGCAGCAGGGGCGCCAGCAGCCCGCGCACCTCCCGCTGCCGCTCCGCGTCGCCAGCCGCCCGCTCGAGGGAGGCCCGCAGATTCAGCTTGCGCTGCGACTCGAGGTGGCGTTCCGTCCAGTACCCGAAAGCGAAGGCGTTCTTCTCGACGCCGGTGAGGGTACTGCGCGGCAACTGGAGCTCGGCCACCCGGGAGGCCAGGCGGTTCACCAGGGCGGTATTGAGTTTCTCGCCGCGGGTCAGGCTCTCCAGGTGGTCGGCCAGCTCGAAGAGCACGTTCAGCGACAGCAGCCGCTGCGCCTCGAAGATGCGGATCATCTCCTCGATGAGGCGGTTGCGCCACTCCGATTCGCCCGGCCGGTCGCCGCCGGCCAGCAGCTCGATCAGCTGGTCCTGCGCCGGGGCGCTCTCCGGCGAGCGGGTGGCCTTGAGCAGCAGCCGCACGCCGGCGCGCCCGTTGTCGAACAGCTCGCGGTTGTTGCGCACCTTGGCGAAGCCGGCCAGGATCCCCGCCAGCGCCTGGTCGGCGTCCTGGGGGTGGATCGAGCCCTGCCGGCAGAAGATCTGCCACAGCCCGGTGAGCGCCTGCATCATCCCGGCCGTGTCGGAGCGCAGTTGCAGGTCGCCCAGGCGGTTGATGAGCAGGGCGGTATCGAGAAACTCCACGATGGTTTGGTCCCCCAGTAAGGGGGTTTCGGCGAAGATCGGGTACTGAGCCCCGAAGGCCCGGTAATCGCGGGCCAAGCGGTCCACCGTGGCGGCCTCCAGCGGCTGCGGCCGCCCGCGGTTGAGGTCGCTCATGGCCATGAAGATCTTGAGCGGCTCGTTCTCGACCGCCTTGCGGCACAGCGCGAACAGGGCCTCGATGACGTCGTCGGGTTCCTTCCAGGTGCTGGCCAGCCGGGTGAGCCGGCCGTCGTACTTGCCGTGCGGGTGCCGGATGAAGAGGTTCTTCCAGACCTCGAGGTGGCCGGGGATGTGCGGGCGGCCGTCGGCCTCCAGGCGCAGCCGGGTGGTCAGCAGCAGCATGTCGGTGTTGGCGCGGAAGACCGGCCGCGCCGGTCCGGGGCTGGTGACCCGGCCCCGCACCGCCAGGTAGAAGCGTTTCATGCGCGCCGGCTCCGTCAGGTAGTCCTTGACCGGGCCTTCGATGCGGGCCAGCGCGTCGAGGAAGCTGGCCATCCAGCCGTCGTCCTTGGCGATCAGCCGCTCGTAGAAGCCCGCGCCGTGGTCCGGGGAGACGCCCACCAGCTCGGCCCACATGGCCGCCGCGCGTGGCCCGCCCGGCGCCGCCGCCTTGCCGCCGCGGACGGCGAACATGCCGCCGTAGAAGTCCAGCACGTGAGCGAAGGCCCTCAGACGCTGCGCCGGCGCCGCCTTCCGGATGGCGTCCGCCGTCTCCCGGTCCAGCTTGGAGACGCCGAGATAGAAGCGGCACAGCAAGGGGTCTCCCAGGAAGATGTCGATGAACTCCCCGGCCTGCTTCTCCTTGGCGGTCAGCCAGTAGTCGGAGCCGTAGAGCACCGGCACGCGGGTGGGCTTGTACTCGTAGGCAAAGGGCCGGTTGGTGCGCAGGGCCTGCTCGAGCTCGGCCAGCGGGAACCCGGAGTCGATGGTGAGGAAGGCGCGGGTGGCGTTGACCGTCTCCAGCACCACTTCGCTGCCGCAGCTTCCGCGCATGCGGTAGCCCAGGATACGCAGCAGGTCGGCCACCTGCGACGACTCGCAGCTCTCGATGCGGATGGTCTGTTCGCGTTCGGCCAGGCGCGCCAGCTCCCGTGCCTGCGAGAGGTAGCGGGTCAGCAGCTTCATGTACTCGGTGGGTTCGAGCGCCTCTCCGCCGGTGGAAGCCTGGTAGCCGTTGGTGACCACGGTGCGGGCCAGGGCGGGCAGCAGGTCGGGCGCGGTGACATCCTGCGAGACCGCGGCCATGCGCAGGAACGAGCTGAGCGGCCCGGGAATCTCGAGGGCCTGCCCGGCCTCGGGCCCTGCGGCGGCGGGCCGGGGGAGCGCGGCGGGACACCCGGCGCCCCCGGCGGCCCGGCATTCCTCGAGGTGACTGGCCGCGGCGGCGCGATCCCCGTCGGCGAGGGCCAGCACCGCCAGCCGGGCGGCGACGCGGGCGCGCGCCTCGCGGTCGGCGGGGCGGTCGAGCAGCTTGAGCAGCTTCTCGTAGGCGGGCCGGGTCTCCGGGTCGCCGTAGCGGTCCAGGAACTCGGCATAGGCCGTCTGCAACTCCGCGCTCTCCGGCGCGCTTCGGACGGTGCGCAGGAGCAGCAGCCGCGCGGCCAGCGGATCACCCGTCCTTTCGAGCTTCTGTGCCTGGCGGAGGGCATCTTGGGCGAAGGCCGCAGTCCAGCTCATCAACAGCAGCAACAACCACGCGCGGGCATTCATCGGTTGCTCTCCCAGTCGTGATCTAATTCAATGTAGCATTATTCCGGCGGATTTCCGATGACAGCTTTGCTCACCAGGCGTCAAGCTCTCGGGCTCGCCGCCGCGGGCGTGGCCGGGGCTGCCGCGCCCCGCATCAGCCGGGTGGAAGTCTTCCCGGTCAGCTACCCGGTGGCGGCGCATTTCAAGTTTCTCACCAAAGGCGGGCGGCCGGCGGTGTTCGTCAAAATCACCGGCGAGACCGGCGCGGCGGGCTGGGGTCAAAGCGTCCCCATTCCCACCTGGAGTTACGAGACCGTCGAATCGGTGGTCTCGACGATCGAGAAACACCTGGCGCCGGTGCTGGTGGGCCGCGATCCCTTCGACCTCGCCGGCGCGCACGCCGCCATGAACCGCGCCATCTCGCCCTCCTTCTCGACAGGCATGCCTATCGCCAAGGCGGGCGTGGATCTGGCGCTGCACGACCTCGCCGGACGCCTGCGCGCCCAGAGCGTGGCCGAGCGCTGGGGCCGGCGGCCGCTCGACAGGCTGGCGCTGAGCTGGACCGTCAACCCGGCATCGCCCGAGGAGACCGAGCGCTTGGTCGAAGCGGGCCTTCAGCGCGGCTACCGGCACTTCAACACCAAGGTGGCTCCCGACCCCAAGCTCGACCTCGAACTTTGCCGGCGGGTGCGCCGCCTGGCGCCCGACGGCTTCCTGTGGGCCGACGCCAACGGCGGCTACGACCTGGCGACGGCCCTCGCGGTGGCGCCCAAGCTGGCCGACGCCGGCGTCAACGTGCTCGAGCAGCCGCTGCCCGCCAACCGGCTCACCGGGTACCGCGAACTCCGCCAGCAGGGGGCGCTGCCCATCATCATGGACGAGGGCGTGGTGTCTTCGGTCGAGCTGGTGGAGTTCATCCGGCTGGGGTTGCTGGATGGCGTGGCCATGAAGCCGGCCCGCACCGCCGGGCTGTGGGACGCCCGGCGCCAGATCGAGATCGTGCTCGAGGCCGGGCTGATGTTCCTGGGCAGCGGGCTGACGGATCCCGACGTGGCTCTGGCCGCCGCGGTGCAGCTCTATGGCGCATACGGATTGAAGTACCCGGCGGCGTTGAACGCCCCGCAGTTCCTCGAGGGCAGCTACCTGAAGAAGCCGCTGGTGGTGGCCAAGGGCGAAATCGAGTTCCCCGCCGGCCCCGGCCTGGGGGTCGAGGTGGATGAGGAGCGGGTGCGGAGGCAGCGAACATGAGGAGTGCGCTTCTGGGGGTCTGCTTTGCCGGGATGCTGTGGTCGCAAGGACCGTTTGCCTTCCGGGATGTCGAAGGACGTTCGCTCGAGTTGAGCGAGGGTGGCAAGCCGGTCTACGTATACAACTACGGGCTGATGCACAAAGAGGGCGCTCCCGAAAACCGCGCCCGCTGCTGCTACCTCCACCCGGTCTACGCGCCGGACGGAACGGTGCTCACGGACGATTTCCCCCGCGACCACTACCACCACCGCGGGATCTCCTGGATGTGGCCCATCGTGCGCCTCGAGGGCGCACAGTACGACTTGTGGACGCTGCGCGGGATCAGGCCCCAGTTCGTGCGCTGGACGGCGCGCCAGGCCGGCGCCGGCTCGGCCCGGCTGGGCGTCGAGAATGGCTGGTACGTCGGAGACCGCCAGGTGGTCCGGGAGACCGTGGAAGTCCTGGCGTGGCCGGCCGAGGCGGGGCGGCGCAACCTCGATCTGACGCTGACCTTCGAGGCTCTGGAGCGACCCATCGAGATCGCCGGCGAGCCGGCAGAAAAGAAAGGCTATGGCGGGCTGTCCCTCCGCTTCGCGCCGCGCGTCGAGACGGCCATACGAACCGACAAGGGCGCTGAGGCGCAGGATTCCAACATGGCCCCGCACGCCTGGGCCGAGCTGGAGGCCCTTTTCGAGGGCCGCCGCGCCGGGGCGCGCGTGACCATCGACCGCAGCCACCCCGGCTTCCCCAACGGCTGGTGCCTGCGACACTACGGCTTTCTGGGGGTGAACTACCCGGGCCTGGACTCCTACACCCTGGCGCCCGGCCGGCCGCTGGTGCTGAAGTACCGGGTCACGGTTTCCAGTTCGCCGCGGTGAGATCTAAACGCAGACTTGGTCCTTATGTCGCGTTCGCGGGTCTTCGTCTCGTGGGCTTGGCCGCTTGCCGTTGACGCCGCCGTCGTTGAGCGCTGAACCACTCCTCGATAACGCGTTCCGCCAGGAATCTGCTTACGAGTTCTTCCGTCGACTCGGGCAAACCCGGGAGGGTGCGGGCGTGCCTGATCCTATCTCGCAGGTCGGCCGTTGCCTCCGGAGTCAGCTTGAATCGCCGCAGCCTCATCGAGTCCATCAGCAGCAACCACAGAGCGCCAGCTTGCGGGCCTTCATACTCCGAGTCGCTCTCCCGTCCCATCCAAGGCCACACGGCCCACTCCTTCATACCCTGCAAGAGGTAGGCGTGGTGCACCCGCGGAAGCCAATCGCTCTTTTTGGACAGAAGCCAAAGGAGGTAGTCCACGGTCCCGAATGCGCTGGTGTGAGGTCCGAAACCGGCCCCATGCCCCTGTACAAATCCACACGCTACCAACCCACTTCGGCAATTTCCGAAGGTGGGATGCCTCAAGGCAAGGCACTCTGCGCATTCCGGGCTCGCTCCATCCGTGGTAAGGGCAGTTCCGAATCCATCCTTCGCGACGCGCCTTCTCGCACACTCCTGGACCGACGCTTGGTACATTTCCTCGATTACGGGCTCAAGCGGGCCTGCGAAACCGGGGATGGCAAGCTGCGGCGCATGTTCCAGAAGCATGTCGGGCATCCTTCGGCATACCTCCAGCAATCCGGGCTGCCCGCAGATGAACGCGACCACCTCAGAGGGCTGCGTCATCTGCGTTACCGGGAGCTCCTGCGCCGCGTCCTGCCAAAGGTGCTGCATAGCGAGCCACGCGAGCCTCTCGCCACGCGATGCTGAATCCGAAGTCATCCTCCAGACCGGGAAGCACCACCTGCGGTCGTGCTGCCAGCCGGCGCCCTCGAGGACATCCAGCCACCAGTCCTCAGTAATCACAGGTGGCTCGTACCCGCGCGCGAGGAGCATGTCCCGTGCGACGACCAGGGCGGATCCCTCGGGTTGAAGCACCTCCAGAAGTCGCCGTGCGACTTCGTCGAGTCCAAGGTTCGACTGGATCGCGAAGACATCAGCCAAAGGTGGCGAGTATGCGGCCACGCGTTGCTCCGTGACATCGTGCCAGATTGGAAGCAGGACATTCCGAGAGCCACTGAGGTGCCTTTGCACCAACCCGCTGAGTTCCCATTCGGGCCAATTTTTGCCGAAGAAACTCGGACTTAGGACGACTACGCCAAAGCGAGACCTCGCAAGTCCCATGTCGATGGAGCGCCTTAGACTCATTCCGGCAACCAACGAGAACTCGTCGTACCAGACCTCAACCCGGTGTTGGCGCAACTTGAGTGCTAGCGGCCGGACGAAGCTGTCCTTGTCCTCGCCAGCGTGACAGATGAAGACGTCGTAGAGCATCCGTAGTCCCCATTCAAGGCTCCGCCGTCTCCGCTAAAGCGACCCGAATGTCCTCGTAGAGGACCTCTGGCGCCAGGTCGGCGCCATTGGGCCAGCACACCACGCCGTACTCGTCGATGCCGACCTGCTCGAAAAAGCGCGGGTCGCAGAGTGGTTCGAGCATCGGGCCCCGGAGATCCGACGACAGGTCTACCGTGCCGCGGACTCCGTCCTCGAACTCGACCCACAGCCGGTAGCCGGCTTGCGGCTTCACGCTTATGACTCGAAACACGGTTCTCACTCCAGTGGGCGAATCTCGTTGAGTGGCCGGCCCGCTTCCGACAACCTCCAGTTCTCCAGCAATGGGGCGCGGTGAATCTCCGCCCAATCAAGCACCAGGTTCAGCGCGCGCCTGCTCAACCGGCCTTTCAGCACTTCAAGAGTCTCGATGCCGATCATGGCCTGCTGCTCCCCGTAGATCGCGTGGAAGTGCGGCGGCGAATGTTCGCGCCAGTACATCCTGATGACGATCCCGAAAAAAACGCTGATGGTCGGCATCCCTTACGTCATTTGACCACTCGGAGGGGACGGGCGCAACAGGTCGCCCCAGCGGCGCCCCGCGGCGAGACCAGGACGACACTGCCTGTCTTGGTTCTCGGACTGGAAGCCCTCTCCTCGGGCCGCCGCGCGGGGGCCCGCGAGACCCTCGACCCCGCTCACCCCGGCTACCCCAACGGCTGGTGCCTGCGCTACTACGGCTTCCTGGGGGTGAACTACCCGGGGCTGGAGTCCCTTACCCTGGCGCCGGGCCGCCGGCTGACGCTGAAGTGCCGGGTCACGCTTTAGGGTGCCCCCAAGTGACGGTTAAGCCCCGCTTCAGACCCGCTCCTGGCGATCCAATCCCTCTCGCAAGAGCATTTTGATGTACGTCTGGTAACCTATTCCCTTGCCGGCCGCCTGGCGCCGTGCACGTGCGAGATCGTCCGCCGGAACCCGCAACATCACCTTTCGCGACGGTGGCCGCTGCAAAGACTCCGTACGCTTCGACAAGGTGATCCCCACGCTCTTCCCGCCGATGCGCAGCCCTCCTTCCTTCGCCGCCTGCTCGAACAGTCTGAGAAGCCGATCCTGATTCTGTTCGAACCAACGAGCTTCTTCAGCTTCAGTTCGAGTATCGGCGAGTTTCTTCTTAGGCATCCGGTCCTCCTCCGTGTCTGAGTTGCCCCCACAGCGCCCGCCACTTTCGATTGGCTGGAAACGCCGTCACAACACGAATCCTCCGCCCCCTCCACGTCCAGATCACAATGAGCAGGCGCCCGTCAGATGTCTCCCCCAACTCGGTGTGCCTTTCCTCCCCGCTCCGCTCTTCGGTCTCGATCGGAAGCGAAGCGCCGGAGAGAACTTCCTCGACCTCGCCCGGTGTGACGTTGTGTCCGGCGATGTGGGCCGTGTTGGCATCGTCCCAGCCGAAAGCCCGCTTCCGCGCTTGGGCCATGCTATCTCATTGTATACCCAACGTCCATACGCAGCAAGGGTGCCGCGCACCGAGACCGTGATCCGCACCGACGCCGGGGTCGAAAAGGGGGACTCGAACATGGCGCCGCACCCCTGGGCGGAACTGGAAGCCTGGTTTGGGGGCCGGCGCGCCGGGGCACGCGTCACCATCGACCCTTCGCATCCCGGCTACCCCAACGGCTGGTGCCTGCGCTACTACGGCTTTCTGGGGGTGAACTACCCGGGCCTGGACTCCTACACCCTGGCGCCCGGCCGGCCGCTGGTGATGAAGTACCGGGTCACGGTGTACGCGGGCGCAGCGGGCCAGTGAACTCGCGGGCGCTCGCAGGCGGTGTTGACCTCGCTGAGCGGTCGGATTTCAGCCGCCGGGTGGAGTATTTTCAGCCACTGCGTGGTGGAATATTCACCAGCGCCGCCGGCGAACTACGTGGACAGCCCCGTGCTAGCATGAAGGGTCAGGCTCCGGGCTCCGTGCGACGGGCGGCTGTGAACCCCGCCAGGTCCGGAAGGAAGCAACGGTAACGGTGCGGTTCGTGCGCCGCGGATCACCTGGAGCCTGATAGACAGGTTCCGGCCGCCGCACTTCCATGTACCAGGTCATCGCCCGGAAATACCGGCCCCAGACCTTCAGCGAACTGGTCAACCAGGAGCACGTGCGCACCACCCTGGAGAACGCCCTCTCTCAGGACCGCATCGCGCACGGCTACATCTTCTCGGGGCAGCGGGGCACCGGGAAGACCAGCGTGGCGCGGATCCTGGCGCGGTGCCTGAACTGCGTGCTGGGGCCCACGGTGGCGCCCTGCGGCAAGTGCGAGAGCTGCACGGAGATCGCCGCGAGCGGCGCGCTGGACGTCATCGAGATCGACGCCGCCTCGAACCGCGGCATCAACGAGATGCGCGAGCTGCGCGAGAGCGTGCGCTACCGCCCGGCGCGGGACCGCTACAAGGTTTTCATCATCGACGAGGCGCACCAGATCACCAGCGAAGCCTTCAACGCACTCCTCAAGACGCTGGAGGAGCCCCCCGGCTGGGTGGTCTTCGTGCTGTGCACCACCGAGGCCCACAAGATTCCGGCCACCATCGTCTCGCGCTGCCAGCACTTCAGCTTCCGCTCGGTGGACTTCGAGGAGCTGGTGGCGCGCCTGGAGTGGATCTGCCGCCAGGAGGGCATCGAGGCCGACGCCGAGACGCTGGCGGTGCTGGCGCAGGTGGGCGAAGGCAGCGTGCGGGATTCCCTCTCGGCGCTGGACCAGGCCATCGCCCATTGCGGCATCCAGCTCAAGGCGCCGGAAGTGCGCGCGCTGCTGGGCGTCTTCTCGCTGGAGGCGCTCGACCAGGTGACCCGGGCGCTGGCCGACTCGAGCGCGGCGCGCATGCTGGCGCTGGTGGACGAGCTGGTGCGCAACGGGCACCACCTCCAGCACTTCTGCCGCGAGCTGGCCCGCTACTTCCGCAACCTGCTGGTGGCCCGCATCGCCGGCCAGGAGACGCGCGCCATCGCCGCCTCCCGCCAGGAGCGCGAGCGGCTGGCCGCGATCGCCGCCTCTTTCTCCGAGCCGGACCTCACGCGCTACCTCCAGCTCACCCTGGACCTGTTCCGCGACCTGCAATACTCGCTGCAACCGCGCCTGCACATGGAGATCGGCCTGATCCGGCTGGTCGAGGCGGGCAAGCTCCTCCCCATCGAGCAGGCTCTGGCCAACCTCGCTGCGGCGCCCGGCGATAGCCCGCTGCCGGCGCCTCCGGCGGCTGGGCGTCCGGCAGCGGCGCCCACCCTGTTCGGCGGCCAGGAGGAGGCGCGCCCGTCGGCCTCCTGGAAAGAGCGGCTGCGGTCGGCCTTCACCGAGCTGGGCATGAAGTTCAGCGCCGACGCCGTCGAGCACTCCGAGGTGATGGAATCGGCCGGAGAGCTCCACTTGCGAACGCCCAAGGACTTCGCGCTGGCCATGCGGCCCGCCGACGTCGAGAAGGCCATCAAGCAGGTGGGCGGCGACCGGCGGAAGGTCAAGATCACTTTCGTCGAGGCGGCCGAGGCGCAGGCGGGCCCGGCCCCGGCGGCGCCGGAGAACCAGGACGAACTTATGCGCCGCGCGCTGGCGCACCCGGAGGTCGAGCGGTTCCGGGAGGTTTTCCCTGAGGCCGAGGTGCGCGGGGTACGCGATTTGAAAGAATAGGTTCTGCCAGCAAGGAGCATACACGTGAGAATCCCTCCCCAGATGGGAAACATGCAGGCCATGCTCAAGCAGGCCCAGCAGATGCAGCAGAAGCTGCAAGAGGAGGTTGCACAGATCCGCGTCGAGGCCTCGGCCGGCGGCGGCATGGTTCTCGTGCGCATGGACGGACAGAAGCAGGTCCTGGGCGTCAAGATCGAACCGGAGGTGACCGGGGACGTCGAGATGTTGCAGGACATGGTGATGGCCGCCTTCAACGCGGCCGCCAAGCGTGTGGACGAGGAAGCCAAGCAGAAGATGGGCGGCATGCTGGGCGGGATGGGCCTGCCGCCGGGACTTTATTGATCTATGCCCGATTACCCTGAACCGCTGGCCCGGCTGATCCAGGAATTCCGGCGCCTGCCGGGCATCGGCCAGAAATCCGCGCAACGGCTGGCCTTCCATCTGCTCCGCGCCCCGCGCCAGGACGCCGAGCGGCTCGCCGCGGCGGCGCTGGACGTCAAGGACAAGCTGGGGCTGTGCGGCGTCTGCAATAACATCAGCGCCAGTGAGCTGTGCCCGTTTTGCTCCGATCCCGGGCGCGACCGCGCCATGATCTGCGTGGTCGAAGAGCCGCACAACGTCTTGCCCATCGAGACCACGCGCCAGTTCAACGGCCTGTATCACGTGCTGCACGGGACCATCTCGCCCTTGCGGGGCATCGGCCCCGAGCACCTCAAGATCAGGAGCCTGCTGGAGCGGTTGGGCGCGGGCGAGGTCCAGGAAGTCATCCTGGCCACCAACCCCACGCTGGAGGGCGAAACGACCGCAGCCTATCTCTCCCGCCTGCTCAAGCCCCTCGGCGTCAAGGTCACTCGCATCGCCATGGGCGTCCCGGTGGGCAGCGACCTGGAGTTCGCCGACGAGGTGACGATGTCGAAGTCGCTCGAAAACCGAAGGGAGATGTAGGGCCGTGATCCGTACGTAAGAACTTGTCCGGCCAGGGGGCCGGACGCGGACGGGGGCGTCCGCCCTGCCACGGACTGCAGTAGGGCGGCTCACGGAGGCAGCCCCTCGCTACGTACGGATTACGGCTTGGCTGGGAAGTTGGGTGGCAACAATAAGAACATAGGGTCGGGATACAATGTCTGTTAAGCTCAAGGGGAGGACATAGAGGGGATGGCGCCCAAATCACACCCATCGAGGGGGGCGCTTGCTGAATACCTGGAGCGGCTCAAAGAATCCGGTCTACCTGGAATTTTCTCGTGGCCCTGTACTTCGCTGTTGAGGAGCACCCCAGGAACTGCGACGCCGCAGTGTGGGTCCTGGATCCCTGGTGGTTGAATGGCAAGCTGAAGAAGGGCATACAGGGGCCGATGCTGCCCGATTGGCCTGAGGCGGATGCTTACCTCCCGGAACTTGAGAAGGCCTTTCATGGGAGAGAGGCGACTGCCGGTCCGCCAGCCGCGATTGATCCTCCTTACGTCGATCGCCGTTTGGCGGCCCAAGGTAGTCGCTTTGTGATCTTCGGCAAGACGCACGATCTGGTGAAGACAAAAGCGGCTCAACGCCGGACACCCTCCGGACGACGAAGAGTCGTGCATGCCGCAAAGATCATCATTCCTCAAGGGCTCATAGGGGAAATCCAGCGCGACCTTGGCAACTGCGGATTCACGGAGTCGTTCGTTTTTCCTGATCTCGACGGGTTGTGCAGAGAGATTCGGCAGAAGTGGCGCCTCTGTTGAGGCTGGCTCGCCAGTGGCGCTGCGATTTCGTGGTACGTCAATGGCGACGTACCACCCCCCGGGGCCCCTCGCGGAGCCCCTTCTCGGTAAGGTCGCCGATGTGGACCTCGATCAGGCGGTTGGGCTCGCGCGCCGAGGCCAGCTCGACTTTCAGGTAGTTGTCGCTGAGCGCCGCGCGCGGGGTCCCCAGCGTCACCACCGACAGCGTCCGGCCCACCATCCGCTGGCGGAAGGCGAGGTTGGCGGCCGCCCCCAGCTCGCGCAAGATCCGGTTGCGCTGCCGGCGCACCCGCATGGGCACCTGGCGCGGCATGGCGGCCGCCTCGGTCCCCGGGCGCGCCGAGAAGGTGAACACGTGGAGGTAGGTGAGCGGCAGGCGTTCGAGGAAGCGCCGCGTCTGGTCGAACTCGGCGTCGGTCTCGCCGGGAAAGCCCACCAGCACGTCGGCGCCCAGGGCGGCCTCCGGGATCCGCTGGCGGGCCGCCCGGATGCGGTTTTCGTAGTGCCGCGTCCGGTACCAGCGGCGCATGCGGCGCAGCACGGCGTCGCAGCCGGATTCGAGCGGCACGTGGAGGTGACGGGCCATGCGGGGCGATCCGGCGATCAGCTCCAGCAGCGCGTCGGATAGATCCATCGGCTCGACGGAGCTCAGCCGCAGCCGCTCGACCGGCGTCTCCTCGAGCAGCCGGCGCACCAGGTCCGCCAGGCGCAGGCGGGGCTGGAGATCGCGCCCCCAGCGGCCCAGGTTGATCCCGCTCAGCACCACCTCCCGGTAGCGCTCGCTCAGGCGGCGCACCTGCGCGACGACCCACTCCGGCGGGGCGCTGCGGCTGCGGCCCCGCACCAGGGGGATCAGGCAGAACGCGCAGCGGGCGCTGCACCCGTCCTGGACCTTAAGATTGGGGCGCGTGCGGTCCTCGGCCGAGACCTCCGCCGCGGCCCAAGAGGAAGCGCCGGGATCGCCGACCTGGATGAGACAGCGGCACGGCGAGGGGCCGCTGACCAAGTCGGCGACGTCGGACTTGTGGGAGTTGCCCACCACCCAGGCGACGCCCGGGAAGGCGGCCAGTTCCTGGGGGGCACGCTGGGCGTAGCAGCCGGTCACCAGGATGCGGGCGGCGGGGTTTTCGCGACGCACGCGCCGGAGGGACCGCCGGACGTCATCGTCGGCCGCGGCGGTCACCGTGCAGGTGTTCAGGATGACCAGCTCAGCCTCGCGGCGGGTAGCCGGGCGCAGGCCGCGGCTCATCAGGCCGGTGGCCAGGGCGGCGCCTTCGGCCTGCGTGGTGCGGCAGCCGAAGTTCTGGATGAAGAAGGTACCCACCTGTTTCGATTGTAGGGGCTGGATTGTCGGCTGTGGGGAGCCGGCACGATCCCCCGCCTCCCACCACCCACCTTAAAGTCTTCCTCCGGAACGGCCGATCGATCTTGTGAGGCGCAGTGTGCATGGACCACTTGCTGTCGCAAGAGGAGATCGACAGCGTCTTCCGCAACCTCAAGCCGAAGGGTGACGCCGAAGACGCCGCCAGTAAAGCCGCTCCTTACGACTTCCGGCGGCCGGACCGCATCGCCAAAGACCAGCTCCGCGCCGTCCACCTGTTGCACGACAACTTCGCCCGCAACCTGGCTTCGAGCCTTTCGGCCTACCTGCGCGCTTACGTGATCGTCAACCTGGTCTCAGTGGAACAGATCTCCTACGCCGAGTTCTGCCAGTGCCTGCCCTCGCCCACCTGCCTGGTTTCCTTGAGCATGAAGCCCTATGACGGCAACGCGGTGCTGGAACTGAACCCCAGCCTGGTGTTCCCCGTCCTGGAGATGCTGCTGGGAGGCAGCGGCAAGTCCAGCGGCAAGATCACCCGCGAGATCACCGAGATCGAGCAGACAGTGCTGGACGGGCTCTTCCGCGTGGTCCTCCGGGACCTCCGGCAGGCCTGGCACGGGGTGACTCAGCTCGACTTCGCCATCGAGTCGCGCGAGACCGAGCCGCAACTGCTGCAAATCCTGGCGCCGAACGAGGCCGTGGTAACCATCGGCCTGGAGGTGCGGATCGCGGAGAACTCCGGGATGATGAACATCGGGATGCCGTCGATCATCATCAAGATGCTGCGGCAGAAGTTCGATCAGCAGTGGTCGGTGCGGCGGACCGAATCCACCGAGACCGAGCAAAGCCGCTGCCTGCGCCTGATCAAGCCGGCCACGCTGCGCCTGGACGCGCGCCTGGAGGGGCCGACGCTGCAGTTGTCGGACCTGATGAAGCTGAAGGCGGGCGACGTGCTGGCCTTGGACTACCCCGTCAACAAGCTGGTGAGTTTCCTGCTCAACGGCAAGTTGAAATTCCGCGGCCAGGTGGCCAGCACGGGGCACAAGAAGGCCTTCGTCGTCGAGGAGCTGTACAAGCCTACGGATTGACGCGCGCCGCCGCAGGAAGGGCGGTTTCCACAGCCACCAGGTGCTGTCCCCGCGGCAGGACCAGCGTGTAAGCGCCTGCTCCCCGGAGGACCACGGGGGTCCTCAGCTCGGCGCCGTCGATCTCGACGCGGCGGGGCGGGCGGTCCAGGACGGCCAGCGCGCGGGCGGCGCTGCGGTAAGCGAACTGGAGGCCGCTGGCGGTGGCGGCCGCCGATCGCAGCTCAGCGTTCAGATCCAGCAGGCGCACGGCGGGAGGCTCAGGCGCCGGCTCGACCCGGTGCGGGCCCGGCGGCAGCCACAGCAGCTTGCCGTCGTGCGCCGGCCAGAGCCGCCCGTTGACGCGGGCCGCGCCCGCCCAGGGAATTCCCACCCCGTACGGGGAGTCGATCTGCATGGAGCTCCCGGCGCGCTCGGCGCGGGTGAGGACCGCCGCGGCCGCCGGCAACCAGGGCAGGTCGGGGGCCAGGATGGAGTTCTCGAAGTACAGCGCCACGCGGGGAAAGGAGCGCGCGGCCTGGCTGACCAATTGGAATAATTCCGTGCCGGTCTGTTTCTTGGTCGGGTAGACCTGCTGGTAACGCTCCACCACGTTGATGTCGATTCCCAGCCGCGCGGTGTGACGGGTCAGGCTCTGGTAGCGCCGGGCGATCTCGGCGTAGCGTTGCGGGCCCAGGTGCCAGACGGTGGCGGGGTCTTCCACCAGGAAAGTGAAACTGTGCCGGTCCAGGAGCGGGAGTACCCGCGCGGCGTCGGCGCCGATGGCGTCGCGGATGCTGGCGTCGAAGCAGTCGTCCACGTGCGTCAGCACCAGCTCGAGGTCGGGCCGGGTGGCGCGCAGCGCGTCCAGTTCGGCCAGCCATTCGGCCTGGAGGCGGCGGGCCAGCTCGGCGCGGTAGTCCAGGAAGGCGCGCAGGCCGTCGGGGTTACGGGAGTGGTGACGGGCGGAGCCGGGCTGGAACAGCTCGAGCGGATCCAGTCCCCGCGCCTGGCGGAACTCCCTCCGCACGTCCTCGTTCAGGGGCGTGAAGCGCGCCGGGTTGGTGACGCCCTCCAGCGACTCGAAGTACAACTCGGCCAGGTTCACGCCGTCCCAGTCGAACTTCCCGACGAATTCGCGGATGAGGCGGGCGGCCTCGCGCCGGCAGTCCGGGTTGGCCAGGTTCATGAGCTTGCGCCAGTCCAGGTGGGCGTCCTGGAGCAGGGCGGTCTTCTCGCGCCACTGGGGATGGTCGTCCCAGAACTTCTCGCTGACATGGGGCAGCTCGAGCCAGGCGTAGACCAGGATGCCGTGGCGGTGGCAGCTTTCGATGAGGGCGCGCAGGTAGGCGTCCTTCTCGGAGTGCAGGAAGTGCCAGGCCGCCACGTGCAGGGCGGCGATGCCGGCCTGGCGCCAACGGCGGGCGAAGTAGTCCAGGTCCACGCGCGCGCGATAGGAGGAGTCGAAGAAGGCCCACAGGCGGCGCGAGTGGAAAGGCGCTTCCAACCCCAGGTCGGCCAGCGCGTGGAGCAGGTAGGGGAAACGTTCGTAGCCCCGCCGGCCGGGCGGCGCGGCCACCCACAGCACCGCGCCCGCCCCGCGCCGGAAGCCGGCCACCAGCGGTGCGCCCTGCCAGCGCTCGCGGGCGAACACGCGCGCCTCTGGGGGCGTGATGAACCGCGGCAACTCGAGGTCTTCCTCCCAGATGATGGGCAGCGCGGGGAGGCGCCCGTCGCGGATGTGCTGCACGCGCAAGCGCTCGGCCGTCGCCCGCCAACCCAGGTGCTGGGCAATCTCAGACTCTCCTTCCAGGATGAGGAACGCGCCTTGCTCGGCCCGCTCGAGCCACGGCGCCGCCGCGCCCTTCGTGCCGGCCCGAATGACCCAGATCTCGGCCGCGGCCTCCTCCCCGGCCTGAAAACCCACCGCCGAGAGTATTTCGGGCCACGCCCCCGGCTCCGTGCCCACCACGCGGAACTTGAGTGGCGCGGCCAGGCTGGGGGCCACGGCGGCCAGCAGAGCCAGCCAGATGGCGCCCGTGGGGCAGGCCTTCAGCCTGCCGCCGCTGCAGGCGAAACCGCCCGCGCCACTAGCGCGTAAGGGCATAGACGAAACCGGCCCGCAGGTCAAAGAAGTTGGGGCCGCGCGGGTTGTCCTGGTTGCGGGTGTAGACGCCCCGCAGCAGGCCGACCGAGAACACGAGCGACTCCGGCAAACCGCGCCAGCGGAACCGCACGCCCGGCCCGAACTCGACAAAGTTGGCCCAGTACTGCCGCTGGAGGTCCGCCGCCAGGTTGCTCATCCAGCAGAGCTGGGTCTGGAGGCGTCCCCGCGGCGGCAGCGTGTAACCGTAGCGGTTCTGCCAGTAGAGGAGGGAATCGTGCTGGAAGCGGCTGACGAAGACGCCGTCGGCGGAGGTATCCAGGAACCACCCCGGCGCCTCGCCGCCCAGCCGGCGGCCGAAGCCGCGGCCGAAGGCGACTCCGGCGCGGTAGTCCGGCGCTGTGCGCGGCGCGTCCGGGCGGCGCAGGTAGCTGACGGCCGTGCCCGCCTCCGCCCACAGCGTCAATCCCGGCCAGGGCGAGGCGGCCAAGCCCGCGGCCAGCAGCAGGGAGCTCTCCGAGAGGTACTGGGGCAGCGCCTCCGAGGTGGTGCGCCGAGTGTCGCCGATGAAGCGGGTGGAAAGATACGGCCGCAGGGGCAGGCGCGGCAGTTTCACCTCGGTCCTGACCTGGCCGTAGGAGAACAGGTCCTGCCAGCGCGAGGAGTAGAACGGGAACACCCAGGCGGTGGTGCGGAGGCGGGCCAGCGCGGGCCGGAGGTTGCGGTAGGCCCGGTCGGCCTCGCCGGCCAGGCGCGGGTCCGGGCTCTTGCGCGCCATGGCGAACCAGCGTATGGCCTGCTCGTCTTGGCGCAGCAGGTTGTAGGTGCGGCCGAGCTGGTGCATGACGGCGAAGTCCGCAGGATTGGCCTCGTGGGCCAGTTTCAGGTAGCGCAGCGCGTCCTTGAGGTAGCCGGCGCGGTAGCTGCGCTCGGCCATCTCGCGGGCATCCAGGCGCTGGCTTTCGTACCGGGCCTGCGCGACGCGCGCCGTCTCGGAGCGGGAGGCCGGGAGCAGCTCGCGCGCCGCTTCGGCCACGCGGGGCTCGGCGCTTTGCGCGGCCTGCCGATAGGCGGCCAGGGCGCTCTCTGTCTGGCCCAGGGCCTCGAAGACGCGGCCCAGATCGAGCAGCAGGGCCTGGTCGGCAGGGCGCAGACGCCAGGCGGCCTGGTAGTGGCGGGCGGCCAGCTCCAGCTCGTCGCGCTGCTCGGCCAGGTCGGCCAGCTCGCGGTGCGCGCTGTAGTTGTCGGGCGAGCGGGCGACGGCCTCCGACCAGCGCCGGATGCCTTCCGCCAAGGCGCGGTCGATGCCCTCAAAGGCCCGCTCGGCGGTGGCCCGCACGGAGGGGTCGCGGGACCGGCGCAGGCGGTCGAACAGCCGCCGCGCCTCGGCCTGGCGCTTGGTCTCGTGGCAGAGGAAGGCGTACTCGAGGGCCACCTGCTCGTCGGCGGGTTCCAGGCGCATCACCTCGGCGAACTGATCCCGCGCGGCCTCCGTCTCCCCGACCTTCAGGCAGGCGTAGGCCAGGTCCTTACGGATGTTGGGCCGCCCGGGCGCGGCCTGGACGGCTTGGTGGAACCAGCCGATGGCCGCTTCGTAGTCGGCCGCCCGCAGGGCGGCGTAGGCCCTTTCGAGCCACGCGTAGGCGGGGCCGGCGTCCTGCGCGCCGAGCAGGGCGCAGGCCAGCAACCCCAGCAGGCTCAGGGACGCTCGCATGTCTGGCACGGATGGCTACAAGTAGTAGTGCGGCCAGCCAGCGGGTTTTCGCCCCCCAGGTGACTGTAGTATACTAGAAATGTTGCGGGTATCGCGGCGGCCGTAAGGGGCTGCCGGGCCGCTTCTCCGAGCATGATTATCGTACTGACCTTTGTTCACATCGCGATCTGTTTCTTTCTGGTCATGGTGGTGCTGCTCCAGAGCGGCAAGGCGGCCGACCTGGCGGGCGCTTTCGGCGGCATGGGCTCGCAGACGGCGTTTGGCCCGCGGGGCTCGACCACCGTGCTGTCGAAGGCCACCACGGTGGCGGCCGGCTTGTTCATGGTGACGTCTTTGTCGCTGGCGATCCTGGTGACACGGGGGGCGGGCAGCGGCAAGACGGTGCTCCAGCAGCAGCCGGTCAGGACGCAGCAGACCGCGCCGGTGAGAGTACCGGCGGCCCCCGGCGGGCTGCCCCAGCCGTCGGTGACGGTCACGCCGGAAGGCGGCGGGCCCTCGCAGACGATCCCGTTGACCATCCCGCCGGCGCAGGGACAGCCCGCGGCCCCGGCCAAGACGGCGGGGCAACCGGCGCCGGCCCCGGCCCAGCAGCCGGCCCCGCCGCCGGCGAAATAGTTTGGCGGTTTGTAGGGGCGGGGCATGCCCCGCCCGACAGTGCGGAGGTGGCGGAATTTGGCAGACGCACTAGCTTGAGGTGCTAGCGGGAGCAATCCCGTGGGGGTTCAAGTCCCCCTCTCCGCACCATGTTTTCAAGCACTTACGGGCCCTCGTTGGAGGGTCCGTTTCGCTCATGTCGAGATGTCTGCCCTCTGACTATCGGCGTGGTTTCGGCGTAATCAGTGGCATCGCCCTGCCGGCAGAAACGCCGCCCTGAAAGTGGCCCCCAGAGTCAAGATCATTTTTTCCCTGCGATAAGTTAAGGATCGACAGGTCTGTTGGGTTTTGGTTTTGGGGCTCTGCGCCAGAATTCGTGAGACCCCACAGTTCTGCTGGGTTTCCGTGTCTGTGACCGCCGGGGCCGTCCCACGGCTCGAAGGGTGCAAAGGTGCCCACCCACAGTGTTTGCGGGCCGTTCAGTGAGTGTCTCGGCGGGGGTGTGCCCGCCGGGAATCGCCGGGGCCAGTCCAGGTTCCAGCGGGCGCGCTCAGGGCAAGCCAAGGCTGGAGCACAACGCCTTTCTCAGAAGCGTGGCCCCGCTCGCTGGGACTCTGCGGCGAGTCCGACGGCCCGGCCACTGAAAGCCACGCCAGTGACAAGCCTCACCGATTCAGCAGCTTAGCCCTTCCACCGGACTGTGCTCCCACGCCGTCACCTCCAAGATCCTCAACGCCCAAGAGACTCCCCGATTGCGGAGCCGGCTCCATTCAGTCGCCCAGACACGACTGTCCGGCTGCCGCCGGAACACCCAGCGGGGAAAGGCTCAAGTCCGCGCCGATTGGGCACTTCGCCAGATTCTGGCGCAGAGCCGCAATTCCTTCCGCGCACGCAGGGGTTCGACGAATACTATGGCATCCTCTATTCGAACGACATGCGGCCGGTGCAGCTCGTGGAGAACGAGCGCGTCGTGGCGTATCCTGTCGTGCAAAGCAAACTGACCGACGAATACACCCGGCGCGCGCTGAGCTTTCTCGAGCGGAATCAGAAGAGGCCCTTCTTCCTTTACCTGCCGCACGCCATGCCCCACAAGCCGCTGGCCGCCTCGGAGGAATTCTACACGCCGGAAACGCGGGAGGATCTCTACGCGGACGTGATTCGGGAACTGGATTGGTCCGTGGGCCGCATCCTGCGGAGGATCTCGGAATTGAACCTTAGAATCGAACGTGCTGTTCATCTTCGCCTCCGACAACGGCCCCTGGTTTGGGGGCAGCTCGGGCGGGCTGCGCGGCATGAAGTCGACATCCTGGGAAGGGGGCATTCGCGTGCCCCTGATGGCCCGGTGGCCGGGCAGGATCCCCGCGGGTATGGTCTCGGGGGAGATATGTGGCGTAATCGACATATTCCCGACGCTGTGCCACCTAGGCCGAAGTTCCAGGCCGTGAAATTGGTCAATCCCCACTCCGTCAATGAGTTGCCCGAGTTTTGGCTTTTGAAATGTAGCCACTAAATATTGCATTTTCTTCTTGCATCCTCTCGTCCTATCGCCTATAATTACCTATGCCATCAAGATCTGGCAGTGTACATGTGGCCACCACGTCGCGCACCTACAAAGACAAGCTCTACCAGACCCACCTCCTCCGCCGCACCTTCCGCGTCGGCGCCCAGGTCAAGCACGAGACGCTCGGCAACATCTCTCACCTGCCGCCCCACCTCATCGACCTCATCCGCCGCGCCCTGGCCGGCGAGAGGTTCCTCCCCGCCGCGCAGGTCTTCCGCATCGAAGGCAGCCTCCCGCACGGCCACGTCGAGGCCGTGCTGGGCGCCATCCACCGGCTGGGCCTGGACTCGCTGCTGGCTTCCCAAGCCTCGCGCTGGCGCGACCTGGCCCTGGCCATGATCGCCGAGCGTCTCCTCGATCCTTGCTCCAAGCTGGCCACCACCCGGCTCTGGCACACCTCGACGCTGGCCGAGGAACTGAACGTCACCGAGGCCACCGAGGACGATCTCTACCAAGCGATGGACTGGCTGCTGGCTCGTCAGGCGCGGGTGGAAAAGAAACTCGCGGCGCGTCACCTGGGCGACGGCGCGCTGGTGCTCTATGACGTCAGCAGCAGCTATTACGAAGGGCACACCTGCCCACTGGCTCGCTTCGGCCACGATCGCGACGGCCAGAAGGGCTTGCCGGTTATCGTTTACGGCTTGCTCACCGACGCCGAAGGCTGCCCGGTGGCGGTGCATGTCTATCCCGGCAATACCGGTGATCCGACGACGGTCCCCGATCAGGTCGAGAAACTGCGCCAGCGTTTTGGACTGGCCCGGGTGGTGCTGGTGGGGGACCGCGGCATGCTCACCGCCACGCAGATCGGGAAGCTGCGCGAGCATCCCGGGCTGGGCTGGATCTCGGCGTTGCGCGGGCCGGCGATTCGCGGGTTGGTCGAGACCGGGAGCTTGCAGTTGTCACTGTTCGACGAACAGAATCTGGCCGAGATCCGTTCGCCGGAATATCCGGGCGAGCGGTTGGTGGCCTGCTTCAATCCGCTGCTGGCCGAGGAGCGGCGCCGCAAGCGACAGGAACTGATCGAGGCCACCGAGAAAGATCTGGAAAAGATCGCGGCCGAGGTGAAGCGCCGCACGCGGACGCCGCTCGGCGAAGCCGAGATCGCGCTGAAGGCGGGCCGGGTGCTCCATCGCTTCAAGGTGGGCAAGCACTTCTCGCTCACCATCGCCGACGGTGGGTTTGCGTGGAGCCGGCGCGAAGAGTCGATCCGCCACGAAGCGGAACTGGATGGTGTCTACGTGGTGCGCACCAGCGAACCGAAGAGCCGCTGCTCGGCCGAGGACACGGTCCGCCGCTACAAGAGCTTGGCGCAGGTGGAGCGTGCGTTCCGCAGCCTGAAGGGGATCGACCTGCGGATTCGTCCCATCCACCACCGCACTGAGGATCACGTGCGGGCGCACATCTTTCTGTGCATGCTGGCGTGCTACGTCGAGTGGCACATGCGCCGGGCGCTGGCGCCCCTGCTGTTTGACGACGAAGAACTGAGCCGGGATCGCGTGCGCCGCGACCCCGTGGCGCCTGCCGCCAGCTCCGTCTCCGCCCAGGCCAAGAAGATCTCCCGAGTTACCGCCGACGGCTTGCCGGTGCAAAGCTTCCACACGCTCTTGCGCAATCTGGCCACGCGCTGCCGCAACACCTGCCGGATCCCTTCCCACGCGAGCGGCGCCACGTTCCAGCAACTGACCGAAGCCACGCCCCTCCAATCGCGCGCGCTTCAACTCCTCGGACCGTAGCCAGAAACCGGAACCTCGCTAGGTGCTGTTCCCGAATCAAATCAGCCGCATAGTCTTCGTCGCGCCCTGGAACTTCGGGCTAGAACTGAATCTGACACTGCGCACATCTATTGAAATCATTAACGTTAATAAGCCCTGCTCCCGGTGCCCGCATCGACACAAAAGGGGGGCGTCCGGGGAGTTCTATTGCATTGAAACTTCGACTCGTTCCAGAACAGGGTAACGATCACCATTGCTGGAAAGGAAGACCGCGCGGTATTGCAGAAACCTGTCCAACGGCGCCAGGGCCATCTCCCCGCCGTTGTATAAGACCCACGGTCTGGAGCCGAGTTCGCCGCGCACCGCCGCCGAACGCAGCCACATCTCCAGGCGGGATCCGGCCGGTACTTCGGCTTTCCACTTGACCGATACGCCCTGCCGCTCCCCATCCCAATGAAATACAGAAGAGACGTAAGATTGCCGCCAGGAACGGTCGTAGACATTGCCGACGTCGGCGCGCTGCATGAAATGCGGGCCAGTTGTCGGCAACCGCTGTGGCAGCGAGCGGCGGAACCGCGCGCCGTCGTTGGAGAAGATCAGCGACTCGGTGAGGTGGGTGCCGTTGCGCGTGTGGCAGGCGACCGCAAGGTCCAGCTTGCCGTCCGCGTTGAAGTCAGCGGCCATCGAGCCGTGCCCGCCGTCCTGCATCAGGTCGGTTCGGTTGTCGTCGGTGAAGCCGTGCGCGCTGCCCCAAAAGAGGTGCGATGCCACCGACTCGCGCGTGAATCCGTAATGGTAGCCAGGCAAGTAGATGTCGAGATGCCCGTCGGCATCGAAGTCGGCAATGGTGATGCCGATGCCATCGTGAGCCGGCAGTCGCTGCGAGTTCCAGGGCTGGAAGCCCCTGGGTCCGCCCCAGAAAATGACAGTGCCGAAATCGAAAAAAGCCGAGTTTGGCAGCTTATGGCTGGTGACCACGAGGTCGAGCCAGCCATCGCGGTCCAGATCCGCGGTCTTGATGTCGTTCGCAGCTACAAGGGGAAGGGAGGTTTGCCGGGCTTCGGAGAACCCATCCGCGCCGCCGCGGAAAATGGTCACTTTGTGGGCGCGCTCTCGAGCGACGGCGATGTCGAGATAACCGTCCTTGTCGAAGTCCGCCACGACGTTCTGGCCCTCGGCCCCGTCGGCGCGCAGGGAGATGCGCCGGCTGCGCTCGAATCCGCGCGGGCCGCCGCGCCAGATCACCACGCGCGGCGGTTCACCTTCCGGGCTGGCGCGGTTGCAGTTGCCCACCAGGTCGAGGTAGCCGTCTTTGTCGACATCGGCGATGTTCAGTCCCCAGAGCGCGTATTCGGGCACGACGGCGCGGCGATCGTCTTTCAGCCCGTCGGGGCCGCCCCAGAGAATATTGAATCCAAGGCCGGGGTGGTTGTCGGACGCCGTGTGGACGATGGATAGCAGAACGAGGTCGGGATAGCCGTCGTCGTTTAGGTCGGCGGCCGAGGAGGCATAACCGGAGCGGATGGAATAGCGGGTTGTGCGCTCGGGCGAGAAGCCGTCGCGGGCGCCCCAGTAGACCTCGACGGGAACGTCCTCGTTGAAGCGGCCGGCACGGTCGTTGCAGAAGACCAGGCGGGTGCGGCCCGCCTCTTTGAATGCCGCCACCGCGCCGACTTCCGAGGTTTCCACGGCGAGGCCCTCACGGAAGGCGCCCCGGCCGTCACCGAAGAAGACGCGCGATTTCGCCTGGTAGGTTTCGGGGCCTCGCGCAGGGCCGGCGGCGATGTCGATGGCCCCGTCGCCGTCGATGTCAGCGAGAGCGATGGCCGCTGCCCAGGCCATGGGCAGCGTAGCGCCGGGGCGGCTCGCATCGCCCCAGAGGATGTGAAGCGAGTTCGATGCCGCGGTGCGGTCGGCGAGCACAATATCGGGACGCCCGTCTTTGTCGAGGTCGGCAACGCCGAGGTCGGAGGAGGGTGGCGCTTTGCTCAGGAGGGGCGCTCGGAATGCGCGTTTGCGGCCGGGGGTGGACAAAACGCGGGTGACGCCGTAGTAGCGGTAGAGCGCTCGGCCGGTGGTCGGATCCTTGCCGATGAGTTCGCGCGCTCCGCCGGCGACGACCAAATCTGTCCTGCCGTCGCCATCGGCATCGGCGAGGGCTAGCCGGCCCGCGGAGGGAGAGCCGAGGGCGATACGCTGGGGCGACGCCGGCAGGTCCTTGCCATCGTTCCAGTAGACGAGCGCCTCGCCGGGGCTGTGGGTGACGACGACGATTTCGGCGCGTCCGTCGCCGTCGAGATCGTCGGTTTTCATGTCCACTGCGCGATCGATGACGATGTCGCGATGGCGCTCCTGGCTGAAACCACCCGGGCTTCCGTAATAGACGCGCAGGACCGCCTCCGGGCCGTCTTCCAGCGCCCAGCGCGCACCGTTCAGCACAACAATCTCAGGCCATCCGTCGCCGTCCAGGTCGGCCGCCCCAAGCGCGCGCGGGTCGTTGGCGATGAGACCGCTTCGCCGCCGGCCCGACCAACCCTTCTCACTACCATAGAAGATGCTCAAGTACCTTCGGGTTGTTACTCCATCGTTGTTGGGGGCCAGCACGGCGTCGGCGAAGCCGTCGCGGTTGAGATCGGCGATGAGGGCTCCGCTGGTTCCCGGCGCGGGCAGTGAGCAAGGCGTAGCTTCTCGGGTGCCGGAGCGGATTTCGAGACAGGTTGGGGGAAGGATGCGGACCTCGTCGTGAGAGGCGTTGAAGACGAGGTCCAGGTATCCGTCGCTGTTAAGGTCGAACCGCTGGGTGGTCTTGATCGAACCGGCACGCGTCACGTAGAGATCCGCGCCGGAGGCATCGAACTCGCCGTCGCGAAAATCCTCGAACGCGTCCTCGACCCACACGAGGGGCTGGAGCGGCGACTGAGCGGCGGGGAGAGCCAGAAGCGCGGCGAGAACGGGCAGCACGCGCCGGAACGCTACTGTTTCCACCAGACCAGATCCTTCTCCAGGCCGATGACTTGCACCTTACCCTGGCCGGTGAAGATCCAGAACAATCCCGGCTCACGCTCGAAGAGGTAGGCATACGACAACCATGTGCCCTTTTCGCGGGCGATGATCACGGGGCGGCTCCAGGTCTGGCCGTCATCCTCGGAGAGCGTGATCGAAACCTCTTCGCGGTGCCAGCTTGCGGGCACGTTGGAGTACTGGCCCGCGCGCCGCTCGAAGGTGTTCTGGCCTTCCGGATAGAGCGCGTTAAAGAGCAATGCGAGGCGTCCGCTGGCGAGGCGCACGAGGTAGCCGGGCGACGTGCTGGCCTCGATGCGGCTCGGCCGGATGGTGCGCCAGGTGAGGCCGCTGTCTTCGGAGAATGCTTCCCAGAAGTGATCCCAGTTGGTGCGGATCAGCATCCACACTCGGCCGTCGCGCAATTCGACCATGGTGGGTTCGAAGGCGCCGTCGTGATGGCCGTGGCCACCGAGGTCGATGGTATTGCCGGAGCGCCAGGACTTGCCGCGGTCGGCTGAGACGTAGGTCTTGATGACGTTGCGCCCCGGGTTGTTAACGTAATATTGCACCGGGACGACGAGGTTTCCGTTGCGCGTCTGGATGAGGTTGATCGGCGGGTGGCCGCAGATGCCTTCGAAGATCTTATGGCGATCAATCCAGGTTTTCCCGCCGTCGAGGCTGCGAATGCTCCAGACGTCACCCCGGCTTCCCTCCATGGCTTCACCCTTGTCCTTGTCCCAGTTCAAGACGCGCGCATCTCTGTAGACCAGGACCAGCACGCCATCGGCGGTTCGGAAAAACTGGCCCGCGCCGCTGGGGATGCCCGCACCGGGCTTATCGGCGCCCGGCCCAGCGTAAATGGTCCGCCGCTCGGGCCAGGTTCGGCCGTTGTCGCGGCTGATGATGACGGCATTCCCGTCCACCGTGATCAGCCCGCCGTTGTCGAGTTTGAGGATCGGCGTGGTGAAGCCGCGGCGCTCCATTTCGAGGGGCTTGAAGAGTGGGTTGATCCACCGTTCGGCGGCGAAAGCGGGAGCGGAAGCCGCCGCGAGGAGTATGAGTGAGCAAATGAGTGTTCTCTGCATGGCCGTTTCCTAGAAACGGATCCTCGCCTGAAACTGGATCCAACGCTTGTCGCTTTGTTGGGTGCTGGTGACTATGCCGAAGTTCGAGGATGTCGGGTTGGTGTTGGGAGAACCCCAGCCGGTCCGGTTGAAGACGTTGAGAACGTCCATCCGGAACTGAAGTTTCACTCCTTCCAGCAACCCGAACTCGCGTTGGAGATTCGCGTTCCAGCGGTTTTGCGAATCGGCGCGAACGCCATCGACGACGGTTGGGAAGACGCGGCGGTGGTAGGCGGCGGGGGTCCTCGTGGCAACGCGTTCGAAGTTATCTGTATTGAACCATCGGTCGATCGTGCGATTGTCCAGCGGGATGTCTTCCAGCTTGCCGTAGTAGAAGAGGTTGCCCCAACTCAGAAGGGCGCCCGGCTGGTATTCGTAGGTGGCCGCAAGCTGCCATCCGCCCAGAATGTACTTCGGCGCTCCGGAGTTGAAGAACGTCTTGCCTTTGCCGAATGGAAACTCGAAGATGCCGGCGGCAAAGAAGCGGTGTGGACGGCCGTCGCTCGAAGGCCGCTCGCTCGGCTCGGCATCGAACTCGTTGTGGAAGTAATCGCGTTCGTAGATTTGGAGCCGCGTATAGCCGGCGTTGAGGTTGAAACCGCCGGCAAAGCGGCGCTGAAAACTGAGTTCGAGTGAGTTGCTGAAGGCAGAGCCGAGCGGGAAGCGGTTGTTCGTGAGCCCGTTGACCTGCGGGAACGCCCGCAGGAGCCGGTTCTTGGCAATGGTGGCGCTGGTGAAGTAGCCGAGTGTGCTCAGATTCTGGTACGCCACCGGGTCCTGCGTTTGCAGGAAGGCGAGGTTGGAAAGGCGGAACGGATTGGGGAGGTTTGAATTGAGATCGGTGGCGATAGTGTTGTTGCGCACCAGCCCATCAGCCCAGTACTTCTCCGGAAGCGGCTGCATGGTGCGTGAGACGGGAACGCGATCCGAATACATGCCGGCATAGGCCGCCTCCACCACCATTTTCGATCCGAACTGCCGTTGCACGCCGATGCGCCATCGCTGTTGCCGGGCGCGTTCGGAGTCCCAGGGATCATAAGAATAACCACGCCCCGCCGCGGCCATCAGCCCGAGCGCATCGCGGATGAGAGGATCGAATCGAGTGCCATCGGAACGCACCGGGAACGGATCGCGGAGGGGGGAGACGCCGTTGGCGGGGTTGCCGAGCAGCCAGTTGACGCCGAAGTCGGTGGTCATGAGGCTGGAGGTCGAGCGGCTGAAGCCGAACTGGTTGGGCCCTCCCGACTTCGTGAGGAGATTCAGCGTGTCGAAGTACATGCCGTAGCCGGCGCGAATCACGGTCTTCGAGTTCAACTGGTAGGCGGCGGCGATACGGGGCAGCAGCATCGCCTGGTCCTGGAAGAAGTGGTGATCGGCGCCCTTCGAGCCGGGGTAGATCGAGCCACCGCGCACGACGAACTGCGCCGCGGGAACTTCGGCGATCGGGCTGCGCGCATAGGCGTCCTGGGCGGCCTTGGAGATCGGCAGATCCGCGTTGGCGTCGAACCAGCCGATGGTGCGGTTATAGCGCTCGGTGGTTCCCTGCTCGTACTCGATGCGCAGGCCGAGGGTCAACGTCAGCTTCGGAGTGAGTCGCCAGTTGTCCTGGCCGTACCAGGAGAAGGTGGGGCTAAAGATGGCGAAGCTGTCGGTGGTGTCGGCGGTGAGACTGCTGGGCATGCCCATCAGGAACGCGGCCCAGCTATGTCCGAGGTTGCCGGCCGGGGTGACGGTGTCGTCGTTGGCGCGGGTGAAAGCATTGGTGAATCCGAAGGCGCCCGAGGTGTTCTCGCCGCCGCCGCCGTTGGAGTAGTAGCGGCGCATGTCGAAGCCGGCACGCAGGGTGTGGTTGGAGCGGGTGTGGGTGAAGTCCACCTTGCCGCTGAACACACGGTACCAGGGCCGGGTGGGAAAGCTGTTGCCCGAAATTGCTTCGTAGCCGTCGAACGACATATTCGGGAGAATGTGTTGGTCGCCCGCCTTCTCGTCGAGGTATTTCGGCAGTCCGACGTCGGACGGCTTGAACTGCCGCGGCACGGGCAGCAGTCCACCCTGGCGGAACCCGTTGAACATACCGGTGACGTTGACGATGGTCGCCGGGCTGATCGTGTAGACCCAATCGACGGTTGCGCCCAGGTTCCGGCGGGTGTTGTTCTGTTTGCCGCGCAACCCCGGGAAGGACTCATAGAACCAGTCGAAGCGGTCTTCGTCCCAGTCGCTCGAAGTCCAGCGCCCGAAGAAGCGATGTCGCATGGATTGCTGGTAGTCGATGCGGTTCGTCAACGCGTAGTAGTTCATTCTCCACGGCTGTGCGGTGGCGACGTAATTGTTCACCGGTTCCACTCTCGGGTCGGACGGATCGTTGTTGGGCTTGGGAAGGAATTTCAGGTAGGCGTCGTAGGCGGGGTTGACCATACGGGACTTGGGGATGATATTGCCCGTGATCGGCGTCCGGATGAAGTGGGTGGGACGGCTGGGGTCGGGGCGGACACTGAGGGGGTCGTAGATCTGGTACCGGACGGCGTCGGCCCGGAGCAACTGCGAGAAATCGCCTTCCCGGTTGGCCATGGTCGGGATCGTGTGATTGATGCCGCCGGTCTCGGTGAGCCGGTCCTTCGTACCGGTATAACTCAAGAAAAAGAACAGTTTGTCCTTGCCGTTGTACACCTTGGGGACGATGAGGGGACCTCCCACCGTGCCCGTGTAGTTGTTGGTGTGTGCGGAAGCCATGGTGGGGGAGTTGCGCAGGCTGTCGGCGAGAGCTTTATTGCCCTTGGCTTCCGCGTTGTTGATGTCGCGGAGCCGCTGCTGGCCGATGAAAAACGGCGTACCTCCCCAGCGTTGCTCCCAATGCTGGAAACTGGCCGACCCGTGGAGCACGTTCGTTCCAGCCTTGGTCATCATCGAGATGTTCAGGCCCACTGTATTGCCGGTGGAAGCGTCGAAGTTCGCCGTCTCAACCTTGAACTCCTGGACGGTGTCGGCTTGAGGCAGGTAGGCGATGCGAGTGTCGATGGTCTTGTTCGGCACACCGTCCACGAGCACCTCGTTGCCGCCCACGCGCCCGGGGGTGTACTGATCCTTGATGATGAAGTTGGCGACATTGGTGATCTGCGTGGTGCCGCCCGTGGTCTGCACGCCGGGGGTGAGGTTGGTGAGATAGATGGGGTTGTTGATGGGCATGGGCAGGTCGGCTAGTTCGCGGTTTGCCATGATGCGCCCGGCGCTGACCGTGTCGGTTTCCAATAAGGGCGCTTCCGCCGATACGGAAACACTCTCCGTCACAGCGCCGATTTCGAGATGCACGTCCACCTGTGTGCGCGTGCGGACGGGCAATGTGATGTTGGTTCGCACCGTCTTCTTGAAGCCTTGTATCTCGGCCGCTACCTGGTAATTACCGGGCAGCAGCAGCGGGGCCTCGTAGTATCCCGTTTCGTTGGTCTTCGGCTGGGCGCTGGTGTTCGTGTCCATGTTCGTGACGGTCACGACAACTCCGGCAACCGGAGCGCCGGAGGGGTCCAGAACCCGGCCGAAGATCGAGCTACGCGTTTCCTGGCTTTGCAGGCTAAGCGTCAAAATGGAGAGAAGAGCTAACGACAAACCAATTCTACGCACTGTTCACCTCGTTCAAATGATCCAGTCGACTGTGAGGGTGTAGGCTCAGGCCAAACCAGGAGAATCCGCATACGCGGTTTCGATGTGAATCCAAATGGACTCGGGAGTAGCGGCGGCACTTCGCTAGCGAATGGCCTGCACAACGAGTTCGGCCGGGCAACCACTTCCAACCGCTGGCCGATTTCCGCGAGTTCCCGCCGCGAAGCCAAGGGCGCCAGCCGGGACTGGAGTCCCCGGTGGCGAACCAGTTTGACAACTGACGGAAGCGAGTCCAGAAGGGTCCCGTGCGCCGACAGCCGCACGGACTCCGCAGGCCCCCAAGGCCGATGCCGATGAAGATGCTTCCTACGGCAAGGATTGCCCGTTTCATGGAGAACACTCCTTAACGTTAATGATAAACATTGTTGTAGTCAAGTGGAAAGTTGACTGCAATTCAGACACTGGGGAGGGGGGAAGCGTTGAAA
>Ga0315289_10000726_pt1 | contig 50551 bp, 37 predicted proteins | sample YL17G11_40_MG_FD_203452 | JGI IMG/M metagenome (GOLD analysis project Ga0315289, IMG submission 203452) | Sediment microbial communities from Yellowstone Lake, YNP, Wyoming, USA - YL17G11_40 | ecosystem: Environmental > Aquatic > Freshwater > Lake > Sediment | place: USA: Wyoming | collected...
CAGCCGGGAATGTGCTCGACGAGGCGTCGAGCACGACCCCGAAAGTTTTCGGTGTCGAGCTCCCCCAAACAAAATCTCACGCCCCTTTTTTCCCAGCGCCAAGCTGTATCGCGACGCGGAGACGGCCACGCAGAATCGCGACTTCGCGTTAGGCGGCGACAGCCCGTCCAAGGTCACCGTGGGCTACTACGTGCGCGCCGTGCGCGACGTGTTGCTGGGCATCTACAAAGGCAACGAGCAGAAGCTGGGCGACTGGGGCTTCGACGTGGACATGTCCGCCCGCCCGGCGGCGGCCAAGACGCCGACGCCGAATCCGTAAACGGTAGGGATGCCGTCCCGCTCTGCGGGATCCGGTCATCGCGGCGCGATGACCCTACCAAAAAAAACAGCAAGCGGCCTTTCTCGCATGGCGGGAGAGGCCGCCTTTTTGTTCCGGCAAATCCTGTCGCGCGAATCCCCGACAACAGCCCAGCCTCCGGCTCGCGATTTATCGGAGTTCAAGGCTGGGGTGCTGGCGCACCGCCACCAAGAGTCCCGTGAGGGACGGTAGAACGGTTCTTTCGTCCCTGGCGGGACTTGGATGTTTGTGTGCAACGAATCCCAGCGCTAAAGCGCTGGGCTATTGTCAAAACCCAGTCGCACGAATTTTCAACGAGACGGAGAACGATTCTCCTCCTCCGTGGGGAGAAGGCCGGGATGAGGGAAAGCGCGCGTCAAACTAACCTGCCGCCTGTTTGTTGCGTGCCCGCGTCGCAGCGGCCTTCAACCCTGCACTGCGCCACTTGCGTCGCCGTGCCGACTCCCGCTGTCTGCGACTTAATGCCGCCGCACATCAGGGGCCCGGCAAACTCAGTCGCGACGTAGTCGGCGCGGCGGTTGGTTTGTATGGTTCGCCGCACGGCACAGACCACGAATCCGCCGTGCGTGTTGTCTGCGAGAAATGCCTGCTTGCATTCGGCTTAAGAACGGTTTTTCCTTACCGTCACTCTGGCGTGACTGGCTATGACTGAGGCGAAAACAAGTTGTCCGAAATGCAGCGGGCACATTGCGTTCCCGACGGAACTGGCAGGTCAGGAGATCGCGTGCCCGCACTGTGGCGAGTCTGTCCTTCTGCCCAAGTCGCGGCGGGCGACAACTTGGCTGGTGATCGGAGCGGTCGCACTCATTGCGGTTTGCGCCGCCTCAATCCTCATCTGGCAAAGTCGCCAGACCGAGTATTCACGGTTGTCGCTGGAAATCCTGCAAAAACGGGCGGCCAAGGGAGACCTAAAAGCCCAACTCGCTCTGGGTTGGCGGTACTACAAAGGCAATGGTGTACCCACCAATAAGACTGAAGCTGTTAGCTGGTGGACCAAAGCAGCAGAGCAAGGGGACGCGGAAGCGGAATTTGCGCTTGGCGAACAGAAATATGAGATGGGTTGGGATTACGAGTTTGGCTCGGCCAGTGTTGCTCAGGAGAAGTTGCAGGCGGCGAAGTGCTACCGGGAAGCATTTGAGTGGTATCTCAAATCAGCCCAGCAAGGCTATGCCAACGCACAAGACGCAATAGCTTGGGATTACGAAATTGGCCAAGGCGTGGCTCAAGACAAAGCGGAGGCGGCCAAGTGGTACGCCAAAGCTTTCCAGTCGTACAACCAGGCTGCAAAGCAAGGCGACAAAGATGCTCAATGCAGACTTGGCGAGTTATACCTACAAGGTCAAGGTGTGGAGAAAAACGCGAAAGAAGCGTTCAAGTGGTTGACCAAGGCGGCAGAGCAAGGCAACACAGAGGCGATGTGGTGGCTTGCCGGAATGTATAAGGGCGGTCAAGGTGTGAAGAAAAACGCGAAGGAAGCAGCCAAGTGGTACACCAAAGCCGCACAGCAAGGCCACATCCTAGCAATCTTCGACCTGGAGTTCATGCACGCAGAGGAATTGGATAAAGAGGCAGAGACATTCTGTTTCAACTGTTTGATCAAATTGGCGCAGCAAGGTTATGCCGGTGCACAATCTGCGGTAGCGAAGGTGTATGACAAAGGCTTGGGCGTGGCCACAAACAAGGCGGAGGCGGTAAAGTGGTATATCAAAGCGGCAGACCAAGGTGAAAAACGAGCAATCTTCTCCCTGAAGTTCATGCTCGCAGAGGAATTGGGAACAGATGCAGCCAGGTTGCGGTTCAACTGGTTGCTCAAAGCCGCCGAGCAAGGCGATGCATGGGCCCAATTTCGGCTCGGTGGAATGTTCAGGGATGGGGATGGGGTCGTGAAGGACCCGCAAAAAGCTGTTAAATGGTTCCTTGCAGCCGAGCAAAGCTACACGAAAGACCGCTCAAAAGAGTTGGCAGCCTGCGCACAAATTGAAGTGGCGAAAGCGTATGAAACCGGAGTCGGAGTCTTGCAGGACAATCAAGAGGCGTTCAACTGGTATCTGAAGGCAGCTTGCAACGGCGACAAGTTCGCCCAGTTCTGTGTCGGTCATTTTTACGCCCAGGACCTTCACTCAGCACAGAATCGAATCGAAGCCCACAAGTGGTTCAGCTTGGCTGCTGTGCAGGGCGACGAAGACTCGGCGAAGTACAGGGACATCGTCGCCAAAGCTATGACCGCACAGGAATTGGCCGAGGCGGGCCGACGCGCCAAAGCTTTTGTGGCTGGCGAACTGCCGCCCACGCCGCCCAATCCGTAAACCAATCGGCGAATAATTGAAGCAAACTCACAGCGGCCTTTCCCGCGCGGCGGGAGAGGCCGCTTTTTTGTTCCGGCAAATCCTGTCGCGCGAAGTTTCAAGGGGATGGCGAATGATTCTCCTTACCGCTGTCAGTTTCAGGTTTCTTCCCGCCCGGCGGTGGACACGTAAGAACTTTTTTCAAAGCATCAACCGTTGATTCAGCTTTTCTGCAAGCCGACAAAAACCGCGCGATTTCGGCAGAGGTCTGGTTTGAGGCTTTAATCGGGTTCAAATACATCTCCTTGCGTTTTCGATGAACGATAGCATTTCTAGCTTTGACTAGCTCGCGAAGCGAATTGATCGCCGGTTCGTCGTCTTGGATTTCCTTATTCTGACAAAGTTTTGGTAGAAGTACCCATTTCGTTACGATGCGTGCGTTGCCTATGTGCTCCTCATAGGATTCAGGGTCGAGAAATGTGTGAGCATAGTCATTGATGATTTGCTCCAAAAGGGCTGCGGCAGTCATAAGCAAGACAACGCCTGCCTCCATTCTTCGCGCTGATGCCGCAAACATACTCTCCGTCATTTTTATGCTTTGCAGAGGGCTCAAAGTTTCTTTCGTGCATTGGCATTCATTTTCAATTGCCCTGTCTGCGGCGTCCGCTTCTTCAAATTCTTTTGCAGTGCGCTTGAAAATTTCCCCCAACCGATATACGACTTCGGCATGTCCAAATGTAGGTTTCGTCCTTCTCACGCCAGTTTCCTCGCAATCTGCTCGTCCAAGATTTCTTTCACCGTCAGCGGGACGATGACACGCGTGTCCACGAGGGCGGAAGGACGGGCGCGTGATTCGGAGGGCGGAGTTCCACGACGCCTTGATTTCGGCTCGGAAGGGGCGAGGCTCGCGGAGCTTGCCCCTCCGACAGAAACGGAAGGTTTCTTCGCCATGCGGCGAGGGTAGGTGATTTGGAAGCCAGGGTCAACGCTCAGGGAGGCCCCTCGTCCCCGAGCGCCGACGAATATACGGACAGCGCGGACGCTGTCCCTCCCGGCGTGTCGCCGGACCCTACGGTAGTTTTTCCACGTTGATGCGGGCGGGATCGCTCACGCCGAGTTCGAGCAGCGAAGCATTTTGGTAAAGCGTCAGGTTGGGTTTGAATGTTGGCGCGCCAGCGTGCGAACGCTGGCGTTCGAGTTCCTGGATCGAAAGAACGTCGAGCGCGACCGGGTCGCGGCTGAACCGGAGTTGGTTGAGCACAGTCGAGTAATGGAGCAGGCCGCGCTGGCCGCCTTCGTATTGGCAAAGGAGCGCATCCACAATGTTCAGCACCACGTGGTCGCTGAGCGCCGGGAGCGCGTAGATTTCCGGCACGGCAGTGGCGAGCCGCTCCGGGTCGGATTCAAACCGCGTGGCGTTGTCCACGCTGCCAATGGCCAGGCTGTAAAGATTGCCCGTGACGCCGGTGTAGTTGTTATTGAGCAGCGGGCTGATGTTGATGATTTTGGTGAGGTCACGGCTGACAAGTTTCGAGACATAGGAATTGCGGCCCACAACGTCGCCCTTTTTGCCGAATTCCATGTCGCCCCAAATCAGACTGCCCAGCAGCGGGTTTTCGTAGAAAACCTTTTCGTCATAGCCGGTCGCCGCGCTGCTTTCCACTCGGATGCCATACCGGCGGGCCAGTTCCATGAACCCGGCATCCAGGAGGTCGCTCGCGTGTTTGTCCCAGACGATGATATTCGTCGCCTTGACGCCGGCGGCCAGCAGTCCTTCCACAACGGCGGCGACGACGGCGGGACGGGTCCCGCATGTCGGCCCGGGCGCGGCAAAAACCTTGATGCCGACGATGTCCTGTGGTGACACAAGACTGCCCCACGCGGCTGGGACCGTGGCTGTGCGCGTCAGGTTAGTGATGGCGCGTTCGACCATCGGCCGGATTTTTTCCAGACGCGGGCGAAAAAGTTCCGTCGCTTCCGGGTCATGGACGATCACAACGCGGGCCGGGGGAGAATTGGTGCCGATGTCTGGCGGAGCGAGGTTCGCCGCGTTCAGGCGTGACGCTGCGGTCAGCAAGAGCGTCAGCCAGCACGTGACCCGGTGGCTGCGTGCCTTTCGAGTATTTGGGCTATGCACTTGATTTCCCTGGAGCACGCTAAAGCGTGGACACCAAACGCCACTGCGACCGGTGCCAGCGATGTTCGGTGTCCAGCCTTTAGGCTGTGTTCGAGCAAGCCCACTCAGGGAATGAATTGCACGGCCCAGTCGAGTATTAAACGGTGCGTTTCTTGACACGTCAGGGCGCGGATGTTACCACGAGCGCCGATGCTGAAAATCAAAAACCGGGCCGGCTGCTTCCTCGCCGTTTTCGCAGGCGTGCTGCTGACGAGTTGCGCGCCGCCGGGACCGCGCGCGGTAATCGAGGGTCAGCGGTTGCTCAAGCAGGGCAAATACGCAGCGGCGGTGGAAAAGTTGAAAGTGGCGGTTTCTTTGCTCCGTACGAATGCTTTGGCCTGGAATGATCTTGCACTGGCTTACCACCAGTCGGGCGACGCGACGAACGCGGCGAACGCCTATCGCAAGGCGCTTTCCTTGAACCCAGATTTGGTCGAGGCGCGCTACAATCTCGGCTGCCTGTTGCTGGAACAGAACAAGTTGGACGGGGCCAAGGCGGAGTTCACAGCTTACACGATGCGGCGACCGAAAGGCGTGGAAGGCTGGCTCAAGCTAGGCTCGGTGCAACTGCGACTGCGCGAAGTGAGCGCGGCCGAAAAAAGTTTCAACGACGCCTTGAAGCTCAGCAGCAACAACGCCGCGGCCCTGAACGGTCAGGGATTGGCGCAGTTGCAGAGAAACCGTCCACGCGAAGCGGCGCAGGCTTTCGGCGCCGCGTTGAGGTGCCAGTCGAATTACGCGCCGGCACTGCTGAACCTCGCGGTCGTTTCCCAAGCTTATCTAAACAACCGCCAGTTCGCGCTGGACAAGTACCGCGAATACGCCTTGCTGAAGCCGCGTCCGGCTGATGCAGACGCTGTTCTTGCGACCGTCCGCCAGTTGGAACAGGAACTTAGTCCCGCGCCGCGTCCGCCGACGAGCAACGTCGCCACTCAGGTGACCGCGTTGGCCAGCGTGCCGCGACCGCAGGCGACGACAACGGGCGCGGTCACGGTTGCCCGAGCGCCCAAAGTTGAAGGGGCGACTGACCTGGCAAAGTCAGCTTCGATGACCGGCGCCGTGGCAACGCTGGCGGTGGCGAAGAAGGATTGGGAAACAGTCAGACTCCCTGAACAACCCGCAGTGAAGGTGGCGCAGGACACCTCGACGACCGCGCCAACGCCTGCGACGAGGCCAGCCGCCAGTTCGGAAACGGTGGTGGCAAAGGCACCGGCGGCTCGGCAGCCGGAAACTGAAAGGCGTGGTTTTTTCCAGCGTTTGAATCCGCTGAATTGGTTCCGCAGCGGATCAAAACCTTGGCCAACACCGCTGCCTTCAAAAACGGTTTCGTCGCCATCTGCCCCGAAAGCTTTCGGGGCTGCGCCCACGTCGGTTGAAACAGTCAGTGCCGGTCCGGTTACCACGCCGGCCCAAACTTCATCGGTTTCTCCACAGGAAGCGGCACTGTTATCGGCGACACAACCGCCGAAAATTCCTCGGTACGCTTATCATTCGCCGCCCAAACCTGTCCCGGGCAATCGGCGTGAAGCAGAGCGCGCCTTCGCCCAGGGCTTGCAAGCGCAGCGCGCGAATCGCCTTACGGAAGCCATGCAAGCTTATCGGCAGGCCGCGCAAGCAGACCCGAGCTACTTCGAGGCTGATTACAACTTGGGCGTGGCGGCCCAGGAGGCCAAGGTCTTTCCGACGGCGCTTTCGGCTTACGAAAGCGCGCTGGCGATCAACCCAGACTCGGTGAACGCCCGGTACAATTTCGCGTTGGCTTTGCGGGACAGCGGATATTTGTTGGACGCAGTGGCCGAATTGGAGAAGATCGTTTCGGCCAGCCCGAACGAGGCGCGCGCGCACTTGGCGCTGGGCAATCTTTACGCGTTGCGCCTGCGCCAGCCCGCGCCGGCGCGGCAGCATTATCTGAGGGTCTTGGAGATCGAGCCGCAGCATCCGCAGGCGACCGCCATCCGGTATTGGCTGGTGGCCAACCCGGGTTGAGGGCAAAATGAATCTTGCTGACGCCCATGCTGGCGCGGACGGGCGCGTTTCACAAGCACCACCAACGAAGTGGGGCAGCCGTCCCGGCTGCCATGGTCCGGCGACCGTCTCGGTTGCCGAACCAGTCCTGACTTGTCGGGACAGGCGAGGTTTCGGCGAGCGGGACGCTCGCCGGGACGGTCGCAGGCGTGGACGCCCGCGCCACTACCGGTGGTACTGCGGAGATGCACCTGGCGCGGACAGGGCCGCGCCCTCCAAGCAATTCGGGTTGACTCGGTATGAATCTGGCTGACAGTGGGGGCGAGAAGTGTTAAAAGATTGGCAATGGCAAAAGGCCTGACAATATGAATTGGGGAGACCTGCCGTTCAACTGGTTCGATGTGGTGCTTGTGGCCGTGCTGGTCGCTGGGACATTCCGCGGCCGCAAGAACGGGATGTCCGAGGAATTGCTGCCGTTGTTGCAGTGGCTGATCATCATTTTCGCCGCCGCCCAGCTTTACGAGCCGTTGGGGCAAACGATCGCCAGCGTGACACTATTCAGTCTGCTGTTTGGCTGCGTCACCGCTTATATCGCGACCGCGATAATCGTGAAGTTGCTCTTCAGCGGGTTCAAGTATTTCCTCAAAGGCAAGTTGATAGGAAGCGACGTTTTCGGGAAGGGGGAATATTACCTGGGCATGCTGGCGGGCATGGTGCGATTCGGTTGCGTCCTCATCGCGGTGCTTGCGGTCCTCAATGCGCGGTTGTTCACCCAGGCCGAGATCAAGCGGGACATTGAGTTCCAGAAGGACGTTTACGGGAGCGAGTTTTTCCCCAAACTCTACACCGTGCAACAGCAGGTGTTTGAGAAATCCGCGACCGGTTCGCTCATCAAACAGAATCTTGGCGCTTTGCTGATCAAACCCACGCCGTCGGAGAACAAGCAAATTCAGCGCAAGGAATGGCAAATGCCGTGAGCTGCTTGCGGATGGCTTGTTTGGCCGGCTCACCCTTGGGAAGACATCCCGTGCCATGGCCGGCTTGATTTCCACGGCGACGCGCGAGCAAATCCGCGCCGCCAGCGACATCGTTGACGTCATCGGCGGTTACCTGCCGCTGAAACGGGCCGGAGCGAACTTCGTCGCGCTCTGCCCGTTTCACAAGGAGAAAACGCCTAGCTTCAACGTCAACCCGCATCGGCAGATTTTTCACTGCTTCGGCTGCCACAAAGGCGGTGACGTTTTCACCTTCGTCAAGGAATACGAAAACATCGGTTTCATTGACGCCGTGCGCCGACTGGCCGAGCGCGCCAAAATCCCGCTGGAATTTGAGAAGGACACCGGCCAGGCGCAGGCTCGTCACCTCAAGGAACAGCTCGTCCAGGTTCACGAGCAAATTGCCCGGCGCTGGCAGAACGCGCTGGCAAACGAAGCGGCCGGCAAAGTTGCGCGCGACTACCTCGCCCAGCGCGGTGTGTCTTCCGAGGCGATCAAGCTGTTCCGCCTCGGTTACGCGCCCGACGCTTGGGACGACACGGTGAACTGGGCAAAAAGCATAAAGCACGAATTGGCGCTCGTGGAGAAGGCCGGGCTGATCCTGCGCAAAGAAGGGAGTGAGAATTACTACGACCGGTTTCGCGGGCGGTTGATGTTCCCGATCTGCGACGAGCAGGGCCGGGTGATCGGTTTCAGCGGGCGCGTGCTGTCGGGCGATGAGCAGACGGCCAAGTACGTCAACTCGCCCGAGACGCCGATTTTTACGAAAGGGAAAATACTTTTCGCTTTGGACAAAGCCAGGAAGGCTATTCTCGATTTAGGATTTGCGGTCGTTTGCGAGGGGCAACTTGATACGATTGCTTGCCACATGGGGGGTGTGTGCAACGCCGTTGCCCCACAGGGAACGGCCTTGACAGCCGCTCACGCCAGAATTCTTCGTCGTTACACGGATGACATTATCCTTTGTTTTGACGGTGATGCCGCAGGCCAACGCGCGGCTGCACGCGCGTTTGACGATCTTCTGGCGGCCGGTATCCCTTTCCGCGTTGCTTCGATTCCCCCTCCGGATGATCCAGACAGCTTCATTAAGAAATTCGGGCGAGACGCATTTGTACGGCTGCTCATCGCCTCCGATGATTTTCATGAATTTTACCTTAAATACTTGTGTTCGCAGCACGATGTTCAGACTGCACGCGGTCGCCAACAAGTCGTGCATTTGATGGCTGAGGCTGTCCACAAGACTGGAAGCCCTACGCTAACGGACATTTATGCCCAGCGGACCGCCCAGCGTTTCGGGGTGACCGCCGATGCGGTGCGCGAGGAGTTCAAGAAGATTCCCGCCCTGAAGGCGGCGCCTGCGGATGCCGAAGGCGAGACGGCTGCGGCGCAGCCCGAAGTGCCGCGCCCGTCAGCCCAGGAATTCTGGCTGCTGAAGCTCGTGTTGCTGCACGACGAAACAGTCGCCTGGGTGGCGACGCATCTGGAGCCGGAATGGATTCAACATCCTGTCGCGCGGAACATTGTTTCGCAGCGGCTGGCGGCGCACACCAGCGAAACGTGGCGCAGCCTCGCCGCCTTCCTCGACGAGTGTGAGTCGTCCGAAATGCAAGGCCTCATCACCGAAGCGACGGCGGAAGAGCGGGCCATTCCGAATCCAGAACAGCAGTTGGCTGACTTGATCTTGCGTTTGCGAAACCAGTTCATTGACCGACAGGTCACGGCGCTCACGTACCGGGCGAGCCAGCCGGAGACGAGCGAGGCGGACAGAATTGAGGCGCTGCGCCGTTATCAGGAGCTAATGCAAACAAAGTCAAAGCCGTTTGGAGTCCCGTCCCGCACAGCGGGAGACGGCAGCGGGCCGTAAACCGGCTGAAGCCGGGACACCAAACCGTTCGGTGTCCACGCTTCAGCGTGTCCGGCTCGAACCGTCCGCGCGGCTGCGGGACAGGACACCAAAGATGGCAAACCGTCCGTGTCGCTAGGGGACGGGACTCCGAACGGCCAGAAACGAAAGATGACCAAACCGGAAATTCTGATCGCCACGCGCAACCGCCACAAGGCCGGCGAAATCCGCGGAATTCTCGGGGACAACTTTGAATACCTGACGCTGAATGATTTCCCCGACGCGCCCAAAGTCGTCGAGGACGCCGGCACGTTTGCCGGCAACGCGACAAAGAAAGCAGTCGGACTCGCCCACTGGCTGTCCGACGCTCGACCCTCGACCCTCGACCCTCGACCCTCGTTTGTCTTGGCGGATGATTCAGGCCTGGAAGTGGACGCGCTGGGCGGCGCGCCCGGTGTGCATTCAGCCCGCTTCGCCGCGTTGGATTCGGCAGGGCAGGGGAATTCATCCGACGCAGACAACAACACCAAGCTGCTGCGGCTGCTCCGAGACGTGCCGCCCGAGAAACGCACGGCCCGATTCCGCTGCGTGATTGCGCTTGTGACGGTTGAAAGTCCGAAATCCGAAATCCGAAATTTGAAATCTTTTGAGGGCGTGTGCGAAGGCCGAATCGGGCTCGAGCCGCGGGGAACAAGCGGCTTCGGCTACGACCCGCTTTTCATCCCCGACGGCTTTGACAAGACTTTTGCCGAGTTGGGCAGCGCCATTAAAAACCAGTTAAGCCATCGCGCCAAGGCATTGATGAAGTTGAAGCAGTGGCTGGAGAAAAAGTAGCCGCAAGTTTCAGCTTGCGCGCAGTCTGAAGACGGCGAGTACTGGGGCGCATTCAGAAACGCCCGCGAAATCAGGGCAGGGGCGGCAATCGCCCGAAGATCGCCTTGCTGCTGGCGACCATGCGGTAAGTTTTGTCACGGGCGTTCATCTCGCACCAGAACTTGCCGCCAGCACATTCCACAATCAAGCCGCCGGCTGCGATGTCCCAAATATTGATGCCGCGCTCGATGTAAGCGTCGAACCGGCCGCTGGCCACGTAGGTCAAGCCCAGCCCAGCCGAACCCATGATGCGGATTTTCCGCATGCGGCGCGCGAGCCGGATGAAGTAAGGCAAGTTCGCCTCCAGGTCGGTCCGACTTTTGGCGAAACCGACTGTGACAATGGCATCGGCCAACAGGTGGCGTGCGCTGACGTGAATGGTTCTTCCGTTCAGCCGTGCAGGTTCGCCGCGGATTGCTGTCCAGAGTTCATCCTGAAAAGGGTCGTAAACGACGCCAAGAAGTGTGACGTGTGACGTGTGACGTGTGACGTGAAATGGCCCGCGACTTCGGGTGTCACTCCTGTCACTCGTCACCCGACACTTGTCACTTCTGACTTGTAGCGCGATTGAAACGCAGGCGTGCGGAATGCCGTAGGCGAAGTTGACTGTGCCATCAATCGGGTCCACCACCCAGCGGCTTTCGGCGTTGGGATCGCCGACAACGCCTTCCTCACCCAGAATAGAGGTTTGAGGAAACGCCCGCCGCAGGATGCGTTCAATCGTCCGCTGGCAACGCACATCCAGTTCCAGCTTGATGTCGTGCGCGGTGGCGAGGTTGACTTTCTTGGCCGTGTGCAAATTTGAGCGCATGAGCGCACCAGCGGCCCTTGCGGCGGTAACCGCGCAAGGCAGCGCTCGTTTTGGTTGGAGTAAAGAGACGGTTTTCAAGAATCAGTCTGACAAACAGCGGAGAAACTAAGCTCCGCCGAGAGAATCCAAAGCCTTTTGCACCTTTTCTTTCTTCGTCTGCCACTCGGCCAGGCGCTTTTGATGCTCCTGCAACACATGGGCCGGGACTTTTTCGAGGAACGCGGGGTTGTTGAGCTTTTGTTCGAGTTTGGCCATCTCGGCGCCGACTTTTTCAAGCTCCTTCGTGAGGCGCGCTTTCTCCGCCACCACGTCAATCAAGCCTTCCAACGGCAAGTAGAGTTCGCCGAGCTGCGTGTGGACGGACGGCATGCCTTTCGGGGGCTGGAAGTTGGGATCCACGTCGAGTGCCTCGGCATTCAGCAGGAGCCTGAGCACCGCGTGGTCGTGCGGCGCGACCGGCCCCGCCGGCTTGAGGATGAATTTGACGCGCTTGTTCGCAGGAATGTTTTTCTCGCGGCGCAGGTTGCGGCCTTGCGTGACCAATTCATACTTCGCGTTGACGAAATCAAGGCAGGAATCGTCGAGGCCGCAGCGGACGCGGAAATCCTGGTCAAGCGGCTTGGGCCACGGCGCGAACATGATGGTCTGGCCGCCCTGGTCGGGCGGCATGTCACCGGCGTAACCCATCCCGTGCCACAACTCCTCGGTGATGTGCGGCAGGAACGGATGGAACAGTCGTAGCGTGTGTGACAGGACGAAGTCGAGAACGGCGAGTGTGTTGGCCTTCTGCATTTCGCTGTAGCCGCCGACGTGAGGAGGCGGACAACTTTGGGGCTGGCTGGAATCCGCCTCGTTACCTCGGCGGCTACCGGCACTGAGCGGCGCCTTCGCAGATTCGAGATACCAGTCGCAATACTCGCTCCAGAAGAAGCGGTAGAGGGTCTGCGTCGCCTCGTTGAAGCGATACTCGGCGAAGGCGGTGGTGATTTCGCGGATGGCCTGGTCAAGCTTGAGCAGAATCCACTTGTCGTCGCTGGTGAGCAGCGCGGAATCAATCTCGCCCTGAATGGGGAAGGATGAAGTATGAAGGTTGAAGGATGAATCGCCGGCAGTCGGCGCTTTTTCATCATTCATCATTCTGCCTGCATCCTTTCCGCGGGCCATCTGGCGGAAGCGGCAGGAGTTCCAGAGCTTGTTGCAGAAGTTGCGGCCCAGCTCGACATCCTTCTCGTCGAAGAGCACATCCTGACCAAGTGGCGCACTGCGCATCGTGCCGAAGCGGAGGGCGTCCGCGCCGTATTTGGCGATGAGTTCGAGCGGGTCGGGCGAATTGCCGAGGCTCTTGCTCATCTTGCGGCCCAGCTTGTCACGGATGATGCCGGTGAAATAGACGTTGCGGAACGGCATCTCGCCCATGAACTCGTAGCCCGCCATGATCATGCGGGCGACCCAGAAGAAAATGATGTCTGGCCCGGTGACGAGGTCGGTGGTGGGATAGAACTTCTTGAGCGTCTCGGTCTGCTCCGGCCAGCCCATCGTGGCAAAGGGCCAGAGCCAGGAACTGAACCAGGTGTCGAGCACGTCGGGGTCTTGTTCCCAACCGGGGCCGGGGCAGTCAAGCTGGCAGCGGGTGTCCAATCTGGCCCGGTTGACATACGCCAAGAATTCCGGCATATTCTGTAGCGCGCTCGACGCAGGGCGGCCGGCCAACTTCTCCGCTTGGGGATGCGCCCCCGCAGATTTAGTACTACCGTCGGGCGCGTTTCGTTTTATCAGGAGGTGGTCGTAAACAAGTGAGCCGTCCTGCAGTTCCTTGACTGTGAGTTTGACGCTGTAGTGCTTCCCGCCCACCGCAAGTGCGGCGCAGAAAAAGTGGACGGCTCTGACGCCGGGCGTGTGTGGCTCATGGAACGCGGAGCCGACTTTGATGGCTGTCCGGATCAGTTCCGGCAGCGCTGCCACGGCCTTGATTTGGTCCAGACCGCGATGCGTGAAAGCATGGGTGAGACTCCGTGCCCGCACGCGGATTGGCACGCCCGTGTCTTCATTGACGAAACTGCCGCCAATGATTCCATGTTTGAGCGCGTAGGCCGATGCGCACTTCCGGTGGGCGCGCACATCCCGACCTGTTATTTCGCGTCCGGTTGAATGCACGGTCTGAACAGTCTTTGTGAGTGCCAGTTCGAGCTGCTTGTTATACCACACGGGAATCCGGTGACCCCACCACAACTGGCGGCTGATGCACCAGTCGCGGAGGTTGCTCATCCAGTGCGTGTAGGTCTTGACCCAGCGCTCAGGATGGAAACACATTCTCTGGTGGGGCGGGGCTACTGACGAGCTGGCTCGCGAGGACGCTCGCCCCACCGAGCCATCAACCTGTTCCACGCACTCAATCGCTTTCCCCACACTCGGGTACTTGAGGAACCACTGCTCGCTCAGATACGGCTCGATGGGCACATGGCTGCGCTGGCTGTAGCCGACGTTGTGGACGTAGTCCTCGACCTTGAGCAGCAAACCTTGCTCGGTGAGTTCCTCGACCACCGCCTGGCGCGCTTCCATGCGGTCCATGCCGTCAAAGTCTTCGCCGGCGGCCTTGGTCATGTTGCCGTCCGGGCCGATGACAACGGTCAACGGCAGCTTGTGGCGCGACGCGATTTCGTAGTCTGCCGGATCGTGCGCGGGCGTCACCTTCACGCAGCCGGTGCCGAACTTCGGGTCCACCAGTTCGTCGGCAATGACCGGGATGGGCTTGTTTTGCAGCGGCAGGAGGACCTTCCGCCCGATGAGCCTGGTGTAGCGCGGATCTTTCGGGTTCACTGCCACAGCTTCGTCGCCGAGCATCGTCTCGGGGCGCGTGGTGGCTACGACGAGGAATTCATCGCGCTTGGGTTGGCCCTTGTCGTCGAGGAGCGGATACTTGAGATGCCAGAGATGGCCCTTTTCCTCGATCATCTCGACCTCCTCGTCGGACAGCGCGGTGCGGGCGGCGGGGTCCCAGTTCACCATGCGTTTGCCGCGGTAGATGAGGCCCTTCTTGTAGAGTTCGACGAAAACCTTTTGCACGCAACGCGAGTAAGCCGGGTCCATCGTGAAGCGTTCGCGCGTCCAATCGCACGAGCAGCCGAGTTTCTTGAGCTGTTGAATGATGATGCCGCCGTGCTTTTCCTTCCAAGCCCAGACGTGTTCGAGGAACTTCTCGCGGCCCAGGTCCTCACGATGTTTCATCACGCCCTGCTTGCGGAGCGTTTTCTCGACGACGGCCTGCGTGGCGATGCCGGCGTGGTCGGTGCCGGGCAGCCAGAGGACTTCCTTGCCGTCCATGCGCGCCTTGCGAGCCAGGATGTCCTGGATGGTGTTGTTGAGGACGTGGCCCATGTGTAGCACACCGGTGATGTTCGGCGGCGGGATGACGATGGAGTAAGCGGGCTTAGGCGAACGCGGATTGGCGGTGAAGCAGCCTTCCTTTTCCCAGAAGGCATACCACTTTTCCTCGACGGCTTGCGGCTCGTACGCCTTGGAAATCTCACTCATGGGAAATTAACGCAAAGCCGCAAAGGTGCGGAGACGCAAAGATTTTTCTCTTGGCGGCTTTGCCTCTTTGCGCCTTTGCGTTGAAAAATCATTTCCGCATCAACGCGTATTCCAGGCTGTCCGTGAGCGCCTGCAAGCTGGCTTCGACAATGTTGTCGCTGACGCCGACGGTGCCCCACTCGCGTTTGCCATCGCTGGATTCGATGAGCACGCGCGTCGTCGCGCCGGTGCCGACGGACGATTCCAAAATACGCACCTTGTAGTCGGTGAGGCGGATTCTTTTTAGTTCCGGATAAAACTTCACCAGCGCGGCCCGCAGAGCGGTGTCCAGCGCGTTCACCGGGCCGTCGCCTTCGGCAACGGTGTGGGCAAATTCACCATTGACCCGGACTTTCACGGTCGCCTCGCAGATCGAATCCGGTCCGTCGCGGCGCATGGAGACGTGATAGGCGTGCACGGCGAAGGGCGGCGCCTGATGCTTCAGCGCCTTGCGGATCAGCAAAGCCAGCGAGCCTTCCGCCGCCTCGAACTCGTAGCCTTGATGCTCAAGTTTCTTGATGCGGTGCAGGATTTCCTTCAACTCCGGCGTGCCGCTGCGGATGCGGAAACCGAGTTCGCGCGCTTTCATCACGATGTTGCTGCGCCCGGCGAGGTCGCTGATGAGCACGCGCCGGGTGTTGCCAATCGAAGCAGGATCAACGTGCTCGTAGCTGCGCACGAGTTTCTGGACGGCGTTGACGTGCGTGCCGCCTTTGTGGGCAAACGCGGCTTCGCCAACCCACGGCTGGCGCGGGTCGTGCCGGATGTTGGCCATCTCGTCCACATATTGGGAAAGCTCCTTCAGCTTGGGCAGCGAAGTTTCCGGCACACAACGCTTCTTGAGCTTCAACGCGACAAGCGGGATGACGTTGGTGAGATTGCAATTGCCGGTGCGCTCGCCGTAGCCGTTTATGGTGCCTTGGATGTGCGTGGCGCCAGCTTCTAGCGCCGCGAGCGCGTTCGCGACGCCCAGGCCAGTATCGTTGTGCGTGTGGATGCCGATGTTTGTGGCCAGTTTGGCGCGTGCAGTGGCGGTGATGCGCGTGATTTCACCGGGCAGCGCGCCACCGTTGGTATCGCACAAAACAACGAAATCCGCGCCCGCCTTCTCCGCTGCCAGCCAGGTGGCCAGGGCATATTCCGGATCGGCCTTGTAACCGTCGAAGGCGTGCTCGGCGTCGTAGATGACAAACTTGCCGTGGTCTTTGAGGTAACGGACGGTGTCGCCGACCATCGCCAGGTTTTCCTCCGGCGTGGTGGCGAGCACGTGTTTGACGTGGAGCAACCAAGTCTTGCCGTAAATGGTCACCACCGGCGTGCCGGCTTCGATGAGCAGCCGCACCTGCGCGTCTTTCTCAACGCGCACGCCCTTGCGCCGGGTCGAGCCAAAGGCGGCGAGCCGCGCGCGTATGAATTTCCTGCGCCTGGCTTGGGCAAAGAATTCGATGTCCTTGGGATTCGAGCCGGGCCAGCCGCCCTCGATGTAATGGACACCGAAGGCGTCCAGCTTCTCGGCGACGCGGAGCTTGTCCGCCACGGAGAAGTTGACGCCTTCGCCCTGCGAACCATCGCGCAGGGTCGTGTCGTAGATTTCGATTTCAGGTTTCACAGTTTTAGCCACGGACAGGAGGTAATTTCTACGCTAACGTTGCAGTGTTGCAAAGCTCAAATCCGGGTCCAGCCGCGTTCATTCAATCCGGCTTGCTTCAATGTCTCCGCAAACTAGCATCGCGCGGTGAGCAATCTGGTCCAGCAGGTCGAGAAATCCATCGCCGAACGACGGCTTTTCGGAGACGGCCGGAAAATTCTCGTGGCCGTTTCGGGGGGCGTGGATTCGATGGTGTTGCTCCACTTGCTGGCGCGCTTGAGCAAGAAGCACGGCTGGCAGTTGACGGCCGCCCACTTCAATCACCAACTCCGCGGCCGCAGCAGCGACGCCGACGAAGGCTTGGTCCGCGCGGCAGCAGGGAAATTAGGTCTGAAATGCGTCACGGGTCGAGCGGACGTGCGGAAATATACGCGACGCCACAAGCTTTCGATTGAAATGGCCGGGCGCAAACTGCGCCACGAATTCCTGGCGCGCACGGCCCGGCGACTGGGAATTCGCACAGTTGCCTTGGCCCATCACGCCGACGATCAGGTGGAACTGTTTTTCCTCCGCGTGCTGCGCGGCGCCGGCGGCGAGGGCCTGGGCGGGATGAGATGGCGAAATCCATCGCCGGCCGATGTTCGGAGTCCCGCCTTCAGGCGGCAACGGGCTGACCGCCTAAAGGCGGCACTCCAAACCCAACTTGTTCGCCCGCTGCTCGACGTGAGCAAAGCGGAGTTGGAAAAGTTCGCCCGCGAAAATCGAATCCGCTTTCGCGAAGACGCCAGCAACGCTTCGCTCGACATTCTGCGAAATCGAATTCGCAACGTCTTGCTCCCTTGGCTGAACCGGAAGTTTGGCGCGGCGACCTCGAAAACCGTTCCGCGCCTGATGGAAATCGTCAGAGGCGAGGCGGACTTTGTCACTGAAACGGCCCAACGCTGCCTGCGGTCCACACGCAGGCGGCAGTTCGAACGCCTGCCGGTCGCGGTTCAGCGGCGCTGTCTCCAGTTGCAGTTGGTGGGGCAGGGGATCACGGTTGATTTCGGCCTGATCGAGCATCTGCGCCTGAAGCCGGACAAGCCTGTCGTGGTGCGTCCGGGCGTTGCGGTGCAGCGGAATCGTGTCGGCAAAGTGCATGTGCGGCGAACTGGCGAGAAACCGGATACGCGCCAGGGATTCGACGGCAAATCCATGCGCGCCGACCTGCGCGAAAGGGCAGGGGAGGTCGCTTTTTCCGGGAACAGGATTTGCTGGGAAATCAGGCCCGGCAGTGGGAGACGACCGCAAATCCGGCGGGCAGCGTGTGAGGTTTTTGATGCTGATAAAGTCGGGTCATCGGTTATCTTGCGCCACTGGCGGGCTGGCGATCGTTTCCAGCCCATTGGCATGACGGTGCCGGCGAAGTTGCAGGACGTGTTCACGAACCAGAAGGTTCCGCGCGACCTTCGGCACCGGTTGGTGGTGGCTGCGACCCGGCGCGGGGAAATCTTCTGGGTCGAGGGCTTGCGCATCGGCGAGCGTTTCAAGCTCGACAAACGCAGCCGCCGCCGGTTGAAATGGACGTGGCAGCCATTGTGACTCAGAGCCTGTTTGAAAACCCGGTTTGGAGTTCCGCGTTCACGCGGTTTGCGTGGCGCGCAACCGCCGGACCGCGTGAACGCGGAACTCCAAACCCAGCCGGGCGCGGCTCAAGAGACTTTTCACATAGGTTCTCAGGCGGTTGCCAAGGCAGAGCCGTCGTGCTAACTTGCCGCGAGCGATTTTGAAACATGCTGGACGAAAAACGTAACGACCCGGACCGGAACCCGAAACGGGGGCCGGACCTGAGGATACCGCCGCGGACCTGGATAGTGTGGGCTGTGGTCATCAGCGGCATTGTGTTTCTTTTACTGTTCAAGGACCGCATGGAGCCGCAGGGCGAAGTGTTGTCCCATGCGGCTTTCATGCAGAAGGTGGATTCCAACGAGATCGTCAAAGCCAGCATCACTTATGATCCGCAGTCCCCCGCCATTTCGGAAATCGTCGGCAGGTATCTGGCGCGGGACGCCGGCGGCAGAAGCGTGGAGCGGCCCTTCCGGGCGAAAGTGTGGTTGACGGATGAGATTGTGAACAAACTGTTCAAGACCGGCAGGTTCGAACCGCGCCAGCCCAACACGATGTGGTTTGGTCTGCTGTCTTATTTCCTGCCGATCCTCCTGATCGGGTTTTTCGTCTGGTTTTTCCTCATTCGGCAGCTCAAAATGGCGGGCAAGGGCGCCCTGAGTTTCGGCAAGAGCAAGGCGAGAATGCTGAACAAGGAAAAGAACAAGACGACGTTCAAGGAAGTTGCGGGCATCGAAGAAGCCATTGAGGAAGTGTCGGAACTGGTGGAGTTCCTCAAAGACCCGAAGAAGTTTCAACGGCTGGGCGGGCGCATCCCAAAGGGCGTGCTGATGATCGGCGCGCCGGGAACGGGCAAAACGTTGCTGGCCAAGGCGATTGCCGGCGAGGCCGACGCGGCGTTCTTCAGCATCAGCGGCTCGGACTTCGTCGAGATGTTTGTCGGCGTCGGGGCCAGCCGCGTGCGCGACATGTTCGAACAGGCCCGCAAGAACACGCCGTGCCTGGTGTTCATTGACGAAATTGACGCGGTGGGACGCAGCCGTGGCCACGGTCTGGGCGGCGGCAACGATGAACGGGAGCAGACGCTCAATGCCTTGCTGGTCGAAATGGACGGGTTCGACACGCAGGAAGGAATCATCATCATTGCGGCGACGAACCGGCCGGACGTTTTGGATCCGGCGCTGCTCCGTCCCGGGAGGTTTGACCGCCAGGTGGTGGTGAACCTGCCCGATGTCCGTGGCCGCGAAGCCATTCTCAAAGTCCACGCGAAGAACGTGAAGTTGGCGCCCTCGGTGGACCTGTCGGTGATTGCGCGTGGCACGCCGGGCTATTCCGGCGCCGAACTCGCCAACCTGCTCAACGAAGCCGCCCTGCTGGCCGCCCGCACGGGCAAGAAAGCCGTCGGCATGGCCGAACTGGAAGAAGCGCGCGACAAAGTCCGCTGGGGCCGCGAGCGTCGCAGCCTCGCGATGACGGACGAGGAAAAGAAGTCCACCGCATGGCATGAGGCCGGGCACGCCTTGGCGAACGTGCTGCTCAAGCACACGCATCCCTTGCACAAGGTGACGATCATTCCACGCGGCCAGGCGCTCGGCTCGACCATGTCGCTGCCGAAGGACGACGTTTTCAACCGTCGGCGCAAGGAAATGCTGGACATGATTACGGTCACGATGGCCGGTCGGATTTCGGAGGAAATCGTCTCCGGTGACATCTCCACGGGCGCAGCCGGCGACATCCAGCAGGCCACCAACCTGGCGCGGGCCATGGTCACCCAATGGGGCATGAGCGAACGACTCGGCATGATCCAGTACGGCAACGACGACGAGTTTATTTTCCTCGGGCGCGACATGACGCGCACCAAATCTTACAGCGAGCAAACCGCGCGCGAAATTGACGACGAGGTCAAGCTCATCATTGACCGATGCTACAAAGTCGCCAAGGACATCATTGACGGCAATCGCGACAAGCTCGAACTCATCGCCAACGCGCTGCTGGAATACGAGACTTTGGACGGGCAGCAGGTGGATGAAATTGTCCGCACGGGTAAAATGACGCTGCCGCCGCCCGCCCCCCACGTCGAACCGCTCATGGGCGCGCCCGCAGGCACACCGCTGCCGGAAGTGCCGCCCAAGCCTTCCTCGCCCAAACTCCCGGGACTGGGGTCGCCAGCGCCAGCGGCGGCGTGAGGGCAGGGAATTGCGCGTATGCTGCGAGGCCTTGTGCGGGCCAAGGCGGCAGGCTGCATCACAATCCAGCAATCCGGTTCTGAATTCAGAAAAAAGTGATTGACTTTCTGGCCGTTTTGGGGTGTTATGAGGGCGTTGTTCGACAATTGTCAAAGGCCGTGCCTCGGACGTGTCGAACTGGACTCAGGAGAACGCATGAAAGCGAAGAGGTTAACGATTGTGGCCGCCACCATGGGGCTGGCCAACCTGCTGCAAACCGTCGCCTGGGCCGACTTCATCTCGTGGCCCGTGAAGTGGTCGCAGCCCGTTGGCAGTACGAGCGGGATAATCATCGGCAGTGACCGGGTGTCGGACGGCACGATCCCTTGGATCATGGCCGACGACTTCCTGTGCAATGACCCGGCGCCGGTGAAGGCGGTGCGGTGGTGGGGTTCGTACATTGGCGAGACGACGCAGCGCCCGGGTTCTACCAACTTCACGGTGGCTTTCGACATCAGTTTCTACTCCTCTGCTGGGGCGCACCCAAACAGTAAGCCGGGCGCGCTGCTGTTGCCTGAGACGGTCCTGGCGCAAGAGGTGTTTGTGGGTCGCGATCAATCGGGCGACTACGTGTATCGCTACGATGCCTATTTGCCGGTTCCGTTCCCGCAACTGACTAACACGGAGTACTTCGTCAGCATCAGCCAGCCGAGTGGTGAAAACTGGGGTTGGCATGACGCGGCGGGGGATCACCCGGCCCTTGATTGGGCGGCTTTTAATCCGTATGGCTCCGGTTGGTTCACTTTCCAGCCCAAGACCGACTTGGCGTTTGAGATCATGATTCCTGAACCTGGCGCGGGCGTGCTGGGTTTGTTGGGCGGGGGGTTGCTGCTGGCGATGGCGTGGCGGCGCCGCAAGTAGCCCGCCGACGGGCATTGGTTCCCTTTTGGCGCTGGGCCGGCGAATCGCGCACTGCGGTTCGCCGGTTTGCTTTGGAGGCGGCTCGCCTGAATTCTTCTTCACCGTACCACCGATGCGCGCCATTGACGCGCGCGGAGAAGACTTTTAGGCTTGGTTGATGATTATCGCTCCCTCGCTGCTGGCGGCCAATTATGGCCGTCTGGCCAAGGAAGTTTCGCGCGCCTCGAAGTCGGGCGCCGAGTGGCTGCACCTGGACATCATGGACGGCCATTTCGTGCCGAATATCTCCTTCGGCCCCGATGTCGTGCGCACGTTGCGGCCGTTGACGAAAATCTTTTTCGACGTCCACCTCATGTGCTCGCGGCCGGACATTTTGCTCGAACCTTTTGCGGAGGCGGGGGCGGACCAGATCACCGTCCACGTCGAGTTGGGCGAGCGGGTCAATTCCCTGATTTGGAAAATCAAATCGCTCGGCAAGAAGGCCGGCCTGTCGCTCAACCCGCCAACCCCGATTTCGCTGGTGCAGCCGTTCCTGGAGCAGATTGACAACTTGCTGGTCATGACGGTGAATCCGGGCTTCGGCGGGCAGGATTTCATCCACGAGACGCTGCCAAAAATCCAGCAGGCGAGGGCGTGGCGGGATGAACGGGGACTGGATTATCGGATCGAGGTGGACGGCGGGATCAATTTCAAAACGGCCGCGGACTGTGCCCGCGCCGGCGCGGACACGTTCGTCAGCGGCACGACCCTGTTTGGCAGCGGAAATTTGAAAGCTGCCGTCGCCAAGATGCGCCAGGTGGCGATGAAGGCGGCAAAAAGCCAGCCGGCTTCAGTCGAGCCTGCCATGAAATCCTGACCAACGCCATGACCCAAATCAAATTCGGCACTGACGGCTGGCGCGGCGTGATCGCGGAGGATTTCACCTTCGCCAACGTCGCCCGCGTGAGCCAGGCCGCCGCCGATTATTGGAGGAGCAATCCCGTTCGTGGGACCGAGCAGAAGATCATTGTCGGCTACGACCGCCGCTTTCTTTCCGACGAGTTTGCCGCCTGCGCGGCGGAAGTCTTTGCCGGCAACGGTTTCCGCGTCGTGCTCACGCCCGATGCGTCGCCCACGCCGGCGATTTCGTTCGCCGTGAAGGATCAACGCGCTGTCGGCGGCGTGATGATCACCGCCAGCCACAACCCGCCCAAGTTCAACGGCTACAAACTCAAGTCTCATTATGGCGGTTCGTCCGACCCGGACACCTGCCATGCCGTCGAAAGTTTCCTGGACAAAAACCCGGTCCAGCGCAAGAACCTCGCCGACGCCACCCGTGACAAGTTCGTCACGGTGAAAGACCTGCGCCCGGCGCATTACGCCGCCGTGAAGAAACTGGTGGATTTCAAGCTCATTGCCCGCTCCAAACTCCGTTTTGCGCACGAGGCGTTGTTTGGCTCGGCGGCGGGATGCTTCGAGGAACTGCTCGCCGGGACGACCTGCAAAGTAACGACGCTCAACGGCGCGCACGACCCGCTTTTCGGCGGTATCAACCCAGAGCCAATCGAGAAGAATTACGGTCGCAGCCAAGCATTTTTGCGCAAGCATCCGCATGACCTTTGTCTTGTGACCGACGGCGACGGCGACCGCGTGGGCGGCATGGACGGCCGCGGCGGTTACCTCTCCACGCACCAGATCATCTGCCTGATTCTGCACCATCTCATCGCCAACCGGCAGGGCAGGGGACGGGTCGTCAAGGCGCTGACCACGACCTCGATGGTGGACAAGATGTGCGCCGCGCACGGGCTGGAACTCGTCGAGACCGGCGTCGGCTTCAAATACATTTGCGCCGAGATGCTCAAAGGTAACGTGCTGTTGGGCGCGGAGGAAAGCGGCGGCATCGGTTTCCCCGGTCACATCCCGGAGCGCGACGGCATCGCCGCCGGCCTGATGCTGCTCGAACTGCTGGCCACGGAGCGAGTTTCCATCAACAAGCTTCTCGCCGGTCTGGAAAAGGAATTCGGCCCGCACCGGTATGACCGGATTGACACGCATTTCCCGCTCGAAAAACGCGGCGCGCTGATGGAATTCCTGCAAAAGAATCCGCCCGGCCAGCTTCTGCGCTCACCGCTGGCTGGCATGAAGACGTTTGACGGCGTCAAATACGTGGCCGAAGACAGCTCGTGGCTGATGCTGCGCGGCTCGGGCACAGAACCCATCCTGCGGATTTACGCCGAAGCGAAATCAAAGGCTGACGCCCACAAGCTGCTCCAACTCGGCGTGCGCCTCACCCGGCAGGTGTAGCCACGTGCCAGAGCATCCGCCGCGCCTGCACCGCTGCTGAAGGCGAGGCCGCGCTCCGACCGGGGCAGTTCATCGGCTGCGACCGGCTGTCAGGCGGAGGGCTCCTCGGGAAGGTGTTTTGAGGCCAAAGCGTCCAGGAAAAGTTCTTGGAACGCCTCATAGACCGTGGATCGCGGGCCAGCGTACAGGCAATTCAACGTCCGTATTCCCTTGCTGAAGGCTTCCCGGAAAATGATGCGATGCCCTCCTACTCGCAGTCGGATGTAACCGATAAGGTCATCCTCCAAGAACTTGATCCGGGGCGGATCCTCCTTGCCATCCCAATCGGCAAGACGCTTGAGGCCGCGCCAGAGATGGCCGCGCGGCTCGGGGGCTTTGCTCCTCACGTAACCTTCAACCTGCGCCGACCAGAGAACCTTAGATTTCATCGGGAACGGGCGAGAACTTTACAGCGCCCGCTTTGTCCGCCTTGACCAAATCCATCAAGACGCGATTTTTCTGGAGTTCCATCGTTTCGAGGATGCCGGCCAACTTGTCCCGGGAGATAAGGAAAGCGACCGTCCGCCCGCCCCTGCAAATGGGGACAAGCCCCTCCGCCTCCGCCTGCTTTACCAGATCGGCTGCTTCAGCTTGGAGCGTCGCAATCGAAGCTACATTTGCCATGACGGAACTATGTCTGCGGTGCTTGCCTTCGTCAAGGATTTGTCCCCGCTCGCGGACTCGCTTTCCGGCCTTCCTTGCATCTACCCGCCAAACTTCTGCGCTCACCGCTGGCCGGCATGAAGACGTTTGACGGCGTCAAATACGTGGCCGAAGACGGCTCCTGGCTGATGCTGCGCGGCTCCGGCACCGAGCCAATCCTGCGGATTTATGCCGAGGCCAAATCCCAGAGTGACGTTCACAAGCTGCTCAAGCTTGGGGTTGAATTGGCGCGGCGGGTCTGACCGGGTTGGAATCGCACCGCCCGCAAACCAACAACCAACCCGCCGAACCCAAACACCCGGTCCGGCGGGTCTCCTCGCCGCAATTGTAGCCGCAAACTTTAGTTTGCGCTTGCGGACGCGACTTAAAAGTCGCGGCTACATCCAATCCCCGCTACTTGCCCGCGCCGGCGGGCGGCGTCTGTTTGCCGCGCGTCAATCCGCTCTTGCGCTCGCTCTTGCGCACGTAACCCATCGCCTCATACAGGTCGCTGTTGTCGCCATAATTCGGGTCGCCCCTGACGCCGTTGACCACCTTCTGATTGGCGTCCGCCGTCACCGCGTCCGCGTTATCGCGCGCGTCCATCGCCGACGTCATCTGGCTTTCCAGAGTGGCGATTTGCTTGCGGGCGTCGAACGACGGCTGCACCTTGGCCTTGAATTGGGCCAGCGTCATGCCGCCGAAACTGGCGTTGGCCGCCAGCGTCGTCCAGGCGTTGAGGATTTCATTCGTCGCGTCTTCAATAATTTTTGGAGCTTGTGCCATGATCTTTTCTCACCTCCTTTCGTAACCCCTTTTTACATCAAGGAGTGATACCGAAATACCAATACCACCGCCTTGGCCATGCGTCAAGACAAGCGATACTTGACGCCGATTGCCCGATACTTGACCAGCGCTGCGCGAAACTGGATTCGGGATGCGCGATGTATGAAGCCGATTGCGCTATATTCGACCGATGGATTGCGGCACATGAACGCAATTGCGCGATACTAAAGCGTGGTATCACGACATTGCGGTCGAGTATGGCGATACCGAGGCGAAGTATCGTAATACCACAGTCAGGTAACGCGATACCAAAGCGAAGTATCACGATACCAAGGCGAAGTATTGCGATACCACGGTGAAGTATCGTGATACCACGCGCCAATATGACGCAGTAACGGTCAAATGCCGCGTTCCATTGCCCTAAAAATCAGGTATTTGCGTAAAAACATGGATTTTTGCCCTTGGTCAGCTTGGACGCGAACCCTCGCAAGCCAATATTGGGAAGACCCACCCAACCGTGCTACGGACAATAACCTTGATTCCATCGAGGCCCCGAAATAACCATCCTGCACTACTTGCACTACTTGAAAACCGGTTATGGCATTGCGCTACACAACCGAGGTCAGGCATGAGGGTTTAGGGAAGTATCGCGTCATCTCAGGCACCGACCGCGCCTTGGTCGAAGCCAAGGCACAAGAACAGTTATTTGAATGGCGAAGGAAATACGCCGAAGTGCTCGCCAAACAGAAAGCCGTCGCAGCGCGTGAAGCAGCAAGACAAGAGACGGAATCCAAGCTTTATGAGGCTAAAGAAGGAACGGCCGAAGCTCAGCAAGCAATTGAAAAAGTTAAGAGCCTCCTTCGCTCTGCGCTCAACACCCGATGTGCCATTAGTTGGGGAAAGCTGAAGAAACACGAGCCGTTTACCAAGCCGGAACCTAAGCCGCCAGTCTATTTGGAATTTCCCCGAGAACCAGAGCCTAGCGACGCAGTTTATCGGCCTCGGCTGAACCTGCTTGATAAACTCATCAAATCGCGAAAGGAGCAAAAGGAGCAAGTAGCGAACGAAGTCTTTACTCGCGCTCATGTTGCTTGGGTCACGGCTGTCGAAGCAACGCGAGTTGAAAATGATCGGCGATACGCTCAAAATGTTGCAGAGGTGGAGCAATGGAATCGCGAGGCGCAGGCATATCAAGAAGAACTCGCGAAAAAAGACGCAGCCATCGACGATCTCAAGGCCAAATACGAAGCTCTCCAACCGGATGCAGTCGAGGATTATTGCGAAATGGTTCTTGCGCGCTCGGAATATCCAGACGATTTCCCACAGGACTTTGATCTCGAATACAATCCTGAAACAAAAATCCTCATCGTGGAATACGCGCTGCCTGCTCCCGAACATTTGCCACGGCTGAAGGAAGTGAAATATGTCAAATCGAAGGATGATTTCGCCGATACGTTTCTTTCGGAGAACGAACTGAACAACCTTTACGATGACGCACTATACCGGATTTGCCTGCGCTCACTGCATGAACTTTTCAAAGCCGATGTCGTCAACGCTCTCGCCGCCATTTCGTTCAATGGCTGGGTTAATTCGGTGGACAGGGCCACCGGAAAAGAAGTGAACGCTTGTGTTCTATCCATACAGGTCAAGAAGGACGAATTCCAAGCGATCAACTTAGAAAACGTCGAACCAAAGACCTGTTTTAAGGCACTGAGAGGCGTGGGCAGTTCCAAGCTGCATAGCTTGACGCCGGTCGCGCCCGTTCTGGCCATCAGTCGGGAGGACAAACGGTTTGTTGCGCCCCGCGATGTCGAGAATCAACTCAATGAAGGGATGAATCTGGCGGCGATGGACTGGGAAGATTTCGAGCACTTGATTCGACAGTTATTCGAGCAGGAATTCAAGCAGGCCGGAGGTGAGGTCAAAATCACCCAAGCGAGCCGGGATCACGGCGTTGATGCTGTCGCCTTCGACCCTGACGTGATTCGCGGTGGCAAGACAGTAATTCAAGCCAAGCGTTACACAAACACGGTTGGCGTGTCTGCCGTTCGTGACTTGTATGGCACTGTGATAAACGAAGGCGCGAGCAAGGGAATTCTTGTGACGACATCCGATTACGGCCCGGATTCTTACGAGTTCGCAAAAGGCAAACCGCTTGTGCTATTGAACGGCGCGAACCTGCTCAACCTTCTGGAGAAACACGGGCACAAGGCAAAAATCGACCTGAAGGAAGCGAAGAAAATCATCGCAGAACAAGAAAAAGCGAAAGAGAGTTAAACCACGCGCTCTTGTGTCTTTCTGCGCTGCCAAGTCAACAGGTAAACCCACCGTGGCCACCGTGTCGCCCAACTTCACCGTACGATTAGCTGCCACCCGCAGGGCCGCGAACCGCCCCTCGGCCTTGAGCAACGCTACATTCTGCTTGACGCGCGCCCGCCTCGAAGTAGCCTCGCCCGCATGAACACTGACGGAAACCGATTCTCCGTCTCCCGCGGAGCATCAAAAAGCAAATTCCTGTCAGGGAATTCAGTTTCACTACGGGCAAAGCGTCGTGATGGAAGGGACAGTGGTGAGTTCTTCTGTGGCTTCTCCAAAGTGCGGCTCGGCATTTGTGTGCCCATTCGCCAGATAAAAGTGGCGTCAACATTCAGATACCTGTTCTTGGCAAGTGGTATATTTGTGGCGATCGTCTTACTTGGGCTGCTAGTTGGCTGTTCAGACAATTCGTCTACAAACTCCGCATCGAATACAGCGTGGCAAAACTGGTATCGAGCACGGCACGTCGTGTCGGAAATTCTCACCCGGCAGGGACTCAAACCACCGTCTCACAAGTCGTCTACAGACGATGAACTGGAAGCCTATAGCGACTACCAAGCAAACGGAGGAGCGACAGAACTCGGCAACGGCGTCTGGGACGCGTGGGGAACCGTGAATGGTCAGAACGTTTTTGGAGCACAGGTGAGGCTCAGTTGGCGCATGGTATTTATCCTGAGGCCCGTCGAAATTTTATACGTCAAGATTGGCGATTCAGTTCAAGGCAACTACTACGAAGCGCTAGAGAGAGCCAAAGGAGCTTCTCCGAGTAGGAATTAGGCTTTGCACAAAGCCACCGCGCTAGATTATAAACGGGTCAATTCTTATGAACGTCCAGTTCTGTGTTTACCCTGCTGCCCGCCGTTGGGCAGAGAAGCGCAGCGAAGGCGGAACAAGCATAGCGGCGGTTCGCTCCACTGATCGGGTTAGGCCATTTAGATTTCAAACGACTTGTCAGTAAATAACTTTGTCCATACGTATTCATTAACAGCCACTTTGGAAAGGAACGAACTAAACCCGGCAAGGGTGAAGAAGTGAACATGTGAAAGCGTAAACCGATGAAACCAAGGTGTACCCTTCTCCCCACCAACCTCGATCTCCCTGCCTACAAAAAGCTCACATCCCTTCACCTGCGCAGGATCGGTGGAAATGCTCCCATTGTCATCGTAAGCCGCGTTCCATAAAAGGTCATCGGGAACAACTACGATCGGCAAGACCGCAGTAAAGAATCTGGGCGATGAAACCCCCTTGGGAAACCTACAGGCCGACTCCACTAACCCTACCGCGGAGGAGAGTGCCTGCGCCCACTTATCGTAGACGTCAGAGTCTGGTGTGCGCACTATTGGAGTCTTGTCGGCCTGAATCCGAACGAGACTCTTACCCACGAAGTCACCGGGAGGGTAAAACGCGTCTTCTCCGCTTGCGCGGCGAGTCACCGACGATGATCCCACTACCGTCGCCGACCCTCGCTTAAAAACGCCTTTGCGCGATTCAATCACGTCGTGGAATGCTTCATTCTCCCGCCTCTTGGTCCCACAGACGACTAGAGGAACAGATGGACTCAGATTCTTACATTCCACTGCAAGCGACAAGCACGTCGCCTCCTTTATGAGTGAACACCTGTAGTCAAACTGCCGCGGCTTTTGAGTGACGGGATCTGTGTAGGTGCCCCCGTGTTGCAGCAGGATCGCTGGGACGCTTCGAATGATGTGGCCTACGCGCATCTCGTGCCCGAAGTCATCTTCCTTCGCAACCACGTTCCGAATGTCAGAGGGGGAAACTGACGCGTTAGCGGGTTTGGCGATTCCGAGGTTTTTCTTTTGCGGATGAGTTTTCATTTCAGCAGACGTTACCGCGGCCTAACAGTGTTATTCGGACAAACTCAGTTTGTCATATCGCCGATATTGCCGGGGAAAGACAAAGTTGCTGAATGTCATTGTCACGGGTAGAGCCTGGGTCGCGGGAGTCGCCGCGTCAACTTCATTTTGGGCGACCTTTTCCTTGAACGGGCAGGTCTCATTAGCACCTGGCTTGAGCCAGGTGTTGGGAAAGCGGAACGAGGGCGAGCCGTTTCAACGGCTTGCCATTCACGCGAGAAACCGTTGAAACGGTTTGCCGCTTCGCTCACCAGACACCGGGCTGAAGCCCGGTGCTAATGAAAATCCCCCCGTCCAACCCACACGGTCAAGAACAGGGGCCAGGTGCGCCCGCCGCGGGTGATTTCAACCTGCCAGCTCACACGCGCAGGTTCAGTTCTTTCAAGACCTGGCGAAACGGCTGACGCGGCTGGTGCCGGCGCGTTTCCAATGCCAGCGTGTCCGCAAGGTCTTCGGAAAGTTCCTCGTCGGCCAGCATCCGCTCAATCACGGCTTCACGTTCACGCCGTTTCAAACTCTTAAAGGCCGTCACGAAAACTTCGGCTGTTGCTTCGGTCGCACTCATCGCTGAACAATGTTGCCGATTTTCCTGAAAGTTACAAGTCAGAAGGCAAAGGGCAGGGGAATTTCCTTTTTCTTCAATAGCGCTGCCTTTATCCTGCCGCGCTCGGGTTGCGATTAAGATTAAGAGTAAGACGAAGATTAAGATTTTGCTCGGATGGACGCCGCGCACATCAGAAATTTCAGCATCATCGCCCATATTGATCATGGGAAGACGACGCTCTCGGATCGGCTGCTGTTCCGCACGGGCACGATTTCCGAGCGCGAGATGCAGGACCAGTTGCTGGATTCGATGGACCTCGAACGGGAGCGCGGCATCACGATCAAGGCCCACCCGGTCACGATGCTTTACAGGGCGCGCAACGGCGAGACCTACGAGTTGAACCTGATTGATACGCCGGGGCACGTGGATTTTTCCTACGAAGTGTCGCGCAGCTTGAGCGCGTGCGAAGGGGCGTTGCTGGTGGTTGACGCCGCGCAAGGGGTCGAGGCGCAAACGGTGGCGAACGTGCATCTGGCAGCCAAACAGAATCTCACTATCATCCCGATCATCAACAAGATTGACCTGCCGCACGCCGACGTGGCACAGACGAAGGCGCAATTGGAGGACATCCTGGCCATCCCGGCGGAGTCGGCGATCCTCGCCAGCGCGAAGGAGGGGATTGGCATTGACGAGATTCTGGAAGCGATCGTGGCGCGCATTCCGCCGCCGAAACCGACGGGCGCGCCGTCATTGCAGGCGTTGGGGTTTGATTCTTACTTCGACACCTACAAGGGCGTGGTGACGCATGTGCGGGTTTTCAACGGTGAGTTGAAGCCGGGGATGTTTGTGAAGCTGCTCCATTCCGGGAAGAATGTTGAAGTCAAAGAGGTCGGGAGCTTCAATCCCAAGCCTTACGTGCGCGAAAAACTCGAAGTGGGCGAAACAGGCTACATCACGGCGAACATCAAAAGCCCGCTGGACGTGAAGATGGGCGATACGCTCACGGACGCCCGAAATCCGTCGCCCGTGCTGTCGGGTTTCAAGGAAATCCATCCGATGGTCTTCAGCGGCATTTACCCGATCAACACCGCCGATTATGAGCATCTCAAGGTGAACATGGCGAAGCTGCAGTTGAACGATTCGGCGTTTGTGTATCAGGCGGAGACGTCGGTGGCGCTGGGGTTTGGTTTCCGGTGCGGGTTTCTCGGCCTGCTGCATCTGGAGATCGTGCAGGAGCGGTTGCGGCGCGAATACGGCATGGACATCATCGCCACGTATCCGAGCGTGGTCTATCGTGTGACGATGACCGACGGGACCGTGAAGGAGATTGATAATCCGGCGTTTCTGCCCGAGCCGAATTACATTGAGAAAATCGAGGAGCCGACTGTCAAAGCCTTCGTGATTTGTCCGAACGAAAACATCGGCGACATGATGGCGTTGATCTCGGAGAAGCGCGGGAACGTGGAGCACACGGAGACTTTGGACGCGCGCCGGGTGATGTTAACCGGCGTCCTGCCGCTGAACGAAATCCTGATTGATTTTCACGACCGGATCAAGAGCATGACGCGCGGCTACGGCTCGATGGATTATGAGCCGGCGGGCTACCTGGAATCGGACATGGTGAAACTCGAGATGCTGGTAAATGGCGAGCCGGTGGATGCGTTTTCGTGCATTGTGCATCGCGCCAAGGCGGAGGGCAGGGGACGCGCGCTGGCCGCGAAGTTGAAGGAAGTCATCCCGCGCCAGCAATACCAGGTGGCGATCCAGGCGGCGATTGGCGGGAAAATCGTCGCCCGCGAAACCGTCAGGGCGCTGCGCAAGGACGTGACGGCGAAATGTTACGGCGGCGACATCACGCGCAAACGCAAGCTGCTCGAAAAGCAAAAGGAAGGCAAAAAGCGCATGAAATCCTTTGGGACGGTGAACATCCCGCAGGAAGCTTTTATCGAAGTGTTGAAAGCATGAAGACTGGTCGAGAGTCGAGAGTCGAGAGACGAGGGCAGGGGAAGTCGCTGGCTTCCGGCTCGTCCCTGTTTTTGGGAGCGCGACTCGATCTTCAAAACCTCCTTGGCTTTCGACTCTCGACCCTGGACCCTCGACCAAGCCTATGATTCTCCGTTGGTTTCTTTCCAAGACAGTGCGCCAGGCGGCGGCCATGCGCCAACACGTCAAGAAGTTGCTGAACGCGCAACGGGATATTCTTTCGCCCCAAGCGAACGTCGGCCTCAACGCGACCGTGGCGGCTTTGCAGAAGGCCATCGCCGAACGTGCCGACAAAGCCGCGCTCAAGAGGGAGATGGAAAGCTTGGAAAAGGCCGCCAACAAATGGCTGAAACCATATCCGCATCCGGCGTGGCGCGAAAATGTCGAGGTGCTTTTGGTCGCGTTGGCGGTGGCGATGGGCATTCGGACTTTCTTCCTGCAACCGTTCAAGATACCGACCGGCTCAATGCAGCCAACTTTGTGGGGCGTCACTTCCACGAATCTCATCAATCACCCGCAAATCAAATTTCCCACCGGTCTGACCCGCGTCCGCGAGTGGTTCGCGGGCACGACGTATGTCCATCTGGTCGCCCAGGTCGATGGACCTTTGGAGATCGTCGAACGTCCCTGGCCGCCAGCGATATTCAGCATCTACCAGCGCGTCCGTGTTGGCGGCAAGTGGCACGTGATATGGTTTCCGCCCGATTATGGCTCGCCGCCGACTGGAACGTTGGAGGTGCGCGCCGGGTTGCGGTTGGGACAAGAATACCGTAATGGTGATGACACCGTTAGGCTGCGCGTCAACGCGGGAGATCATCTGTTCGTTGACCGGTTGACCTACAATTTCCGCCATCCACGCAGAGGCGAAATCATCGTCTTCGAGACAAAAGGGATTGAGGAAGAGCTTCGGAATCACTTCGGCATCCCCGGCGATCAGTTCTACATCAAACGCCTTGTCGCCTTGGGAGGCGAACATGTCCGAATCGGCACAGACCATCACCTGATCATCAATGGCAGACGTTTGGACGCTTCAACACGTCGCTTCGAAAACGTTTACTCATTCCGACCGAACGCGGGAGAAAATGAGTACTTCGGCCACGTCCAGGTCGCGAAGTTTTACGATGAAAGCCAGGAGTATGCCGTCAGCCCGAACCATCTGATGGTTATGGGAGACAATACGCGCAGCAGTTTAGACTCAAGGTTCTTCGGCGACTTTTCGCAGGAATATGTGATCGGCAAAGCAGGGTTCATTTACTGGCCGATCACCAGCCGGTTTGGCCTGGGATATCGGTAAAAGCGGGTCAAAAAGCCGCTAGCATATTAGCGACGCACAAGGTTTGTTATATCCATAACGGATGCTAGTTGATTTGGCGCAAAGGCCGCTACACCTTTGCAGATAAATAGTGCAAATAGGTAGGAACTGGGGTGAATAGGCTTGATTCGTCAAGCTATCATAAAGCTTTATCCTTGAAAAGGTAAGGACAGAAGTGCGATCAATCTTGTCAAAGGCCGGGAGCGGATAATCTGTGCCGATTTGGGAAAGCGGGGATAATTCGTGCCGATAGGGTGGGAACCAATAAAAGCCTTGATTGACGCGGGTTTTCTTGCGAGGGGCGGAACTCTGCACTTTTTATTTGCAAATCCGGGGGGGTCGGAACTGAGGAGCGAAATTCCGCGTCGCGCGGGAAAGGAGAAAGGCTCGTTTTGTAGTGGCGAAATACCTTGATCGCGTTATCGGTCAAGGCAAATCAAGGCAAGATTCAAGGGACCAAGCCGCCAAGCCGCGCGGGCCTTCGGCTCCGGCAAGCTCGCTGTCCCCTACCCTGCCCTTTTGCTCGCCAACCGACGCTTCGTTCAAGGCTTTTCAAGGTTGTTCGCGGGGACTCCGCCAGGCAGTCGCAACCGCGCCGCGAACGGGCTGCGGACGGCCTTTCTCTGAGAGACGATTTACAGTCGCCGATGAATCTTGAAATGAATCTTGAACGGGGCAGCAATTCAGCCTGATTCAAGAATGAACGCGCCCAACGGTCAAAGCAAATCAAGAAAAGAATCAAGGCACGCGATACTCACAAAAGCCAACCCCTGCCGCACCGGGCCGGGCAATTCAAGCCAAGCAAGCCTACTCCGTAAGGGCATCATCAAGGTATCAATCCAAGCGCGATCAAGATTCGCGCCTTGCCGCGAAGCATCCCTTGAAGGGCAACTGGAAAACGATCTGATTACTCCCCTGCCGGCCTAGCCGCTGCCCTGCCTCTTTCGCAGTTCCAGCGCTGTCGTTTGCTGGCGCAACGCCCAAAGCTCTTCAAGCCGGCCTGTAACCGCTTCCTTCGTCTCCCCTTTGCTGGCGGCAATCAAAGAATGTCCCAGCATGAGCAGCCCCTTCACGGCCTCCCGGAAAGCATCATCCGGGGCCATCACCAGTGCCAAGTCCAATGTCTCTAACACCGACTGCCCCGCCACCGCTCTGAATGTTCCGGCTTTCGGTCCGGCTTCCAACCTCGTCAGTATGGCTCGTGTCTGTTGATCCAGCACCTGGCCGATTTGCTCGGCAACTTGCGGCTTGACCTCGTTTGCATACACCTCTGAAAACAAGGCTTTGGGACCGGCTCTGCGCCCAACCTCCGCCGGCAAGACAAGTTTGAACTGCCACGGTCCAAGGCCGTCCGCCAACCAGTGCGGATTCACCGCATACAGCTCATGCATCTTGCGAAAAACGGGCCACTTCAAGGCCACACGACCGCCTTCAATGCTGGCGAGTGCGCCATGGCTCAACCCTAGCGCTTTCGCCCATTCAATCTGCCACAACCCGGTGCGTTTCCTGGCCAGCGCAAAGCGCCGGCAAATGGTGTGCTCCTCCTCAGATAGGACTTTCCATTTAGGGCCACGTCGGCGCTTTTGCACCGTGAAAAACTACTGGGTTCGGTCCTCAAAAAAAAGTTCAAAAAAAATATTGACGGCCAGCACTCAGTTGTGGCAGTTTGTTACGAAACAAAAAAATGAATACGACGAGACGACGAAAGGCCAAAGTAAGCCTGAAAGGTATCAGCCGCGCGGCTAGACTCCTTGGAGTGAGCCGCGTGCATTTGTCGCTTGTGCTTCACGGCCACCGTCCCGACGCCCACGGCCTGCTGGCGCGATTCCACCAACTGCCTCCAAAAACACACCAAATCCATGACAAAAAAACTAATTGAGCGCATCATCGAGAAACGGCACCAACTGCAACAGTTGCAGGAGCATGACGGCGACAAGATTTCGGCGTTGCGGAAATCCATCGTCGGCGACGAGGCGACTTTGGCAGACGTAAAACGTCTCGGGTCGGTCGTGGCCCAATTCGAGCCGGCGGTGGGACGATTGCGCGCGGAGATCGAGCGGCGCGAGGTGAAATGCAGGCGGCTGCGGCATTTGGCCGCGCACGCGTGTATTTCGGGCGCGCCGACAGGTCGTTATATCAACGGGCTAGCCGCTCTGGAAATCTCGCCCGAGATCGTGCAGGGAATCGAAGCCGAGATTCGGAAACTGGCAGTCACGCAGCCCGAGCAAGAGCTTGCTCGCATCGCCGCAGAATTCGCAGTTCAACCCCCGACAACCCCAGCCACAAAACCACAAACGGACACACCATGACCACTTCTTACCTCACCAGCCCGCGCGCTGAAGTCTCGCGCGAGCCAACCTCTACTGTCTTACTCGCCTACGCGGCCGAGCGCGATTACCGCCGGCGCGCAGCGCTCTACGCCAAAGACATTTCGCCGCGACTGAACGCGGGCGAGCCGTTCATCTTTAATCGCCTGCCGCTGAGGGCCGCGCAAGACGTGGGCACGCTGGCGAGCGAAATCGTAAGCCAACGCACGTTGGAACTCCTGTTCGCGCGCCGGCCCTGGCTGCGCTCCGTCACGACCGATTTCAGCGATGAGCCGGCCAAGGTGAACCAGCAGATTATCACGCGCACCGTCGGCTTGCCGTCGGTGGAGAATTTCGGAAGCGCCGCCAGCGAGGCCACGGATACGGACTTCCCCGTAACGTTGGATTTGCTCAAAGAAACGCGCTTCACCTTCCCCGCCACGGAATGGGCGGGCACGAACCGCGACTTGGTGCGGGAGCACGCCGAGGCCATGTCTGCAGCGTTGGGCGCCTATCTCGCGGACGCTCTCTTTGGCCTGGTTACTACCGCCTTCACCGAAGAGACGGTCAAGGCCAGCGACGCGATTGATTACACGACGCTCACCGGCATTGTGAAGGCAATGAATGTTGCCGGGGTGCCGGAAGCGGGCCGGTTTGGCTGCGTCAACTCCGACGTGGCGGAAGCCTTCCGAAACGACGAACTCCTGCTCCCACTGCTGGCCAATAGCGGCAACAGCTTCGCGCATTGGGCGAGCATAGAGGGGTTCACGGACATCTGGGAATACCCTTCACTGCCGGCCAACGACATTCACTTAACCGGCTTCTTTGGCTCCAAATCCGCGCTCTTGCTGGCGTCGCGTTTGTTGGCGAGCCCCGAGACGCTGGCGAGCGCCGGGTATCCGGGCCGCGCCTCTATCGTGCAAGAGCCGATGACCGGCTTGACGGTCCTGGCCAACACGTGGGTGGAACAAGTTTCACTTGCGGTGAACACTCGCCTGGTTCTCCTGGCTGGCATTGCACGCGGGCAACTGGGCTGTGGCCATCGGCTGGTTTCAGAGGCGGGCGCATGAACCGCGTGAACTTATGCGACCTTTTAATTTGGGGTTAGATTCGACTGAGGGCGCTGTTTGGCCTGGAGCGCGAAACCTTAGCCAAACGTCATGGTTGTTTCTAACTCTCGGCGGCGCGCTGCCCGGCGGCACCGGCGGCGCGCCGTTTCCACTTCTCAACTGCCGCCGATTCACTAATTAACCGTCATGCGTAGGGTGCCGCTTCAAACTTTTGCCACGCGCCCGGATCAACTCGGCGCGAGGGAGCAACTTCCAGCCGGCTCGTTTGAATACCGGCTCATCGCCCTGCGGGAATGCCCGACAGCCTTTGCAGCGATAGGCGATAACCCCAACGCCATCGCCGCCTACTTTAAGACGCATGTCGAAAGGTCGGTTCAATTCCACCCGGACCAGGAATGCATCGTCGTTGTACTCCTGGACGTGCGGAAGCGAATCAAGGGCCACGTGTTTGTCGGCATCGGCACACTTGACACCGTGTTCACCCATCCGCGCGAGATTTTCCGGCCAGCGATAGTCGGAGCGGCGGCGGCCATTGTGTTGGTCCACAATCACCCCTCCGGCGATCCGAGTCCGACCGAGGCCGACATAAAGACCACGCGCAAATTGATTCACGCCGCCTCTTACATCGAAATTCCGCTTCTTGATCACATTATCATTGGCAAAGGAAACGGGGCGTTCAAGTCCCTTCGAGCACTGGGCTTTTTCTACGAATAGAGCTATGTCCCCTGCCCTGTTCACCCCAACCGAGTTGGCCACCAAGCTGGGGCGCACGTCGCGTGCCGTCCGCAAGAGCCTCGCGGCCACGCCGCCCAGCGGCGAAAAGGTTGTCAGTGGGCAGAAAGTGAAAGCGTGGACGTTGGCCGACTTGCCCGCTGCGCTGTGCTTTGGTTTGGAGAAAGTGGTCCAGGCCAATCACTACCGCGATGCCCAAGCCTACATGCTTGCGACTTGCGCGGTCCAGGTATCGGCCCTGGCGCGCGAAAAACACTTGCACGAACTGCGGTTTGAAGACTTGCACCGGCCTTTGGAAGACACGTTCGCCGCCCTGGCAAACCGGACCGCCCCGACGCTTGAGGACCGCCCTTATTTGTGGGACGGCGCTTTCCGCCATTTTGAGGACTTGTGCGCCGAGTATCCGACTGGACACGATCACCGCCAGATCAAACGGAGCCTGCTCCGCTACCTCAAACAAGCGTCGCCAGGCCTGGCGAAGACAAACAACTCACTGCGCAAAACGTTCAACGAGAATTTGCGGCTATGGCAAGACGGCGGCCGGATCGCGTCCGCACTCGCCGACCAGCGCCCTTTGAACTCGGGCCGCGACGGCGCAAGGCTCTGCCCGGAGTGCCGGCAAAAGCTCATTGGCGCGGCCGCGTCATTGGATGGGAACGAAAGCCAGGCGTGGCGGCGTTTGCAGCAAGCCGGGCAACTTTGCCCCAAGTGCGCCGCCGCTTGGACCTTCAACGTGCGCCAGAACAAAAGCTACGTGCCCGCCAGCGTCCGCCAGGCGGTAACGCCCGACGTGGAAACCGCCCTGCCCTATCGGCGCGGGCCGAAATTCTCGCGCCTGACCGGCCCCTACATTCCGCGCGATTGGAACGACACGGGGCCCGGCGATTGGTTTAGCGCCGATGACGTGACTTGGAATCACTACTACTGGTTCACTGATGACGATGGGCAGAAGCAGATTGCGCGCGGCGAATGCCTGCTGCAAACGGACCTGCGCACCGGCTATCCGTTGGGCTTCCTGATGATTGCGGGGAAATACAACTCACAGCACATCCGCGCGCTGATGCTTCGGGTTCATGATCTAGAAATCGTTTCCCACGGCGAGACCGTCAAGGCCGGCGGGCTGCCCCATCTCGGCTGCTACTACGAACAAGGCGTCTGGGCCGCGCGATTGATTGAAGGCCCGCGCCGGCGCGGGTGCGAATGGAATCCCTGGCGCGAAACGGAGCGCGGCTTGCGCGAACACGGTTTGAATCTGGACGTGCGCCACGCCACAAGCCCGCGCGCCAAGCCGATTGAAGGATTGCTCCGCATTCTGCAAGAGCGGATGCGAAGCGAGCCGGGTTTTGTGGGCTTCAATGAGCGCACCGACGGGCGCGAAGTCATGCAGGACTTTCTGGGCCGCGTGCGGAGCGGCAAGGAACATCCCGGCAACGAACTGCCCAGCATGGAGCAATGGCGCGCACGCGTCGCCGCAATTCTACAGGAGTTTGCCGACGATCCCCAAAACGGCAAGATGCTGCCTGGCGTCTCTCCTGCGGAAGCTTGGTGGAACGGCATTGGCCCCAAGCCTGGCATTGCGGAGAAACCCTTGCGCCGCCTGCCCGATGAAGCGCGCTTTCTGCTGGCCACACACAAGCGCCCCGTGGACGTGAAGGCACAGGGCATCCGCTTCCGCATCGGCAAACGCGAGTTTCTTTACTGGGGCGAATCGCTGGCCCCTTACGTCCACCGGCGCGTGCTCGCTTTCTTCAATCTCGAATGCCCGGAATTGCTCGTGTGCTCTGACATGGAGCGTCAACATTACTTCACGGTTAAGGCCGTGAGCGCGCCGGCCATGACCGCCAGCCGCGAACACCAGGCCGAATTGAGCCGCCAGCGCGCGGCCTTCACCAAACCGGCCAAAACACTCTTTGGCAGTTTGCCCAAACCGCTCGCCGCCACGATCACGCGCGACACAGAGCCGGACGAATCCACGCGCGAACTGGGCGCTTTCGTCAACGAAGTGACGGCGCAACACCGCGAAGCCCAGCAAGGCGACGCGCGCAAGCTGGGCCAGGTTCGCCGCCTGGCTGGCGCTTTGGGTGCCCCTATCCCAGCCGCGCCCCGCAACGTGGACCGCGTAAAGCAAGGGCTGGACTTGGAAGCTGAAGCCTTGGCGGAAATCCGCGGTTTAGAGGAAAATCCATGACCCCGATTCGCCCCGATCTACTTGCCGGAAAACTTGAAGCCGCCCGCAACGGTGAGCCGGAAGCCAGCGCATTTGCGCAGCAACTCGCCGACACGCCCCGGCTGGCAGAAGCCCTTTGGTTTCTGGAATGGGCGTTTCGCCAACCCGGAGGCGGACCTCGATTCGTGGACAAGCTGATTGAGGCTTGCCCCGCGCGTTTCCAAACCAAATCCATGCAAGCCGCCGGCCCGCCGCGAAACGGTCGCTACACGCTCGCGCAGTGTTGGAAGGCATGGGAAGATTTTGAGCAACGCGATAGTGAGTGGCGACTTTACAACTATTCGCTCGACGCCGACAAAAGCGCACCAAAGCCGGTCGCAGACAAGTTGAGCTTTGAAGAATGGCTGCCATTCCATTTTGAAGACGGTTTGCTGCCCAAGGCGGTTGAACACGACCCCGAAGTGCGCAAAGGCGTGGACCGATTCAACTGGCCGTTCCTGCGAGAGCTTTGCCTTGCCGCCGCCCAGAACAAACTGCCGCGCCTCCTTTCGGACTGGTGCGAGGAAAAGAGCATGGCTTGCGGCGGCCCTTGGTACTGCCCCGATCTGTTGCCAACGCTCTTTGATTTCATGGACCGCCACGCGGCGGAAGCCGCCCGCCAACTGGCGGAAACCGAAGTCACCAAGATCGTTTTCCGCGAACTGGAATTTGCCCGCTCGCAAAAAGTGCCTGTCCCTATCATCGGCGCTTCGCGCTTTGGGAAAACGACAGCGGTTTCGGTTTGGTGCGAAATGCGGCCCGGCCTGGCCCGGCTGGTGACTGTGCCGGATTCAAATCGCGAGCGCGATTTCTACGCGGCGCACGCTGACCCCTTCGGCTTGCAGTATAACCCCAGCACGTCAACGGCTGAACTGAAGCGCACGGTTGAATACGTGCATCGGAACAGTGGCCTTTTTTTGGTCTATGACGAAGCCCATTTCCTCGTGCCGACAAGCTACCACAAAGCCACGCCGCCACGCCGGTTGAACTGGATTCGCTGCCAGGTGATTGATCGGGGACTAGGGTGCGCGTTTTTTGCCACGCCCCAGAGCTACCGCGAGACATTGGCCGCCTACGTCAAGAAAACTGGTTACTGCATGGAGCAATGGCTTGGCCGGCTGGCGCCGCCGGTTGTGCTACCTGAGAGTCTGCCTGCTGTTGACGTTCAGGCCGTCGCCCGGAAACATTTTCCCGATGTGCCAGACCCTTATTTGAAGCTCATATCTGCCCGCGCGCTGCAATCGGAAGGCTACCTGAAAAACATGGAGCTAACCGTGAAGCGGGCACGGTTTCTCGCTTCCGAACGCCGGCACAAGTCGCCCACGTTGGAAGACGTGAAGGATGCTATCGCAGACATGATGCCCGGCTTCGGTTTGGACGTCCAAGGGGCTGAAGGCTACAAGCGCCGCGCGGTGGCGCCGCGAGAGGTCCGCCGGCAGCCCGCGCCGTCGCCGCAAGGCGGTCGCGGAGACGATTTTTCCGGCCTGCTCATTTCGCCTCAAAGGAGGCCATCTGGCGTCGAGGCAAATGCCCGGCAAGAGATGACTTTGGCGGGAAGGGTAGGCTGATCTGGCGGCCTTTGAATCAAGGTTTCAATCAAGCCATAGACGGGACTGATTCAAGGCTGGCGGATAAGTTGAAACTTGTGGATTCGTGTTGCCGCTGAAAACGCGGCCCTTACCATGTACAGCCGCGTTTTGCGGTTACAGTTCCACCCTCTGGCACTTTTTATCCGTTAAGTTACACCGCCGGTCATATTCTTCAAAGCTGGGCAAGCTTGAGGTGTGGCGGACGGTAAACAGATTCATACTTTCCCCCCGCCCGTTCCCAAGAGAAATCTGCCGACATGGCGTTCTTTTGGTAGTGGTACAAAAGCACTGGGTGTCGGTAGAGAACTAATGCCTTGCGCATGGCCTTGGCCAATGCCCGGCCGGAGTATTCGAAGAATTTGATCCCGGTGGCGCGCTCAGGCTTGTCCGAAATGTCAACCACGGTGTCGTCCAAGCCTCCGGTCCGGCGAACTATGGGAATGGTGCCGTAACGCTGGCTGTACATCTGGTTCAGGCCGCACGGTTCAAAACGGGATGGCATGACAAAGAAATCGCACCCGGCCTCGATTCTATGGGACAAGGCACGGTCGAACCCGATGTTGACACGCAGCTTCCTTGGAAACCGCAGGGCAAGCCGCCGGTAAGCGTTTTCGAAAAACGGCGAGCCGTTACCAAGCAGGACAAACTGCAGGTCAGCCTCCAACAACTCCTCCAACGCCGCGAGTTGAATGTCCACGCCTTTTTGGTCGGTCAAGCGCGTGATGTTGCCAAACAGCGGCGTGTGAGAACTGACGGGCAAACCCAGTTCGCGCTGTAGTTCAGCCTTTTGGACCGCTTTGCCGCTCATGCGGCGGCTCGAGTACGGATGTTTCAGGAACGGATTGGCCGTCGTGTTCCATTCCTCGTAATCAACGCCATTCAGGATGCCCGTCAGGTCGGCCTGCCGTTTGCGCAACACGTCGTCGAGGCCGCAACCCAATTCCTCCGTCGTGATTTCGCGCGCGTATCGCGGGCTGACCGTGGTGATGGCGTCGGCAAAGACAATCCCCGCTTTCAGGCAGTTGACCAGACCATAAAACTCAATGCTGTTTACGCTGAAGTAACTCCCAGGCAGATTGGTCAGCCCGAACTTGTTCGCAGCGAAAAGCCCTTGATAGGCCAGGTTATGGATGGTCAAGCAAACCCGCGGGGCACTCCCCCACCCTTCCCGCTCGCTCTGCTGCCGAATGAAAAGCGGGACCAAGCCGGTTTGCCAGTCATGCACGTGAACCAGTTCTGGCCGCCAGGGGAGATACCGCGCGAGATGGGTCACCGCCTTCGAGAAGAAAATGAAACGCTCCGCGTTGTCCGGGTAATCCACGCCGTTCTCCTCGTAAAGCGAGTTGCGCTGAAAAAAAGTGTGATCAACAAAGTAGATGCGCGACCGCTTCACGGGATCAAGCGTCCAGACTTTGGCCGAGACGTAACTCGCCCCCAATGGCAGGTTCATCTGCCAGTCAAACGGCTTGATTTCGGGGAATCGCTGGCGGATGCCGGCATAGAGTGGCGTGACCACTCCCACTTCGTGTCCGCGGCGCGCCAGCGTCTTGGCCAAGCCGCCCACCATGTCGGCCAACCCGCCCGTCTTCGAGTAGGGATACACCTCGCTACTGGCCAGCAAGATTCTCACTGTTTGGGTTCCATGCAGTCCCCAATTGGGACGTAGGAGCCGAGGTAACGAGGCTTTGACTTCCTGCGTGCAGATGTTGAACTGCGTCTCCTCACGTCGGCACCTACATTCTGAGGATTCGCTCCGTCTTCAAATACGGCTGCAGGGCTTGCGGGACGAGCACGCTGCCGTCCGCCTGTTGATACGTCTCCACCAGCGCCACGAACAATCTGGCCAGCGCTGTGCCACTGCCGTTGAGGATGTGCGGGAACTTGTTTTCGCCCGACTCTGCTTTGTAGCGCAAATTCATCCTCCTTGCTTGGAAATCCTCGCAATTCGACACGCTCGACACTTCGAGATAGCTCCCCTGCCCTGCCGCCCAGACCTCGATGTCGTACGTTTTCGCGCTGGCGAAACCCATGTCGCCCGTGCACAGCAGCATCACGCGATAATGCAAGCCGAGCAACTGCAGCACGCGCTCGGCGTTCGTGCGCATTTTCTCCTGCTCCTCGTAGCCGTGCTCCGGCTTCACGATTTTGATCAGCTCCACCTTGTCGAACTGATGCACGCGAATCATGCCGCGCGTGGTCACGCCCGCCGCACCCGCTTCGCTCCGGAAACACGGCGTGTAAGCGCAGTAATAGATTGGCAACTGACTCTCCTTGAGGATTTCCTCGCGATGAATGTTCGCCACCGGCGTCTCGGCGGTCGGAATCAAATACAACTTGCCCAGCGTGTTGTCGTCCAGGCCCTCGCGCACTGCGTAATACTGGTCCACAAACTTCGGGAATTGACCGACGCCTTCAAGGCACTGCGGCCCGACCATGAACGGCGGCGACACCTCCGTGTAACCATGCTCCCGCGTGTGCAAATCCAGCATGAACTGAATCAACGCCCGCTCCAGTTTCGCGCCCCAGTTCGTGTAAAGGATAAAACCGCTGCCCGACAGTTTTGCCGCCCGCGCAAAATCCACCAGCTTCAAGCTTTCGCAAAGCTCCACGTGCGATCTGGGCTTGAACGCGAAGTTCGGCTTCTCGCCATGCACGCGCACAATCGGATTATCCTCGGCGCTTTTGCCGACCTTGACCGACTCATGTGGCAGGTTCGGCAGCCGCAGCATGACTTGATCGCGCGCCGCCTCCACCTCCCCTGCCCTTTTGTCCAGGTCAGCGATTCGGTCGCCCAACTCGCGCGTCTCCTTCTTCTTGGCCTCGGCTTCGGCGATTTTCTTCTGGCCCATCAACGCGCCGATTTCCTTCGACACGCGGTTCCGCCGGGCCTTGAGCGATTCCACCTCCGCGAGGATTTTGCGCCGCTGCTCATCCAACTGGAGCAACTCGTCAATCTGGGCGTCATCCCCTGCCCCACGTGAGGCGAGGCGTTGGCGCACAAAATCCGGCTTTTCGCGAATCAATTTGATGTCCAGCACGCGCGGCATTATAGGAACGCGCTAAAGCCGAGCAAGGCGGAAGCCGAATTTGCGGGTGCGAACGCCACGCGTCCGAAACCACTTTGCGCTTTGCGTGAAGGCGGCGCCGCATAAACTTCCGGCCATGAATCTGGCCAGCGCGTTCAAAGCCTCCGCCGAACAGCGACCACGGAAGGCCGCACTTTTCTGGGGCGAAAGGGAGTTCTCCTACGGCGAGCTCTGGTCGCAAAGCGTCCAGGTTGCGACCGAGCTTCAGAGCGGGTTCCGCGTCGCTGCTGGGGACCGGGTCGGCTTGTGGTTGAAGAACTGCCCGGAGTTTGTGCCGTCGCTGTTTGGCGCGCTTCTCGGCGGCGGCGTGGTAGTGCCCATCAACAATTTCCTCAAGCTGGACGAGGTCAACTACATCCTTCGGGACGCCGACATTGACGTGCTCATCACGGACGCTGAGTTGGCTGCGCACTTTCCGGCCCTCGCCGTCCCGCGCCCGCGGCTCAGGCTGTTCAAAGTCGAAGATTTCGCTGCGTCCTGTCCAGACCGCGTGAAGAATTCGAAATTGGAAATTGGAAATTGGAAATTCCCTCCGCGCTCCGAGTCCGACCTGGCAGTGATCATTTACACGTCCGGCACGACGGGCCGGCCAAAAGGCGCGATGCTTTCGCACGGCAACCTGCTGCACAACGTGAACAGTTGCCGCGTCGTGCTCCAGACAGTCGAGGGCGACCGGTTCGCCGTCCTGTTGCCGCTGTTTCACAGCTACATGCTGACGGTAGGTATTTTGCTGCCGTTGCTGGTGGGCGGCTCGATCGTGTTGGTAAAGTCGCTGCACCCGCTCAAGAACGTCATTCAGGAGATTTGCCAGCGGCAGGCGTCCATCCTGCCAGGAATTCCACAACTTTACCGCAGCCTGGTGAGCGCGCCGATGCCCACTCCCCTGCCCGTGCGGGTTTGCATCAGCGGCGCCGCGCCGCTTCCGGTCCAAGTGCTCCGCGAGTTCGAACAGAAATTCTCCATCCCACTCATCGAAGGATATGGTCTGAGCGAAGCCAGCCCGGTCGTGACGAAAAATCCGATCAACGGCCCACGCAAGGCGGGGTCGATTGGAATCCCCATCCACGATGTCGAGGTGAGCGTCCAAAACGACGCGGGGCGGACGTTACCCCCTCGCGAGATCGGGGAAATTTGCGTGCGCGGCGGCAATGTGATGCGGGGTTACTGGAACAATCCGGAAGAGACGGCCAAGGCGTTCCGGAACGGCTGGCTGCTGACCGGCGACGTCGGTTATCGCGACGAGGACGGCTACTTTTACATTACTGACCGCAAAAAAGACATGCTGCTGGTCAACGGGATGAACGTCTATCCCCGCGAAATTGAAGAGGGCATTTACCAATTTCCAGGCGTGAAAGAAGCGGCGGTGATTGGCGTTCCCGACCGGCGCAGAGGCGAACAGCCCGTGGCATTTGTCGCACCAAACGAAGGAGCCGAAATAGACGGGGACGCTTTACTTCAATTCCTCCGCACCAAGTTGGCTGACTATAAAATCCCCAAAAAGGTGAACTTCATGCCCTCGTTGCCACGGAATCCGACTGGCAAGATACTGAAGACCGCCTTGCGCGACGCAGCCCTTCGGAAGGAGTAGGCTCGTCGGCGCGCGGCTTGTCAACCTAGACAATCGGCTCTCGGAAGTCCTGTTTCATCTCGCTCGATACCAACTGGTTAGGCGAAATCCATTTGTACCTGTTCCCAACGTTTCTTGACGCTGGCAACTGGTGAACCTTAAGCTGTCCCCAACATTTTCCAAACGCCCTGAGCGTTCATAGAAGGAGTTTTTTATGGCAGAAGGATATTGCGTTAAGTGCAAAGCCAAGAAGGAAATCGTGGATGCCGTCGAGGAAACGATGAAGAACGGGCGCAAAGCCATCAAAGGCAAGTGCCCGACCTGCGGCACCGTCATGTTCAAGATTCTGGGCGGCAAGGCCGTGGCCGCCGCCACGCCTGACCCCACCAAGCCGCCCAAGCCCAATTGATCGGCCCGCCATGCCCGAGGAGCTTGCATACGTCATCATCACGCCGTATTCCCTGCACAAGTCGCGCACCGGCGGCATCCTGAGCCGGCTTTTAAGCCGGACGGGCTTGGAACTGGCGGCGGCGCGCATGTTCGCGCCCAGCGCTGAATTGGTGAAGGCTTACGCCGAGCAGACGGTTTCACCCAACGACCCTCAAGACCGCCGCATCCAGGAACTGATTTGCCAGTATATCCTCCAAAACCTTTCGCCCGACTCGAAAACGGGCCGCCGTCGCCGCGTGATGATGCTTTTGTTCAAAGGCGCGGACGCCGTCCGCAAAACCCGGTCGGTTGTCGGGAGCTTCAACCTGAACCGGCCCGCCGGTGAAACCATCCGGGACACTTACGGCGACATCGTGGTGGATGAGAGCGGGCAGATGCGATATTTCGAACCCGCCGTCCTCGCGGCACCCAATCCGGCGGAGACCGAATCCAAGCTGAAACTCTGGGCGAAATACTCTGACACGGACGGCGGGGTGTTGGAGAACGTCATCTCCTACCAGCCGGGCGAGAAACCGCAACGCACCCTGGTGTTGATCAAGCCGGACAACTTCCGGTTTCCCACGGGCCGGCCCGGCAACATGGTTGATTTCTTTTCCCGGACCGGCTTGTTCATCGTTGCCATCAAGGTTCATTGCATGAGCGTCGCCCAAGCGGAGGATTTTTACGGCCCCGTGCGGGAAACGCTGCGCACCAACCTGAAGGACATGGTTGCGGCCAAGGCCAAAGTTGCGATTGAAAAGGAATTGGGATTTGCCGTGCCGCCCGAGCACGCCCGGCAACTGGGCGAAATCCTGTGTCCGTTGTTCGGCGACAACCAGTTCGAGAACATCGTCCGATTCATGTCCGGGCGCGCACCTTCCGAATGTGATCCGGCACAACGCAACGCGCCCGGGTCGGAGAAGTGCATTGCCCTGGTCTATGAAGGCGTTGAAGCGGTGCGTAAGATTCGCGACGTGTTGGGCCCGACCGATCCGTCCCGGGCGCCGCCCGGCTCGATCCGCCGCGAGTTTGGCCAGACCGTCATGGTCAATGCCGCCCACGCCAGCGATTCTGAGATAAACGCCAAACGGGAAATGGGCATCATCAACGTCGGCGAAAACAATTTCCGGCAAGTGATCGAGGACTTTTACGGCAAACGGTAGCGCCTTTTGGCGCTGACGATGCCGCACGTCGCCCCTCAAACCCCCAACCCTCGACCGACCGAATGAGCCGCGTCCGCCAAGACAAAGTCTCGCCATCGAAACAGGCGGCACGCGCGTATCTTGCCGCCAAGTCGGAACGGGAAATGGCGCGGTTGTTGAGACACCAAGCCCGGCGAGCCTTGAGCCGGCGGGCCCGCCGCAGACCGTTGCGCGCCTCCATCAAGTGGCAGAAGTGGGAAATGGAATTGCTGGGAAAATGTCCCGACCGGGAAGCAGCCCGCCGGACGGGGCGAACGGTAAAAGCAATCACGAAGCGGCGGCGACTCCTCCGTATTTGGATGTTCAACAGCCCGGTCAAGCGCTGGCAAAAATGGGAGAAGGATTTGCTGGGTAAGATTACTGACAGGGAATTTGCCCGCCGGACCGGTCGGAAGGTAACGGCCGTCCGAAACATGCGCCGATTTCGGGGGATCGAACGTTTTGGCGGCCCGCTCGCCGTGCCGTGGAAAAAGCGGGAATTAAGACTGCTTGGCAAAAAACCCGACGCCATTGTTGCTCGACGGACGGGAAGAACCTTGCTGGCTGTCCGATCAGCGCGCTTTTGGCACGGCGTCGAGCGTTTTGGAGGCAAGCTTCGCCGTTGGACCAAAAAGGAGGAGAAATTATTGGAACAGTTTGGCAACGCCGAAGTTGCCCGGCGAACGGGGCGCTCATCTCATGCTGTCGCCACGCGGCGTTCTTTTTTGGGCCTTCCAACACGACCGCCCCCTTCAGCATGGACAGCCGAAGAGAACGCCTTGCTGGGCACAATGCCTGACTCGGAACTGGCCCGTAAAATCAAGCGCACCGCTGAGGCCGTCAAATCGCGCCGGAAGATTAAGGGCATTCTGCCATTTCACCGCCAGCGGCGATGGACGGAAAAGGAAGATAAAATTCTACTGCGGTTTACCCGCCAAAAAGCCGCCCAGCGGCTCAACCGTCCCCTCTCTTCGATTGAATATCGCCGTCGCCAGTTGAAAACCGGGGTCGCCTTGAACCGGCCTCCCCGCAACTGGACGCCCGGGGAAATCGCCATGCTCGGAAAGTATTCGGACATGCAAGTTGCGCTGAAACTGGGCCGCACCCGCTCCGCCGTCAGCGCCAAGCGGCGGGAACTGCGCATCCACTCCCACGCGCCGCACCCGCGCCCTTGGACGAAGGACGAAGACCGCCTGCTGGGCACAATGGCGGACATGGTTTTGGCCCGACAACTGGGCCGTTCCTATGGGGCTGTTTTCATTCGCCGCCGCAGCTTCGGCATCCCCCTCTCCCCGCGCTTGGCGCGAAGATGGAACGGTCTGCGTTATCCAACTTTGTCTTGCTTCCGAAACCAGTAGGAGTATCAAGCCAGCAAGGCTATGAATCGAATCTATCAAGGCAAAGTGACCGGGGTGGAAATCCACTTCCCGGCCAACAAGGAAAATCCGTGGCAACCGTTCCACCCCGACCCCAAGCAGGCGAAAGCCAAATGGCAATCCACCCTCTGGCAGCACCACCAACTCTTTCAGGACGCGGTGAATTATTACACGCTCGCGCTGGCGGCGATGGCTGAGAAAGTAGAGGGCGATTCCGCGCAATCGAAAGCACTGCGGGGTTGGGCAACAAAGGTTCGGGAAACGTGGGCAAGCGCGAGTCGGAAGGCGGAGGTGTTTGATGGACCGCAAACCCGGCTTGCGCGAATTCTCAAACTTCCTTTGGAAGAATCCGGCTTTGAAAAAGCCGCTGATTGTGTGCTCCGTTCCAGTCGCGCCACAGCCGCGCAGCGTGCGGCTGCGTTGCTCCAATTGCTCTCAGACAAGGGCGACTTGAATCAGGTCTGCGTCGCGCGCTTACCGTGGCTCGCGACCGCTGCCGGCCAGTTTACAGCGACCAGCAAAGCCGCGGCGTCATCCCAAGAGTCAAAACGTCAGCAGGTGGTCAGGCAGTTTCATCAAATCTCGGAACAAGAAGCACTCAAGAAAGCGGCTTCTCTTGATCTGGGTTTATTCCTCACTCAGCCGCCGAAGGAATTCGTCGAGGGTGCTGATGCGGCAAAAATGCTCCGTGATTACTTTACGAAAGCGGCGGCGAAGTTTTCGGAACTCAAAGCGACTGCGGCAGCTTTTGAAAAATTTGTCACCAGTCAGAGTGACAGCTTTCAAGTTCCCTCTCCTGGCCGGAAGCCCAGCGGGCTTTATCCGATTGCCGCCGTCCTCAAGTTCTTCCCCACGGCGGAATCCTTGGCTGCATTCCGCAAGGCGACAAAGACCTTGGCGGAGGCCAAAGACAAGGAAGTTGTCTCCGACGCGGTGGCTGAGTCGCGCGTCGCAGACCAACCGCACTTCGACTATTTCACCAACCTTGCGCTTGTCACCGGCGACGGCGAAGACGAGCGCGACACGCGCGCAGTCTGGTTCGAGTTTGACCTGGCCGCGTTCATCGAGTCAATCAAAGCTCCCCGCCGTTACTTCGAGGACACGCTGAAACGAGAAGCTGCTGCCGACCGCTTGCGCCACAAGATCGCAGCGATGCAGGGCAAAGGCCGTGAATCGTCTGACGCAGACGAGGAAGGCGAGTCACTTCCTGGCTTTGAAGGCGACACCCGAATCGAACTGCTGAAAAGCATCGTGCAAATGAAACTGGCATGGCTGGCGGAAGCCGAAGGTGATGCGAGTGCAAGCGGCCCGAAGGAATACGAGATTCGCGAGCGGACAGTGCGCGGTTTTGGGGAAATCAAGCGCCGCTGGCTGGCAGCGGTCGAGGCGGGCAAGACCACGCAAGAGCGTTTGCTGGAAATTCTGGCGGAAGAACAAACGGAACATCGCGACGATTTCGGTAGCGCGACTCTTTATCGTGAGTTGGCGAAGCCCGAGAATCATCCCATCTGGCGCGACGGCGGCACGCAGCCCTGGCACGCGGAAGACCCGCTTGCCGCGTGGCTGGATTACAAGGAGCTTCAGTCCGAACTCCAAGACAAGGAACGACCGATACGGTTCACGCCGGCCCATCCGAAATGCTCGCCGCGGTTCTTCATCTTTCCGAAGAAGAGCGAAGCTCAGCCGAAGACCCCAAATCTAAAACCTCCGAAACCCGGTTTGCTTTCCCGCCACGAGCCAGGGCAATTGAGTTTTACCGCCGGCGTCATACTCCCTGCTGGAAACGGGCTTGCGCCAACTGTTGTGCGAATTCACTACGCCGCGCCGCGCATCTGCCGCGACAAACTTCGATCCGGTGGCGACATCAATCTTCACGAAGCGCCGTGGTTGCAGCCAATGATGGAGGCACTCGGCTTGGGCGAATCTCCTGACCGGGTGAACTTCGCCAACTGCCGCATCACCCTTCAGCCCGCGGGAGAGTCTGACATTCAACTCACTTTCCCCGTCGAGGTGAACACGGAGAAGATTGACCAGATGTTCGGATACCGTGCCAAGTGGGACTATCGGATTTCGGG
>Ga0315289_10000727_pt1 | contig 50530 bp, 35 predicted proteins | sample YL17G11_40_MG_FD_203452 | JGI IMG/M metagenome (GOLD analysis project Ga0315289, IMG submission 203452) | Sediment microbial communities from Yellowstone Lake, YNP, Wyoming, USA - YL17G11_40 | ecosystem: Environmental > Aquatic > Freshwater > Lake > Sediment | place: USA: Wyoming | collected...
CTCTCTCTCTCTCTCTCTCTCTCTCTCTCTCTCTCTCTCTCTCTCTCTCTCTCTCTCTCTCTCTCTCTCTCTCTCTCTCTCTCTCTCTCTCTCTCTCTCTCTCTCTCTCTTTACACCGCTTGAAGATTAAAAGATCGCCGCGTCCCCGAGCTCCTGCCCCTCCAAACCCCCGTCCTTGAGCGCCTTTTCGAAAAACGCCTCCAGCGTGTCCGTCCCATACTCCGGCGTCGCCTCCGCGTCGTAGCAGTCCCTGGCCGCGTCCCAGACGAGCATGGATTCGGTCGCGTAGTACTTGCCGATGCGGCCAAACTCCGCCGCGTCGACTAGCCCGGGGAAGACTTTCGACAGCGCCGACAGAAGGCCGATGACGGCATCCATGATGGCGACGGGCACCCGGATGAACTTCTCGGGTTTTTTCGCCAGGTCGAACAGGAGCTTGCCCTGCGCCGCTGCGGTCCAGGCCCCTCCGGCCGCCGAGGGCCCGCCGATCGGCAGCACCCGGTTGGCCATCGAGGCGTCCAAGACGGCGTCGGCGATGAACTTCGCGAGGTCAGACTCGGAGATGGGCTTGCAGGCCGCGAGGGTGCCGTCGCCGAACATCACGTAGGGTTTCCCTTCCTTGACCAGGGTCACTTGGCCTGTTTTTTGTTGGTGGAAGAGAGAGCGGGAGGGAGAGAGGGAAAGAGAGAGAAAGGGAGAAAGAGAGACGGAAGAGAGATGTGAGTTTTTTTCTTCCTTTTGTCGCAAAGAAAAAAGTTAAAAAAAGAAAAACGAAGAAAAATCAATGCAAAACTCACCGGCCAGCGACTTGAAGAACGCCGTTGGCCTCACGATCGAGTACGACACGGGGCTCTCCCTCGCTGCGGCGGCCTTGACGAGCTCGGCCTCGAGCTCCAGCTTCGCCTTTTGGAACTCGAGCAGCGGCTTCTGCACGCAGATCGCAGAGAGGAGCACAAAATGCTTCGCTCCGGCGGCCCTGGCGGCATCGAGGACGGCCTTGGTGGCGCGGTAGTCGACGTCCCACGAGTCCCTGACGCCGCTGTTGTCGGTTGGAAGAGGTCAGTGGAAGAGAAAAGAAAGAAAGAGTGAGTTTTTTTTTTGGTTTTCGTAGAAGAAGAAGAACAAAAAAAACTTCTTCTCTTTCTCGATCTTACCCTGTCCTCGAAGCCAAGCAGGAGACGACCACATCGACGTCCTTCTCCCTCCCGTCCTTGGTCATGGGATCGAACGCCACAGCCCTCAGGGACTCGGAATCAGTGACGTTCCCGAACCGAATGTCGGCCCCCGCAAACTCCTTCCTCGTCGCCTCGGCGTCCGCCTTGCCGCCGACGCCCGACTTTTCTCTGGAAAAAGCGACGACGTCGAACCCTCGCGCCAGGAGCTCCTTGACTACGAACTTGCCGATATACCCCGTGGGTCCCACCACGAGGACGCGGACGTCCTTGGCGGCGCGGGAGCGGTAGGGGGCAGAGGCCGGGTCGAAGGAAGGGGGCGAGGCGGCGGCGAGCGAGACGGTGGGGTCGGAGGCGGTGGCGGCCTCGGTGGTGGCGCGGAGGAGCACTGAGTTTTGAGCTCTGCTGCTGCTGCTGCTCGGGCTCGCTGCTCCTCCGCGGCGCTGTGATTGGTTTGCGGCGGTCGCGGGCGAAGAAGTGGGCAAGGGTGTGTGAGAGAGAGAGAGAGGCGGGGAGAAGGAGAGTTTTTTTCTTCTTATCCTCCTCCTTCGAAAGCGCCAAAAAAAAAAACCAGAATTCGCAACCAGAAAGGCGCCTGCCTTTTCGATTCGTTGAAGCACGAAGAGGCCTCCTCTGACTCTCATGAGACAATAAAGCATGCTCGCAGGCACCAGTAAGTGGTAAAATCAGCAGCTAATGCCTTCGTTCCTCACCTGAACGAGGGGCGAGATCGTCGGCTTGCCGACGACACCGGCGGCGGCGACGGTCGGCGTCGCTCGCGTGGAGACGGCGCACCTCCTCCTCGTCGCCGAGGAGGCAGCTGACGCCGCGGTCACGACAGTGGTGCGGCGCGCCGCAAATGAAGCGTTCATTGTGTTGTGCTCAGGGAGAGACGAAAGAAGCCAGGAGCACACTAGCAGCCGAGAAAGAAGAAGCTCAATTGCGATAAGACAACAACGAAAAAAAAAGTGCAGAGAGAAAAAATCATAACTCCAAAGGCATCGCGAAGACATCACCGACGACAAACTCATGCCTCTCGCGCCCTCGACCATGCACCAAACGCGCTGCTCGATTGCGCCCGTCGCGTCGTCTGGCGTGAGAGCACATCAAAGCGGTCCACCTCGAAGAGCAACGACTCCCTCAAGACGCGCCAGCGGCCGAAGAGCGCCCGCGACCCGCCTCGATCGCCTGCACGATGATGCCACGACGCTCCGTCCCCTCGTCGCCGCCTCGACCTCTTCTTCTTCCTCGGCGGCAGCAGCATCAGGCCGCCCCCCGAGCAAGCCCGTCTCCATCCGCCTCCCGATAGGCCCCGGAGACCAGGCGGACCAGGCGGCAGCAGCCTGCGTCGCCGCGTGGAGGGAAAACCAGCCGCGAAGGGACGCCCCCGCCGGGGGAGAAGGCACGCGCCTCCTCGTCGAGCTGTCGCTGCCCCTCGTCGGCGCGACGGACCTCGACGACTGGCCCGGGGGGATCAGGCAGCAGTTCAAGGCCGCGAGGCCGATGGTGGAGAGGATGCTCTCCGCGATTCGGAGGCAGGCTGACGGCGGGGGCGGGTTCTTCGGGGAGGCGCCGAGGTCGAGCTTGTGGGACGACGGTGGGAACGGGGTTTTTCTTTAAATCTCCGTCTTCTTGTCTCCCTCTCTTTGCCCGCCCCACCGCTCACTCCGCTCCTCTTTTTCTCTTTCTGACATTGACAAAAATGGACACGACGATAGCCGACGCCGTCTGCGCCTACGACTCCCCGAAGCTCGCCTGCGTCGTCTTTCCGACCGCCGAAACTTTGAAACAGCTCGACGCCCTCGCTTGCCGCAAGGACAAGGTCAAGGGAGGTTTGACCATAATCGTGAACCCGCAGTGGACAACGCGAGGGTCGCAGCTGATCAGCGACTTTGGTATCGGGCCCTGGAGGGCCGCGAACGAGGCCAAGGCGGGGTCCTTCAAGCGCGCCTTTTGCCTGCGGAGCGTGCGGATCCGGGGGGACGAGGCGAGGGTGTGGTACAGCCGGGCTGCCGAGCTGGATTTCAAAGCGGGGAAGCGGGCAGCGGCGGCGGCGGCGGCAGCGGCGGAGCAGGGCAGCGAGAACGAACGAGAGGAGCAGGCGGCAGGGGGAGGGACGAGCCCGAGACCGACGGGCCCGTGGAACGTCTTTCTGGTGACGGCGACGGGCTCCATGGCGGCCTCGAGTCGCCTGATCTCCTCGGGGGACTCGGAGCCCAGCTACTCGGAGCTCGAGGCGCTGCTGCGGGACAAGGGCAACGTCGCGACCAAGGGGTGGCTCGAGAGGGCGCAGAGCGAGGCCAGGTTCCTCAAGGACAGCCTCTGAAAACGAGGAAGCCGGAAGAAGCGCGCGCGAGAGAGAGCCGCGGGGGCCCTCTCGCTGGCCGCGGCGCTGCGGCAGGAACCGGTCGCTGGTCGAGCTCAAGGAGTTTTGTGGAAGAAAGGAGTTGAGAGAGCCCGTCGATAGAAAAGAGAGAGAGAAGAAAAAGAAAAAAGAAAACGTTTTTTGTAAAAGGTTCATCAGCCCCAGCTCTCTCTTTACACATCTGCGACCGCTAGAAGCAAGATGTCGCGCTTCCCCGAGCGGCGGCGGCGGCGGCGCGGCGCTTATGGCTAATAAAACCGAAAGAAAAAAGGTCTCGAAAACGTTTCTTACTTGCCGCAAAAGAACTCGAGCGTCTCGTCGAGCACCCTCGGGTCAAAGTCGCCCGTCACCACGCACCCCCCGAGCTCCCCCTTGAGCAGCACCAGCCGCAGCTTCCCGTCCTGGACCTTCTTGTCGACGGCCATCAGGTCCCGGAACGTCGCCGCGGTCATCCCCCGGGGAGGCGCGACGGGCGTCCCGGCCCTCTCGAAGAGCTTCACGGTTCGGTCGACGAGCGCCCTGTCGATCCACCCGAGGCGGCAGCTCATCTCGGCGGCCATGACGGTGCCCGCGCTCACGGCCTCGCCGTGGAGCCACTCGCCGTAGCCCTCGGAGGTCTCGATCGCGTGGCCGAAAGTGTGGCCCAGGTTCAGAGTCGCCCTCACGCCGCCCTCACGTTCGTCGGCCGCGACGACCGCGGCCTTGTTCTCGCACGAGGCTTGCACTGCGAACGCCAGTGCGGCCTTGTCCCTCGCCAGGATCCCTTCGACGCCGCCCCCGGTCTCGAGCCACTCAAACAGCCCCGCGTCCCTGATCAGGCCGTACTTCACGATCTCGGGGATGCCCGAAGCCAGCTCCCTGAGGGGCAGCGTGTCGAGCGCCGCGGTGTCGACAATCACGGCCGTCGGCTGGTGGAAGGCCCCGACCATGTTCTTCCCTCCCGGGCGGTTGACTCCCGTCTTGCCCCCGACGCTCGAGTCGACACAGGCCATCAGGCTCGTCGGGATCTGCACGAACGAGACGCCGCGCTGGTAGGCGGAGGCCGCGAAGCCGCACATGTCGCCGACGACGCCTCCGCCGAGCGCGACAAAGGTGGTGTCGCGGCCGTGCCTGCCCTCGATCGCGGCGTCCCACACCCGCTCGAGGTCGCGGACGGTCTTGTACTGCTCCCCATCCGGTAAACGCACGACGTCGACTTGCTTGACTCCGGCAGATTCGAGCGCGTCGACGACGCGGGCCTCGTAAATCGGCCCGACCGTCTCGTTCGTGACGATGAGGGCCCGGCTCTTGCCCGCGAGCACGCCCTTGGCCGCCAGGAGCTCGCCGCCGCTGTCGACGAGCAGCCCCTCGCCGATGTGGATCGGGTAGGCGCGGTCGCCCAGCTCGACGCGGACGGTGCGCATCGTCGAAGAGGAGGAAGAGGAAGGGGCCGAGACGGCAGCTACGGAAGAAGAAGATTTGCGACGGCGATTCCTGCTGGCCAGAGCAGAAGCTGCTGGCCGCCTCTGCGGCGCTGCTGCTGTTGCTCCGGACGTCGAGGGGACATCAGCAGCAGCAGCAGCAGCGGCAGCGGCGGCGCCCTGCTGCTGCGGCCTCGCACGGGCTGCTGCCGAGCGCATGGGCAGAGCAATCGGAAGGGGAGAGAGAGAGCGAGAGAGAGCGAGAGAGAGGGGGATAGAATTGCCGTCGAGCTGTGAGACCCGGGAGAGCAAGGGGCGTCTCGAGTTTTTCCTTTTCTCTCTGCCAAGAGAGCCTCTTTTCCTCCTTCTTCGTCTCCGCGCGCCTCCGGGTCAACAAAAGTGATCCTCACAATGATTATAATCTTACAAGCAAGTGCTCCTCAATCGCGCAGTGTTTGGTGTGCCTCCGGACGAACAAAAAACGAAAGGAAAAGAAAATCACCCGGCCTTGCTGCTGCTCCTCCGGCCTCTCCCGCCGTTCCGCAGCCGCAGGCCTTTCTCCTCTTCTGGTATCCTCTGCGGCGAAGCGGACCTACTCGACGAAGCCGCCCGTTTCTCCCCCTTAGTTTTTTTTTCCATTCTCCAAAAAGCAAAAAAAAGGACACGCGCCAAGTACCTGCCCGTGAAGGCGTCCCAGAGCGCCGAGAGGCCCGTCCACGCGAGCTGGCGCGCGGAGCGGTTTTGGGGTTTCTTCCCTCTTCTTCTCCGGCGTGCGCGGGGCATCGGCAGCGAGGAGGTTGTTGCACCGCCTTCGCCGCCGCCGACCTTCTCATCTTCTACTTCTCCGCCGCTCCCGTCGCTCTCGTCGTCGCTCTCGTCGCTCCCGTACTTTCCGCCCTTGGGCTGCGTCCAGCCGAGAAGGCCTGCCAGGGCCGAGAAAAGGGCCACGAAGGCCGACGCCGCCACGAGGAAGAAACGCATCGGGCAGACCATCTTCCGCGGTCGAAAAAAAAACCGAAAAATGAGTTGACATCAAAACTCGCGATGTCTGCTCTTCAGACGACAATTCGACCTCCGGTTGCGCCAGTTGCGCCGGCGCTACCGGCGCGGGCAGAGGCCCGCGCCTCCGCCAACGTCATCCCCGAGAGGATCTCCTCTGCGCTCGTCGCGGCAGCGATTGCCCTTACGGCGACAATTGGGACGCCTTGCGCCGCTCTCGCTGCTGATGCCTCAGCCTCGACCTCTTCGACGTCGTTCGCCTCGACTCCCTATACCGACCTCTCGAACGCGATAGACTACGGGCTCTCGCGCGACGGGCGCATCAGGCCGTGCCCCGGGGCCATCCCAAACTGCGTGAGCACCGCCTCGCTGACGGATCTCTACGCCCCTGCCCTTAAAGCAGAGGCGACGACGCCGGCGCAGGCGGCGGAGCTCCTCGACGCCGCGGTTGCGGTTTCCCTCAAAGGAGAGAAGATCTTCCAGGGCGCGGCGAGCAGAGGGGCTGGGCTCGAAGGGATCTTCCTGCAGTACGAGGTGCCGGGAGCCTCGAGGAGGGTGCGCGGGCCCGCGGGGCAGCCCACGAAGGACGTCGTCGAGGTGCTGCTGAGGCCAGAAGAGACGAGGAGAGGAGACGGAGAGAAAGAGGTTGACACAATAGCTACGTTCCGCAGCGTCGCAGATCCAGACTCGATCCGTTTCCTGCCGCTGCTGCAGCAGCCCCTGACGGATGGAGGGGCGCAGAAGGCCAGGATGCGGGCCCTGCTCGTCGAGAGGCTCGGGTGGAGGGCGATCGGTTGCGACACGCTCGACTGCTTTATGGAATGATTTCGGTGTATTTTGTGGTTGTTGCACTCTCTCTCTCTCTCTCTCTCTCTCTCTCTCTCTCTCTCTCTCTGTGTCTCTTTCTACATTGCTAGCGTCCTGGGCGGCGGAGACGGGGGAGGAGTCCCTCCGCCGCTCGCGTCTCCTTCGTCATCGTCGTCGTTGGCGGTGGCGGCGCTCTCATTGCCGGCGTTGTCGGTCTTGTCGGCCAAAGTGGGTTCGGCCGGGGGAGCAGGAGCAGCAGGAGCAGCAGCGACAGCGGGAGCAGCGACAGCGGGAGCAGCAGCATCGACAGCGGGAGCAACAGCAGCAGCAGTGGCGACAACAGTCCGAGGCGGAGGAGAGCTCCCGCGGCTGCTCCCGGGCCTCCTCGACGCTGCAGCCGAAGCAGCGGCGGCGGCGGCGACCGCCGAGGCCCCCAGCCCCGCCGACCACGAAGGCGGCCACGCCGACACGGGCGACGTGCCGAACAGCGGGCTCGAGCCCCCCGGCGACGGGGAGCCGCCCCTCGACTGCCTCCTCGACGAGGAGGAGGGGGAGCCGATTGGAGCCGGGATCGAAGCGGAAGCAGAGGCGGAGGCGACTGCGGGGGGGGCAGCCGCAGTCCAGTGCAGCTGCCGGAGCATGACCGGCGGCGTCGAGACGGAGCGGAGCGGGAGGGGGGCGCCGGCGCCGGCCGCGAGCAGCTGCTGCTGCTGCTGCTGCGCTTTTGCCGCCGTCCCTCCTCCCTCCGCACCCCCCGCGTCCGGAGAGGGCGACCGCGGCGGCGGCGACCCGCCCTCTTCCTCCCTCGTTGTCCGGGGCAGGCTGCTCCTCCTCCTCTGCAGCTGCTCCCTGTCGCTCCGCTCGCCGCCGCCGCGGTCGCTCCTGTCCCCGCCTCCGCCGCCGCGAGCGGCGTCAAACGCGGCGCTCCCGTCGTCCCCTCCGACCCTCAGCGGCGCGAGCCGCATCGACCCGGGAAGCCACCCGTTCGCCGCCCTCACGTCCTTGTTCAGCTGCCTGGCCACTCGAGACCAGTCCACGTGCGAGAACGCGTGCGCGGCCCGCGCGGCCCGCAGGCCCCAGTGCGCCTCGAGCGCGACGCGCTGGAGCCCGCCGGCGTCGATCAGGCCCAGCGTCGCCGCGCGGGCCGCGACGCCGACGAAGGTCTTGTGGAAGTATATCCCTTCGGAGCGCCAGCTGGCGAGCCAGGCGGCCTTGTTGGCCTTAGAGCATCGAAGGGACGAGAGCGTGGCGGTGACCGGGGTGACGCGGAGGATGAACGCCGCGACGAGGTTGAACGGCGACGACGACGAGTAGGAAGAAGCGCCTCCTCCGCCGCTCTGGCTCGACCTTCCCGAGGTCCTCGCCCTCGACCTGCGGTGAAGCTCCTCGGCCAGCAGCACGTCCCCCTGCCCGTTGTCGCCGATGAACACGAACGCGGCCTCGCGGTGCAGGGCGGCGTACTTCTCGAACTGCTCGAGCTTGCGCCGGAAGATCGAGAAGTAGAGCTGCGATGAGAGGCCGTCGGCCGGCGGGGGGGACTTGGTCGCCGGCGGGACTGCTGCCGCTGCCGCTGGTGCCGCTGCGGAAGAGGAGGAGGAAGAGACCGTAGAGCTCGAGCTCGTCGCGGCAGCGGCAGCAGCAGCAGCCGCGACCGCCGCCGCCGCCTCCTCCGCCGCCGTCCTCCCCGCGCCCCCTCCCCCCTTCGCCCCCGCCCTCGGAATGTCGTCCCGCAGCAGGTACCGCCACAGCGCCCTCGGCCCGGCCCGCATCGACCCCAGCAGCAGTAGCGGCGCCTGGTGTAGGTGGCGGCCGTCGATCAGCGGCGCGAAGATGTGGCGGTACGAGGTCGCCTCGGTCAGGCCCTTGTAGGTCTCGGGGCGCGCCGACAGGAACGCGAGGTGGCCGCCGCGCTGGTGCAGCCGCCCGCCCGGCGGGGGCGGCGGGGGCAGAGGGGCCGAGGCGAAGGATTGGTGTTGGTGTTGCTGCTGCGGCGAAGGGGGCTGCTTGCCGCTGCTGCTGGTGCCGTTTTGGTGCTGCTGCTGCTGCTGGGAAAAAGCAGAAGGACCCCTCGAGGTCGAAGAGGGAGCAGGAGCTTGCGCCGCCTGTGTTATCCGGTGCCACGCCGCCTGCTCGAACTCGCTCGACCACGGCGCCAGCAGCGCGCCGCGGGTGCGGGCCGCGGCGCCCCTGGCCACGCGGCGGATCAGCGCCGTCTCGTCGGTGGTCGTCGTCGAGGTCGACGTCAAAGGGGGCTGGTGTTGCCCGTTGGCGCCTGCCGCCGCCACCGCCGCCGCCGCTGCTGCCGCCGCCGCCGAAGAAGAAGAGCTCGTGCTGTTGAACGAAAACTGCGAGGTCTCCAGCGGTGGAAAGATCGCGCACAGCCTCGGTGAGGGCGGCGGCGAGCCCCCCCTCGGGGTCCAGCTGCCGTCGCGCTCGTTCTTCTTGCTGCTTCCTTCGTCGTCGTCGTCATCGTCATAAGTGTCACCTTTCGCCGCCGCCGCATTCGCAGCCGCGGTGCTCTTGTCGAGCTCGGCGAGCCTCGCCGCGACCGCCTCCGACACCCTCAGCGCGTGCCCCGCGTCGAGCTCGTTCAGCAGGGCGCATGCTCCGGGGTAGGGGCACCCCTTCGGAAGCCTCCTGTCGACCCCGGCAGGGTAGTGCCCCGCGGAGCACACCAGCGTGTCGTCAATGTCCGAGACGACCTTGAGCGTGACGCCTGGGGGGCCGCCGGGGTGCGCCGAGGACCAGGCTGCCAGCAGCGCGTCCCCCTCCGCGGCGACGTGCTGCAAGACGGCGGTGCGGTACACGCCCTGGAGGTCGTGGTAGGCGAGGCGGAAGAAGGAGTGGTGGTCGCCGCCATCGTCGAGGAGGGACTTGAGGCGGGTGAGCTCGAGGCCGCGGGTTGCCTGTCGCATTTTTTTTTGAGTTTTTTTTGTTGAGGTCGAGAGCGGAAAGAAACGGAAAAGAAGGGGGGGGGGGGGACGACAAAAACCACTCCCTCACCAACAACACAGCCGCGGCCCACCCCTGCCTCTTGGGCCTGTGCCTCATCCCCAGCTTCTGCAGCGCGTCGACGAACGCGGCCCGCGACAGCACGGAGAGGTCGGGCAGGCGCCCCCGCGGGGGGTGGCTCGTCAGCAGCTCCGCGACGCGGCCGTCGCCGCCGGCCGCCTCGAGCAGCGCGGGCAGGTTGACGCGGGACAGGACGAAGTTGAGCTCCGCGCGGGAGTCGCATCCCGCCAGGACCTCGAGGATGCGGGCGCGCTCGCGGGAGAGGCCGCCGCCGACGCGGGCGAGGGCCTGGGAGGCGGACAGGGTGACTCCGCGGTGCCTCGAGATCGCCGCGGCGGCAGCGTCGAGCGCCGCGGCCTTGCCCTCGGCCTCGGGGCTGCCGCGCGGGAGGATGCTGCTGCTGCCATGACTGCCGCCGCCGCTTCCTCCTCCCTCCCCTGGACCCCCGGAACCTTCCCCGACGGAGAAGCGGGTCAGGTAGACCGTTTTCTGGACCTCGTCCTCGACGTAGGACGCGGCGATGATCTAGTTTGTTTTTTAAAGCCGGTCGAGGTTGAGCTGCGATTTTTCCCCTTCTCTTCGTCTCGTGCAAGCCAGTCATCGGAAAGAGTCGAATTTGCTTCTTCTTCTTTCTCTTTCTCTTTCCTCTCTCTCTCTCCCGCTCTCTATTTTCTTTCCCTTACCGCGGACAGCACCAGCCACGCGATATCTATTCTCGCGGCGGCCTCGGCAAGAGCAGCCGCTCCGGCAGCGGCCGTCAGGGCCCAGTAGACCCGCCGCCCCGTCCTCGAGACGTGCAGGTACGTCCGCTCGCCAAAGATGTAGAGCGCGACGGCCGCGAGGGCCAGGAGGCCGACCGCCATTTCTCGAAGCGCGCGGAGCTGCTGCGAAGGCCTTGGACGCGTGCGCCCTAGACGGTCATGCCGGTTGGGAAAGAGAGGAGGGAGAAAAGCGACGCTAGAAGAAGAGAGACGTCGACGATGATTGAAGAGAGAATAAGTCTTGCTTTTGCTTGCTTTCCTTGAGAAATGAGCTTGGGCGCTCCTCGTCGTCGTCGCCGTCGACGTTTCGAGCCACTTTTCGCGAACAAAAAAAAAAGAAACCTTCATCTTTCTTCAATTCAATCGCTCGCCGCGTCGTCCGACTTCGCATTCTCCTGCTTATCTGCTGCGCCAGCTGCGTGCCCTCGAGCAGTCTCTCTCCGTCGACGGCCTCAGAGAACAAGCGCACGCGCAATTCGACAAGGCAGCGTGCGCTTTCGCCTTCGAGCGTCGCGACAGGCAGAAAGACGCGCATCAGTTTCGACTTTTTTTTTTCGACCTCGACGCCGACGCCCCTCCTCGACCTCCGACTCCGGCCTCTTCTCCCCTCAGTCAGTCGATGCTCCGCGCGCTCTCCTCGTCGTTGACACGCCGCCGCCGCTCCTCAGAGAAAGCACTCCTCAGCCTGTTCCACTTTTCTTCTTCCCATTCCTCACCCACGAGCCCCTCCTCGATGCTGGCTTCGGCTTCTTCCTCTTCCTCTTCCCTGAGGAGCTCCCTCGGCCGCGCGGGGACGGCAAAGGGCAAATCCACCACTGCTGTCGCTGTCGCCGCCGCCGCTTCCTCCTCTTCTTCTTCTTCTTCTTCTTCTTCGTCGTCGTCGTCGTTGTCGTCGGCGTCGTCGGCGTCGTCCGCAGCCTCCCGGATGCTGAGAGCCCAGCGCCCTGCCCTGCGCCCTCCGTCGTTCGCCACGGGGGCCTCCATGTCGATGATGCTGCGCAGGAGCTCCCAGGGGAGCGAGGAGGAGGAGTATCCCTTCCGTTCGCGTCCTGCAGCCGCCGCCACCACAGCAAGGGACGGCAGCAGCGCCGGGCGCGCCGCCGCCGCCGCTGATAGAGGAGAAGAAACCGAGGCGAGGGGCAGCAGCCCCGCCCTCCTGCTCCTGTCCCCCGACACCCCGCTCGCCGAGGCCCTCATCGCCCTCTCGCCCTCGCGCTCGCTGTCCGCCGCGGACGAGTTCGCGATCGACAGGCTCAGGGCGAGGGGCGTCGACTCGGCCGGGTCGCTGGCCGACCTCGTCCGCGAGGAGCTCGGCTGCACTGCCTCGTCCTCTCTCTCTTCGAACTCTGCCCCTTCTTCTTCTCCGCTTTCGTCGCCGGACTCGGCCGCCGCCGTCGCCGTCGCCACCGCCACGAGGCTCCCTTCGAGCGTCGTCTTAGCTGTCTGCGAGGGCGTGGAAGCGGCCAGGAAGGGCGAGAGCAGCAGCAGCGGCGGCATGAAGAAGGAGACGGCGGGGGACCGAGCCGCCGCCTCGGTACCGCGGCGCAGGAAGGCGAGCCCTCCCGCCGCTGCTGCTGCCGCTGCTGCCCCCGCCCCGAGGGAAACGGCTCCGAGGAAGCGAGAGGAGGAGCAGCGAGAGCGAGACAGCGTCCTCACCTTCCGCCAGGCCCCCGACCCCAACCTCAGGGGCGCCGCCGCCGCGTCGGCCAACGGCCGCGAGCTGCGCGCGCCGCCGGCCGACCCGCGCTGGGCCCAGCGCGCCTTCGGCGCCCACGGCGGCCAGCAGCCCCCGCCCGTCGCCGAGGCGGTCCGCGCGGTGCTGACTCGGCGAACCCCTCAGGGGGACCGGTACTTTCACGGGGACCCGAGCGAGGTGCGGGTGACCAAGCCGTCCTCGGCCCGAGGCGGGGGCGGCGGCGGAAGCAGGGGGGTCAAAGCCCCGAACTCGTCGTCGCCGGCCGAGAAGTCGTTCGCGCTGCACGCGCGGGACACGCCGCCCGCGCTCGCGCGCGAGCTCGAGGACTTCCACCGGTTCTGGACGGTGCGGTTCCCCGGGCAGCAGCAGCAGCCCGTCGCAGCTGTCACAGCCGACAAGTATGTGGACCACCTGCGGAGGATGCTGGGGTGGGCAGTGGCGGAGGGCAAGGTCACAAGAGAAGGGAGAGGGGGAGCGGCGGGCGATGCCGGCGGCGACGGCGACGCCAGAGCGGCGGGGAGAAGCGGGGAAGCCGGCGAAAGACTCCCGCTCTCCGCTGCCGCCCCTCGCGACCTCTCCCTGCGCGATCTCGTCCCTTCCTCGTCCAGGGAGGGGGCCTCGCTCGTGATGGAGTACGCAGCTTGGCTCGCCCGCGCGAGGGGGGTCACCCCCCACACCGAGGGCCTCGCCGTGAGGTCGGCGCTCTCGGCCGCCAAGTTCCTCTACCACTCGCAGTCGAAGGCCAGGGTCGCCGCGGGGGAGCGGCCCTACCAGGACCTCGAGGTCGTCGCCGAGCTGCGCGGCATGTCCCGCGAGGCGCGCGAGGCGGGGAGGAGGGCCCCGGGCGCCTCGGACGAGACCGCCAAGTGGCTCGATTGGCCGGACTTCCTGGCCGTCGTCGAGGAGCTCCGCCGGGAGGCCGGCGCCCTGAACGAGCGCGGCAGGCGCCGGACCGACGCCGCCGTGGCGTGGGCGCTGCAGAAGTACCTGATGTTTGCGATCCTGGCCTGCGTGCCGGACAGGCAGCGCACGCTCCGAGAGCTCGAGGTCGGGAGGACTCTGTTCTTCGAGGACGGCAAGTGGCTCATCCGGCACGGCGCGGGCGACTACAAGACGGGGAGGGTCTACGGGACGAGGCCCCCCCTGCAGCTGGACGAGTCGCTGTATCCGGAGCTGCACGCGTACCTGTCGACGTGGAGGGCGTGCCTGAACCCGAAGCACGACTTCGTGTTCACGATGAAGACAGGGGTGAGGAGAGGAGGAGGAGGTTTTTTTTTTCTTGATTTTTTTTCTTTTCTTTCAACTTTTTGAAGGCTCATTCTCAACTTTTGTCCCCCTCTCTCTTCAACTCTCTACCTAAAAAAAAAATGCGACACGAAATCTCCAGGAGCCGCTCACGATGCAGTCGGTCCACAAGATCTTCAGCGTCGCCGCCTTCAGGCTCTCCGGCAAGAAACTTAACCCGCACCTCGTGCGCGGCATGGTCATCACGCATCTCCGGAGGCGCGGCGACGCGACCGAGGCCGAGCTCGAGTCGCTGGCGTTCCTGATGGGACACTCCCTGGCGATGCAGCGGTCGAGTTACGATAAACGATCGGCGGCGGACAAGGTGGGCCCGGCGGTGGGCCTGCTGCAGAGGCTCAACGGCGGGGAAGGGGGGAGGGAGTTGTGAACATCTCGTTTTGTTTTTCTTCTTAAGTGTTTTTCTTTTTTGCATTTCGTTTTTTTTTTGAAAGAACAAGGAAACGCGAACGAATTCAACAAATCAGCTCCTCCCCCTCGTACCCGCACTGCTCCCTTGCGGCAAGCGCCAGATCCCTCGCCAGCACAGAGAAGCCCGGCCTCTCGCCCAGGGGCGCGTCGGCCGAGGCCGCGGCGGCGCGCTCGAGCGCCGTCCGAGCCTTCGAGACGAGGCCGGGGGTCCTGCTCCTCCCTCCTCCTCCTCCTCCTCCTCCTCCTTCTCCTCCTCCTGCTTGTGCTGTTTCTTCGATCCCGTGCTCGGCCAGCTCGCGCAGGAAGATCCCAAACGCCCTCTGCTCAAAGGCCTCGAAGGCGGAGGAGGGCGGCGGCGGCGGAGGAGGACCTTCCTCCGCCTCCCCGCGACCTTGAGGTTGACCTCCCCCGCGGCGGTAGAAGAAGGCCGCGCCAAAGTCGACGAGTGTCGCTTTTCCGTTTCGCGGATCGCAGAGGATGTTGTGCGCGTAAAAGTCCCCGTGCGCGCAGCCCAGGTCGACGTGGAGGTGCGCGAGCGCCGAGGCGAGGCGCGCCGCGGCGACGAGGGCGTGCGCCGGGGAGAGGCGCCTCGAGCTCAAGCTCTCCGAAGCCGGATTCGAGTTAGGATGAGGCGAGGTCTTCGAGTCCGAGTCCGACGACGACGACGACGACAGCGGCGGAGGCCGAGAGGGCGGAAGGGCAGCTGCTGCTGGCCAGGTGCAGCGCAGCAGCGGGTCGCCCCTGGGCTTGTCCGCGAGCGGCTTCCCCTCGATGAGCTCGAGGAGGAGGCCCGAGGGGACGGGGGAGAGGGAGGAGGAGGAGGAGCCTCCCTCGCCGCCCTCCCCAACCGCCGCAGCGGCCGCGGCCTCGACGACGGTCCCGACTGTCGACGCCAGCGCCGCGTGGCTCACGGCCCGCGCCACGGAAACTTCGTCGACCGCCCTGCCGTCGGGGCCGGCGTCCCCTCGGAAGCGCTTGAACGCAAGCGTGGGAACGGCCGAGCCTTCTTCGCCCTCGCCCTCGCCCTTGCTCTTGCTCTTGATCCTCATCCCTCCTCCTCCTTCTCCTCCGACGTCAAACCTCACGGCGACGACGTCCCCCGAGGCCCCGCTCCCGAGCTCCTCCCCTCTCGACCCCCTGTTCAGGACCTCGTCCAGAGCGAAGACGCGCGCGGCCTCGGCCCTCGGCGGCGGGATGCAGGGGTCGAAGACGGGGTTGCCGGCGAGCGAGAGCCAGCAGAGCGAGCGGAAGGGCCCCCCGGCTCCCTCGTCCTTGACCTTCTTTCCCTTGTTCGAGGAGGAGGAGGAGGGGGAGGGGGCGACGAGGAGCTCGCCGAGGCCCGCGAGGGAAGAGATCCTGCAAGCCGCCGCGCGGAGCATCTCGAGCCTTGGGAGCCCCGCCAGCTCCGCGAGCGGTAGCGACTCCAGGAGGTTGAAGGAGGCCTGGAGCTTCACGAGCGACGTGCAGAGCCCGAGCTCGCGTGGGAGCTCCCTCAGTCTGTTGTCCGTGACGTAGAGCTCGCGCAGGCGGGTCAGCTTGCCCACGGCCGGACCCGGGAGCGACTCGAGAGAGCACGACTTGAGGCCCAGGAGTATCAGATTCGGGAGCGGCGCCAGCGTCTCGCCGTCGACCGAGGTGAGTTTCCGGTTGCCCTGGGCGTTGAGCCTCAGAAGCGATTTGGGCAAGTCGCCCTTGAAAGCGCCCTCGAGCTCGTTGTGGGAGAGGTCGAGGTCGGAGAGGTTGGGGCAGGCCCCGGCAAGCCCCCGCGGGACGGAGCGCAGCGCGCAGCGGGACAGGCCCAGGGAGCGCAGCGAGGCGAGGCTGGGCCTCGACGGCCAGAGCGGAGAAGGGAGGAGGAGGAGGAGGAGTCTCGAGAGGGGCGGCGGCGGAAGGGAGTCGACAGTCGCGAGGTCGAGCCCCTCGTTCCCCGAGAGGTCCGCGGAGGTCACCCCGGCGAGCTCGGTGAGTTCGAAAGATCTCAGGCCCTTGTCGGAGAGGTCGGCGACAACGACAAGGGCAGAGGCGCGAGAAGAAGAAGAAGAAGAAGAAGAGGTCGACGAAGAGGTCATGGCTGCCAGCGCCGCCGCGGCGGAATCGACCGTCGCGATGCGGTTTCCTGCATCTTTGGAGAGCCAAGGCCTCGCGAGCCTCTCCGCTTTCCTCCTGCTTATGGTGCGATCGTAAGCGGAGCAGCCAAAGTAGCCGGCAGCGGCGAGGACGACGCCTCCCGCCGCGAGCGCGGCCGCGAGCGGGAGCGCGGAAGTTGGAGTAGAGCGTCCCGATCCCATCTTTTTCGATTTTTTTCTTTTTTAATGAACTTCGTTTTTCATTCAAAACCAAAGACAAGAACGCTGCAAGAGGCTCTCTCTCCTCTCTCTCCTGCTCTCTCTTTCTTTCTCATTCCCTCTTCAGCCAGGGCCAGGGGGAAAAACGGGGAAGCGAGGCAAAGAAAGGAACCAGGAAGCTGAAGGGGGGGGGGGGCAGAAGAGCAGGCACTCCCTTCCCCCCCCTCACCTCCTTTCCGCCTCGATCGCTCGCTCTCTCAGCTGCCACCCCCGCCCCCTCCCCCTGCGGCGGAGGCCTTCCTCGCCGCCTCCTCGGCGGCCCTCACGGGCGCGAAGTACGCGTGCGCCATCGCCTCCTTCGCTGTCAGCCTTTCGGCGTGGTCGTACTTCAGCAGCCCGTCGAGGAAGTCGAGCGCCTCGGCGTTGGCCAGGTGCGCGTTTTCGGGTGTCACGAAGCGCTGGTACGGCTTGCGCTGGTGCCGGCCGACTAGCGCCTCGAGCTGCGGGTCGAGCTCGATGCCGTACTTCTGCAGGTAGGCGTGCAGCGCGTCGGTGCCGAGCACGCGGGCGATCTTGACCAGCTGGTCGTAGTTATCGTGCCCGTAGAAGAAGGGCTCGCGGCGGAGGACCATGCCCGCGAACATCGCGCCGAGCGACCACATGTCGAGGCTGTAGTCGTAGTCCTGCAGGTCAACGAGCAGCTCGGGCCCCTTAAAATAGCGGGAGGCGACACGGACGTTGTACTCCTTCCCCGGGTGGTAGAACTCGGCAAGGCCTTGGGGATTTGGTGCGCGTTTTTTTTTTTTGGGGGGGGGGTCAGATGGGGGGAAGAAAGGGAAAGGTGAGTTTCCAAGCCCCACCGCTGTTTTTTTTATTTTCTCAAAAAAAAAAAGGAAAAGAACGTCTCTCCTCTTCTCTCTCTCTCCCTCTCTTCTTCCAACTCTCACCCCAGTCGATGAGCCGCAGCTGCCTCTTGACCGGGTCGATCATCACGTTGTGCGGCTTGACGTCCCTGTGCATGACGCCCCTCGAGTGGCAAAAGTCGAGCGCCTTGAGGAGCTCGAAGATGTAGAATCGCACGTCGTAGTCGGAGAGCGTCGGGTAGAGCACCTTGAAGTCCGCCGCGGCGACGTGCTCGAACACGAGCGAGGGCGTCTTGGACGCGGGGTCGCGGACGCAGTCGAGGAGCGAGATGACGTTGGGCCCGCCGCACAGGTTCTGCAGGATCTTGATCTCGCGCTTGATCTTCTTCTTCTTGACTGGCTTGAGGATCTTAATGACGCAGCGGTCGCCCGTGGGAGAGTGGACCCCCTCGAAGACCTCGGAGTACTTGCCGCGGCCGACCTTGCGCACGACCTCGTAGTTGTCCTGGGAGCTGTTCGTGCGTTTGGTGGCGTTGCGTTTTTTTTTTTTGGACGGAGAGGGAGAAGAGAGGAGGTTGAGGTTTCGGAGGTCGGAGGAAAAATGAAGTGAGAGAAAAAAAGATAAAGCCGCCGCCTGGCTTGTCGAGTCTTTTCCCGATATCTGCTGCGCCTCCCTTTCACCCAGGGCCTTGGCTTCCGCTGCCACTCTCCGCTCTGGGGCTGATCACACCTCCAATCTCTGCTCAGGGGGTCTCGGAGGCGCAAAAGTGCGACAGTCAGGACCCGCAGGGCGCGCGAGAGGGTTCCGGTTCTTCTCTCAATGCCACTCACGCAAGCAGTCTGAGAAGAAGTCCTTTCTTCTCCTTCTCTCTCCTTCTCTCTTACTTACCCCCACTCCACCGTCAGCGCCTCGTAGTCCCAGTACTCCCGGGGCCTGTCGACGTTCGCGTCGGCGTACACGCGCGCGCGGGACTGCATTCCGAAGGAGTGAGAGGAGATGGAAGAGCTCGACGGCGGCGGCGGCGGACTTGATGCGGCGGCGGTGGCGACCTTGAAGAATGTCACGCTGTTGCTGTTGTTGTATCTACTCCTCCGAGTCGACGACGCGTGCCGCGTGGTCGAAGTGGATAATCTGCTTGCTGCTGCTGCTGCTGCTGCCGAAGAGCAAGGGCCGTTGGCGTAGCAACAGAGAGAGGAGGCTGACGACGCCGACGAGGAGGTCGAAGGCGCAGAAACTGCTCTCGCTCTGAAGCCCGCGAGTTTTGTTGACGACGACGGCGAAGGGGAACAGACAAGGAGCTCTTCGAGCAGGCGTCGCAGCGGGGCCCGACTGCCTAGAACGCGCATGCGCGCATTGCCGAGGACGAAGGGAAAGGAGGAGGTGTTTGATGAGGCAAGACGGAAAAAGTTTGAGAAGTGAGAACTTGCCAGCGCCAATGACAGTGGTCTCTCATTGTTTTCTCTCGCGAGCTCCCAAAGAAGCCAGCGCTTTCCCCTCCTGCCTCTTTGACTCAACACCCGCCATCTGTGCAGGGGCGCGCTTCATATCATGAGTGCTCTCTTGCAGTAGAGAACAGAGGAGAGAGAGACAGTTAAGACGGCTTGAAGGAGAGAGATTCTTCTTCTTCATTCCGCCGCCTTCTTCCTTTTTCTTCTTCTTCTTCCATTCCAGAAGGGCGTGTCTTCTTCTTTCCTCCCCGCGCAGCAGCATGGTAGCCGACGGCCTGACCTCGGTCACGCCCGACGGCGACGTCCTGCGCGTGCGCGAGGTCTGGGCTGACAACCTCGACGACGAGATGGCGCTCATCCGTGACGTCGTCGAGCGGCACCCGTTCGTCGCCATGGACACAGAGTTCCCCGGCGTTGTCGCGAGGCCCGTGGGAAACTTTAGAAACAGCGGCGAGTACCACTACCAGACTCTGAGGTGAGCTATTGTAGTTGGTGGAGAGCGCAGAGAGAGAAGGGGGGGGAGAAAGAGAAAGCGAGAAAGAGAGGGAGAGATTGAGACTTGGCGAATGGCCTCGAGGCACTTCGGAAGGGCCTCGAGGTCTTTTTTTCTTTTCACCTCCATGTGCCCTTGCACTTCGCGTCCATTCCTCGCGCGCTCTTTCCGAGAATTCAGAGGCGAACGAGACCGCTGCGCCGATGCGATCAAAGGAGAGAGGAGAGTAGCGGAAGGGCGAGGAAAAAGGCACGACACGTTTCGTTTTCCCCCCTCCGGTCTTTTTTTCTCTTGAGATCGCTTTCGAGGCGATCCACACTCTCGACCCCCTCCCTCCCTTCTCTTCCTCAAAACCTTTCTCTCCCTCCCCAACCAAAAAAAACACTAGGTGCAACGTCGACATGCTCAAGCTGATCCAGCTGGGACTCACCTTCACCGACGCGCGGGGGCGCCTCCCCCGCGTGGGGGGCGAGCTCGCGGTCTGGCAGTTCAACTTTCGCGAGTTCCGGCTGGGCGACGACATGTTCGCCCAGGACTCGATCGACCTGCTCAAGACCTCGGGCATCGACTTCCGGCGCATGGAGGACCGCGGCTGCGACGTGCACCGGTTCGGCGAGCTGCTGATGACGAGCGGCGTGGTGCTCTCTGACGAGATCAGCTGGGTGACCTTCCACTCGGGCTACGACTTCGGGTACCTGCTCAAGCTGCTGACCTGCGCGCCGCTGCCCGCGACGGAGGCGGGCTTCTTCGAGCTGCTCTCGCTCTATTTCCCGGCCCTCTACGACATCAAGTACCTGATGAAGTTCTGTGGGTCGCTGCACGGCGGCCTGAACAAGCTGGCCGAGACGCTCGAGGTCGAGCGCATCGGGCCGCAGCACCAGGCCGGGTCGGACTCGCTGCTGACCGCCGCGACGTTCCTGAAGCTCGCCGCGACTTTTTTCAACGGCCCGAGCGAGGAGCGAAAGGGGGCAGGAGAGGGAGGCGAGAGCGAAGGGAGCGACGGCGACGAAGGCGAAGGCGGAGGCAACAAAAGCAGCAACGGTCGGAGCGCGGGCACGGGAGGCCTGGGGCACGAATCAAAGGGCGGCGCAGGCAAGGGGGGAGGCGGCGCCCAGACTGCGGAGAACGTCCTTGCGGGACTTGAGGAGCACCGCGGGATCCTTTACGGGCTGGGTTCGGACGGGACGAACGAGGCGCCGCAGGATTAGAGAGAGAGGAAGGAAGAAGGAAAAAGACCAGAGAGAGAGAAAAGACTCTCTTTCAAACTTTCCGCCGTTGTTTTGTTTTTCCAGCAGCACGCCATACAGCACTCCCCCCATCCCTCTCCCTCTGCCACCCCACGCTCCTTCATCTTTCGACCGTTTCGCCCCCACCCGCGCGCGAGAGACCTGTAACCAAAAAAAGAAAAAAGGGACAATCGAACAAAAATTAAAGAGAGAAGAGTTATGTTTTTGTTTTTCATTTCTGAGATTTTTTGTTTTTCAACATATTGTTTTTCCCGAAAAGTCGCATCAAAGAAACCGAACTGAGCTGGGAATCGAGCTGTCTGGTCAAGTTTTGTTGTTGTCGGGTTCTGATCGAGTGTTGTCTCTGTCGGGCTACCTTAAAAAACGTGCACGAAGAATTGCGCGTGGAGAGAACTATTGAAGACTGCGGAAGGAAACGCGCCCCCTCGGGAGACGAGCAGCAAGAAAAAAGGGGGGAAAATGGGGGGGGGGGGTGCAAATTAACATGGAGGAAAAAGAGGGCGAGTCCTCCCCCCAGGAGCCCCCTCTGTTTCGTGGGAGAGGAGAGACGAGCGAGAAAAATATGAGGCACACACTAAGAGAGGCACACTGAGAGGCGTTTTTTTTTTGTTGTTGTTTTGGACGAAGGAGGTGCTCCTCAGTAGGGCGCTCTTTAGTAAGGCTAGCGCAGCAGGGGCAGCAGCGCGACTGCCCTCCACTCGGGCTGGGCGAACCTCGCGAAGACGGCGTCGGTCGGGCGCGGCGGCGGGAGCGGAACAGTTGCAGGTTGAGGCTGAGGCGAGAGGGCGGCGGAAGAGGCGGCAGCATTAGCGGCGGCGGCGGCGGCGTTGGCGGCGGCAGAAGCGTTGGCAACGGCAAACGCCTCCGCGTGCCTCTGCGCCGAGGCTGCGGCCGCGGCGTGGAGCCGTGCGAGGTCCACCGCGGCGGCGCGCAGCGAGCCCGTGTCGGCGACCGAGGCCGCCGCGGCCGCCGCGGCGGCACAGCGCGGGTCCTCCTCGAAGACCGCTCTGGCGTGTCCTTCGTCGTCGCCGCCGTCGCTGTCTTCTTCTCCCGCTGCTCCTTCGTCGATCGCTGCCGCCTCGGCCTCGGCCTCGGCCTCGGCCTCGCACGCCAGCAGCATCGCCGCCGCGGCCACCGCCGAGGGGGCGTGCCATAGCATCGAGTTGTCGAGCAGGGCCAGCTCGAGGAGGTAGGAGGCGCGGGCGCGCTCCCTGCGGGCCCTGCCCTTCTTGCCCTTGCCGCTGCCCTCGCCGCCGCTGCCGCCCTCGCCCTTGCTCTTCGGACGCAGAAGCTCCTTCGTCTCCTTCTTCTTCGTCCTCCGCTCCTGCCGCATCTCCGCCGAGGCCAGCCTCCACAGCACCGCCGAGAACGCCGCCGACGTCGGCGCGCCCACGCGGAACCCCAGGGCCTGCAGGATCGCGCCCTCCATGCGGGCGATGTCGGCGGCGGAGAAGCAGTGGTCGGCCGCCGCGGCGAGCCTCGCCGGCGTCGGGCCCCTGCCGCCGCCGCCGCCGCCGCCGCCGCCGCCGCCGCCGCCGTTCAGCCCGTCCCAGCTCCCGCCGTTCCCGCCGCCGTTGCCCCCGTGCTCCTCCCCCTCGTGCTTCGCCGCGATCAGCGCCGCGGCCGCAGCCGCGAGCTGCAGCGCGCGCCGCGGGACCCTGGCGGGGCTGCGGGAGAGGAACCGGTCGAGCAGGCTGACCGCCAGGTGCAGCGTCTCCGAGTGCAGGCGCGACGCAGAGGCGACCTCGGCGAGCCAGGCGACGGTCAGGGAGCGCGCTCTCGGGTCGAGGTGGTCTCCGCCTTCTCCACCCCCGCTCGTGCTTCCGCCGCCGCCATTGCCGTCGCCGTCGCAGTCGCCTCCGCCTCCGATGTCCTCGGGCATCGCGCAGTTGAAGTCTTCGCCGTCGTCGCCGCAGCCCCCGAGGGCGAAGGCGCCGGCGGAAGCGGAAGCGTTGGCGGTGTCGGGGTTCAGGGGGGGCGGTCCATGCCGCTCCGCCAGCGCACAGGGGTCGGGCCTGGCCCCGCCGCGCTCCTCCGCGTCGAGGAGGTTTCCCAGCAGCTCGCGGAGCCCCTCCTCCCTCGCCAGAGAGCTCTCGTCATTGTCGTCGTCGCCGTCGGAGGAGTCCGAGTCATCGGAGTCGCCGCCGTCGTCTCCTTCAAAGGGCTGCTGCTGGGAGAGGGGGAGGGGCGCGGGGGGAGTGAGCTCGCCTTCGACGGCGGCGACGGCGAGAGCTCTTTCCTCCTCCGTCTTTGCTGCAGCTTCTTGTTCTGCTCCCTCTCCCTCTTCTCCTCCTCCTCCTTCTTCTTCTTCTACGGCAGCGGCGGCGGCGTTCTGCGGCTGCCGCCTCTGCTTCGGCGCTGAGGCCAGGACGTCCGCGGCCGACTCGTCGCAGGCGAGCAGATCCAGCTCGAGGCAGGCTTCAGCTACCGTGGCGGGCCTCTTGTGTGCCTCGGTGTGGCGCTGGAAGTAGAAGCAGGCGTTGTTTCCCTCGTTGTCGGATGAAGAAGCTCTTTTCCCTCTTGTTCCTTCGTCGTCGGCGTCGTCGGCGTCGGCGTCGACAGGCGTGGCGGCATCGGAGCCGGCGCCGAGTGAGCGCTCCCTGCCGAATTCTCCGACCTCTTCCTCGTCATCGTCGATGCGTATCGAGCCGATGGCGTCGTCGACGGCGCAGACGGACCCGGCACGGGACCTCGAGCGGCGGAACCGCGGCTCGGCGTCGACTTCGGGAGCGGCAGCCAAGGCAGCGGCGGCCAAGGTTGCCGCCTTGGCGCCCGCTGCTGCTGCTGCCACCGCTACTGGAGAGCACTTGGCCGTCCTCTTGTTCGGAGTGCCCTCGTCGTTGTCGTCCCCGCTCTCGTTGTCCAGTGCGGCGTGATCCCTCGCAGAGGAGAGGAAGAGCGAGCGCTATGTGTAGAGTTTTGTTTTGCGGAGCGTGAGTGACAAAAAAACAGGTAGAGAGGAAGAGGTCGAGCAAGTTGGTTTTTCGAAAAAATAACGGAAAAGATCGCGGCGCTCTTTCTTCTCGCTCTCGACTCGCTCACTCGCTCTCCTCCAGCGCGCTGATGCCCTCTGCTCCACCCTCCGCGTCTCCATTACAATCCCTCACCTTTGACACTCGTACTCCGTGCATGCAAGGCGAGGGAGGGAGCTCATCGCACGACAGGGCGAGCGCCGTCGACCCGAAGGAGAATGAATTGTTGTTTCCTTCGTCTCCGCCGTCGATCATCGAGCAACGAAAGTTGACGGCCGACGCCATGCTGAAGGCCGTGGAAAGAGGCAGACGCTCGCTTGCTCTACCAGACGATCCTACGATACGAATGCCGCCTGCCGCGATAAAACCCCGAACGAAAAAACGGGCAAGCACGCCTTCCAGCTCAGCCCGTTTTTTCTCAATCGAGAGAGAGAGAGAGAGAAAAAGTGGTGTGGGTAGAAAGAGAAAAAGGAAAAAAGCCGAAAGAAGCTCGTTCAGTGAGAACTTTCATCGACTATACCTACCCACTCGACGAGCAAAGCTTTCGATTTCACCTCCCGTCGTGACTTTTTCACAGGCCGCGAAAGTGCGAAAGAGAAAGTTGGCATAAATGAATACCAACGTTGATATATTTTTACACGTTTTCTTTTTTTCAGCTCTCCGTCCTCTTGCTCCTTCCTCGTCGCCCTCTAGAGGCAAAGGCCGCCGCTGCCACCGCCGCCGCTGCCGCAGCCGCCGCCGCCACCACTGTCAGCGTCGCATTCCCCCTCCGCTCGCTTCTAGGAGGGACAGCCCTGCCGCGCGTCCGCGACGTCACCTGGGAGAAGGAGAGAGAGAAGAGTTTGAATAAAGGGCGGGCAGCGGACGCAAAGAATGAGAGAGAGAGAGTGCAAAGAAAAAACTCAAGAGGCGGCTCTCTCGCACCAATTTTCTCGCCCCTTTCTTCTCACTCAGACTCCCTCTCTCTCACCAAAGCTGCTGCCGCGCGCTCGCGGCTTTGAGCCTCGCCTCCGCCGCGGCGGCCATCTGCTCCCTCTTCTCCCGAGCCGCGCGAGAGGGCTGCTGCGGCTGCTTATGCTGGTCTTGCTTCTTTACCCTGTTGTTCGTTTTTTTTGTCAAAGGTGAGTGTTTCGTTCTTCCTTGCGAAATCAAAAGTGAAGAAAAAACCTCAAGAAATGAAAAACTCTCTCCCACCCCTTACTTGTTCAAGCTCAGGGCCGCGGCCTCCGCCGCCGCGGCCTCGATCGCGGCATCCTCCTCGGCGGCGGCCTCAGCGGCCTGCGCCGCCTTCTTCGCCGCGGTCGCCTTCTTCCTCTCCCTCTCGGCAGCTCGCGCCCTCGCCTTCTTCTCGGCCGCTTTCCTCTGTTGCGCCTCCTCCATCTCCGCGGTCAGCGCCGAAGGAACGCCCGCGGCGGCCCACGCCGCGGCGATCGCGGCCTGGGTTCCTTCGCTCACCCCTGCCGCTGCTGCTGCCTCCAGGGCGGCGGCGGCGGCCCTGCGGAAGGCGTCGCGGACTGCCTTCGAGGAGGCGCAGTCGTAGGCGGTGCGCCCCCCCGGCCGTGCCTCGCGCTGCTCGGGGCCCCCGCTCTCGCCGCGCACGCCCGCTCCCTGGCCGTCCCCGGCGGCGAACTCGGCGAGCAGGGAGGCGACGAGCTCGGCGTCTCCGGCCTTGGCGGCGGCGACGAGGGGCGGGTCCGGGAGGAGAGGGAGAGGGGGAGGAGCTGCCGCTGCCGCCGCCGCCGCCGCGGCCACCGTTGCGGCGGCGGCGGCTGCTTCCTGCTTCCTCTGCTGCCTCGCTGCTGCAGCGGCCCCCTCTCCGTCTCCCTCCTTCTTCTCGACCAGTGGCGACACGGAGTGTACAGTCAGCAGCCCCCTCGCGACGCGCCCGGCCTCGCTCAGCGTCGGCCTCCGCACCGCGAACGGGACCGACCGGATCCTCGGGTCGCCCCTCCAAAGGCGCGGCGCCGGAGCTCCCGCGGGGGAGGGGGCGGCGGCGCGGGAGCCTCCGCCGCCGAAGAGCGACGCCGCGTTGGCCTGTCCCGGTGCGTGCACGAAGATCAGCGCGCATTTCTCGGGAGAGAGCAGGTCGCCAAAGTCGGCCAGCGTCCTCTTGATGTCCGCCTCCAGAGCGCGCTCGTTGTACCGCCGCAGCGAGGAACCCGCGCTCTTGATCGCGCCGGCACCGCCCCCCGCGGCGTCCTTCGTCGACTGCCTGCCTCCGGCTTTCGCCCTCACCACGTAGCGGTGCGCGGTGCCGTGAGCCAAGGGGCGAGGGTACTTTTCCAAGGGCTCGCCGCGCCTGGGAGGGTCGGAGACGTCGAAGGCGGCCGCGGCGAAGTGGCCGCCCTTGGCCAAGATGACCGCCCAGCAGCGCCGGTCCCCGCGGAGGCTCGAGGCCGCCGCCGCCGCTGCCGGCTCTGCCGACGCGTCGGAGAAGGAGGCCCTCCGAGGGGCGAACAGCAGGGGTCGCCAGAGGGCAAAGGGCCTGCCGTCTGAGGAGACGAGCGGGACGAGGGCGGCGAGCGACGGCGAGGGGGAGGGGGAGGAGGCCGCGCCGGCGCCCCGCTTCCTGCGGTAGTCGCTGGCGCTGCCCTCGTCGTCGCCGTCGTCGCTTTCGTCATCTTCTTCTTCGCTGTCCGAGCCCGAAAGGCTCGACACGTCGCTCGCGTCCCCGGCGCCCGCGCTCTCGAGGAGCTCCGCTGCGGCCTCCTCGCTCAGAGGGGAGAAGGCTGCCGATGAGATAACAGCAGCAGTAGAAGAAGAAGAACGAGAGGAAGAAGAAAGGGCCTTTGCCCTCCTCCTCGCGTTGAGGCGGTGCCAGTCACTTTTGAAGTGCTCGCGCTGCGCCTCCGGGGAGGCGAAGGGAAGATGGGAGCTGCTCCCTCTCGTGCCGACGCCGCAGCAGGCGCAGGTGAGCCCCGCGGCGTCCGCGGCGTCGAGGGCTGCGGCAGAGGAAGAGGAAGAGGCGACGGCGGTCGTCGTCGTCGGATCGCCGTTGGCGATGCCGTTGACCTTGCTCTCCGCCGCTCCTGCTGCCTCACCAGCACCAGCTGCGGCTCCGAGACGCCGCGCTCCCTCGAACAGCGACGCAGGGAGCGCGTAGAGCGTGCCCAGAGGCGGAGCGGACATCGTAAAGAAGCAGCTAGATCCTTCTTTCTCTTTCTTTCTCTTTCTTTCTCTTTCTTTTCGAGAGAACTTTCTTTCAAGAGAGTGACAGAGAGAGAGAGAGCAGAAAACTGTTTGCATATTCTCTTCACTTTTTTGCTCTTTTGCCCCTTCGCGTCTACTCACGAAGGAGCTCCCTCTCTTGTGGGAAGCACCAGAGCATCTGTGAGAGAACAAAGCGCAGAGAGAGACACCCAACCGCCCACCGGCAGCAGCGACACGCCGCAGAGCGAGAGCGAGAGAGAAGCAAAGCGCATCATCATCATGGCCGAAGCGGACTCGGGCGCCGACCTGCTCTGGACGACGCGGAACTCCTTCTACGTAGGAGCCTACCAGGCGGCCATCGCCGACGCCGCGGACCTCGAGGGGCTGGACGACGCGACCACGCTGGAGAGGGACGCGTTCGTGTTCCGGTGCTACGTGGAGCTGGGGAGCCACGAGGTGAGAGGAGAGAAGAGAAGAGCCATCGATCGATTGCGCGATTGAAAAAGAAGCGTTCTGCTCTCGAGGGAATGACCCCGTTTCCTTTCTCGTCTCTTCCAATTCTTACTCTCCCCTTGTCCAAACTGGAAAGAGGACATCGAGGGACAAATGAGTTACACCACTATCAGAACAAAAAAGAAAGAGAGAGGAGCTGAAGGCGGTGGTGAAAAAGTTGAAAACGATTCTTCTTCTCGACGCCGACGACGCTCTCTCTCAACCTCCTCTTCAAAAAAAAAAAAAAAAAAAAAGATGGTCACCAACGACATCCAGGACTCGGCCCCGCAGCCCCTCCAGGCCATCAAGCTCCTCGCCACCCTCCGCGCCGGGAAGTGCACGCCCGAGGACGCGAAAGCAAAGTTCGCAGAGTGGCTCTCCGGAGACGCTTCGAGCGACTTAACCACGAGAGCGCTCGCGGCGGCGCTCGCGCTCGCCGACGGCGACTTCGTCTCCGCGCTCCGTGCCTGCCATGGCGGCGCGGGCAGGCCCTCCGCGGAGCTCCGCGCCCTCTCGGTCCAGGCTCTGCTCGCCGCCGACCGCCCGGAGCTCGCCGAGGCCGCCGCGGCCGACTTAGCCTCTTCCGACGACGACGGCGCGCTGTCGTCGCTGGCAGCCGCGTGGGTCGGCTTGGCGCTCGGCGGCCGCCGGGCCGAGGAGGCCCGCGAGATCTACGCCGAGCTCGCGGACAGGTTCGGGGCCAGCCCTCGGCTGTCTGCCGGGGCCGCCGCCGCGGCGCTGCGGTGCAGAGACTGGGAGGCGGCGGAGAGAAGCGCGCTGGACGCGTTCGCCAAGGACGTCAAGTCGGGCGACGCGCTCTGCTGCGCGGCCGCTGCAGCGGCGCACCTCGGCAAGCACGCTGCGAGCGGAAGGCACCGCGGGCAGCTGCTATCGACGGCGCCCGGGCACCCGATGGCGGTCGCTGCTGCGGCGATGGAGGAGGCGTTTGACAGGGCCGCGAGCGCGTTCACCTGAAGAACGCGCTCGCGTCTTTCCCTCTCCCTTCTCTTTCTCTTCAGAGAAAGAAAAGGCAGGGGAAAGACAGAGGGGGAGAGAGTTTTGAGTTTGTTTATTTTTTTTGAGTTTGAAAACAAAGACGGAAAAGGTTAGTTGCTTCCTCTTGTTTTACAGTTTTTCTGCTCATCGTGCTCTAAGGCCAGCCCTCCTTCGCGGCCTTGGAGAGCTCCTCGCACTGCACGAAGTAGGCGCCGCAGACCGCGGCGACGACCGCGGCGTGCGGGCAGGGGGAAGAGGCGGCGAGGAAGGATGGAGGAGGAGAAGAAGCTATGTCGTCTTCCTCGGCGGCAGCAGCAGCAGCAGCAGCTCTCTCCTCCTCCTCCTCCTCCTCCTCCTCCTCCTCTTTTTCCTCCTTCTCCCTCCCCCGTCTCAGCCTCTTCGCTTCCGCACCTGCGGCTTTGCCCAGAGCACAGAGCGCCGCAGAGGCGTGCGGAGGCACGGGCCTCTCTAGGTTTGCGGCGAGCGAGAAGGTCCAAAGGGCGACCGCGGGGGTGACGACGACGGCTGGGAAACCTTCCCCCCCGTTCTTGCCGTCGCCGTCTGCCTCTTTTTTTTTCTCCTCTTCTGTTTCCTCTTCTTCTTCTAAAAACTCCCGCACTGCCTCCGCGACGCACTCCAGGGCCTCCACAATCTCCGGCTGGGGCAGCGATGCGAGGAAGCGGGCGCTAAGGTTTCGCCTTCGGGGCTGCTGCTGCTGCTGCTGCTCGGGGTCGCGCTTTTGCCGAGAGAGGAGGCCGAGCGCCGCCCGCCACGACCGAGGGAGCTGCCCTGCTTCATCGCCTTCCGTCCTCCTCTTTCCTTCCACCGCCCCAAGCCTCCACGCGTCCCTGTGCTCGACCTCGCGAGCCTCTGTGATTTCCCTGCGCAGCTCGGCGAAGTCGTCAAGGAAGGCCTGGAGCCAGGGGTCGGCCAGGGAGACGGCGCCGGACGCGGACGCGGCGGGAGAGGAAGAAGAGGTCGGAGGAGAATGAAACGACGGTGCTTGCTCCCGATGATGATCTGCAGTCGATGTTTCTCGTTCTCCTTCTCGTTCTCGCTCTTCTCTTTCCCTCGGTTCCGCCACCACGATCTGCGGCACCGTCTTCGCCTCGAGCCTCACGGACGCCAGGTACCGCAGCGCCGCGGAGAAGCCCTCGGACTCGTCGACGACGATTTCCCCGCCGTCGCCGTCGCCGTCGCTGGGCTCGGCAAATGCCTCGGCGGTCGTCGTCGGCAGAGAGGGGGCGAGGCCGTATTCCCGCAGGTCCTCCTCTTCGCTTTCTTCTTCTTCTTCTTCTTCTTCTTCGCTGGCTTCTTCTTCCTCGTCACAATGACTCTCGTTTGACGGGGGCAGAGAGCGAGCGTCGACATCGCTGCTGGACATTTTCACGGAGGATGAGGAGGAGAGCCTTTTTACTTTTTACTTTTTTCCCCTTGAATTCTGCCTTGCTTCAAGCTTCCGGCTGCTCTTTCATTTTCTTCCTCTTCTTCTTCAACTCCAATCGTTCTTGGAGAGTGCGAATTCAGGCGCCTTTCCATTTCCTCCTCTTCAAACACACCCGCACACACACACCATGCCCCCTGCTCACCGAAAAAAACAGGCCGCTGCCGCTGCTCTGGCCCTCGCGGCGGCCTTCTCCAGGCACGCAGCCACGACGCAGGCCGGGGCCAGGCTCCTCGCGGCGCTCGTCCTCCGCCACGGCGTCGCCGCCGTCGCCGGCGCGCTCGCCTTTCTCTCGCTCCACGCGTCCCGCGTCGTCGCCGCGCTTCTGGGCTCGAGCTCCTTCTTCTCGGCCCATAGGCTGCAGAAGATCGCCTTCAGAAGCATGGCGAGGTTGGGCGAGAAGGCGAGGGGAGTCGCCGAGGCGGCGGCGATGGCCGCGACGAAACCGAAGCAGCTGCACGGGCGAATTGGCACGCCGATGACGCTGCGGCTGCTCTCCTCTTCGAAGCCGCTGGCGAAGCTCGCACGCCGGGCCCAGGGGCTCGCTTCCGCGGCCTCGCGCGTGGCCGCGTGGGCCCCTCGCATTCACTTCGTCGACGGAGGAGAAGAAGAGGAAGAAGAAGACGTGGAGAGCGGGGGAGCAGCGGCGAAGGAGGCAGCGGCGACAAGCGCACTTGCATCGGCCTCCTCCAAAGCAAGCCGCTCCGGCGGCGAAGAGACCGGAACCCGACTCCAGAAGCAGAGGAACAGGAGCGACCACCACGGCGGCCAAAAGGGGAGGAGAGCGGTCGCGCTCGAACTCCTGGGAGGGCTCTTCCGCGTCGAAGTTTCCGTCGGAGGAGGGGGAGGAGGAGGGAACGCGGCGGCGGAGGAGGCAGCAGCGACCAGCGCCCCTGCCGCGTGCGCCTCCTCCGCGTCGACACCAGCGGCGGCAGCTCGCTCCTCCCTCTCTCCGCTCCCTCGCCTGCCGCAGCCTCCTCAGCCTCCTCCGCCGCCGCCGCCTCAACAGCAAACCTCGTCTCGCCGCCTCGCCTCCTCCCCCACCCCGCCGCGGGAGCCCCTCCCGTCGGCGGAGGACTCGATGCGGCACCTCGCCTCCTTCGCGGCACTCGCGGCGGCCTCTTCTTCGACGGCGGGCCGAAGGTCGATCACCTCCTCTCCCCCTCCGCTGCAGCAGCAGAGGCCGCCGCTCTCGCCCGCGGTCGGCAGCAACCTAAACTCTCCGGGGAGTCAGCAGCAGCATCAGTACGCGAGGCGCTCATCGTCTCTCGGAGGAGGGAAATCGCCCTCTGTCTCCCCCCCTCCGGTGCTGCTCTCACCTTCGCTGCGGCGGTGAGAAGTTGAAAGAACAAAACGTCCTTCCCCTTGCGCTCTCGCTCGCAGCAGCCTTTCTCGTCATCCCAGAAATCGTTGGGAGAATCTCCTCTTCGAGATCGCGGCGACAGTAGTTTACTTTACAAGTATGTTTCTTTTTTCAAGGAGCCAGCGGTGGGAGAGGGAGACAGGGGAGAGAAACTGTAAAATAAGAAAAATAAGAAAAATAGTTTTTCTTTTTTTCACTCGAGCCCCAGCAGCTCGCCCGCCAGCGCCAGCGCCTCCCCCGCCGAGGCACGGAGCCTCGCGTCCCCGGCCGTCGAGGCCACTTTCACCAGAGGCGCGTGCAGCAGGAGGAGGTGCGACCTCTCTGGCTCCCGGGGAGGAGGAGAAGGAGAAGAAGGAGGGGGAGCGTTTTCGCTGCCACTCTCCGCCACTGCTCGCCGAAGCGCGAGGAGGGCGGCGACTGCAGCGGCCGAGCCTCCTCCGCCGCCCCTGCCGCTCCCTCCCCCTCCTCCGCGGAGGAGTGCCGCGTCCGCGGCCTGCGGGCTCACGACCAGGGACAGCGCCGAGTCCAGCGCGCACGCGGCCAGCTCGGAGCTCCGGGCACCCGGCTTCGGGGAGGCGCAAGAAGCCCGCTCCAGCGCGGCGCGGCATGCCGAGGCGTAGTGCGGCAGCGCCGCCGCGGCGACGGCGACCGCCCCCCCGCTTCCTCCGCCGCCGCTTCCTCCGCTGCCGCTGATGCTCTCGCTACCGGCGTCGACGAGGCAGTGCAGCTTGCGCAGGCACAGCTGCCCGAAGAACCTCCCCTCGCCCCCCCTGACGTCGCTCTCGGCGGGGCGCAGTGCGGCGGCGGCGAGCGCGGCCGCGAGCGGGGAGAGCGCCCCGAGCGGCGCCACCTCGGCGAGGGGGAGCAGCACGCCGTCGCAGAGGGCGTCGACGGCGAGGGCCTCGGCCTCGGCATCGTCGGCATCGGCGGCAGCAGGCATCTTCCCCGAAGCCGAAGCCGAGGTCGAGTATTGGGTCGAGGTCGAAGTCGCCGCTGCCGCCGCCGCCGCCGCTGCGGAGCCGGGCCTCTTCGGCGAGAGGAGGCCCGTTGCCGGAGCGCCCGAGCCGCTCGAGACGTGAGCGACGTCCGCGGAGGAGGACGCGACCGCCACCGTCGGGGGGACGAGCAGGGAGCGAAAGGCGATCTCGAGGGCGGACAGCGCGTCCCGGACCGCAGCGCCGCCGCCGCCGTTGTTTCCCCCTCCGCCCGCCGCCGCCGCCGCGCTCCCGCTCGCCTCCACCCTCCTCCTCCTGTTCCCGGCTTCCTCATCCGCGAGCGCCGGAACCCCTGCGGCGACGACGTCGACAAGCGCCGAGGCGGAGATCCTCCAGAGGGCCCGGCGGGAGGCCGCCGGGAGGGACAGGGCGACGGCCGTAGGGACAGTCGTCGAAGCTTTCGTCGCGCCGCCGCCGCCGGCGCTCGCTGCTGCTGCCGCGGCGGCCTGGACGGCCACGACGGCCACCTCGTGTCTCGCCGCTAGCGCCGGGGCGAGCGACGCGGCCACCATCGCGAGGCACGAGGCGCGGGCGGAGGACGGGGGGCAAGGAAGAGAGCCGTCGCTCCAGCTCTGCTGCTTGTCGTCTCCCCTTCCACCGCCGGGAGCGGGAGGAGAAGAGGAAGAAGAAGAGCTCGACGCCCCGGAGCCGCAAAAGAGCCTCGCCAGTGCCAGCGCCCCCGCCGCCGCCGTCGCGGCCGCGGCCGTCGCCTCGGATGCCGAAACGCTGCCACCGCCGTTGCTCGCGACCGAGGAGAACGCCGCGACCGCCGCTGCGGGCACCGACAGCAGCGCCGGCCACAGAGCGTCGTTCGCCGGCGGCGCGAGCGAGGGCAGCGCCGAGAGCACCGCGCGGGCGACGGGGGGCACGGCCCCGGCCGCGTTGGCGGCCGCCCCGAATGCAGCGGAAGCAGTGGAAGAGGAGGATCCAGAAGAGCTGCTCGGCCTCGTCGTCAGGGGGAAGGCGGAGTTCGAATGCGCCGCCGCTGAGGGGAGCGGCGGGTCGGACGGCGACCTCGGCGCCGCGGCCAGCGCCGCCAAGCCCGCCAGCAGGGTCGCGACGTCCCCGAGCGCCAGCGCCCCGGCCGCGGGCGAGGCCGGGGACGCCAGCGACGCCAGCGTCGCGGCGAGCTCGGTGCGGGTGGACAGGGGCACGCGGAAGACGTCCGGGCGAGAGGAGGCCTCGACCGCGACGGCGAGCGCCGCCAGCGCGCGCGCCCGGACGGCGGCCGCGCTCTGCTGCCCGCCGCCGCCGCCGCCGCCGCCGCCGCCGCTTCCCCCGCCTCCCCCGCCTCCTCCCCCTCCGACGCCCTCGAGCGCCGCGGCGACCACGGACATCGCCGCAGAGGCCAGCTCCCTGCCCGCGGGGACCCCGCTGCTCGCCGAGGCCGCGGCGCCGTCCCTCGCGACGCCGCCGCAGGAGAGCACGCCCTCGGCGATCGCGGCCAGCTCGTCCCACCACGAGGACGCGGAAGCAGCGGAGGCGTCGCTTCCGCTTCCCCCTCCGCTTCCGGCGGCCGCGATGGCGAACCCGGGGGCCGAGACGATGGCCAAGGCGCTCCCGCCACGCAGGAGCCTCGCGAAGCCCGAAAGAGAGATGGCGAGGGTCTCGTCCCAGCGCTTGCGCTCCGAGTCGCGCGAGTGGTGCTGCTGCTGCTGCTGGAGGTCGCTGGCATTCCCGCCTCCGGCCCCCGCTGCCGACGGCGCCGCCGCCGCCCTCTTGGCCACCCTCCTCGCCAGCGGCAGCGCGGCCCCGCCCAGCGCGCGAGACCACCCCGCGGGCGACAGCGAAGGGGCGGCGGAAGACAGAACTGAGAACAGCGTCCGCGCCGCGGCGTCGCGGACCTCGGCGCGCGCGTCGGCCGCGCCAGTGTCCGAGAGCGCCGCGAGGAGGTCACGCCAGCAGGCGTCGGCCGCCGCCGCCGTCGCCGTCGCTGCGGCCGCTGCGGCAGCGGCGGCGGTGTCGGAGACAGCAGAAGCAGCAGAAGAAGAAGAAGAAGAAGGAGAAGGAGAAGAAGAAGCGGGAGAGATCGCCGCCGCTGCTCCCGAAGACGCCGGCCTCGGCTGCACCTGCCGCGGCTGCTGCTGCGACGGCGAAGGCTGCGAAAGCGAAGGCGAAGGCGGCGGCGGTTGCTGCGCCATCCGCAGCAGCGCATCGGCCATCGACCAGAGCGCGCCCAGCGCCGACAGTGCGACGTTGACGTCGGCCGTCTGTCGTACGTAGGAGACGCAGGCCCGGAGCAGCGCCGCGGCGAGTCGAGGGGGCAGGCAGGAGGCGGCGTCGGCTCCCGCCTGGACCGCGGAGAAGCCGGCGCGGACGACCGCGGCGGAGGAAGGGGTCCAAGGGGTAGAGGCCGAGTCCGTCGCCGGCGCCGCCTCCTCGCCGCCCTCCCCCGGGGGCACCCTCGCGAGCAGCGCCAGCGCCGAGTCCCAGCCCGCCGCAGAGAGATCCTCCCCGTGCCTCGACAGCACCCCGGCGACGATGCCGAGCAGCCCGCAGCGGGCGTCGTCTGGAGGGGCCTCCGAGGCGGAGGAGGAAGAGGAGGAAGAGGAGGCGGCGTCGTAGGCGACGGCGAGCCCCCCGAGCAGCAGCGCATCCGCTGCCGAGGCCGCCGCCGCCGCCGCCGCCGCGCCCGCAGGTCCCGCCGCCGCCTCGTCCTCCTCCCGGTGCCGGTGCACGAGGTCGAGCGCCCCCTCGACGCCCCTGCCCAGAGCATCGAGCGCCGCGGCGCGCGTGCCGGGCAGCGGGGACCGCAGGGCCGCGCCGGCGCTCCTCGCGAAGCGCGGCCAGAGCGCCTCGAGCGCCGCCGCCGCCGCCGTCGTCGCCGAAGAGGGGGAGGAAGAAGAAGCTTTCTCGCTTCCCCTGCCTCCCCCTCCGCTCCCTCGGACGTTGGCCACGACGACGTCCGCCATCCTCTGCAGCGCGTGAAGCCTCGAGCAGGAGGGGAGCGAGGCGGGCCCCCCGGGGCGAAGGGAGCGCGCCGAGATCGCCGAGAGCGCGTCGGCCATCGCCGCCGCCGAAAGGTTAACGTTTCTTTCCTCTTCTTCTTTCTTCCCCGAGGAATTTGAGGAGGAGGGAGAGCAAAACCCGGCCGAGGCCGCGAAGAGCTGGTCCGCCGAGGCGCGCAGCACCGCGAGGTCCCTCGAAGAGGAAGAGGAGGAAGCAGAAGAGGAGCTCGAATTCTGCGCCACCATCATCGCCGCTCTCTGCGCCTCCTCCTCGCCGTCGTCGCAGGCCGCCGTCGTGCCCGGCGCCGCCAGCGCGGCGTCGAGCCTGACCACCGCCGCCAGGGGCGCGCTCCAGGACCTCGCGTCCGTCAAGGAGGGCCCCAGGGCGTTGCAGACGTTGAAGAGGGCGCGGAAGGCCTGGACGTGGATGGGCCCGAGGTGGAGGGCGTCTGAGGAGGAAGAGGAGGAAGACGAGGAGCCGCTGACGTCGTTGCTGCCTTCACCGCCGACGACGAAGGAGGGAGGGGCGCCTGCGCTTCCGGTGCCGCCGTCGGCGCTGCCGCCCAGCGCCGACCTCGTCGCCGAGAGCGCCCTGGCGAGCACCGAAGAAGCCCCTCCTCCTCCTCCTCCTCCTCCTCCTCCACCTGCCGCTGCTGCTGCTGCTGCTGCTCCTGAGGAGGCACAGGAGGAAGGAGACAGGTCGAGCCCTCCTCCCTCGGCCCCGCCCGCGGCGAAGAGGCCCGCCGCGGCCGCGGCCGCGGCCGGCAGTGCCAGCGCCGCGAGCCTCGCCAGCAGCGCGTCCCTCGCCCCCTCCGCCCCGAGCGCGTCCGCGGCCCTGGCCAGCGACTGAAGCGCACGCAGGGCCCTGTTGGCCGCCGCGGCGGAGGCCTCGCTCTCGTGTCGCTGCTGCTGCTGCTGCTGCTGCTGCTTCTGCTGGTCTCCGGAGGAACAAGCGGAAGAGGAGGAACACGAGGAGGAAGAAGCGAGGATCAGCGCGACGAGCGCGTCCGAGGCCGGGCGCCACGCGTCCGAGAGCAGGCCCGCCGTCGCCGCGGCGCGGGCGGCCAGCGCGGGAGAAGAGCCCGAGGAGGAGGGAGGAGAGCGGCAGCACTCGTCGGCGATCCTCGAGACCGTCGACGCAAACTCCAGGAGGCCCTCGGCGCAGAGCCCTGCCGCCCTCGTCGAGGCGGCCGCGTCGGCCCGCGCGGCCGCCGCCGCCGCCGTCGCGCCCACTCGGCCCCCCGGGGCCGTGGTGGCCAGGGCCGTGGCGGCGACGACGGCGTCGGCGACGACGGCGGCGGTCGAGGGGGCGGGCGCGGGCGAGGAGGCCGAGGAGGAGCCGGCGGCGCCGGCGGCGGCGCCGCGCTCGCCCGCCGCCAGCCAGCGCAGGTCCCCGACGCCTCCGCCTCCGCCAGGCTCGCTGGACGCCGCGAGCGTGGCCTGGACGACGGCGTCGGCGGCGGCCCGGATCACCGACGCCGCGGCCCGGGGGCGCTGCGAGGGCGGAGCCGGCGAGGCGGCGGCCGCCGCTGCTCCCCCCACCGTGGAAGCAGAGGCCTTCGAGTCGAACTCCGACCACAGGAAGAGCAGCAGCTCGCCGTCCCCGCACAGGTCGCGGAGCACGCGCGCGACCGCGGCCCGCTGCCAGGGCGGGCAGCCATAGGCAGCAGAAGGAGTAAAAGAGGGGGAAGAAGGGTGGCTCGAACTGCTGCTCCCCTTGACGCCCGCGACGAGCACGCCGACGAGCGGCGCCGACCGGGCCCCGAGAGCGGCGTGCGCATCGCGGAGCAGCCTCCGCGCGACACGCAGGGCCGCGACGGCGTCGGCGGCCAGGGAGGCGTGCGCGGCCGCGCGCTCGGCGCGCTCGATGCGGGAGAGAGAGAAGGAAAAAGGAGAGGCGGCGGCGGCGGCGGAGGGGGAAAGCGGCGCGTCTCCTCCTCCGCCGCTCGAGTCGGAGGCTCCGGCTCCTCTCGCTCCGGCTCCTCCGTCGTCCTCCTCCTCTCCATCTCCGTCGTCCCCCGACAGCGAGGCCTGCAGCGCCGTCAGCAGCGCCAGCCTCACCGCCGTCCTGACAGCCTCCGCGAACCCCGGATCGGTCGAGGCCAGGAAGGACCCGCCGGCGGCGAGCGCGACGTCGAGCAGGGCGAGGCCGAGGGCGCGCGGGGCCTGCGGCCCGCCGCGGGACCAGCGCGGCGGCGGGGAGGGCTCCGCGGGGCTCGAGGAGGAAGGGGGAGCGGGGGCAGCCGCGGCGTCTCCTCCTCCGCCGCCGCTCGAGGCCAGCGCGCACAGGTCAAACAGCACGGCGAGCGCCGCGGCCCTCGCGGGGGACCCGGGAGGGCTCGCGGCGGCGCGCTCGAACGCGACGGCGACGACCTGCCGGACGGTCGCCGCGGCCGTCGCCGAGAGCGGCCTGTTGGAGGCGGAGGGGCCGCTGCCGCCGGCCGCCGCTCCTCCGCCGCCCGTCGCGCCTCCGACCTCCCCCCCCGTCGCGGCGCTGATGATGGCAGCGCCTACGCTCTTGGTGCCGCTGCCGCCCGCGTTCGCCCCCGCCGCCCCCGCTGCCGCCGCAGCTGAACTGCTGCTGCTCGCCGCAGCCAAGACCCTGCCTGCGGCGCCCAGCAGCGCCCCGACGCCCCCCGGAGCATCGGCGACGGGGCCTACCTGCGAGAGCACCGCCACTGCCTGCAGGCACCGCAGCCTCACGGAGTCGTCGACCGTCGGGCAGTCCGCGGCGGCGCAAACGGCATTCAGGGCCGCTCCCGCCGCGTCGGGGCCCGGGGGCAAGAAGTGGGGCCTGCCGCCGGCAGCGGTCGCTGCCGCCGCGAGCCTTACAATTCCGGCGATCCCTGCTGCTGCTACGCGGGTCGGGGCGGGCGGGTGCGAGGTGGCCGCGGCGAGAAAGGCGTCGAGCACGGCCTGATTGGGTAGGAGTTTTTTGTTGAGAGAGAGAGAGAGAGAGAGGGAGGTCGGGTTTTTTTGCTCCATCGATGGTCTCGATTGATTTGTTTTCTCGTTCTCCTTCCCTCTTCGCCACCCTCTCCTCTCTCTTACCTGGATCGCAGTCTCCTCGGCCTGCGCGTGCGAGTCGTCGGTTGCCTCCCCGAGCGAATCGAGGGCGTTCAGAGCCAGCTCGGCCTTTTCCGCGACGGCGATGCCCGCGGCGGTCGAGGCCGACACCCCTCGCCCGGCCGCGGCGACATTCGCCAGCCAGCCCGGGAGAACGGAGTCTGGCTTCCTGGCTTCGGCCGCCAGCGCAGAGAGGTCGGGAGCGAACGCCTCGATACCAGCGCCGGCTGAGGACGACGCTCGAGGGGAGAGCATCGCGTGGTAATTAAAAGTTGGAAAAACGAGAAAAAGGGGGGAAGTGATGGTGGGATTGATTGCCGAAGAAGAAAATTACAGAACCTCAAAACCTCGACCTTAAAAAAAAAAACTCCCTTCAAGCAGCAGAAGCCAGCGCCGCGGCAGCGGCCCTGTTCCCGCGCTGCGGGCTCAGGTGCCCGAACGACAGCACCGGAGAAGAAGAAGAGTCGCTGTTGACGGCTATCGACGGCCTCTCCTCCTCCTTCTCGCCCTCCTCTTCCTCCTCCTTGCAGCCCCACGAGTTGACGCTGAGGCCGCCGCCGCCGCCGCCGCCGCTCCCGGAGGCCGCCGAAGCAGCAAGAAGCAGCCTCTGGACCGCCGGCCGCGAGAGGCGCGGGCAGCAGGCCAGGTTGAGGGACGCCAGGCGGGGCAGACGCAGCGATGAGACCCCGTCAACGGAAGTCGTCAGGAGCTCCTCGAGCCCTCGGAGAGTCAGCGGCGTGGCCGAGAGGTCGAGCGAGCGAAGGTTGGGCAGCGCCGCGGCGACTGCCGAGGCGCCGCCGCCTCGTCCGCCGCCGCCGTTTCCGCCGCCGCCGCCGACGTCTCCGCCGCCGCCGGCGTTCTCGTCGCCGCCCGCCGCGGCCACGAGCGCCGCGCACCCCGACGCCTCGAGCTCTTCGAGCGTCTCCGCGGCCCTCCCGGACCCCAGGGCCTCGACGGCCGCCGGCGACAGCCTCGGACACCTCGACGCCCGCAGCCGCACCAGCGGCGCACTGCCGAGGCCGGCGCAAAACCCGACCCCGACGCGCTCGCAGTCGGAGACGTCGAGGCTCTGCAGCCGGCTGCCCCTCCCGCCGACTGCCTGCGCTGCCGCATCGCCCAGCCTGACGCATCCGGCGAGGCACAGCGAAGCGATCTCCGGCGAGGAGCCGAAGAGGGGCGAGAGACCCCACCCCTCGAGGCGTGGAAGCCTCGCCAGAGAGAGCCGGGCGAGGCAGGGCAGGCCGCCGCCACCGCCGGCTCCCTCGTCCGCTCCCGCCGTCGCCATTCCTGCCGCTGCTCCTCTCTCTCTCCTCCCGGCGAGCGCCTCGACGCCGTAGTCGGTGAGAGCGGAGCAGTCGTCGAGGACCAGCTCCTCGAGCGCGGGGAAGCGGCATTCGTCGCTGCCGGAGGAGGAGGCCGCCGCTGCGGCACCGGCGTCGTCGACGCCCGAGTCCCGTGCCGACAGGTGTCTCAGCGCCGGGAAGCAGCGGGCGGCCCCGGCGAGCCCACTGCCCGAGACCAGCGCGCACCGGTCGAGGACGAGCGCCGTCAGCGACGCCGCGAAGGGGGCCAGCCCCTCGGCGAGCCCCGCGTCGTCGAGCGAGGCGCACCCCGCCAGCGACAGGCGCTCGAGCGAGCCGGGCCCGCGCGAGGAGGGAGCGAGCGGGGGCGAGAGCGCCGCGAGGCCCCTCCCCGTGAGCCTCCCGGCGCCGTCGAGGGAGAGCCCGACGAGGCCTCGACACGGGGCGGAGGAGGAAGGAAAAGAGGGAGAGGGAGGAGAGGAAGCGGGGAGAGAGGACGGAGAGGGGGAGCACGAGGGCCGCAGGAGCGCCCGCGCGAGCGCCTCGACGTCGCCGTCGCCCAGCCCGGGAATCCTGTCCGCCGAGAACTCCGCGAGCGCCGCCAGCGAGCCCGCCGGCAGGGCGGCGGCGAACCCCGCTCCCCCGCCGCCGGCGCCGCTGCCGTCCGGCGGGGGACGCGACAGGCCGACGCAGCCCGAGAGGTCGAGCGAGCGCAGCCGGGGCAGGCTCGAGAGGGCCCGGGCGAGCCCCCGCGCCGTCACGCGGCGGCACCCGCGCAGCGACAGGCGCGTCAGGCCCGTGAGGGCCGCCAGGGGCTCCACGAGGGCCGCGTCCGTCGCCGTGGCAGCAGGAACCGAGGAGAGGTCGAGCGAGCGGAGGCAGGGAAAGCGCCGCGCCAGGAAGGAGGCGGAGGAGAAACCAGAGTCGTCGCAGGAGAGCGAGCTGGGGGCCAGGACGTCGATGGCGGCGCCGAAGCCGCGCCGCCAGCTCCTGCAGACTGCCATCATCTCCGGAAGGTCTCGGACGGGGAGCAGCGTGGCGAGGCGCCAGAGGACGTCGGAAGGGAGGGACTCGGCCGTGGCGGGGACGTCGAAGGTCGCCCTCGGGGTCTGGGCAGAGGCCGCAGCAAGGAGGGCAAACGAGGGGGAGACAGCAAAGGAAGGCGCCTGCGTGGGCTCTCTCTCTCCTTCTCCTCCTTCTCTGCTATCGCAGTCGAGGTCGAAGCCGTCGTTGACGTCCATCTTGCTTGAAGGAGTGGTTTTGATCTCCTCGAGGTGCATGGTGTGCTTTGTTTTTTTGGTTCTTTCTCCTGCGCGGAAAAAGGTGGGCGTGTGGTGTTTTTTTCTGAGGAGAGAGAGGTTGAGTTTGAAACCTCGAGATCCGCGAATGGAGAATGCGTCTCTCCCTCCGCGCTCAGAGAGAGGGACTCTCTTCCGCTCTTTTCTCTCGACGGCTAACGTTACAAGACGTCCCGTTCGACTCGAACTTGAGCTAGCTTTACTATCGGCGGCAAAGGAGACAAAGCGGGGAAGGCGCACCTTTTTTCGAACGATGACAGGGCTACAGATTGCGCGACCGACGCCCGAGAGGGAGTTTCTCCGTCGTTCAATTCAAGGCAGACTCGCTAACGCGCTCGCTTTACTAAAACGTTCTTTTTTCTCTCTCTCTGAGAACCCCTCTCTCAGCATAGGACAACGGGCGACGCGAAAGAAAAAGAACAAGGATGTATGGAAGCGAAAGGAAAAGAAAAAGTGGTGAAAACTCAAGCTTTTTCTCTTTGCAACGTCTCACTCTACTTCTTCCCTTTCCCCTTCCCTCCGCTGCTGCCGCCGTCCTTGGCAGCGGAGCCCCCTCCTCCCCCGCTCCCACCGACCTTCGCCAGCGCCTCCAGCAGCGGCCTGAAAGCCGGGTTCATCTGACCCAGCGCTTCGATCACGGCGACGGGCACCTCCCCGAGCGCGGCGGCCTTCTCCAGCGTCGTCGAGTTTTTGTCGGCGAGCACTGCGGCGACCGACTGGAGCTGCGCCGCGAACCCGGAGACGCTGCCCCCTCCTCCTCCTGCGTCCTTCGAGGATCCGACAGCGGCAGGGGTCGGCGTCGGCGTGGGAGTCACTCCGCGGGACGAGGACGGAGGGCGGTAGGGGTTTCCTCCGGCAGCGTTCGCGGCGGCGGCGGCGGCGGCAGCTCCAACAGCGGCGGCGGCGCTCGCGGCGGCAACCTTGGCCTGCTCCGCCGCGGAGACCAGTCCCGGGTAGGCAGAGTGCGCGTAGACATGGGCAATCTTCCTCTGGCCCACGTGCACGAAGAAGGGGGAGAAGTGGGGCAAGGCGGCGTCGCCTTTCTTCCCCGCTTCTTGGCCACCAACGCCCCCGTCGCCGCTCGCGCCGCCTCCCCTCGCGTCTCCTTCGTCCCTCGTCAGCTTCCCGCCGCTCGACAGCATCGTCGACACGTGCGTCCTCTTCCCTTTGCTGCTCTCGTCCCACTTCGGCTCCCCTGTCAGCCCCAGCGCGTTGGCGGTCGACAGCACCTCGCCCACGGTGGCGCCGCGGCGCCCCAAGTACAGCAGCGTCTTGTTGACGACGGCCTTGGCCGTGGCTCCGGGGAAGGCCTCGAGGCTCTCTTGGATTCGCTTCGGGTCGGCGCCGGCAGCGATGGCGGAGGCGATGATCTGCTCCGTGATGGGGCAGGGAGGCGGAGGGGTCTTTTCCTTGGCGGGGGGAGGCGTCGGGCTCTTGGCCTTGCTGCGGCCTCCGTTCCCGCCGCCGCCGCCGTCGCGCGAAGCGCTCCCGCCGCGGCCAGCTCCCCCTCCCCCTCCGCCGCCGCCGCCGCCTCCCGCGTGCTCCGCGGCCTCCCTGGCCGCCCCGCGCTCGGCCGCGGCGAGCACCGCGTCGATCGCCGCGGGCGACGTCCCCAGCCGCAGCAGGCCCGCGGCCTCGGCCGCGGCCTCCCTGCCCCCCGCGCCCTCGCGCGAGCCGCCGTGGACGAGGAGCCAGTGCTCGACGAACGCGTTCACGCCCCGGTCGACGGCCCCGGGCCACGCCGCCGAGGCCGAGGCCGGCGAGAGCGGGCCGGCGCCTCCCTCGGCGGCCGAGGTCGAGAGCGAGACCGCGGGCCCCTCGCGCAGCCTGTGCGCGCGCATCTTCGCCTCGACGACGGCCTGCTCCCTGTCGACGCGCAGGCGCGCCGTGAAGTTGCCGCGCGTCGAGAACGGCTCGAGGAAGGCCATCGCGCTGCGGTGCAGCCAGTCCCTGCCCTGCTTGCTCTGGCCGATGTCCCTGTCCGCCTGGAAGGTCAGGCGCACGATGAGGTGCTTGAGCGAGTCTGGGATCTTGCGCTGCGCGCCCTCGCGCGGGAGCGGGCAGAGCTCCGTCGCGGCGCGGAGGTCGGCGACTGCCTGGAGGACTCCCGGCGGCGGGACGAACTCGGCCGCGGCGGCAGCCGCAGGGGCCGACTTTTTCTTGCCGCCGCCGGGGGAGGGCGACTTCCTCTTGGGCCCCCCGGAAGGGCTGCCGTCGCGACCGTCGCGGTCGTCGTCCAAATCCTCCGAGAGGGCGCCGGCGGGGCGAGGGGAGGAAGGGGTGACAGCGCGACCATCGTTCGCACCACCAGAAGGGCCGGCGCCGCTCGCCGCAGCTCCGGCCGCGGCGGCGGCGGCGGCGGCGGCGAGGGAGAGTGCGGGGGCACTCCCCGAAGCCGTTGTGCGGTGGCGGCCTCCTCCTCCCTCCGTCCCGTCCTCCCCGAGCTGCCGGTCTCCCTCCGCCTCCTCCTCCTCCTCGCCGGCGCGCTCCACGCGGCCCTGGCAGATGTAGAACCCGCCGAACTTGCGCTTGCGGGAGCCCGCAGCGCCGGCGCCGCCGCCGCCAGCGGCTCCTCCTCCGCCGCCGCCCTCGCCCTCGTCACCGTCGTCGCCGTGGAAGAGCCCCAGCTCGGTGTCGTCGAGGAAGCCGTCGTCGTACTCGTAGTGGTCGCCCTGGTAGCCCCTGTTGCTCCTCCTGGCGGGGGCGGAAGGAGGTTTCGGAGCAGCCGCGGCGGGCTTTTCTCCTCCTTCGCCGCTGGTCCTCTTCCCTCCTCCTTCGCCGCTGGTCCTCTTTTCGCCGCCGCCGTCGCTCCCTTCGTCGTCGTCGTCGTCGTCGCTGCCGCCGCTGCTGTTGCCTCCGTCCTCGTCTTCTACGTCGTCCTCGTCGACCTCCTCCTCGTCTGAGGAGGACCCGGCGAAGCAGTACTGGCGCTCGATGCGCTCGATGACCGAAGAAAATATGTCTGCGCCGCCGCGGCGAGCAGCGGGGCCGCCGACTCCGCCGTCGCCGTCGCCGCCGCCGCCGCCGAGCCTCGCCGCCGCCGCGGCCGAGATCCCAGGGGGCAGCTCGGAGCCGGTTTTGTTCTCTTCGCCCGTCGTCGGTCCTCCTTTGCCCTTTGACGACTTCTTGTTGAGCCCGCGGGCGGTGAGGATCTGTGTTTTTGTTTTTGGAGGAGGAGCAGGAGGAGGTTGGAGAAAGTTGAGTTGAGTTTTTGGGTTTCGTCGTCGTCGTCGTTGCTGTGTCGATCGATTGCTTTCTCCCTTCCTTCCCTCTCTCATCTCTCTCTCTCTCTTTGTTCACCTTTTTCCAGTCCACCTTGTTGCCATGCTCGCCCGTGGCAACCACGGCGCCCTTCGGGACGTCCCCCACGGCGCCGTCGGCGCCGAGAACGACGTAGACGCGCTCCGGAGCGGAAGCGGAATGAGACGACGACGACATTGCCTTTTTCGCGATGGCTCGCAGCGCCGTGCTGTTGCCGGCCGCCCCAGGCGCCCTGAGCTTGAGCGCCACGCCTCCGTTGGCGGCACCCTCGGAGAAGAGGGCCGCGCCCAGAGGCGGCGACGCCGGGGTGGCGTCGACGACGGCCGTGGGGACGATGCGACGCGGAGGCATTGATTTTTTTGAGCGGAAAACAGCAAAATGAAACAGCGAGGATATCAGGTTTTTCATTTATCTCGAACGGGGCGACAAGACCAACGGCGAAGACGAACGGCGTTTTCGCTCGTCTGCTCTTTAGAGCTCAAGGTGGCTGCTTATACACCCTCTCTCTCTCTCTTTGCATCGTCATGTCCGCCACTGCAGCCCTCTCCAGCAGGCAAAGCGCCGCCTGCTGCTCGGCGAGCGGCCGCTCGACGGCGAAGCCCTCGACTTCCGCTCCGTCGATCCCTCTCTCTTCGTCGTCGTCGACCTCGCATCATCATCGTCGCCGTCTCCTCCGCGGCTCTCCGCGCACTCCCTCCCCTTGTGTGGTCGCCCTCGCAGCCATGCAGCCAGGAGAGATCTACATGCCTGACCCGCTCATGGACGTCTCCGCGATCCAAGCCGCGGCGGGAGCCCCCGGAGCGGCAGCAGGGGCCGGCGGTGGCGGCGGCGGCCGCCCGCGGCGGAGGGGGCCCCCCGATTTGCCCTCGCTGCTGATGGACGGCAGGATCGTTTACCTGGGCATGCCGGTGAGAATTGTTTTCGGCTTTTGTTGTCTGTGCTGTGAAGTCGAATTGACGTGAAAAGCGAAGGAGGAAAAGGGGACGGAACCGCGAAAACGAAAGCGAAAACGAGTTCTCGCCTAGCAAAGATGAAAAAATTCTTCTCAACCCTTTTTTCTTCTTTTTTTCTCAACCTCGGACCCCTCAAACTTTTTCACTTTAAACTTTAAAAAAAAATCTCTCGCAGCTCGTCCCCGCCGTCTCCGAGCTCATCTGCGCCGAGCTGATGTACCTCCAGTACCTCGACGCGAAGAAACTCATTTACATGTACATAAACTCCACCGGCACGACGCGCGCCGACGGCGAGACCGTGGGCTTTGAGACGGAAGCGACCGCGATCTACGACACGATGAACTTTGTCGCCAACGACATCGCGACGGTCGGCGTGGGAGTCGCGATCGGTCAGGCGTGCATGCTGCTCTCGGCGGGGAAGAAGGGCAAGCGGTTCATGCTCCCGCACGCCACGGCCATGCTCCAGCAGCCGCGGCTGCCGCCGACGGGCCAGCGCCAGGCCGTCGAGGTCGAGATCCGCTGGCGCGAGGTCCTGGCCCAGAAGAAGTCCCTGCTGAACATCCTTAGCAAGACGACGGGCCACTCCGTCGGGAAGCTGGACGCGGACCTGCAGCGGCCGCTGTACATGCAGCCCAAGGACGCGATCGAGTACGGCGTGATCGACGGGATCGTCGAGCCGCAGAAGAGCATCGTCGGCGAGGACGTCGCCAACCGTGGGAGTGGTGCGGTGCAGAACGACCGGGGCCCGCCTCCCGGGGCGCCGACGAGGGGGGCGAGGCAGGGGTGAAGAGAAATGAGAGGTTTGGTCTATTTTTTGTTGTCTAGTTGGGGGGAGAGCGAGAGCGAGAGAGACAGAGATGGAGAAAGAGACAGAGATGGAGAAAGAGACAACGGAGAGAGAGAGAAGAGGCAACGCGCTTTTTGTTTATGACGAGTTCCGCATTTACTTGTTAAAAAAATCCACTTTGGTTTGTTCTTCATCGTCCGTCTCTCTCCCCATCTCTCCCCATCTCTGTTCTCTCTCTTTGCTTCTTCTCGATCGCTCTCTTGTGAGAATAAGGGGGGGGGAAGCTTTCATATTTTTTTATAACAAGGGGAGAGAGAGGAGCACCAGCGCACTCCCTCTCTGTCTTAACTCTTTTCTTTCCCTCTCTCATCTTTTGTTCGTTCTCGAAAAAAAACTCGCCTCTCTCCAGAACACTCTCCAAAGCCAAAATAAAGAACCGCAAACTCAATCGAAGGAAACGCTAATGGCACAGAGTTTGTGGTAAAAAGGGACAAGAAGAAGGGGGGAAATGCTGAAGTGCTGGAAACAAGGAAAGATGAAGAAGCGAAAAGAAAAAACTCCTTGCTCACTTTTTCGACTTTTTCTTCTTCTTCTCCTCCTCCTCGCCGCTGCTCTTTCGCTTCTTCTTCTCGCTTTTCTCCTTCTCCTTCTTCTCGCTTTTCTCCTTCTCTTCCTCCTCGCCACTGCTCTTCCGCTTCTTCTCCTTCTTCTTCTCCTTCTTCTCCGCCGGGGCCGGGGTGGCGTCCCCGGAAGCGTTGTGTCCTCCGGCGCCGTTGGCGGCGGCGATTGCGCCGTTTCCGTTGCCGTACTTTGTCGGCTGCGCCTTCCCGCGCGGCTTCGCACCGTCGGTGGCCAGCGCCCTGCCCTCGAGCTGCCTGAGCCTGGCCTCGACCTGAGGGGGAGTTTTTATTGTTTGATTGAGTCGTTCTTTGAGTATATGGGTGCGGTTTCGAAGGTGCTATAGATCATTTATCAGATTGCTCGCAAGGAGCTCGTCCCCGCCCCCGGAGACCAAACACCCGAAGTTCGGCTCTCGCCCGGTTTCAAAGCCGCAACAGCCAACGGGGTCCCCCTCTTCCCTCTTGAGTGCCGGTTGTGAGCCAGCGAGGGAAAAGAGAGGGCTCGCGAAGCGGTGGCTGCGGGTTTCTGCACAGGCTTTTGCTTTTTGGTGTTTCCCCCCACTTTCTCTCTCTCGCGCTTTCTCTCTCCCTCTCTCCCCAAAAACCAACTCGAGAAATCAAATCTTACCTTTGCCCTCCCGTCAAGGCCCACGGTCGCGTCCGTGCCGTCCCCCAGCGCGTCGACCCTCACCCCCAAGGAGCACTTGGCCGCGAGCAGGCGCGAGATTTTCCCCTTCAGCTTGGGAGGCGCCTGTCCGATGAGGCTCGCGTGGTAGATGAGGCCGTACTTGGGCGTGTCGTGCTTGGTCTTCAGGGCGCGGAACAGCGCCTTCTCGGCGCCGAGGATCTGCACCGTCGAGGCGGGCGCCTTCGCAAGAGACAGCAGCGACCCGGCGTGCGCGACGAGCCGGGCGCCGACGAGCTCGCCGACGAGCGCGGTCAGGTTGGGCGCGATCGCAGCCATGCGCGCCCTGAGGTAGTCGTAGAGCTGTGCGCGGTACTCCGAGAGCGCCACGACCTGGTCGCAGAGAGCGGCGACGTTGGCGAGGTCCGTCTCGGAGATCTCGGTCCCCATAGAGACCGCCGCGGCCTCCCGCAGCTTCGCCTCGACGTCCTCGTCGAGCGGCACGGCGGAAAAGTCGGTTTCGGCCGCGGCGTCGCGCGAGCCCATCAGACGGACGCATTTCGCGTAGGCGACGTTGTCGGAGACGACCTTGGCCATCTCGGGGAAGTGCCAGCCGTACCTTTGAGCAAGGGAGGAAGAGAGGAGGAAATGATTTATTGTTTCTGAGGTGAGTTTTTTTTTTTTTTCCACGCGCGCGACAGACGTCGGGAAAGGGGGGCCAAACGCGACTCCAGATTAAAAAAAAACCAATCAACAGCTACTCACCACTCCCTCGCCCGCATCGCGTAGGTGTTGAGCTCCTTGTCCAGGTCGTCGAGTAGGCCGATTGCCTGCACGACCATCGTGTCGACCTTGTCGGGGGAGAACTTGAGCTTGTACCTCGACAGCGAGTGCGCGAGGCCGAGCGCCATCGGCGCCAACGTGTCGTCGCACGGAGTTTTGCCATCTCCCCCCTCTCCGGCCAACCCGGAGACGAGCCCGCCGAGCTGCGCCCTGATCCCGCGCGACAGCTCCGAGACGGCGCCGCTGGCCACGCACGCGATGCCGAGCTTCTCCTTGATGACCGCTCCCAGTTTCGCGTCGGCGACGCCGAGCGAGTCGCCGTCGGCGTGCTTCTTGAGGAACTTTTTCAGGCTCTTGCTCATCTTGGAGTCGACGAGTGCAGTCGCAGCGGCGAGGGCGTCGGTGGTGGTCTCGAACTTGCAGAAGGACTTGAGCTTGACGACCTATGTTTTTTTGTTTTTTTTTCGAGTTTGGAAGAGGGAGAGAAGAGGTCGGGGTGAGAAACGAAAGGAGAAAAGGAAAGCGCTGCCAGCTCTCCTCTCTTGCCTAGCCGCCGCTGCCGTCAATGCTCAAGAGAGAGAAACTTTCTCTTCTCTCTTTCCCTCTCTCTTCCATCTCCATCTTGCTTACCTTTTGCGCGGCATCGAGGGACTCAAAGTCCTTGTAGAGGTCCTGTTGGTTTGTAAGAAATGAAGTTTGAAAAGGAGGTGAACGCGTGAGCGAAAAACGAGAGAAGGCATTGACGTCGATGTTTTTGGCGGCGGCTGCTTTTCGCGCTGCAGGACACTACATAAGCGGGGCCGCTTGTGCTCCCCGACGCGACCCTGCAGCGATCTCATTCTCCGCATAAAAAGTCGCCTACGGTTGTTCTTAGAGCTCTAGTCGACATGAGGGAGCGAAAAAAGGCCACCAAATGGGCCCTGGCGGGCGAGAAGACGTTCTCGCCATCTCTCTTTGCCGTCGAAAACAAAAAAGAGAGCTGTGCGGCGTCAGCTCTCCAGTGCTCTCTTCCTCCACTCTACCCGTACCTCGGGCTTGTCAAGCCTTCCGTCCTTCAGGAGCTTGAAGAGCGCAAACCCCGCGGAGGTCTCGAAGAGGACGAGCATTTTTATTGAATGAAGAGGGAGAAACAAAGGAAAGGAGAGAAGGGATGGCGTTCGAAAAACTGAGACGAACGGCAAAAAAATGAAGGTGGGGGGTCATATCGCGAGTCATCCCCCCACCCCCCCTACTGGAATCCAGTTCGACTTCTCGCTCTCGAGAGGAAAAAGAGAAACGACAGAGCAGCGAAACTTCCGCTTTCCCTCTCTCACTCGCTCTCTGTCTGCAAAAAAAACACCAACAACATGTCCCCGACCGATGCCCTCCAGGTCGTCGACGCGGACGCCAACTTCGACGAGCGCGCCGCGACCGTCGCGGCCGAGGCCGCGGGGCTCCCGCGGGCGTCCGATGGCCGCTACGGCGTCGTCGCGGTGATGGGCCCGCAGTCAAGCGGGAAGAGCACGCTGCTAAACGCGATGGTGAGCAGTGAGAGCGAGGCTGCTGTAGAGCTCATTGCGTTTCTTTGCTTTGATAATATTCAAGAAAGAAGAGGAGTTAAGAGGATGAGAGAGAGGGCGAGAGAGAGGAGGGTGACGATGCCCCATCGATTGATCGATCACGTCTTTCTTTCTTTTCTCTCAACCTCTTCCTTCTTCCCTCTCTTTTTCCCTCTCTCTCTCCCTCCGAAACAACCAAAAACTCAACTCCAGTTCGGAACCACGTTCGAGGAGATGGACGCCCTCGGGGGCCGCAAGCAGACCACGCGAGGAGTTTGGCTCGCCCCGGCAGCTTCCTCCTCCGGCAGGGGCTCCTCCACCCTCTCTCTCTCCCCGCCGCCGGCACTGCCGCTCCTGGTCCTCGACCTCGAGGGCAACGACGGCCGCGAGCGCGGCGAGGACGACGCCGCCTTCGAGCGACGCGCCGCGCTGTTCGCGCTCGCCGTCGCCGACGCCGTCGTCGTCAACATGTGGGCCAAGGACGTGGGGAGGGAGGCCGGGGCCGGGAAGCCGCTGCTGAAGACGATCCTGAGCGTCAACCTCAAGCTGTTCGCCAACGGGCTCGACGGCGCCGGTCCCTCGGCGTCGGCGGCCCCTTCGGCGGCCCCTGCTTCGTCCTCTCCCTCCCCGAAGCCGTCCCCTCGCCGCAGCAGGACCACGCTCCTCTTCGTCTTCCGGGACAGGTCCCGCACGCCGCTCCCGCTCCTGGCGTCCACCTGGCAGGCCGACCTCGAGGCGCTGTGGGCCTCCCTGACCAAGCCTCCCGCGCTGCGCGGCGCGGCGCTCGCCGACTTCTTCGACGTCCGGTACGCGGCGCTCTCGAACTTCGAGGAGCGCGAGGCCGAGTTCTGCGCCGAGGCCGCCGCGCTGGCCTCGCTGTTCGGGGTGTCTCCGTCGAGCGGCTCCCCGCCCCCTCCTCCCTGTTCCTCCTCGGAGTTTGTCGACTCGGAGAGGCCGATGCTCGGGAACGTCCAGGGAGGAGGGACTCGCAGCAGCAGCAGCAGCAGCGGCAGCAGCGGCGGCACCACCAACGAGGGCGCTCGCCTCCCCGGGGAGGCCTGGGTGCTCTCGGCCAAGAGCGCGTGGGAGGCGATCCGCTCCGCGCGCGACCTCGACCTGCCCGCGCACCGGGTGATGGTCGCGTCGATCCGTTGCGGAGAACTGGCAGCGGAGAGCCTCGAGGCGCTCCGGTCGTCGTCGGCGTTTGCGGAGCTGACGCGGGACGCGGCGAGGGCGGCGGCGCCGCCAAAGAGGCAAGAAGGCGACGACGACGACGACGACAAGAGGAAGAACGCCACTTCTTCTCCCCCGCAAGTCCCGATCCCAGACTTTGCAGCTCGCGCCTCCTCCCTCCTGGCAGACTGCCTGCGCTCCTACGACGCGGAGGCGGCGTACTACGAGGAAGGGACGCGCGCCTCGAAGCGCGAGGAGCTCGTGGCGGACGCCGCAGCGCTCTTGTCCAAAGCGCACGGGGCGCACGCGTCGGCGCTCGCCGCCCAAGCCCTCGCCCGCTACCGCTTCAACCTCGCCTCCTCTTCTTCTTCTTCTTCTGATGCTGCTGCAGCTCCCATGAGTTTCGTCGAGCGCGCCGCCGCCTGCAAGGCGCGGGCCGTCGAGGAGTTCGCCGGGGCCGCCAGGGAGGCCGACGGCGTCCCGGGAACGGGCTGGACGTCGGC